>Ga0265330_10002438_pt1 | contig 10134 bp, 6 predicted proteins | sample 41919metaG_FD_202083 | JGI IMG/M metagenome (GOLD analysis project Ga0265330, IMG submission 202083) | Rhizosphere microbial communities from Carex aquatilis grown in University of Washington, Seatle, WA, United States - 4-19-19 metaG | ecosystem: Host-associated > Plants > Roots > Rhizosphere >... | reverse complement strand
CCGGCGGTCATTGCCTACAACCTCTTCCAGAAACGCGGCGCAGACATCGAGGAGAACTCGGCCGCCCTGAGCAACGTGATTGTCGCCTCGATGGCGGCGCGCAGGCGGCACGCCGCAGCGAAGAACAAGGGCAAAGCGGCGGGCACTAATGATGGCAGCGAGCAGCGGGAGGATGTTGGTATGGCCGGTGCCTACGTTGATTCGGGAGTAACGGCGTAATGGCCGGCACGATGTCGACAAGCGGCCGCGTCCGCGCCATCTCGGGGATCAACGTCACCCCGCTGGTGGACGTGGTTCTGGTTCTGTTGGTCATCCTGATGGTTGCGTCGACCTACATCGTGGCGCAGACCCTGAAGGTCAACCTGCCCAAGGCACACATGTCCGACGGCACGGCCGACAAGCCCAATACCGTGCAGCTCTTCAAGACGGGCGAAATGCGCTGGAACGAGCAGCCGGTGAGCAAGACCGATCTCGACGGCAAGATGCGCGCTGCCATTGCAGCCGAGTCGGAAATGAGTCTCGTGGTCAGCGCCGACAAGGAGGCCATGCACGGAAACGTGGTCGAAATCATGGACATGGCCAAACGCGCGGGCATCACCAAGTTCGCCATCAACATCATGCAGGCCGGAGGCGAATAGGCGCCCTCGGCGCATTCGGCCTCGTGCCTTCGAGGGGCAGAAGTGAAAAAGCTGACATTTTTCGCGTCGGTCGTCATCCACGGCGGCGTGGCGCTGGCTCTGCTCGGCGCTGCGCAGAAGCGCGTCGTGGGCAAAACCGTCTTCGTCCAGATGACCGAGGACGCGAAAAAGAAGGCCAAGGCGGTCGAAAAGAAGGTCGAGAAGCGCGAACCGCCCAAGCCGCGCCCGCAGCCGGTTGAGCGCAAAGTGGCGACAGCATCGACCCATTCCATCGCAGCACCCCAACCGGTCGCTCGGGTCGCACCCATCGCCGCTGCCATCGAAATGAGCAACGACGAGCCGATCGGCGAGGGCGACGTGGTCATCCCGGTGGCCCGTCCTGCCGCGGCAGCGCCGGTGAAGCTGGCGTCCATGGAAGCCGAACGGCCACGCCGTCGCTTGCACGAGACCAGCGGCCCGACCCACGGCCCGATGCCCGTGGACGAGTCCTGCCACGAGGAGGCGAGCAAGCCGGAGCCGATCTACAAAACCGAAATCGAGTACACGGCGGCGGCGCGCTCTGAGGGTATCGAAGGGAAACTGAAGTTGAGAATCACCGTCGGCGCGGATGGTGAAGTCGTTTCAGTCGATGTGCTTTCGAGTGTTGCGCCAGAATTGGACGCGGCGGCAGTGGCGGCGGTCCGCCGGTGGCGTTTCAAACCTGCGATGATGTGTGGCAAGCCCGTAGCAGGCGGCGTGTACATTGTTGCCCGGCGGTTCGAGCTGGGGGACTGATTGCAGCGCCTGGCGTCTAGCCCGATGGCGGTCGCTGCGGCGGCTGTCGCGGCTCTCTCCCTGTGCCCAGGCACGCGTGCGTACGCGGACGAGCCAGGGGCTATCGACAAACCGCCCCGGCTCGTGCGGTTCGTCGAGGCCGAGTATCCCAAGGACAAACACGATGCCGGGATCACCGCGCGTGTCCTGCTCTCCATCGAGATTTCCGAGGAAGGCAAGGTGGGCGAGGTCGAGGTGGTGGAGAGCGGAGGTCCCGACTTCGATGCCGCCGCGGTTGCGGCGGCGCGTCGCTTCGTGTTCGAGCCGGCGGAATCAGAAGGGCACCCCACCCCGGTCAAGATCACCTATCGCTACGACTTCACCATTCAGACCAAGATCGTGTCGGCCGGGCCACAGGTTAACTTCGACGGCGTCGTGCTCGATCGTTTCAGCAAACAGCCACTCGCCAATGTTGAGGTCTCCCTGCGCGACCTGGATTTGTCCACGCAGACCGATGGCGATGGTCGCTTTGCCTTCGTGGACGTACCCCCGGGATCGCACAAGGTCGCGATTCGTCATCCACGCCTGGTGACGGTGCAGACCGAGGAGATCATTCATCCTGCCCAGAAGCGAACGCTCAAGTATTACGTCGAGCACAAGGAAGAAGACGCTGACGAGGAAGTCGTGGTGCGCGCCTCGCGCATCAAGAAGGAGGCGGTGGAGACGCGCATCCGTACCGAAGAAGCACGCCGGGTGCCCGGCACCCAAGGCGATACGCTCAAGGTGGTGCAGAATCTCCCCGGCGTGGGGCGCGCCAGTTTCGGCTCGGGTCAACTCGTGGTGTGGGGTTCATCGCCCAAGGAAACGCGGGTGACCGTCGACGGGGTGGAGATTCCGGCACTCTACCATATGGGCGGCCTGCGCTCGACCATTCACTCCGACCTCGTGCGTTCCATCGATCTGTCCCCTGGCGCCTACAGCGCTGAATATGGCCGCGGCCTGGGCGGCCTAGTGCGCATCGAGCTCGCTCCCTTGGCCACGACGACCGGCATCCACGGCTCGGTGGCGGCAGACATCATCGACACCTCGGCTGCCTTGCAGGCGGCGCTCACGCCACGTCTGCGCGTCGCGGTCGCAGGGCGCTACAGCTACCTCGATCGGCTGCTGCCGCTGGTTACCTCGGCCGACATCGGCGACTTCTTTCCCATTCCCCGCAGCTACGACACTCAGGCGCGGGCTGCCCTGGCGTTGCGCAAGGATGAGGAAGTCACCGCGACCTTCTTGGCTTCGTCCGACAACCTGCGCCGTACGATCCCAGCAAGCGATCCGGCCGATGTGCGTTCACAGAACAACAGCCTGCAGTTCCAGCGCGTCTTTGTCAGCTACAGTCGCATCTTCGACGATGGATCGAGTGTGCGCGTGACGCCTTCCTTTGGTCGCGATTCGAGCGGGCTCGAACAATCCTTCGGCGATCAGTCTTCACGCCTTTCCTCGGACACCTGGCAATACGGGTTGCGCGCTAGCCTCCGGCGCAAATTGACGTCGCGGATAACGGCACTCATCGGGGTGGATGCAGAAGGTCGCCGCACAGCGCTCGTGCGCCACGGACCGGTCAATCAACCCCCGCGGGAGGGCGATATCGTCGTGTTTGGGCAGCGGCCCTCCGGCGACGTCAATGATGACGACTGGAAAGTCGACCAGCTCAGCGTTGCGCCATATGCAACGACGGATATTTCGCTGGGCCGACTGACCATCACGCCCGGTTTGCGCTTCGAGCCGGCCCTGATTGAGGGCGATCACATAAGACCCCGCACATTCAACCGCCCGGAACCCGGATACTCGCGCCTCTCGGCTCCGGAAAATCCGGGCGGCATTCCCGTGCTGCGCAATCTGCCCAATCCACGCATTCAGGTCGTCTACCGGGTCACGCCGCGGCTCAGTCTCACCGCTGGTGCCGGCATCTACGGCCAGCCGCCCGATCCCGAGGACATGTCACCAGTCTTCGGCAATCCCAATGTGGGATTCTCGCGCGCCATTCACGTCACGGGTGGCCTTTCCTTCAAAGTGCGGCCGACGCTGACCTTCGAGACGGTCGGCTTCTACAAGAGCCTGTCCGATCTCGTCTCGCGCAGTGCTCTGGGCTCGCCCCCGGTCGGTCAATCACTGACCCAGGACGGCAGCGGTCGGGTTAGCGGCGTGCAGGTGCTGTTGCGCCAGGAGCTGGTCCGTGGTTTCTTTGGCTGGATAACCTATTCCTTGAGTCGCAGTGAGCGGCGCGACCATCCAGGCCTGGCCTATCGGCTCTTCGACCAGGACCAGACGCACGTTTTCGGGATGCTCGCCAGCCTCGACCTTGGTCGCGGCTTTGAAGTCGGCGCGCGTTTCCGCTACGCCACCGGCATGCCGCGCACCCCAGTTATTGGTTCCTTCAAAGTGAATCTGGATGGCTTCTACGAACCAATCTTCGGCGCTCACAACAGCGAACGCATTCCCGCCTTCTATCAATTCGATCTACGCGTCGAAAAGGGGTTCGTCATGCAGCGGACGAAGGTAAGTGTTTTCTTGGACGTCCAGAACGTGACCAACCGCCGCAACCCGGAGGAGCTAGTGTACAGCGCGGACTACCAACAGAAGAGTACCATTTCCGGCCTGCCGACCCTCGCGGTTGCCGGGGCTCGGCTCGATTTCTAGGCCTGAGGGATGAACATGGGACGTCACCTCTGGTTGCTCGCGCTGGCCGCGGTCTTCGGGCCCTCGTGCAAGCCTGCCGTCGGCCGGGCGCCGTCGCTCATCGCGGGACCCGAGATCCTGGCGCTGCGCGGACAGCCTGCCGAGGCAGCGCCTGGCCAGAACGTGACCTACGACCTTCTGATCGCGTCCCCTGAAGGCACGCTCACGGATACGGTCGCGGCCTGGGATGTGTGTCTTACCCCCAAACCACCCGCCGAAAGCAACGAGGTCGCAAGCGCCTGCGTGCTGGCGCCGCCCGGAGGCACGGTAGCCGCTACTTTTCAGGCGCCTCTGCCATCCAACGCGTGCAGCCTCTTCGGCCCCATTGCGCCGCCGCCGCAGGCCGGGCAGCCGCCCTTCCGTCCCCGCGATCCGGACAGCACAGGCGGCTATTACGTGCCGGTGCGGGCTGTGGTTCAACCGCCGGTAGCGGATCGCAGCCTAATAGCATTCGACCTGGAACGCGTGCACTGCAGCTTCTCGAACGCGCCCTTGGCCGTGATTCAGGACTTCAATAGTCGGTACCACTTGAACACCAACCCGCACTTGCAGGGACTGGAAATGCTGTCGGCCGACCAGACCTCCAGCGATGTGTTGGCGGGCGCGGCCACAGCGTCAAGCGGCAGCAAAGTTTCCTTCCTCGCCGTCCCGAGCGGCGACTCGATCGAAACCTTCCCTGTCTACGACGCGGTCAACCAGGTCGTGGTTGACCAGCAAGAGAGTCTGCGCCTTTTCTGGTACGCACCCGATGGGGAGTTCCAGCACGACCGGACCGGCGTGGATCCGGGGGCCACAAACGGCAGCTCGTCCAACCAATGGACGGCGCCCACAGTCACGCAATCTACAGCCGTCCCTTTGTGGGTCGTGCTACGCGATTCTCGTGGCGGAACGGATTTCGTCTCGACCCAGTTGACGGTCACACCATAGTCCGCAGGATTGTATCCACCACCATGGCGAGTCCCGCATTCATCATCTTCGTTCCCCTGGCCGGGGCGGTGCTGGCGCGGTTCATTCCCACGCGTAGTACCCGCATCGTGCGCGGTCTGGGAATCGGCTGCGCGCTTTTCAGCATCGTCGGGATGCTCCTTGCAGCGCGCGTCTTCGCAGCGGACCGCGGCGGCTTCCAGTTAGAAACCGACTGGGCATGGATTGCCGGGGCCCGCTTTCATCTCGGCATCGACAGCATCTCGCTCTGGTTCGGCTTGTTTGCGGCCCTGCTCACTTCGATCCCCATGCTGTCACCGCAGGCCGAGAACCTCCCGCTGGAAAGCCTGCGGAAGCGCGTGGCCGCTCTGTTGGCACTGGAGTCAGGAACCCTGGGCGTGCTGGTGGCGCTCGACATGCAGGTGTTCTTCCTCTTCTGGGAGCTGGCGACCGTTGCGATGCTTCTTGCAATCGCCTCCAGCACCGAAGGGTGGCGCGCGAGCCTGCTCGGCAAGGGTCTCGCAGTGGCGCAATCCACTGCAATCCTGGGCGCGCTTCTCGTTCTCTATATGACGGTTCATCGCGCAACTGGGCGTTGGACCTTCGACTACACCACCTGGTCCTCCATGGTCCTTCCTCGAACAACCCAGTTCGCGTGTTTCGCCCTGCTCGCCTTCGCGCTTCTCGCACTGCTCGGCGTGGTCGCGACCGGGATGCGGGCCAAGACCTCGTGGCCGGGGGCCTCGCTCGTACTGATCGCCCTGTCAATAGAGCTTTTCGCTTTTGTCCTTCTCCGCCTCGCGCTGCCGCTCTTTCCGCTTGCCTGCCAGCAAGCGGCTCCGCTATTGATGGGCATGGCGGTGGCCGGAATCGTCTTGGGCTCCTTCCTAGCCAATCGGCGTGCCGAACCAGCCCTGTGGGCGGCCTGCGCTTGGGTTGCACAGCTCGGCTTTGTGCTACTGGGAATCGTGACCGGCACCGCGCAGAGCGTGTCCGGCGCGGTGTTTCAGGTATTGGCCCAGGGACTTTCGTGCGCCGGATTGTACCTGGTCGTGGGTGCTCTGCGGAAAGACGGCACTGTGGGTCGAGTGAAGTGGCTGAAGCCGTCGCTTGTCGTGGTCTTCCTCGCCGCCGCAGGAGTACCCGGGTTGTGCGGCTTCATCGGTGAGTTTTTGATTGTGCTCGCCGGGTGGCGCGCGCCCGCAGAGTGGCGGCAGCTTCAGCTTGCGCCCCTGTATATGCGTCCGGCGGTCGTGGCAGTCGTTGTGGCGTCTGCGGCGGTTGCCTACGCAGTGGGCTTCGTTCGAATGCTGGCCCGTATGGCTCGCAGTCGGGCCGGGGCCGAGATGGGAACGCCTTGCCAACTGCTTTGGGGCGAGAGGGTGGCACTCACCGTGGTATTGGCAACAATGGTCGGCCTCGGTTTCTTGCCTGGGAGAATCCTCAGGCATTTCTCCCCTCGCGTCTCCTCAATTCTGTCGTCCGCCAGGGCGCGTTCGACGGACGCGCAGGCCCACCCCGAGAGCCCGGCACACATGCTGGATCCCGGAGCGAATCCAGCCATTCGCGGGGTATTGCGCGGATTCGACTAGGGCGTGATTTCGAGCTGGTAGTAGGCAGAGTCGACGCCGCCGCGGCTGTCGCGCAAAACCACCCACAAGTGCAGCGGCCCGACCTGATTCGGGCGCCAGATGTTGTCGGTGTACATGTCGGTCTCATCCTCGCCCCGCCCCGTGGTGTCGTGATCGAACACGCCAGATGTGGCGTACCAGGAGACACGCATCGCCTCGCGGTGGGTCTTGAGCGTGCGCGAAAGCACGTCATAGGCGGGATAGGACTCCACCACGTCGTCGGTCCAGGACGCCTCGAACATCACCGTGCTTCCCACCGGGATCTGGGTTCTCGACGGGGTGAACCCCACCGCCGGCTCGAGCACCTGCGCGTTGTTGTCATCGATCTGGTAGCTCACGAAATCGATGCGTGGATTTTGGTTGGGCTGGTAGGTCTGATTGTACTGGCGAAGAGCATCGGCTGGAGCGTAGGCCAATCCGCAGAAGATCCGCTCCAAGCCAAAGCCTACCAGCGCATCTTGCGTCGCCATGCCGGGCCGCCACAATTCCTGGGGGACGCTCAGACTAACCCGGACGGGCAGATAGTAGCCGCCCGTCACATCCGGATCGCGTGGGCGGATGGCTGCCGCGTTGCCTACCACCGGGGGCGATTGCGGGCCGAAAAGCTGGCAGGCGTCGTCGGGCATGGGTGCTTGGAAGGTCGTGGGCGTGGGCCCCTCGGCGCCCGGCAACGCGTTCGTGTCCAGACAGGCCCGATTGACGGCATTGGTTTCAGTGGGCGGCTTGGGCACATTGCAGACCGACCACAGTGCGGGTGCGGTGACGACCGCGTTGGGGGCGGGAATGGGTCCATCCATGTCAGCCGCAATCAGGGTGTAGTTCACCGGCTGGTCGGGCGAAGCCTCGGCCGGCTCTCCGCGTACCGCCAACAAGGTGGGGCCGGCAATGAGCGACGCAGGATCGCCCACCTGGGGCTTACAGGCAGGCATGCCTGCCAAAAGCGCAAATCCGATGCCCACTATGGTCGCTGAGCTTCGCATCAGAACTCCACGCGTGCGCCCATAACCGCCAGGGTGGGAAGCCCCGTGATGTAGCCGCGTTGGCTGAAATTGGCGCTGTAGGTGATCTCCTCGGGGTTCTTGCGGTTGGTGATGTTCTGCACGTCGAGAAACAGGTTGAGCTTCATCCGGCCAAGGACGAACGACTTCTCCAAGCGAACATCGAGAGAGTAGAAGGCCGGAATGCGGATGGAGTTCTGGGGGCCGAAGATTGGTTCGGCTTGATAGTCTTTGAGATTGGTGTCGGCGCCGGGAATGACCGGCGTGCGCGGCGCGCCGGTGGTGTAGCGGAAACGCACGCCGGCTTGCAGGCCGGGCAGTATCTCATAGCTGCCCAGTATGGCGAGGACGTGAGTTTGGTCGTAGTCGAGCAGGCGCCAGCCACTCTCCGAGCGGTCCTTGCGTTCGCTGCGGATTAGCGAATACGAGACCCAGCCGAAGAACCCCTTGAGCAATTCCTGGCGCAACAGGAGCTGGCCGCCGTAGCAGCGGCCGATTCCGGTCTGTTCCAGCGACTCGCCCACCGGCGGCGAAGTCAGGGCACTGCGCGCCACCAGATCGTAGAGGCGTTTGTAGAAACCCACGACTTCCAGGCCAAGCGTTCCCGTGAATCGCCAGGCCACCCCGCCCGTGACGTGTGCAGCCGACGACAAACCAATGCGCGGGTTGCCGAAGACCGGGCTCAAGTCCTCGGGCTGCGGCGGCTGGCCATAGATGCCGGCGCCTGCGGTGAGGGTCATCCTCTTGGTGGCCCGATAGGCGAGCGAAAGGCGTGGGTTGGGCAGATAGCGCAGTATCTGCGCTGCGCCGGTTTTCCACGGCAGCGGATTCTGGGTTGCGTCGAGCCGCGTGTAGCCAATGTCCGGAACAGTTTCACTGTGCGGATTGCGCAGGTTTCCGTCGAGCACAGTGGGCTCGAAGCGCAATCCGGGGGTCAGTGTCAGCCTGCCGACGGTGATCTCGGTAAAGGCGTAGGGCGCGATATTTACCATGGCGATGCGCCAACGATCGACCGCCACATCGCCTGAGGGTGGCTGCCCGAAAATGTAAATGTCGCCTTCGCGGGGCGGCAGGTTGTTCGAGCCGGCACGGAACGCGGTGTGGAACCGGCTCTGGAAATCAAGGCCCACGGACAGGATCGTGTTCTTTGCCACCCGCCGGCGATAGGAGGCGCGCAGGGCATACTGCCAAGCGCTGACGTCAAGCACCGCAGGCGTGTTTCCGAAGTGCAGCGTGGACGAGCTGTCGTCGGTCGCAATTGATGGCGTCACCGTCAAACTGGCGCCGTCAGGAAGCAGACGGGTGTAGCGCACAATCAGACGGCGACTGTGCAGTATCGTGTCTTGGGTTCGCACCTCGAACGGATCGCTGGACGGCACTGTCCGGCGCAGATAATCATCGGACCCGAGGAAGGTCGCCGTCAGGTCCTCGTCCTTGCCCAAGGTCCAGGACACGCGCCCCTGGTAATCATCGTAGCGCGGGATGGGGAAATAGTCGCCCACGTCTTTGGAAACCACCGTGCTCAGGATCTGGTCGAGATAGCCCTGGCGGCCCGCGATGGCGAGGCGCAAGTTGGGAGCGATCGCCGCCGAAAGCATGCCCGACACATCGAGGACGTCAGCCGCGACGTAGCCGTGAATGCCCTCGCGCGACGGATCGCGCAGTTCGACGCGCACCAGTCCGCCCAGGGCGCGGCCGAATTCGGCGCCGTAGGCCCCAGGCGAAAGGTCGATTGAACTGACCAGATCGGAATTGATGGTCGAACGCATACCGCCCACGTGGTACAGGGCCGGAATCTCCACCCCGTCAACGTTGATACGGCTTTCGTTGGGCGCCGAGCCCCACACGATGAGCGCGCCCGAGCCAAAGGCGGATCGTCCCACTCCGGGCAGGTTCTGCACCACCTTCAGGGTGTCGCCCTGGGTGCCGGGCACGCGCCGCGCCTCTTCGGTGCGCACCCGTGTCTCGACCACCTCTTTCTTGATGCGCGGGGCACGCACCAAGACCTCCTCGTCGACGTCCTCCTCCTTAGCTTCCACCGTGTACTTCACGCTCTTCTTCTTGCCCTTACTGATGGCCTCCTCGGTTCTGATGGTGACGAGATCCTTGGATGAAAGCTCGACCACGTGCGTGCCCAGCGGCACGTCAACGAAGGCAAAGGCACCGTCCTCGTCAGTGACCGTCTCGATGCCGAGATCGATCAGCTTCACGCGTACTCCCGAGACCGACGCCTTGGTCAGCTTTTCCAGGACCACGCCCTCGAAGTTGATCTGTGGCCCCAGCGACACCACGACCTCTTTGATGGCGAAGCGGTAGGCATACTGAATCTTGACTGGAATAGGCATGCCGTCTTGCTCGGCCGGCTCGAATACGAACTGACGGACAGCGGCCAACGCCGCCGCATCGAAATCAGGGCCGGCCGAGGTCACCACCTCGACCGCGCCCACGCTTCCCGTCTCG
>Ga0265330_10002435_pt1 | contig 10140 bp, 7 predicted proteins | sample 41919metaG_FD_202083 | JGI IMG/M metagenome (GOLD analysis project Ga0265330, IMG submission 202083) | Rhizosphere microbial communities from Carex aquatilis grown in University of Washington, Seatle, WA, United States - 4-19-19 metaG | ecosystem: Host-associated > Plants > Roots > Rhizosphere >... | reverse complement strand
TTAATTTCTTGATCTGATAAAAACTTAACAAGAAGGCACTCAAACCGGCTATGCCTATAGCCCAAGCCGCGCCGGTCAAACCAAAGGGCAAAATGGCGACGAAAAGAATGATGAAAAATAATCGGGAGAAGGCGCCCAACAAATTATTAAAGGATAACGCGAAAAAATTTTGCCGGGCGCTCATAACGGCCTGATTAACGGACAGCGGAAAGGCGTATAAGAAACTGACCGAGACGATAATGATGATAGCATTCTCGCTAATATGAAAAAGACCGTTCAAAAGCCGGGAAAAAATGACGATGATAACGAACATGATCAAACCGAGCAAGGAAAATTTCCTAATAGCCCGATGGCGCAACGCGTTCACCTCCCCCGCGCTGTCCGCGGCCAAAACCGACATTTCTTTGGTAAGAGTCGTGTTCACGACCGACGATAAAACACTAAGGATCACGATAAAAGACAAGAGAGCCTGAAAATCGCCATAGGCCGGGATGGACAGATGGCGGGACAGAACAGGATAAACCAGGTAATTCAAAAAAGCGCCGCCAAAATTTGCGGCCGTCAAAAAAAAGGCGCCACGGACGAATTTATCCCGGAACAACTCATTCAGCTTTAACTTCATAAACAAACAGGGTTCGCGTTTCTAAGAGCGGCTTAACATAAGGCAGGTCTTTGAGCCAGAGGTAGGAAGCAAAATCGACTTCCTTGGCCAGAATAATATAACGCACCGGCGCACTTAAAGCCGGCGCGCCGTTCTTACCGTGCGTGACGAGCCATGCCGCCACCGCGGCGCCGTTCGGATCCGTGCTGTTGTCATAGATGCCGCCCCACTCCATATCCGTACCACTTAAGACCGGGCAAGCGAAAAAAGACGAAGCGGGATTAGCGATGATCTTTCCGGCCCAATTGAAACTCATATACTGGTGCCAGGGCAGGAACAGAATCCGATCGGAGCATTCATGAGACGACGCCGACTTACTCAACAACAACTTGTTCACTTGATACCAATCATCGGGATATGGCGTCGGCCAAACCTGGCGATTAAAACCCCAAAGCAGAGAAGGGGCTTGCATGACGATGACCGCCGCGATGAGCAAGCCGCCGATAATGCGGTTGTTCGCGACAATCTTTATCTTAACCAAACGCGCGGCGCCAAGAGTTAAAAAGAAAAGATAGATAGGAATAATCGCCGCCACCCATTTTTGCGGTTCGCGCAGTCCTTTATACAAAGGAAGATGATCATATAGGATCATGACAAAATTGCTCGTCACGCCCGACTTAATACCAACGGCCAAAACAACGGTCAAAACAAAAACAGCAAGCAAGGATGCGCTAAAAATTTTTGCGCTGCGACCCGGCCGGCGAAGACTCCGATAAATACCATACAAGATAAGCGGCGCAAGAAGGATAAAGCTCCTCTGCCAGCCGGGCTCGGTTGTCAGATCGAGATAACGAAACTGATCTTTGCCCCAAAAACCTGACATGAGCAGAACATTGGTCAAAGTTCCCCAGCCGCCGTTACCGGCGGTCGCAAAAGCGACCAAGTCCTGGCCGGTGATTCCCTGTTGAACAAAATTGGTGAGCGGCGAAGTTTTAACGAACAAAGCAATCAGCCAATTAACGTTCAAGACCGCGACGATCAAAAAATAAAGCAATAAGGACAACCAAAGTTTTTTTCGCCCGTCCCCCGCCTTAATTTCCCGGCGCTTGCCGTAGAGTCCGATCGCGAACAGCAGATAAAAAGGGGCGAGCAAGAAAATGAAATGGCTGGAAAATAAAAAGGCGATGGCGTTAAAGACGGCCGCCCGGCGCAAGTTCTTAAAGTCCAAGGTCAGCCAAGTTTTAAAGAGATAAGCGATCGTAAAAAGCAGACATCCATAAGCGAGCAGTATTCCGAATTGCCCATAAAGCGCCCGATCGTAGACAAACGGATTGAACAAGGCGAACAAGCTTAAAACAAAAACCAAGCCATCTGCCGGCACGGCGCCGGTTAATTTGCGATCATATTCCAAAACGGTTTTAACCAACAGCCGCCCACCCAACAAGACAACAGTGAGAACGGCGGCAATAAAAACCTTCTCCAAGAAAGCCAACGGCAAAACAAAAGACAACCCCTTCACCAACAAATTTAAAAGAAACGCCGTGCTTGTCCAATCAAGCATTATCTTCGGCCCCCAAACCATGTCGGTCAAAAAAAGATAGCCAGAACGAAAAAACCACGGCAAGATTATCGCCAAAACCGCGAGCGCATACGGACAGTACTCTTTGATCTTATTTTTCATCTATATAACTATACATCATTGGTGATTTATAGCCATTATCAGCATGTATGGTACTCATACTGGACAAAATAGGGAAAGCCAAAAACGTAAAAACGCAAGTGTAATATCTTTTTTTATACTAAAAACAATATTTGAGTTACTTATTTAGGTTATTATACCGACCTAAATAACCGTCATTTGGGTCAGTAACTCAACAAATAAGGGGTCATGTAACGGTTAGGCGTTATGATATCGAGATAACCAATTCAGCATTAAGAGCCGCGGCCACGCGCTTTAAAAATTTGACTGAAGGGTTGTAAGTTCCTTGTTCAAGGCGGGAGATAACCGGCTGTTTACTGCCGATTTTTTTTGCCAGTTGTTGCTGGGTAATCCCCTGTTTAAGCCTTTGGTCGATGATCATTTCAACCAAGGAAAACTCAGGCCCCAGTTGTTTGTAGGCTTTTTGGATGGCTTCATTTTTTAGCAGTTTCTTTTTAAAATCTTTGTAGTTTTTCATAAAACTATTATAACTTATAAGTTATAATGTTGTCAAGGTCCTGCGTTTTGCCTGTGCCAGACGTAACTCTTTGTTTGGGGTCTTTGATGATTTTTTAATAAAACCGTGTAGCAAGCAGATGGCACCGTTGTGAAAACAGTAAAATATCCGCACTTCCTGCAATCCCCGCATACGAAGTTCAAATAAACCACCAGATACCTGTTTGCTGTGCGGCATAGTCAGTTCGTTGCCGAACCTTTCTAATAGATCAATAGTACGCAAGGTTTTCGCAATCGCTTGCGTTTCTAAGGATTCAATGAATTTTTGCACCTCATCTTCGATATGGATTTGCATAAGAGTATGGTCGAGCTTGCCCGATTATGCCGGAATACACATTGCGCCTTGGCCATCGATATTGACAACAGTACCATGCCGTAATATCTTTAAATTAAAGGTCCCACCTCGCTGACAAGAGCCCTCGGGCTCTCTCCGTAGCAATACGGAGTAGGCGGGGTGGTCATTTTGTTTTATGGGGCACCATCGAATATTTTATTTGGCGGGTCTAGGTTTCGCCTAGAACATATCGGACATAATCATTTGGCGAATCAAATTGATCTAAAATTATCGATGTATTGCTAAGTATCTTTGATTCTTTTCTTATACCGGCATAATCAGAAAAGCTTGACCAACGATACTCGAGCAAATCCTTTCGCAAATCCGCATCATTAGCTCCTTTAAAAATCTTGATCGGATTTGAATGAATATACCTGCTCAATTCGAGCAATCTTGAATTTGATTTTATGTGGCTTCTTTTAAATATGCCTTGAAAAAGAACGCCCGTTCGCTCATGGCTTTTATTAAAGTACATTGTGTAGCTGGTTACCATTTTTTGAATGAACTTTGTAATTCCATCGTCAACGCACTGCTCTAAAAGCAAATGAAAATGGTTGGGCATAAGACAATAAGCAACAACATTCACCAGCTTCTTCGTCGCCTCCCCGCTATTTAACCTAACTTCAAAACGGCAACCGTTTAAGTTTTGTTCATCATTAAATACGAACAACCCATCAGCAAAACGCTGGTAATCGTTTTTGTATAAAAATGTTTTCCTTTTATCTGTTCCACGATTATAAATATGGTAAAACTCTTTTTTTGCCAAATAAATATTTCGCATACCTAATCGTTAAACGATTTAAATCTTACTAATATAAATATACAAAACCCTAGATTTTTATAATACAAAAGTGTTATCCACAGCTAACAGAAGTGGCCCATGCTACGAATTTTGCTTGATTTTACTGTGCCTTATCGATGTCAAAAGTGTCAGTAGGTGCTGACAGCCAGCATCCGGTCTAGGCGAAACCTAGACCCGTTGGTTTCGCCGACGGGGGGTGATGACTTAGGTTTCGCCTAGACCCGGCGGGGCTAGGTTTCGCCTAGGGCGTTGGGGGGCATTGGGGACTCTTACCAACTTTTCCAACCCCATTTTTTCGCTTTCGCCGCTTTACAAAATCCCAGCCCAAATATCCCAAACAACCAATTAAAGTCGTGCCGGAGATAAATAGGCCGATATAGAATAATCTTTGCGGCCAAAATTCTATAACTAATTCCATGTCGTAACTGCCGTCGGCGTTCTTTGTGCATTTGGGGTTATTTTGACAGATTGCGGCGGGGTCGATGTCCCAGGAATTAGCGTAGCCGTTGACCATCTTATGATTGGAGTTGTTGTCCACCGGTGCTTGGAACCATGTTTCGTAGAACCGGCCGTTTGGCAGATTATCGTTCTGAATCGTGTCTTGAAAATTTTTAGAAATAAAATCGATCTTATAAGACTCGTTATAGTCGAGGACCTCCTTATTATCTTCCCATTTGGTATGCGCGATATTCTTATCTTTCAAGTCGCCGAGCGAAGAAATATCACCGTTGCCAATAAAGCTCTGTACTTCAGCGGCACCGGCCTGATCATCGGCGTTGCCGTCCAATATCTTATAATCAGCGGCGTTGAAATTAACCGGGCTCTTTTTATAATCTTCCAGATAACTCTTCCAGCCGTCATTAAATGATTCCGAAAAAACCAAAGGAAAATCCGCGGCGGCATGATGGATAATGACGCGATACTTGGTCGGATTAATTTTTTTGAATTCAATGACGGGGGTATTACTGACCGTTTCTTTCTTCAGTTCCTTGGGATTGAAGAGCGGCGAACTATTGGCCAAAGGGTTAGCGACCGCGCTGGTTTGATCAGTGTTATTAAAATAAATTGCCGACCGAGTTTTATAATCGGTTTGCGAGACAATGTCCGGCAAGTTATTTATATTTTGCGAGGTAGTGATAATGGTTTGAGGAGTGTAGAAATGAGGGAGAAAACTGCTTCGTTTTAATGTTAAAAAACTAATAAAATTATCTTTGATCATTGTCGCTCCGCTATAATTATATTTCGTGTTAGCACCGATTAAAGAATTATCAATAAAAGCAAACCCTACGTTGTGATTATTAATATTAGAATAAATGTTGTCATATCCAATATCATAACTATTATACAAAAATTGATATAAAACCGGACCGAAATACCCCCATTTAGTATTAATATATGAGAGATTGGTTTGAGGAAATAATATCTTTGCGTCAAGTTTTCTAATATCAATTAAATCCTTGATCCTAAAATATTCATCAGGGATTTTAAATCCATGCTGATTTCTGTTCGTATATTGATTAACAACATTAACGTTATTATAATAGGTTCCGTTTAAAAAAGGATATCCGACGATCCCGATAAAAATTACCAACAAAAATACAATTAACGGTTGAAATTTTTTAATATTTTTAACAAAGCCAAACAGCAAAACGGCATAAAAGGGAGACAGAAAGAAAACGGCACCGGCCGAAGTCCGTAAAAATGCAAATAATGAAAATTTAGAAACAACATATTCGTAAACAAAACCGAGGGGAGGATTCGATCCGGAAGCAAAAAGTAAATATATCAGAATTAAGACAAAAAGGATCAATTGAATCCTATAATTCTCTTTATTTATATTTGATTTATTTTCAATAAAAAATAAATTCCAAATGATCAAAAATATAAAAGAATATCCTAATAATATTACAAGTGGATCAGTTTCATATCTTTTTTGTTCTAAAGAGTTTAATACCAGATTATTATTATGGAGCGCAAACATCTTATCGATGGTTGAAAGTCCAAAATCCATCATCTTGCCATCATCCTTATAACCGGTCTTTACGTGGACGCCGTAAAGCTCCGGAGAATAGTGCGTTGCAAAATATCCCAAAGGCAAGAACAGATATACAGACAATAAGGCAAAGATGATAAATTTTCCTGAATTTTTTAAGAAAAACTTAAGATTAACCAGCTTAAAAATATAGCTGAATAAGAATATAAGAAAAGAAAGTAAAAAAAGATGAAAGATATACTTCGGGTTAGGGAGATCCAGCGAAGAAAAAAACAATAAAATATTCATCCAAACAAGGTCAGTTATCTTTATTTCTTTATTCTTTATGGCTTTAAAAACAAAGTAAAAAAACCACGGGATGAAAGAATAGATATATATATAATGCCATCCGTTTAAAAGAGCCGGGGATAAGAGATAAAACACGACCGGAACCAAATAAATATAAGGTTTTTCTTTAGCATAGAAGAGCTTAGCCAGTCGATATATTCCAAAACCTGATATTAAATTCAAAAAGAATAACAACAATGATGAAATCTGATATATATTCAGTCCGATTGATTCAGTAATCTTATAATATAGGTATAGGGGAAAATAATTTATAGAGAAATATAGACCATTTTGTAACTGTAGCCATTGATAAAAATATTTTACCAATGACGAGCTATTAAATGGCACGATAATATCTCCACCGATAACTAAAGCGTTCCAGCTGCATATGACTGGAATCAGGGATATTATTATAATAACTGACGGAATTATTAAGTAATGCTTTATTTTTGAAGAAGAAAACATTTATTATTTTTTATTTAATACAAAAATTATAACAGCGTAAGCGTATTTATCATTATTTAGGTCAAAGTCAATTTCATTGGCTTTTTTTACCCGATCTTTCTCATGTATTACTACATTGTTAGCCGGGATTTCCCTATATCTTAAATAATATTTTTTTATTAATTTAAATATGAATGCCGGAATAAAATTATAACAGAAATATGTGATCGCTCTTTTATTTTTATCAATTTTTGTACCCGAAACGACCATTGGTTTCGTAAAATGCTGACCATAGACGCCATTGATATTGAAGAAATTATGCAATTCGGAATTTAATTCTTTAAATTTCCACTCTTTAAAATGGAACCTATTTATAGGATTATCAAGGCCTGGCGATGTTATGATCTTGTTTGGAGTAGAAACAATCAAAATACCATCGTCTTTCAAGACGCGGTGGCATTCATCTAAAAATTTTCTATAATCTGGTAAGTGTTCAAAGGTTTCGAAAGAAACAATCGCATCAAAAAACTTATCAGGAAATTGCAAATTTTGTGCATCCATCTTGAGAAAATGGTTCCGATAACTGCCGTATTTATTATTTCCATAGGCTACTAAATTTTCAGAAATGTCCACGTTAAATGTCTCAACGGCCGATTTCATTAATACTTCAGAACCATACCCACAGCCGCTGGCTACATTTAGTACTTTTTTATCCATGCAAAACTCCGACGCAAAATCATACCGGGAATAGTGCTCCGATATGACACTTTCTGACACTGATCCGGGTATGATCCTTTCTCCCGTCTTATACAAGAAACTGCTACTGAATTTTAATTTATCCATACCGAATTATTTAATGACTTAAAATAATCATTTTGTTATATTCGATCTTTGCGATCTTATCCCAACTGTAATTATCTAGCAATAACTTACCTTTCTCATTATCAAAATCCTTATTATCAAATATTTCAAGAACCCTATCAGCGACAGAAACGTAATCATTTTTTTTAAATATAATAACCTCTTCATTGTGATACATATTATAAGCGTCTAAATCATAGACTATGGTTTTTAATCCTGAACAAACGGCTTCTAAGGGAGCAATTGGTACACTTTCAGTCTCACTTAAGAACAGAAATATCTTGCTACTTCTTATGATGTCAAATTTTTCCTGACCAATCTTATATCCTAAAAATTGGACATTCTTTTCCAGGCCAAAATCTTTAATGTTTCTTTTAAATTTGGTCTCGATTATCTCATCTCCACGCCCCATAATCGCTAGTTGAAAATTAGGATATTTTTCTTTGACGCGAATTAACACCTTCAATAGATCAAATATGCCCTTAGCTTCATTGATTCTTCCTATAAACAAAGCATCAATATTATAATCTTTTCTAACCTGGGCATTTATTATAAAATTTTTCTCCACTCCATTGCCGGTAATCACTAATCTTGAACCAGAAAAGCCATTCTTAAGCATATATGCTTGTAATTCTGGCTTTATGACAAAGATATAATCAGCCGATCTTAATAAGAAAAGACTTATCTTGTAAAAGATCCAAGATAATAGCCGGATAACCTTATTGCCGGCTACAAATCTATTATCAACTATGAGGGGCACTGAATTATCAAAAACTGTTACCCATTTAAGGTGCTTATCTGTTTTCTTCAATAAATAAGGAAGCAGTATCAAATCTAGAACTGGAGATATGGTATAAACAACGTCAAATTTACCAATCAAATCTTTTAATAGAAAAACCGCCAACAAATTTCTTTTAAACGCTTCGAGTATAAACCTAATTTTATTCTTCCATTTTTTGCAATTGTTTAGATTGATAAATCTATAACCAGTAATTATCCCTATAGACAATATCTGTTGTTCTAAATCGGCGCTTCCTAAAAAAGTAACTTCGCTACCAGTTGACTGCCATTCTCTCACTTTCAAGAGCAGTGGCACTATATTAGCCCCCTCTAGTGTTATACCATTAATTAATATCCTTTTTGACATACGAAAATCAGATTAAACCCCAATAATCCACCGAGACATGGGAACCTTTTAATGATCCAACCGAAATTATTTGAACTATATTTTTTATCTAGAATCTTCAATCCGCATTCTTCAACCAAAAGAGCACCTGTTTTCTTAGTATATAAATGCAAATGAGTCTTATCTAAAATTCCGCTATCAGTATAATCAAAGTTTCCTAAAAGCAGATTCAACCTAACCACGATATTAGCGACATTTGGAAGCGATATTATTATCTTTCCGCCATCCTTTAAATATCGTTTAGAAAAAAAATTCAAAACCGCAGCCGGATCCATAAGATGCTCCAATACATCGCCAAACACAATAACATCAAACATGGCATCATAAACAAATTCATTATAATTATTAAGATCTATCTTAAAGGTTTTATTATATCCGGCATTTTTTGCTTCCTTCAAATAATCTTCATCAAAATCAATGCCATAGAAATCGTTGTCAACTGCCAATTGTTTAAGATATCCTTTATTGCATCCTACATCCAAAATTGTTTTATTTTTTCCGATTTCTTTAGCGATCAAGTTATGCGTTCCGTAAGGAGCATTATTAAAATTATATTTCATATTTGTTCATTTAAACTTGGGCACCCCAGCCTTTAACAATATCTTTAATTTTGAACTGCCCCAATACATTCTCTGCATAATTTCACCGTCCGAAACGATCCTCGTTTCTTGTATTTTCCTCCTTTTATCGATGATATCCTTAAAATTAACCAGAATCCAACAATACGCTTTAATATACTGCCAAGCAACCCCCGGCTTAAGCAGCAGTAAAAATAAGATGATTTCCGCAATATTAATTAAAAAATTTATAGGCAAGATCCACAAAAGATTAGGCAACGAATAATTCTTTAAAAGATTCATCATTATGTTTCTTTCTCCAAGATAACGCCTAAAATAATTAGTTTTCAATTTTCCTCCCTTTATCGCCCCGCCGCCAACGCTTCCTCCGCTAAAATGCCATACTATCGCTTCGGGGACTTTAGTTATGGGAATGCCCACAAGATGCGCTCTCCAAGACAGATCAATATCCTCCTGAAACATGAAATAATCGTTATCAAACATTCCCAGATCAAAAAAGATGCTTTTTTTAATGAAGATAGCCGCTCCGTCAGCATAAAACACCTTTTTACCACTCTTGCCGTACGGATAACCGAATATATCCATACCCACGCCGTTGTTTAAATAAATGCCATCAAAATAAACTTGTTTTGGGGCAAGAATGGCATTATCGCGCTGTTTATCTTTCCAAATATCATGCAAGCATTCTTTATCCAATTTGGTGTCCGGGTTCAAAATAAATAAATAATCTCCGCCACACTCTTTAGCCAAGATATTATTAGCAGCAGCAAAACCGATATTTTTTCCTTCAATCAGCTTG
>Ga0265330_10002434_pt1 | contig 10140 bp, 7 predicted proteins | sample 41919metaG_FD_202083 | JGI IMG/M metagenome (GOLD analysis project Ga0265330, IMG submission 202083) | Rhizosphere microbial communities from Carex aquatilis grown in University of Washington, Seatle, WA, United States - 4-19-19 metaG | ecosystem: Host-associated > Plants > Roots > Rhizosphere >... | reverse complement strand
AAGCCGGCGCCGCCGGTCACAAGTATCTTCATGTTCTTTTGACTTTATTTGAATAAACTTCGCAGAGCAGATCCATGTCTTTCTTGGTGTCCACGAGCAATCGATTATTGAACCGGACGATGCAGTCCAAGAGTTCACGAACGGCTTTATCTTCTTTGTTCCGGATCGGCTCTTCTTTGAACATCTCCACGAGAGCCGCCATATCTTTGATAAAGCAATGCCCGCCGGCGCCGCGGCCGGGCTTGCCGCCATGGCCGCTCTGGTGTTTGACGGACAAATGGCTATGGCCAATGCGGGCATCGTGGCCGACCATTTCGGCGACAATATCATAATCGACTTTTTTGCGCTGGGCGAGATTATAAACAATGTTGGCGAAGATGACTTTAAGGAAAAGGAAATTATTGCCCATGTACTTTGTCAATTCCGCTTCCCGGCTGCCCACCAAAAAATTATGAGGCGCTTTGGGCAGGAGGCGCAAGACAGCCGCCGCCTTTGGCTTTGATTTTGCCGTATAGCCGATAATGTTGCGCACGGGGTGCTTGGTTTCGCGCACAACATTCTTTTCCGTCAAAAATTCCGGCGAGTGCAGGATGTATTTTTTCGGAAACAATTTTTGAAACTTTTCGGTCGAGCCGATCTTGACGGTGGATTTGATGATAGCGGTCTTTCCATCGCCGACCAGCTTGAGGACGGAACGCACGATGCTGTCGTCAAAGCCGCGCGGCGTGGTCGGGGTGGGGACGGCGATAAAGACGAAATCGCAGGATTTGATCCGTTCTTTATTGGCGCTATAAGTTTCGTTATCGTAACGAACGACCCTGAACCCGCGCGATTCAAAATCATCGGCCATATTCTTGCCGATAAAACCCTGGCCGATAAATCCGATCAATGATTTTTTTGGTTTCATTTTATAAAAAAATAATTATTATAATTGGCGCATTTCCCTATTGGTCTTTCTTCCGGCGGATGATATAGAGCGGCCTCCCCAATATTTCGTTATGTATCTGGGCGACGTAGAGGGCGACCAGGCCGAGGGAACTTAAAATAACGCCGACCAAGAAAGTGATGAAGAGGGCGAGTTGGGCCGAGCCGGAAAAACTGGAAGGGAAAGACCATTCAAAAATATATTTGCCGATAAAAACATAAAGGCCGAAAATTCCGACCGCTAGCATAATAAAAACGCCCAAGTAACCCGCGAGCTTAAGGGGCAGCAAGCTTAAGGAAACAAAACTGTTAAGAGCCAAACCCACCAATTTGGAAAAGCTGTAACCGGCTTGTCCGTTCGTCCGCTCGTTCGCCTCAAAATAAATATAATCGCGCTTAAAGCCGAGCCAGTTAATGAGCGCTCGCGTCATTCGTCCCGTTTCCGTGAGACGATTGAAAGCGTCGATCACTTCCCGGTCAACAAGGCGGAAATCGGTTTCATTCGGTTTTATTTCGACGGCCGAAATGCGGCGCATTATTTTATAAAAAATACAGGAACCGACGCGCTTCACCAATCCGGCGCGGCGGTTTGTTTTTCTGACGCCGACCACCACCTCGGCGCCCGCTTCCCATTTCCGGATGAATTCCGGGATCAATTCAACCGGGTGCTGGAGGTCGGCGTCGATCATGATCGCCGCATTACCTCGCGCTTGATTAAGACCGGCGCTTAGCGCGGCTTCTTTGCCAAAATTGCGGGAGAATTCAACAATGCGGACGCGACTGTCCGCGAGCTTGCGCAATTCCGCAACCGAAGCGTCGCGACTGCCGTCGTCGATAAAAATTATTTCCCAATCGTATTTTGCGGCGAGCGGCGACAATACTTTCGCCAAAGACGCAAAAAAAATCGGAATGTTATCCGCTTCGTTATAGACAGGGACGATGACGGAGACGAGGGGTTTGTTTTCCATACGCTCTTACGAAATCGCGAATCGGTTACGAATTTACGAATAGCCGATGAATATCACATCATCTTAAAAAATTCGTCAACCGTGAGTCCGGTGCCTTTTATTATGGCGTGAACGGTTCCGCGCTTGAGATCGCGGTTGTGCCACGGAATTACCACGGTGCGATTATCGGAATTTCGAACAAATACCTTATGGCTTCCATGTTGCCTGTCTTCAATAAAATCCAGCTTGCGGAGAACGCGCTCAATTTTATCCGGCGTACAAATAGGAAGGCGCGAACTCATATGCCCGCGCCAAGAGGCACCGTAATATGTTTAAGCACGGTCTCGCGATCACTGGGAAGCGGGAGGCCGCGGCGTTTGAGCGACTCCAAATAAATACCGATGGCCTCTCGCGCATTTTTTTCCGCTTCTTCAAAAGTGTCGCCCTCGCTCACGCAACCCTCAAGAGCGGGAACTTCCACCGTGTACCCGCCTTCTTCGGCGGGAATAAAGTACGCCGTAAAACTGGCAATATTTGCTTCTTTCATAGTACTTAAATAATAAGCCCGAAATTTCAATTTGTCAATGTAATATCCCCGCCGCCCTCTCCCCCCACTCCGCTGAAGCTTCGCGGGGCAGGCCTACCCTCATTCCATCGGATCACCCCTCACCCTACCCTCCCCCATTCTTGGGGGAGGGGTCGGACCGACCTTCGGAGACCGAGTCCATCCCCCTCGCCCGAGCACGGGAGAGGGTAGGGTGAGGGGTGTCTCCGCGAGGTTGGATCCGACTTATCCAACACCAAGTTTAATCCGTATCGATTCCAAAACCGCATCCATATCTCTCATCACATCGTTATTCCAAAATCGTAAAACGGCAATACCGAAAGAATTTAAATATTTGGTTCGTTCATTATCATAATCGACATTTTCTATATGTTGCGATCCATCAAGTTCAATCGCCAATTTCTTTTCGCGACAATAAAAATCCAAAATATACGATCCCAGGCCGTATTGTCGTTTGAATTTTAGACCGAAGAATCTTCCGTCTCTTATCCTGTTCCAAAATATTCTTTCTGCTTCGGTTTGATTTTGGCGTAATTCACGACGCCGAGGTAAAAGTTTTTTCGGATTTACTATATGTTTCATAGATTTATTGTAGCACCGGATCACCCCTCACCCTAGCACCATTCCATCGGATCACCCCTCACCCTACCCTCCCCCATTTTTGGGGGAGGGGTCGGACTGACCTTCGGAGACCGAATCCGTCCCCTCGCCCGAGCACGGGAGAGGGTAGGGTGAGGGGTGTCTCCGCGAGGTTGGATCATTCCCCTCTCCCAAGCACGGGAGAGGGTGCCCCGAAGGGGCGGGTGAGGGTTGTATAACAAAACTCCGCCGATGCATCGGCGGAGTTTTGCGTCCTTGTCCCCTATTTTGGAGGACTTGGAGCCAACCTTGCAGGTTTCGCTTATCCGATTCCGCGGGTCCCGTTTTTCAACGGGACGACGGAATTAGGAATTAGAGCGAGAGGGTCTGCGAGATGGTCGGCAAGGTCTTAACCAAGTTGCCGTTGCTCCAGTCGGCGCTCGTAGTTCCAAGCACCGAGGAGTGGGTGTCTGACGAATTGTCGGACCAGATGAAGTGGTTGGCCGTCACGTTGACGTTGGTCAAGGTGTCGGTCTGGATGGCCACGGCCGAATCGTCAAGCAACTTGAAGGTTATCGAGTGGGCCGCGGCGGCGCCGGTGGCGGAACAATCAAGACGATAGGTCTTGGTCCTGCCGGCCGAGACGACGCGCTCGGTTACGAAGGTCACACTGACGGTCGCCGGAGCGTTGGCGGCGATAACGCCGCCGCCGATCGGGGACAGGTCATTGCAACCGCCCTGAACGCCGGCGACATAGGTCGCGCCGGAGCACACGCTGTACTGCGCGGCCGGAACCAGCGAATCATTCTCGTACAACAGGTACCCGCTCGAACCCTGCAGAACGTTGGATTCCGCAAGATCAAAGCGCTTCAACGCGACGTCGGCGTTGGAATCGGCGGTCACCGAGAACTTGTAGACGGTCGGGTTCGGGGTGAGCGTGGTCGAGACCGCGACGGTCGCAACCGTCGGCTGGGTCTTCTTAAGCAAGGAGACGTTGCCCGGGATCGCGATCGGGGTGGTGCCGGCCCAGTAGTTGTTGATGACGTACGGGGTGGCCGGAAGCGTGCCGACCGGGGCATAGACTTTTAACGCGGCGTTCGCAAAGGCAATGCCGTTGCTCGCAACCGTGTCGCCCGGAGCGCGGACGTCCGTGTCCAAAAGCGCCGTTCCGGAGGAGATGCCGACAGCTTTGATGTCATCGGCATAAGTGTCTCCGGCTACGCCGTTAGCCACATAAAGAGCCATGATCGGCTGGCCGCCCGAAGTGGCGGAACCGATCTGGTCAATATTCAGCTTGACGGTGACAACCTGGTTGCCGGAAACCGTGAAGAGTCCGGCGTCATTGGCGCAGCGCAAGCGGTTCGAAGAATCGAGCGTGCCCGAGCAGAACAAGGTGCCGCTGTTGTCGAACAAGCGGACCGAGGTGATCGATTGGCTCGAACCCGGATTGGTGTTCACGACGGTGAGGCGAGTGACGTTAAAGCCCTCGTTCACCGAATTGAACTTCAAGCGAGTGACGGCGTTGTCCGAAGTGCTGCCGGTCAGGATCGAAGAGACCGGTGTATCGCCGTCAATCTGCACCTGAAGGGTGCCCGAGCGAACGGCGGTAACGACGATCGAAGCGGGGTTCGAGGTCATCGTGGTGGCGGCGCCGAAAACAGCTGCCTGTTGCAGGTGGTAATCGGCGTTCGACCAACCGGCGGAAGTGGCGTTAACGGAGTTGGAATCCTTGTCTTGAGCCGTCACGTTGGCGGTCTTGCCAACGCCGCCGACCTGGGCGGATCCGTCGCCGATGAGGTCAACAAGGAAGGCGTCGGAAACTCCGGAGTACGGAACGTTGTTGGAAACGATCACTTTGACCGTAACGGTCTTGGTGGTGCCGGCCGGAACGCTCCAAGTCAAGTTGGAGAAGTTCATATCGCCGGTAGCGTCAGGCGATTGAGCCGTGCCAAGCTGGGTGGAACCGTCCCAGATGGAAGCCGATTGAATAACATCGGCAACGGGGTGGTTCTCGCCGCTCACCGGAGCGGCGGCTGTGCCGTTCGAGGCATAGTCCCCGCCCGCATCAACGTCGGTAAAGCCGCGGAATTTCATTTGCGTAACCTTTACGTCCGAAGCCGAGCCGGCGGTGAAGTTAAAGGCGACGGCATTTACCGTCGAGCCCTTGGTCACCGTTTGCGACGCGGGGGACGAAGCGAGGCCGACCGTAAGTCCGGAGCTGCGGACGGTCTGCGGGTTGCCGGTCAAAGCCGAGGCCGGAACGATATCGCCGATCGCGACATCCAAGTTGGAGTCGAGGTTGCGAATATCGCCCTGGGCGCGAGCATCAACCTGACCGGTCAATGAAACGCCGGTCAAAGTCGCCGGGGCGCTCGAAGCGATGTCGCAGGTCAAGGCCAAATTAATGGTCTGACCGGCGGCAATTTCGAAGCGGTCGGTGAAGAGACGGGTGAAGACGGGGTTGCCGCCCTGGGTCCAATTCGCCAAATCATACGAATTGGTGACCGTTACGCCCGTGTCGCTGTTTATGATTTTGCAGTCGGTGATGGCCGCCTCTTCGGAGTTGGCGCCAGTCGAGAGCACGCCGCTCGCGGTCAAGCGCATGTTCAAGTTACGAACTTCAACATGGTTGACCGAGGTGATGGCGAACTTCTGGATCACCGCGTCGTTCGAGCCCACGGAAATATCGCCGGTAGCCGGGCCGTTCGAAGCAAAGGTGATCTGACCGCCCAAGATATTGATGAGGAAGCTGCCGGTTTCGTTGCCGTTATTGGCATCGAAGGTGGCCGGAGCGCCGAAGACGTTGGACGAGAAGTCATCGGTTACGTTAACACCGGCGCCGTAGGTGTTGCCCGTGGCGAAGATGTCATACGGCTGATCAACATACAAGTGGAAGGTGTCAACCGTAGCGCGATTGCCGGCGGAAACGTCGCCGATAACCGAGAAGGTGCGGGTGATACCCTTGGCCAACAGGTAAGGAACGGCAAAGACAAAGGTCGCGGTCGAACCCGAAACGATCGGATTGGAAGCGACGGTTACCCCGCCGGTCGTAATGGCCATATTAGCCAAGTTGGAGAGCTGGCCCGCTCCGGAGTTGGTGATCACCAAACGGCGAAGCGAAACGTCTTCAACGCCGCCGGCCGTAAGCTTGAAGGTGGTCAATTCAGCCGCGGTCTGACCCATTGAAGGGCTTGAAGGCGGCGAACCGGCGGAGACAGTGATCGAACCTCCGTTCGAGCCGGAGATCGAGAACTGGTTTCCGGAAACCGGGAAGGTGCCGCCTACGGTCGCGGACGCAACCACATCGGTGGCCGCGACGAGCGAGAAGTAGTGAGCATCGCCCACCCTGCCGCCGGCGACAACGAGGTCGCCGACCAAGGTAAGCTCTTTGGTTCCCGAAATCGCCACGTTAAGGTTGCTGAAAGAAACCTGGTTGGTGGTCGAGGAAACCGAGCGGCCCGTGGTGAGCCGAGTATCGCCGTCGTAGAGGTAGACGTTGGCCCAGTCAGCGGCAACACCGGCGCCCAAACGGGTGAAGGTGAGGCCGGTCAAAGTGCCGGTGCCCGCGACATTGAACTTGATGAGGTTAATGCCCTGGGCGTTAGCGGTCACCGTCGCGCCGGCAGCGTTGTCGGAAGCGAGGGTGATGTTAAGAGCGCCGCCGCCAGCCAGACCCTTGTCGGCGTTGATCGTCGGCGAGTTGGTCTGTTCATTGGCGATGACGAAGTCGGAAGCGGAAGAGATCTGCGAGCCCACCGTGTAGTTGGTGAAGAAAGCGTCGCTGATGTCATCAATTTTGGTGTTCCAGTTCGAGCCGTAGAGCGCCGTAGCGGCGGCCTCGGTCGAAACCCAGCGGAGCACGCCGCCATGAGCGACAGCGTAGACCTTGGGGTCAGACTGGATCTTGACCATCTTGACTCCCGGCTTGTAGGTGACGTTGCCGCCGATCATGATGGCAGCCAAGTCGGTGTCAGAAATTTTCTGAACGGATGAGAAGTCGGAATACCAGGTGAAGTATTCCTTGTCGTTGGTGAACACATAGCGCTTGCCGTCGGAGCCGATGTAGTACACGGCCGACAGAGAGCCCTTAACGAGCGAGCCGGCAGCCGGGGTGGCGGCCGAAGCGACGCGAGGGGCGATCGCGAAGGTGGCGGCGACAGACCACGCGAGGGTGGTGACGACGACAGCGATCGTGAAAGCGCGCTTTGTGATGCCAAACGACATCTTAAGTGCGTTTTGCATAACTAAGTTGATCTTTCTTTTGTGAAGAATAATTGATACCGCGCATCTCCCCGAAGGGTTCGACCTTTGACGCGAGCGGGCCCGCCGCTTCCAGAGCGCGGACAATTACATTCTTTGGTGATCGTCGGCGCATTGCCGACGGAACTCTCCCTACCCTCCCTTGTCCCAAGGGAGGGGTCGTATCCGGCCTCCGGAGGTCTGTCCGCAACCTCCCTTTGTAAAAGGGAGGGTAGGGAGAGTTCCGGCCGGTCGGTCGAAGAATAAAGAATGCGAATGTCCGCGTTCGAAAACAGCGGAATTGTTTGTTAAGTTGGCGTTCACGGTTCGGAGTTTCGATGTATCATCGAAGCGCCGAAGTTGAAACGCACGCCACTTTTTCCTCCGGAGGAAAAAGAAGCGTGAGCTCCAGAGCAAGATGCCAACAACTAACAACTAAATACCAAGGAAAATTTCAAGATCCAATAACTAAGTTCCAGGAAACAAACAGTGTGGGGTCTATTTTGAGATTTAATTATTAGTGTTTGGATCTTTCCTTGGATTTTAGTTGTTAGCGGTTAGTTTTTATCAAAAGCCTATTGCTTTTATTTTTCCCGCCTCGTCGGCGGGCAAGCCCGTGTTGGTGTTGGTATTCGTGTTCGCGTTGACGTTCGCCGCATTAACATTCGCATTGGTATCGGAGGTGGACGCGGCCGCGTTCGTCAGATCGGCGCTTTCTTGAACTTTGGCCACGGCGCCGACCAGGTCGTCGCTCGCGAGCGCGGCCTTGGCCTGTTTGAGCGCGGCCTTGGCCTGGTCGCCGGCTTCGGTCGAAGCGACTTCGATATTGGCCTCGGCATTGTCGATCGTTTGGGCAACGCGGGTGGCGGCGTCGCTCTTGTCGGCCGGCGTTTTGGCGTCGGCCACCAGCACGGCCACGGCCTGGATCGAGACATCATCGGCGGCCGCTTGCACCTCGGTCGCTTTTTGCTGGGCCGGCGCGCTCAAAAGATTCTTGGTTTTGCCAAAGACGGCGTTAATTTCGGCCACCTTGCGGTCAACGGCTTTGGCGACAGCCGCGGTGTCGGCGGACTTGGAAGCGTTAACTTCATTCAAATTTTGTTTCACATTAACTATTTCATTCTGCAGCTGGGTCATGGCGGCGAGCATGTCGCTTTCGCGATTGGCGCCGTTCGATTCGGCAAGCGCCGCCACGTCATTGGCGCGGCGGCCGGCGAGTTCGAGATGCAAATAAGCGCGGGCGGCGGGGTCGGCGGCGAAAGTGAGCTGGGTCTGCTCGGCCGCGTTATGCAAGCCGTAGAGCAGGTCGCCCGGTTTGCTTATGAGCGACGACGAAACGCCGGCGGCCCAACCGACAATGGCAAGACCCGCGACCATGCAGGTGGCCACGACCGGACGCAAGACGAACATAAAGCGGCCAAAAGCCGAGCGCGGCAGAACAACGGGCGCGATAAGCCGAGCTTGCGCCGGCGCGGTCATGTCGGAAGCGGCGCGAGCAACAAGCATATTGCGCGTCTCGGAAACCCAGAGCGCGTTAGGCAAAACCGCAGGCCTTACGGCTTGCAAGTTCTTGAGCTTAAGTTTTAGTTCCTTGTTCGTCATTTGCGTAGTCGAGTTGAGCTCGACGAATCATGATTCAAGATTCAAGATTCATGATTCACGAGTCCGCCGGTTGAATTCCTGAATCCTGAATCGTGAATCGTGAATCGTGAATCGTGAATCGTGAATCGTGCGTCGTGCGTCGTGCGTCGTGCGTCGTGCGTCGCCGAGCTTAGCTCGGCCGTCCGCCCATCACTTCTTTCAATGCTTCGGTGGCGCGGTGGAGCAAGACCCTGACCGTACCGTTGCTCTTCGCGAGCGCATTCGCAATCTCGCTGTTCGTAAGACCGTCAATGTGTTTCATCATGAGCACCTCGCGATACTCATCCTTAAGTTTCGATATCGCCGCAAGCGTGTTCTTAACCTCTTCGTTGGCCTCGACCAATCCGACAAGCTTATTATCGGCAATGTCGGGCGCGTCGTCGAACGAGACCAGGTTCAACTTCTTCTTTCTGTAATGATCGACGATGGTCGAGCGGGCGACGGTGTAGAGTAATCCGGAAACGCTTTTTACGGGCTTGCCTTCCATCAAATACTCCCATGTCTTTAAGAAGGCGTCCGAGGTCAATTCTTTCGACTCCTCCTCATCCCCCACCTTGAACAAAATAAACCGGTAGAGTTGAGCTACATACCGGTCGTAAATTAGGCCATAGGCCTCGCTGTCGCGACGGGAACGGATCCGGTAGAGCCACAAGCGTTCCTTTAACGGCGTGCTCATATAGTAAGTCGCGGAAATACAAAAAATGTTACACCTTTTTCAGGTGACAGGTGTCAGGTATCAGGTGTCAGGAGGTGCCTGAAACCTGTAACCTTTAACCTGAAACCTCTACACACTACTTTGCTTCCGACAAAGTAAGCCCAATGTACTTGAAAAGAGCGATTTTGTAAAGGATTTTGAGCCGAATACCGGACAAATGTCGAATGTCGAATGTCAAATGTCGAATTTAGATGGGTATGCTGGTCTTGACATTCGGGCTTTAAAATGATAAGGTTGCTTTAAGCTAAAAATACCCTGAATGTATACGCTAGAGTATACATTAAGCGACGGGTTGCGATTCACGAAGCAAGATTCAAGATTCACGAATACAAATAATTCCTGATTCTTGAATCCTGAATCATGAATCGCCGAGCCGAGCTCGGCTTCACCATATGTCAGACAACATCATCCGTCTCTCCGTTTCCGAAGCGGCCAAGTTATTCGGGATCAGCACGCAGACAGTGAGGCGCGCCATAGCCGACCAAGAACTGCACTATGTGGTAGTGCAAAATAGGTATAAGATCAGTTTC
>Ga0265330_10002432_pt1 | contig 10146 bp, 5 predicted proteins | sample 41919metaG_FD_202083 | JGI IMG/M metagenome (GOLD analysis project Ga0265330, IMG submission 202083) | Rhizosphere microbial communities from Carex aquatilis grown in University of Washington, Seatle, WA, United States - 4-19-19 metaG | ecosystem: Host-associated > Plants > Roots > Rhizosphere >... | reverse complement strand
TGATACGACCTGATGAGTCCATCGAAGAGAATTTCACCCACTGATGACCAGCATGAGGAAAGTCAGAAGAATCGTGTCGGCAATGCTCCTGCTACTTCCCGTTACCGGAGGGGCTCAGGTGTTTCTGAGTGGACAGAGCGCTGCTGATTTCGTAAAAAGCTCCCCCGATGAAACACAACTTGCTGTCAATGGTGGAAGGCCGACCTTTGGATGGCAATCGCACCTCTTTGTGGACGGGATGGTGAACGAAAACGTTGGTGCGCTGGTCAACATCAGAGTCACCAACACTCAGACGGTCATTGTTGATTACGCTGCTATCAAGTTGACCAATCTAACGCCGCTTCAACTCTCTTTTCAGGCAGGAAAATTTGATCTTCCGTTCGGCAACCTTGCTGATCGTCGCTTCCCGAGGAACAACCCCTTGTATGGCATCCCCCTCATCTACACCTATGCCACATCACTGAAGAACTACGTGATGACCCGTGCCGAATTACTTTCCTTGAGGGGGCGTGGCGCAGGCATGCCGCTGCTTGACAACGGCATCTACGCTGATGGAGCCATGGTCTTCGGCTCATGGGGAATTCTGGATTACGCGGCTGCAGTTTCAGCAGGGACCGTCAGCACTGCCTCCTACAGCGGCGCAAATGTCAACAGCGACCTGACAAAAACGTTCCGGGTTGCGCTTACCCCGCTGACCGGACTCGTGATTGGTGCAGGATATTCTTGGGGTGCGTACCTCGCCGAATCGGACTATGTCCCGGCGTGGCTGTCAAACGTCAATGAGTATCAGCAACGGACCGCTGAAATGGATTTTGAATTCAGTCGTGGACATGCCGTAGTGGATGGCGAAGGGGTCTACAATGTCTGGGAAGCCCCGTTTCAGAGCGGCGATCAAAACCTGTCCGCATTTGGATACACTCTCGAAGGAAAATACACTCTGTTCCCCCGGTTCTACGCGGCGCTCAGGGTAAGCGGTCTTCGGTTTGGATTGATCGACACGGGAAGCGAATTGGATCGGTGGGACTACAACGTGAACGAGTGGGAGGGGGGAATTGGATATTTCCTGTACAAGGATGTGCTCCTGAAATTCGTCAGACGCGAGACCAGAACGTACGGCGGCTCGCGTCCGAGAGACGGTCTCACTGCGGTTCAACTTGTCGTGGCCTACTGATGACGTTCCGCAACAAAATATTGTTCTCCATCTGGGGGGTGGTACTCAGTCTTCTCGTCATCACGTTCTTCCTTATCTATTACTGGACCCAGGATAGGGTCAACAAGACGTTTTCCGATGAGCTCCGAAGCGAATATTCCACAGTCTCGGTGTATGAAAAACTTCACGCGGAACAGCTTATCCGGGCGTGCATTGTCGTGGCGGAATCGCCAAGGCTTCGTGCCGTCGTGGAAATCGGAGATGTGAAGACCGCGCTCCAGTTAATGCAGGATCTGTATCAAACCACGCTGAGCCCTGTGTTCATGCTTACCGACAAACACGGTAAGCCAATCGTCCAATTGTTGCATGGCCGGCAGGAGACATGGGATGTCTCCGGCGCACCTTCAGTCGATCAGGCGGTGAAGTTTGTCGCGTCATCGGATACCTGGGCGGTGTATGGGGAGGTGTTTAGGGTCGTCTCCGTGCCTATTGTTGTGGAAACAGAGCTACTGGGAACTCTGACTATCGGCTTTGCGATCAGTGAAGATGACATAGCCGCCCTCAAGCGTGCCACCAACAGCGATCTCCTGCTGGTAAACAAAGGCTCCACGATCCTTTCAACCCTCGATCCGATCACGTCTCACGCCCTTCTGCCAATTATTCACGGGCTCCGCTGGTCGAATCCGGGCGCGGGGATGGACAGTGCGGGAAGCGACATCAACGTGACGACTCCAGAGGAAACCTACGTTGGGAGATCCTACAGGCTTGATCAATCGATGAAGGCGGATTCCGGAGGCATCCGGTACCTCCTTGTGAAATCCATGACACGCGAAATGCAGCAATCGATGGCCTCGATCATGCAGACGTTTGGAATCGTTTCCCTGGTGTTCCTGGCACTGACAACGATCATCGGGCTGGTTATCTCTCACGGAATCACCCGACCGATACAGCATCTGGTCAAAGGCACCACTGCGATCAGTCAGGGCAACTACGGCTATGTGTTCCAGATCCATGGGAGGGATGAACTGAGCGTGCTTGCGCAGCGCTTCCAGGAGATGAGCCTCTCCCTGAAAGAGAAAATTACCCAGTTGGGAAAACTGAATCAGGATCTCCTGGAACGCAACAGTGATCTGGATGAAACTCTCCGCCAACTGCAGGCTGCGCAGGAAAACCTTGTCCGCAGTGAGCGTTTGGCGGCGACGGGGAAGCTTACTGCGCAACTGGCGCATGAAATTAACAATCCCATCCACAATATTCAGAGTTGTCTGAAAACCGCTCTTAATCGCCTTCCGGAGGAAACGAGAGGCCGCGATTTGATCGAGGTGGCATTCGACGAGGTCAACAGGCTCTCCCGGTTGACAGGACAAATGCTTGACCTGTATAGGGCTTCGATGGTAAAGGAAGATCTGAAACCGACTGATCTGAGAGAAGTGATCGAGAGCGTTGTGAACGTGACTCAGCAGGAATTGCAGGAGAGCGGGATAGCCCTGCATCTTCATATTGACCCCGACCTTCCCCACATTCCTGGTTCCCGGGACAAACTGCAGCAGGTGCTCATCAACCTTGTATCCAACGCTCGCGATGCGATGCCGCAAGGGGGTATCCTTGAGATTGCCGCCCTAAGACAGGGGCCGACTGTCAGAATGCAGGTTCGCGACAGTGGCGTCGGGATTCCCAAGGAAAACCTTAGCCGGGTCTTTGACGCATTCTTCACGACGAAGGGCAAAGTGAGCGGCGTTGGGCTTGGGCTTTCTGTCAGTTACGGCATCATTAGTCAGCACCGTGGTACAATCGAAGTAGCGAGCGAGGTCGGCCGAGGATCAACATTCACGGTGGTTCTCCCGTACGAAGGATGACATGGCAGAAAAAAGAAAAAAGAAAATCCTGATTGCCGATGACGACTTTGCGTTTCGAGTGGCGACACTGGCGCTTCTGCAAGACCACGGATACTCGACAGGCGTTGCCGCAAACGGCGAGGAGGCAATGCTCAAACTCGCAGAACAACGATTCGACCTGGTGCTGTCGGATCTCGTCATGCCCGGGACGAACGGCATTCAACTCCTTCAACGAATCAAAAGCACCCGGCCTGAGATCGGCGTTATTATTCTCACCGGATTTGCGTCCATCGGAACGGCAGTCGAGGCCATGAGGATGGGGGCGCGCGACTACGTGACGAAACCGTGTGGAAATGATGAACTACTGATCAAAGTGCAAAAAGCTCTGGACGAACAGCAGAAGGAGCAGGAACTCCTTGCCCTCCGGTCGGAAGTCCGGGAGATGTACACGTTTGGCAACATCATCGGCCAGAACAGTAAGATGCGTGAATTGTACAAGTTGATCGAACAGGTTGCCGGCACAGATGTACCGGCGCTCATCCTGGGGGAGACAGGGACCGGAAAAGAACTTGTGGCAAAGGCTATCCACTACAACAGCGTCCGAAGAGATAAGCCTTTCGTCGTGATCAACTGCTCGGCTCTTTCAGAGACCCTCCTGGAGAGTGAACTCTTCGGCCACGAAAAAGGCGCGTTCACGGGAGCCGACCGTCAGCGCATCGGCAAGTTCGAGGAGGCTGAGGGAGGAACGGTCTTTCTGGATGAGATCGGCGATGTACCGATGCACATTCAGACCAAACTTCTTCGCGTGCTCCAGGAAAAGGAACTTCAGCGGGTAGGAGGAAATGAAGTGCTCCGGGTGGATAACAGAGTCGTTGCCGCGACAAACAGAGATTTGCCTGCGCTCATGGCAAACGGAAAATTCCGTGAGGATCTTTTCTATCGGCTTAATGTTTTTCCACTGTATCTTCCACCCCTAAGGGAAAGGCTCGACGATCTTCCGGTTCTGGTCGATCATCTTCTCAAAAAACATGCAGATCTCTCTCCGGCGGGAATCAAGAAACTCTCTTCGTCGGTAATTCCGGCAATGATGAATTACTCGTGGAAAGGGAATATCAGGGAATTGGAGAACCTGGTAAAGCGCGCGATCATCAAATGCACGGGTGATACCATAACTTCCGTGGAACTTCCCACCGGTGACCAGCCTCCCCTCGCCCAGGAAGGCGTGATTGCGCCAGAGGTCGATTCCTCGACTCCGTACAAGGAATACCTGTCGGCAATTGTCACGCATGCAGAGAAGACCTATCTCCTCCGCATGCTTCGACTCAACAAAGGAAACGTCAACCAGATTGCAAGAATGATGGACATCGACAGGAAAACTCTGTATCGAAAAATGACCGAATATGCTCTTGATCCGCAGGCCTTTCGCGCCTGAACCTGCCGGCAATAGGCATTCCCGTGGGCATGAGGTACCAATTCGTGACAATATTTGGAACCTTTGCCTCTTAGCCCATGTGTGCAAGCCAAGACGTATCAGGGACACCGCCTCTACCCTCTCCTCACCAATAGACCCTCGTAGTGACTCATAGCGGCATTTCGAGATCTCCTGTCACCTTGTTTCCTGTTTCTTTTGTGCTTGTTGCTCTTGCACAACGGAACCGGGTTCGGTGCGCAGGTGGGCGACATTACGAATCCCGCACCAAAGAGTCGTTGTCTGCAGAGGCATGCAGAGCTTCCTGCTGAAACACAAGTTGCCGTCGAAGAGAAATGGATGTCCTCCTACGGCTACTGGAGGGGATGATGACCGTTCGCGCAAGCATTGTTGGGCTTGCAATGTTGAGTGCGTTTGGGTTCCTCGCCTCGATGGGGGCATGTTGAAGAGCTCGCAGGAGGGAAATGGACGGCAAAGGGGACGTATGTGGAGGGGTGCACTTGCATGGGTGTTTGTCCATGCTCGTTGACGGGAGCAATTCCTATTTTAATCCGCACATGAACAGCAAGGGGACCATTTGAGGGTTTCTCGAGATTCGCATAAACAGAAAGGGCTCCTTTCGGAGCCCTTCTGCATTTATGGATCGAACCGCATATTATAAAGCAAAGCTATTGCGGAAGAGCATGACTGTGCTTCTTTTTCCTGGACCCATTGGTGTTCCAAACGAAGACCCCCCGCTTTTCATACGAGGTGTGAAGAAGGTGGTGCGACAGCTCACCGAGTGGCTCCTTCAGGAACTCCTTATAGAGAGCCGCGATTTGAGGATTCTCATGTGACTTCCGCAGGGGCTTATTGAGGTCCTCCTGGTAAATGGACTCTGCGCGTTTTCTTCGAATGTCCCAGGTTGTCGGGATCGGTTGTCCACCGCCGCCGAGACAACCGCCCGGACACGTCATCACTTCGATGAACGCGTACGGCGACTCTCCCTTTTCCACTTGTTCAAAAAGCCGCCGAGCATTTTTTAACGTGTGGGCAACTGCCACCCGGACTTTCATCCCGTTGATGTCGACCTCAGCTTCCTTAATTCCTTCCATTCCCCGCACGGCCGTGAAGTTGATATTCGGGAGTGCTGTTCCTGTGGCGACCTCATATGCCGTTCGGAGGGCTGCTTCCATCACTCCTCCCGTGGCTCCAAAAATCACCGCCGCTCCTGTTGATTCGCCAAGAGGACTATCAAACTCTTCCGAAGGGAGAGACGCAAAACGGACACCGGACTCTTTCAACATCCGGGAGAGTTCTCTGGTGGTCAAAACGTAGTCGACATCAAAAAAGGCATCGTCATCAGACCAGCCCCGTTTGTCTTTCCAGTACTCAAAGGCGCTCTGCATCTCCGGCCTGCGTGCTTCATATTTCTTTGCCGTGCAGGGCATGATGGAAACGACAACGATTTTCCTTGGATCGATGCCAAGTTTAGCGGCGTAGTACGTCTTTGTCACCGAACCGAACATCTGTTGAGGCGACTTGCAGGTGGAGAGATGATCCAGCATGTTGGGGAAGAAGTGCTCCGCGAATTTGATCCACCCCGGTGAACATGATGTTACCATGGGGAGGACACCCTTGTTGGCAACTCGGTTGAGGAGCTCGTGTCCCTCCTCGAGTATGGTCAGGTCGGCTGTAAACTGCGTATCAAACACCTTGTTGAATCCAAGTCTGCGAAGGCCCGCGACCATCTGGCCTGTAACGAGACTGCCAGGATCCATGCCCATTGCCTCGCCAATTCCCACACGGATGGCTGGCGCCGTCTGCACAACGACGAACTTCTCCGGATCGCCGAGGATCTCAAAGACAGCATCGGTATCGTCGCGTTCAACAATGGCACCGGTTGGGCAGACGAGCGCACACTGTCCACAATTTGTGCACGCAACATTGCCAAGACCTTTTTCCATATAGGTGGAGATCTTTGTCCGGATGCCGCGCTTTGACAAATCAATTGCAGACACTGTCTGGACGTTGGTGCATACTGCCACGCACCTTCCGCAGAGTATACACTTGTTTGGATCCCGGACCAGAGAGGGAGAGGTTTCATCAAGGGGTTCTTCCTTCTTTGTCCTGACGAAGCGATGTTCCTTCACCCCCAGGTCGGCGGCAATTTCCTGAAGCTCACAGTTCTGATTGCGCAGACAGGACAAGCAGTCCTTCGGATGGTTGGCAAGCAGGAGTTCCACATTGGTTTTCCTTGCTTCCCTGATGCGCGAGGAATTGGTGGAGATCTCCATGCCATCGCGGACGCATGTGGAGCATGACCGCACGAGCGAGCGTGTTCCCTTGACCTCCACAACGCACACTCCACACGAGGCATTTCTGGCAACGTCTTCGAGGTAGCACAAGGTCGGGATTGCTATGCCGGCGCGGAGGCAGGCATCGAGAATCGTTATACCCTGTGGAACCTGACAGGTGCTGCCGTTGACATTAACACTCACCATAGTCGTTTCCATGAAAGCGTTCCTCTGTCCTATTGTTCCGAACATTTGACATCGCATCGGAGACAGCGTGCTGCTTCGGCCAGGGCTTCTTCTCCCGTATACCCGGCAAGAACTTCCTGGAAGCTCGAAATCCGCTCCTTCACGGAGATCTTCTTGGGATCAACTTTCTTCGACCCTTCGGGCTCTGCAGGTATTTCATCCTTGTAGGTGAATTCCCTGAAGAGTTTGTAAAAACGCTTCTCATTCATCAAATCAAAATCCATTGCCTCTGCTGCGAGCCGTGCGATGCCCATGGCCTCCGACACTGTGGCGGGACCGGTCACTGCATCGCCTCCGGCGTACACGTTTGCAATATTCGTTGTATACCGGGGTTGATGCGCCTTGATTGCCCCGCTCTTTCGCAATTCGAGTCCGATCTCCTTCGCCGGTGAGAATTCGACCTTCTCTCCAAGCGCCAGGATCACCGTTTCGCATTGCACGATGGCCGATTCTCCGGTTTCGATCGGCTTCTTCCTTCCGGCAATGTCAAATCCGTCGAACTTCATCTTGCGGATTTCAAGACCGCTGACCTTTCCCTTTGTATCGCCCAGGATCCTTTGCGGCGAAGACATAAACAGGAAACGAATGTTCTCATCTGTTGCGTCGTTGATCTCATGGGCGTTCGCAGGCATTTCATCCCGGTCGCGCCGGTACACGATCGTGACATCAGATCCGAGGCGCAAACATGAGCGGGCGGCGTCGATGGCGACATTTCCCGCGCCCACCACCACAACCCTCTTGCCAATGCGGAGCTTCTTCCCGAAGGCAAGCTCCTCAAGGAACTCGTAGCCGTGAACCACTCCTTCCAATTCCCGGCCCGGGATCTCAAGCTCCATGTCCTTTTGCGCGCCAACTGCCAGGAAGATTGCGTCATGCTGACGCTGCAACGTTTTGAATGGGATGTCCTTTCCTATCCGGGTGTTGAACACGAACTTGACTCCAAGTTTTCTGAAGAGCTCCAGCTCCTTGTTCAATCCCTCCTTGGGAAGCCGATAGGCGGGGATGCCGTACTGAAGAATTCCTCCCGCCTTGGGATGGTTGTCGTAGATCGTGACGGCGTGCCCGAGACGTACGAGATAAAATGCGGCGGTAAGTCCGGCCGGTCCCGCTCCGACGATTGCGATTTTCTTGCCGGTGGGGGAGAGCTTCTCCCGGATAAGCCGTTGATAAATATCACGTTCCTTTCCCATCTTATACATGGTATCTGCCAGGTACCGATGAATTTCTCCCTGAGAAACGGCATCGTCCACCATCTCCCGCCTGCAGCGCATTTGGCAATGGAAATAGCAGATGCGTCCCACCGTTCCGGGAAGGGGATTGTCTCTGAGGGTGAGCTCAAAGGCTTCCTCGATCTTTCCTTCCTTAAGGAGTTGGAGGTACCCCGGGATATTCATATGCAGCGGGCAGCTATTCTCACAGAGTGCCATAAACAGACTCTCGCACACTCCCGCCTTGCAGCGGCTCTGCTCGATGTGCTTCTCGTATTCTTCCCGGAAGTACTTTAGTGTTGTCAGTACAGGGTTTGCGCTTGTCTGGCCGAGGCCGCAGAGTGATGAATCCCTGATGACATAGGCCAGTCGTTCCAGCGTGTCCAGGTCGGCCATCGTGGCGTTGCCACGGGTGATCTTGTTCAGGATGTCGAGGGCTTGCGCCAATCCTTCGCGGCAAGGAGTGCACCTTCCGCAGGATTCGGCAGAGGTCACCTCAACAAAGTAGCGGGCAACGTCTACCATGCAGTTGTCCTGGTCCATCACGACCATGCCGCCTGACCCCATGATGGTACCGAGCTTCGTCAGAGACTCATAGTCGACAGGGGTATTGAAGTATTCCACCGGGATGCATCCTCCCGAAGGACCGCCGGTTTGCACGGCGCGGATCCGTTTCTTATTTCCTGTGCCTTCGCCCATCTGATAGATGATGTTCTCCAGCGGCGTTCCCAGGGGGAGTTCCACCAACCCGGTATTCTTAATCTTGCCGACGAGCGAAAAGACCTTCGTTCCCGTGCTGGTCTGGGTGCCAAAATTGGCAAACGCCGAGCCTCCGATGGTGACAATGACGGGGACATTGATCCATGTTTCCACATTATTGATGTTCGTCGGTTTTCCCCAAAGGCCCTTCTGGGCGGGATAGGGCGGACGGGGGATCGGACGGCCTGCTTTGCCTTCGATGGAGGCGATGAGCGCGGTTTCTTCCCCGCAGACAAATGCGCCCGCTCCTTCAACGTAGCAGAGCTCAAAATCAAAGGTGGATCCGAAGATGTTCTTTCCAAGCAGACCACATTCTCTTGCCTGTGCCGCTGCTTTTTTGAACCGCTCCACGGCAAGCGGGTACTCAGCGCGCACATACATGATCCCTTCAGATGCGCCCATGACGTAAGCCCCGATGAGCATCCCCTCGATGAGTGCGTGAGGGTCGCTTTCGATTTCATTCCGGTTCATGTAGGCGCCCGGGTCCCCTTCATCGGCGTTGCAGATGATGTATTTCTTGTCGGTATCAACCTTCTTCATCATCTCCCACTTAATGGCTGTGGGAAATCCGGCGCCGCCCCGGCCGCGAAGTTTCGATTGCTTGATCTGTTCGAGCACGGAATCGCGGTCCATCTGGATCAGCGCCTTCATGAGTGCGCTGTATCCTCCAACGGCAAAGTACTCTTCGATATCCTCGGGGTTGATCAGACCTGAATCACGAAGAACAATCTTCTTCTGCCCTTTGAAGAAGGGGATTTCATTCCATAAAGGGATTGCGGGCAGACCTGTTCCAAACTCCACTTTCGAAGTGAAGAAATCCCATTTTTCGATCTTGCAGAGAGCCTTTCGCAGCGGCATGGCCCCCTTGGCGAGACTGTCGATGATAGCAACCGCATCTCTTGGCATCACCTTGTGGAGAATCACAAGGGGCTGGCCGGGGATGTAGCAGTTGACCAGCGTTTCTTCAGCGCAGAACCCGAAGCATCCAACAATGGAAAGCTGGACCTTGGCATGACGTGCCTTGATCGCCTTGTTCAACGCGTCAAAGACTTCCTTCGCGCCATTGCCCATCCCACACGTCCCCATTCCCACCGAAACTTTCGGTACATCCGGAAGAAGCTTCTTCAGCCCCTGTTGCCGCAAGCCATCAAGTGTGGAGGCAGTGAGAGTGTTCATCGTGTCTTCCCTCCTTTGGCAGCCTTGTTTAGGAGCTTCTGAAGTCGGGCTGTCGTCATGTTGCTGT
>Ga0265330_10002431_pt1 | contig 10150 bp, 11 predicted proteins | sample 41919metaG_FD_202083 | JGI IMG/M metagenome (GOLD analysis project Ga0265330, IMG submission 202083) | Rhizosphere microbial communities from Carex aquatilis grown in University of Washington, Seatle, WA, United States - 4-19-19 metaG | ecosystem: Host-associated > Plants > Roots > Rhizosphere... | reverse complement strand
AAGCACCATTCCATTGGGTCCCTGCTGCAATGCCTTCTCGATGAGGAGCAGGTATTCATCCATGTTGCCTTCATATAATGGCGCGTCCCATGTGATTTGGTTGTCGATTCCCTGATCCTGTAGATCGTTATGAGCCTTGACGACGCCGGCATGAACGGATTTCCAGTAGCGCTCCGATCCCCTCACGATCACGGCAATCTTAAGACTTTGTGGCATGGCAGTGTCATTCCCTCTTCTGTGCCGAAAAATTGCATGTCGCTTATCGTTCGATTCTAATGTGTGCCGCCGCGATCGCCAGTTTGTTATTACGACACTTTCATGGAATACCCGCCAGGAACTGCCGGCTACTACTTCTTCTTCCCGTCTTCCGCTATATACACAATCTCATGCTTGAAGATGAATAAGTTCGGTCCGTCTTCGCGGGTCACGCGCACCATGTTTTTGTCGTAGTATTCGATCCAGCCGCGGACCACTTCGCCGTCGGCCAGCTTCAGGCTCACTACTCTCTGCTTTTCACCCAGTGCCTTCAGATAGGCGGCTTCTTCAAAAGTCTCGTCTGGAGGGGGAGTGCGTTTCTTGTTTAAGTTGGGATTACCTTGCTGTAACGGCATCTTGTCATTCTACAACGTCGAGCCACGGGCTCGTGCTTCTTGCGTAGAGATAAAGAACGCCGCTTTTTCGGGACGCACGACCCGCAGTGTTCAGAGCGGGCGCCGAGGTTCCACTCGCACCATCCGGGGCCAGCGAAACTTGTACGGCAGCGCAGTTGTGAGTCAATGCGTTAGCCAGTGGAGAGCCGAGAGTCACCAACCGGGCTGGACGCGTGAGACTGCCGTCTCTCCACGGCAAGACACATCGTGCGGTCACAGTCCTAAACGCTTCTTGTTTAATCGTGGGTGGTCCGCTCGATCAGGCGTATGACGATGTGGCGCGCTATATCGATGTGTTCGAGAGCGCGACGACGCAAGCCATGGGCAAAGTAGCTATCTTCTCTTGCCATGATGTCGTGGCGCGCGGTATTGAGCAATTCGAGCGTCCGGCGATAGCGGCCCCTATGCCCAAGATGCGCATCGACCGGAGGATGGTCGTACAAATTTTTGCCATCGTCAATCGCAGCCTGTTTGATCTCTGCGATGGCTCTATCGATCTCGGCGATGGCGCGCTCTTCTTCCCGGTTGATCCGTTCGTTGGGAGTCGAGCGTTCCAGATGAGCGCGCGCGTGGCGCAGGTCGGTAAGGGCGTGCAGATACGCTGGATGCCTTCCCGGTTGGTCGGCGAAGGTCAGTGTGGCGCAGACAGCTAGTAAGAACACGATTACAGCACAATATCGTACAGTTTTCATGGTCTCCTCGAATAAGCCTTTCGGCGGAATGAATCTCGCTCATAGTAAACCCGAATCTTCGGCTTTCGACTTGCCGAATTCTAGGTCGCGGCTAGAGATGCCGGAAAGTTACCCCAGTTCATGACCTATACTTCCTAATTAATTCTGCGGAGTTTGTCATTCGGGAGAAGAGTGGAGCAAGGGAATTGTAATTCACTGCAAGATGCAGATCCCTCGCTTCGCTTGGGATGACAAGTCATAAAAACTATGCTGCTCTGTCGCTGCGCTCGGGATGACAAGACATGAAGGCTATCGATCACGCACCACTCCAGCTACGACTTTCATCGCAGTGGCCCAGCAGCCCCGCTAGATCTGGTAATCGGGGTCTTCCATGATGCGTTGCAGCGATTCGGATAGCGGTTCGCTACCGCCCGTGCCTTCGAGGTGATGCACGCGTTCCGCCAGCCGGCCCACCTCAGTCGCAACTGCGGCCAACGCTTCGGACAACGGGTCGTTAATCTGTTTGGGATCGGTGATGACGACGCGCTTGCCTTCGCGAAGAACGATGTGTCCCGGCACGCCCACGACGGTGGAATCGTCAGGCACATTGCGCAGCACGACCGAACCGGCGCCGATGCGGCAATTGCGTCCCACGGTGATGTTGCCGAGGACCTTCGCGCCAACACCGACGAACACGTTGTCGAGAAGCGTCGGATGCCGCTTCTTCCCGTGCTCCTTGCCGGTTCCACCAAGCGTCACACCCTGGAAGAGCGTGACGTCTTCACCGACAACGGTCGTCTCGCCAATCACCACACCCATGCCATGATCGATAAAGAATCGCCTGCCAATCTGCGCCCCCGGATGGATTTCGGTGCCGGTGAGGAAGCGCGCGTTCTGCGACATCCAGCGCGCCAGCAGCAGGAAACCGTGGTTCCACAACCAGTGGTTGATGCGATATAACCATATCGCGTGCAGGCCGGAGTAGCAGAGATAAACCTCCAGGCGCGACTTCGCGGCAGGATCGCGGTCCAGAACTGTGTCAACGTCTTCGCGGATTAGCGATAGTAAATGCGGCATGAGTCCCAGATTATTAAGGATCAGGCCGAAAGTTGCGCTGTCGGAATCTGCAACGCCTGGTTCCTGAGTCCTTCAAAGAGGATACTACTCAAGTAGCGTTCGCCGAACGACGGCAGAACCACAACAATCAATTTCCCGATATTTTCCGGACGCTTCGCTACCTGCAAAGCCGCGACCACAGCCGCTCCAGAAGAGATGCCAACCAGCAGACCTTCTTCCAGCGGAAGCCGCCGCGCCATGTTGATGGAGTCTTCGTTCGATACGGTAATGACCTCGTCAACCAGGTCCCGCCGCAAAATGCTGGGAACAAACCCGGCGCCGAGTCCCTGGATCTTGTGCGGCCCTGGTGTTCCACCGGAAAGCACGGCACTATCCGCCGGCTCTACAGCCACCGCTTTGAACGACGGCTTCTTCGCCTTGATGTATTCGGAAACGCCGGTGATGGTCCCACCCGTGCCGACGCCGGAAATCAGGAAATCGACGAGCCCGTCCGTGTCTTCCCAAATCTCGGGGCCGGTGGTTTCGAAGTGGATTTTCGGATTCGCCGGATTGTCGAATTGCTGGAGCGTGTATCCATTTGGAGTCGTGGCCAGCAACTCCTCGGCTTTCTGAATCGATCCCTTCATGCCGCTAGGACCGGGGGTAAGCACGATCTCTGCTCCCAAAGCCAGTAGCAACACGCGCCGCTCCAGGCTCATGGTCTCGGGCATAGTAAGGATGAGTTTGTAGCCTTTCACGGCGGCCACAAAGGCAAGGGCGATTCCTGTATTGCCGCTGGTCGGCTCGATTAAAACGGTTTTGCCGGGATGAATACGTCCAGTGCGCTCGGCATCGTTAATCATGCTCACCCCTATGCGGTCTTTTACACTAGCCAGGGGGTTCTGGCTTTCCAGTTTCGCTACCACCTCGGCAACCGCTCCCTGGGTGACCCGGTTCAGTCGCACCAACGGTGTGTGGCCAATCAGTTCCGTCACATCTTTTGCAATTTTCATAAATTTTTAGATTCTCAGATCTGCCAGTTCGATTCTGCCGATTCCTGGGATCGGCGGCCCGGCAAACGACTTCCTCGCCACCAATGAATACATTTAACCCTACCACTTTACTAGCCTATTTGACGTGGCGCAATTCGTAGCCTGTGCGAGGTCCTGGCAGCCCATTCCAAATCGTTTTGCAGGGTCTGCAAATTGTTACGGCTGGAAGGGTTGGAGGTACGGTGGACTTATGCTGATGGAGTATTGGGCTAAGGAGCGAAGTGTCCCGCAAAACATTCACGCTTGTTGGGCTGCTTTAGACCGTTCGCGTTTGTCGTCGCGAAGTTGCGCGGCAGAAAAGGCGCAACCGCATGTGCCGCATCTCCAGGTAGTAAATGAGCTGGATGGCAGGCTCGGTCCGTTATTACTCGCCTGGGGCTGGTTCGTGCGCATCGCCAGGACTAACTCGCCACCGCACTTCGAACATTCACGCTTTTGCATATATCGTCCGTGGCGTCACGCACAAACTAAATCCCGGTCCGCCAAGTCTGGAAGATTGTGTATCTTCGCTGGAGGCTGCGACCGGGCTCTTAGACCGGAATTCCTAGGCGTTAACCTGTACAGATACTAACTCCGGGTTGCAATGGGAATTTTGCATGGTTTTGACTGCGTCTTCCGCTGTAAATCTCCCCATCACCAAGGCCAGCTTACGGTTGGTTGTCGTCTGGATAGGAAGCTTGTCAACCCGCAGTACATATTGAGTGGCATGTGCTCCGCGGTTCACTTTCACAACAAATTTGATATTTTTCATGGTTCCTTTCTGTTTTTAGCGTTCTGACAAGAAAGATCCAACAAAAATAACCAACCGGCATTCCTCAATCGGAATTGACGTCGAGCATTTTCCCACTTCTCACGCCAACCTCGATCAGCTTGGGCTTGTAGTCAAAAAATCCCCAGCGGACCATAAGCCGCATAACTCACACTTCCGAGCAAATTAAAGATAAAGATAACTTTCAGATAGGCTGACTTATCTCTGAAGATCCGAAACAACAAGAAATGGTACATGCTCACCATTGATGCTAGGCTTATACGCTGCTAATGTCAAGTTTTCCGCGCCCAGACTGCCTTTTTGCAGGAGAAATGTCTGTGCCGAAAAAGTAAAGTCCGCAGCGCTTTCAAATCGCTATTGGGTGTTCGGACAGTAAACAAACGTCCCGCCGGCCCGATCGCCCTATGTACTGGCGCACCAAACTAACCAACAATCCAGCCGCAGGACGATGCTACGCTAGTATCGCTCTGGTTTCTCGCAGGCACCTCCGCAACAAGAGGATTGCAGGGAACCAATCTCAAGAAGCTTTTAAGAACAGTCGAAGCGCTGGCGGACTTGGGTCCCGAATTAACGGCGGACCGCGACTTCCGCCAAACCGCTCGCGCCATGCTGTCCGCTGTAATCGAAGCGGCCGGCGCGCACGAAGCTGTGCTTTTTTCGTTCAGCGAACGGCCTTCCCTGCTGACTTCGGTCGATTCCCAGGGGTTCGCGCTGCTACCCGAACCCGCGCTGATTCCGCTGCTTCCCCGCCATGTGCATACGCTCGCCGCGACCGCCGGCCCGGTTTTGCTCAACAGTTCTACATACGATACTTTTCTGAGTTCAAACGGCAACGTCGCACCCGAGCTTTTCAAGTGCATTTGCCCGCTGAAAGTCCGCGGCAAACTCGCTGGAGTGATCGCCTTGGGACGCCGCACCGGCGACGCGCTCTACGAAGAAGACGCGCTCGACGCTTTTGAAATGCTGAGCCACTATGTGGCGCTGGCCATTCAGAACCACACTCTCGGACAGACCCTGGCCCAACGGGTTTCCGAGAACCTGCGGCTGCTGGCCTCACTGCACGGATTCTACGACAACGCGCTCGAAGCTTTCGCCACCGCCATCGACGTTAAACACGTCAACATTCACGGCCACTCGCTGCGCGTGGGCCGCTATTCGCAGGCCATCGGCGAAGCGCTGGGGATGGACCCGAACAATGTGGCATCGCTCCGTTCGGCGGCCTATCTACACGACATCGGCATGGTTGCCGTCGATAAGCGACTCATCGGAAAAGCTTCGCGGCTCGATGAGGAAGAATCGCGCACGATGCGGGACCACACGGTCGTTGGGCATCAGATCGTCAGCCATGTGCAATTTCCCTGGCCGCAGATTCCGGAAATTGTGCGCTGGCATCATGAACGCCAGGACGGTTCGGGATATCCGGACGGTTTGCATGGCGATGATGTACCGCAAGCGGTGCGCATCGTGGCCCTGGCCGATAGCTTCGATGCCATGACCAACGAACGTCCCTACCGGGAACGCAAGTCGGTCGGAACCGCGCTTCTGGAATTGATCCGTTTGACCCCGGAACAATACGATCCCCAGGCGCTCCAGGCTTTGCTGATCCAGGTGCGGCGGGACGCGGTCGGAACCAACCGCATCCCCATCCTCGACCCCGAATTTATGCACCTATCGGCTGTGGATGTGGACCAGTTGGCGTCCACCCTGCAACACAAGATCAGCCGGGAAAAGACTTATCTCACCTAGAACGGGCGGCCGCGCCTGTCCAGACAGCAAACCAAATTATCTCGGTGTAAAATTATCAATTGGTCGTTTCGCACTCATCTTGCTTTTCGATCACGATGTAAAATTGGGGATGCCGGCAGAGTCGCATTCATTTGCCGTGAGTTTCCTCTAATTTCGAATTATCGCAATGCAAACCGATTTTCAAGGAGAATTTTGATGGCCGCTAGCGACCTGTCTGTCGCCACCCCTACCGAGCTCGATCTGTTGTCTATCTACACCATTCGCACTCTTTCGATGGATGCGATTCAGAAGGCCAACTCCGGCCATCCCGGAGCGCCCATGGGATTGGCTCCAGTAGCTTATTGTCTATGGCAGCAGTTTCTGCGTTATGACCCGGAAGATCCGCTCTGGCCAAACCGCGATCGCTTCGTGCTCTCCAATGGTCACGCCTCCATGCTGCTCTATTCCCTGATCCATCTGGCGGGCATACGCGAAGTCAGCCCCGAGGGCAAGGTACTTTCTACGCCCGCGCTGTCGCTCGACGAGATCAAAAATTTTCGCCAACTCGGCAGCAAGACGCCGGGGCATCCCGAATACGGTGTAACTACGGGTGTGGAGACGACCACCGGCCCGCTCGGCCAAGGTGTCGCGAACAGCGTCGGTATGGCAATCGCCGAGCGCTGGCTGGCGGAGCACTTCAATCGTCCGGGATTCCAGCTCTTCAACTACAACATCTGGGCGATTTGCGGCGACGGCGACATGATGGAAGGGATTTCCTCGGAAGCCGCGTCGGTCGCCGGCCATCTCAAACTTTCGAACCTGTGCTGGATTTACGATAACAACAAAATCACCATTGAGGGCAATACCGATCTCGCCTTCGACGAAAATGTGGCAGCGCGGTTCGCCAGCTATGGATGGGATGTCCAGCACGTCCACGATGCGAACGATCTGGTTGCGCTCGCCGATGCGTACCGCCACGCGCTCAGCGTAACGGATCGTCCGAAGTTGATTATTGTCGACAGCCACATCGGCTACGGCTCGCCCCACCGGCAGGACACAAGAGAAGCGCACGGCGAGCCGCTCGGCGAAGAAGAGGTCAAGCTGACCAAGCGCGCCTATGGCTGGCCCGAAGACGCCAAATTCATGGTTCCCAATGGAGTTTTGGAACACTTCAGCGAAGTCATGGGCCAGCGCGGGCACAAATTGACCAGTCAGTGGAATGCGATGTTCAACGAGTACAGCAAGCAGCATCCCGACCTGGCGATCCAACTCACGCGCATGGAGCGTCAGCAGCCTCCCGAAGGATGGGACAAGGACCTGCCCGTATTTGCGCCCGATGCCAAGGGCTTGGCAACCCGCGAATCATCCGGTAAAGTCCTCAATGCCATCGCAAAAAATCATCCCTGGCTCATGGGCGGTTCGGCCGATTTGTATCCCTCGACCAAGACGCGACTCACCTTCGACGGCGCGGGCGATTTCGAAGCGGGGCAGTACGACGCGCGCAACTTCCACTTCGGCATTCGCGAGCACGCGATGGGCGCAATCGTCAATGGCATGACGTTATCGAAACTCCGCGCCTATGGTTCGACTTTCATGATTTTCAGCGATTACATGAAAGCTCCGATCCGCCTTTCGGCCATCATGGAAACTCCCGCGATCTGGATCTTCACCCACGATTCCATCGGCGTCGGCGAAGACGGACCGACCCACGAACCGATCGAGCAATTGTTGTCGCTGCGGGCCGTACCCGGCCTCGTGACGCTGCGTCCCGCCGACGCCAACGAAGTCGTCGAGGCGTGGAAAATCATCATTAAGTTGCAAAAGGAACCGGCGGCGTTGATTCTGACGCGGCAAGCTCTTCCGACCTTGGATCGCACGAAGTATGCGCCAGCGGAAGGCGTGGCTCGCGGCGCTTACATTCTCGCCGACGCCGAAGGCGGCCAGCCGCAGGTCATCCTTATGGCGACTGGAAGCGAAGTTAGTCTCTGCATCGAAGCTTACGAGAAACTAAAAGCGGAAGGCATCAGGGCCCGCGTAGTAAGTATGCCTTCGTGGGACTTATTCGAACATCAGGACCGGAGTTACCGCGACCAGGTACTTCCGCCCGGCGTCACTGCGCGCCTCGCAGTCGAGATGGGTTCAACCATAGGTTGGGCGCAATACACCGGGCTGAAAGGGCGCGTCATCGGCATGACTACCTTTGGAGCCTCCGCCCCGCTGAAAGAGTTGCTGAAGAAGTTCGGCTTCACTACCGATGCCATCCTGCAAGCGGCGCGCGAACTGCTCGGCAAATAATGCTCGTGTAGAGACGGGGCTTGCTCCGTCTCTACGAAGAATTCAGGAGACAGTTGTGAATTCAGTAAATCTTCTCACCCAGCTACAAAGCTTCGGCCAGTCGATCTGGCTCGACTACATCCGCCGCGACCTGCTCAAAGGCGGCGAACTACAACGCCTGATCGCCGAAGACGGCCTGCGCGGAATGACTTCGAACCCCGCGATTTTCGAGAAGGCAATTGCGGGCTCGACCGAGTATCAGGATTTTCTCGACTCGCTCGCCAGCCGCTCCAATCTTGACGCCAAAGGCCGCTACGAACTGCTGGCCATCCGCGATATTCAGGACGCAGCCGACCTGCTCGCGCCCGTCTATCAAAGCACAAAGAAGCGCGACGGATATGTCAGCCTCGAAGTATCGCCATATCTTGCGCACGACACGAATGGCACCATCGACGAGGCGCGGCGTCTGTGGAAGACCGTGGCCCGCGAAAATTTGATGATCAAAGTGCCGGGTACGCCCGAAGGCATCCCCGCCATACGGCAACTGCTCAGCGAAGGCATCAATGTTAATGTGACGCTGCTCTTCGCGCAGCCAGTGTATGAGGAAGTCGCGGCGGCGTTCATTGATGGAGTGGAAAAGTTCGCCGCCACTGGTGGCGACGTCAGCAAACTCGCCAGCGTGGCCAGTTTCTTCATCAGCCGCATCGATTCGCTGATTGATTCGTTGGTTGGCGACCAACTCAAGAAGGAAACGGATGCATTGCGCAAAGCCAGGTTGCAGAGCATTCTCGGCAAGGTCGCAATCGCCAATGGCAAGCTGACTTATGAAGCCTATCAGCGCATCTTTTCGACTCCGCGGTGGAACGCTCTCGCCGCCAAGGGCGCGCAGACACAGCGCGTGCTCTGGGCAAGCACCAGCACCAAGAATCCGAAATACCGCGACGTTATTTACATCGAGGAATTGATCGGGCCGGACACGGTCAATACCGTTCCTCCCGCGACGCTCGATGCTTTTCGCGATCACGGCAAGCCGCGCCAGAGTCTGACTGAGGACCTCGACGGCGCGCGAAAAACAATGGCCGATCTGGCTGGCGTTGGCATTGTCATGAAAGACGTGACCGACAAGCTGACCGCTGATGGCGTGAAATTGTTCGCCGACGCTTTCGACACTTTGCTAGCTGCAGTCGAAAGGAGTACGAAGCGATGAGTGCATCGCGGACCAATTCCGAAATCAATCGGCAGAGCGCTTCCCTACCCGCCGATCTCGATACAGCGGTAAAAAAAAACATTGACGACTGGCGGGCGTCTGAAAAAGTAAGGTGCCTCTGGCAGCGCGACGCTTCGCTCTGGACCAACGATGACGAGGCCAAGTGGCTTGGATGGCTCGGCATCGTGGACGAGCAACTCGCCAGCGTCGACCAACTCAAGGCGTTTGCGGACGAGATTAAAAACGCCGGATTCTCCGACATTCTTTTGCTCGGCATGGGCGGATCAAGCCTTTGTCCCGAAGTCCTCGCGCTGACTTTCGCGCAAGCACCCAGCTTCCCGCGGCTGCACATACTCGACTCGACCGACCCAGCGCAAGTCCGGAGCGCCGAGAAAAAAGTCGATCTCGCCAAAACCCTCATCATCGTCTCCAGTAAATCCGGAAGCACGCTAGAGCCCAATATTTACAAGCAGTATTTTTTCGAGCGCGTTAAGCAGACTATCGGAGCCGACAAGGTGGGCGGCCACTTCATCGCCATCACCGATCCGGGATCGAAGATGCAGCAGGTCGCCGAGCGCGACTGCTTCCGCCACATATTTTATGGACTGCCATCGATCGGCGGACGCTTTTCGGCGCTATCGAACTTCGGCGTCATCCCCGCCACCGCGATGGGCATCGACACCGCCAAATTCCTTCAGCGCACAAAAGAAATGGTGGAAGCCTGCAAGGCGTCCACTCCCGTGGAA
>Ga0265330_10002428_pt1 | contig 10166 bp, 15 predicted proteins | sample 41919metaG_FD_202083 | JGI IMG/M metagenome (GOLD analysis project Ga0265330, IMG submission 202083) | Rhizosphere microbial communities from Carex aquatilis grown in University of Washington, Seatle, WA, United States - 4-19-19 metaG | ecosystem: Host-associated > Plants > Roots > Rhizosphere... | reverse complement strand
ATACCCCCGGCATCTTCTTCCGAAATAGCTAGCTCTTTAGCAAGCCATTTACGTGTTTCGATTATGACCCTCGCCTCCTCCTGTCCACCATTCTTCTCGAGAAGAACAATGAGGATATCTGTGCGAGCGCAACCCCAAGCGCGAATTAAGGCGGCGGCGACAAGCGACTGGCTCTTTTCTTCGAAACATAACGTCTCGAGCGTTACCCACAACTTACACTCAGTGCATGCAACCGATAGCAAGTCACTTTTGACAAATTCCAAGCAAGATTTAATTTCGCCATTGAATAGTGCTATAAAGGAATCGTCATCCACTTCATTTGTTTCTGTGTTCATGATAACCCTCTGTTGTGATAGGCCTGTCACGATAGTTATCGTAACGGTTTATACTATAATAACTTTTTTAAAACATGTCAAGTAAACAAAAAACCAGCCCTTGGCTGATTGCTTGTCCTAAACAAATCTTTGGAAAACACTTGCTTGGGGTTCTTAGAGATTAATCTGGCTTAATCTCTATAAAAGAACTACTCCTCTTTGATTCTCACAAACTCTGTCTTGGTTCCGTCTGGACGACGGATGCGGCACACAGCGTTGCCATCCCCATCATGTCCCCGGAAATCGTAAATGGAACCTGTGATTGTTCCGCCGTCAGACAGAGGCCATACTCCATTTCTGTCGAGTCTAGCCTTAGGCATTTAAGTTCACCTTTGTAATTATAGTTTAAACACAAAACCTGTCAATGTGTATGTTTTAAAAAACCAAAAGAGCCTCTCGGCCCTTTTTTAAATTACTTCTTTCCGTGTTTTATCTTCGCATCCCTTGCATTCTTCCTGTAATTGCAGAAATCGCAATCGAGATTCATTTCCGGGATAACATCGGACATCAGGCATTCTTTGATTTCTTTCAGAGCTCCCGGTATCCACGCATTGTCTCCGGTGTAAGGGATGACTTTGATGTTGAATTCCAGCTTCTTGTCAAAGAATGGTTTTCCTGAATCTCCGTTACAATAAACAAAATATCCTGTCGGGTTGACTTTGAATCCGTTCTGCTTGAATAACCACTGATATATTTCCATTTGTCTCTTGTATCCTCTCTGCCATTCGGAATCAAGATTGACCTCGCTTGTCTTTGAAGTCGCCTTGTAGTCGACGATAATAACTTCGCCTTTAGGATTAACCCAGATATCATCGATAGCTCCCGTTATCAACAGATTGGTCGGCGTATCCAAATATTCAATTCCTTTGAAAGTGTTTCTCCAAGTATCAATGTCTTTGTGCTCGAAAGGAATGGCATCAATTCCGAATTCCTTAATCAGAGGATGCGGAGACTTCTCTTTCCTGTGCAAATCGAATTCCTTCTTCAAAAGGCAGTCGACGGCGCTATTCAAGGTGAACGGAAAACCGGGCGGTCTACCCACTCCCAAGCGCCTGTCTAAATAGAAGCACTGAGGACACTCCATAAAGAGGTCTATCTTCGAACGGCTTAATTTAAAAGGCTTCTCTGACAAAGGGTCGAAAATATTGCTTGATTTTTTATAGTATTGTGACATACAAATATTTTATCATAAATAAAAAAATAATGCGATAAGCATTATTTTAATATAAGTCGCCTTATTTCTTGTCTGCGAGCATTAACTCCAGCCTTTTATTCGCCTCATCCCAATTGATTATCTGCCAGAAACCTTCAATGTATTTAGCCCTGTCATTTTTATAGTCAACATAATAGGCGTGCTCGAATACATCCAAGACGAATATCATTTTGAACATTGGGAAAATGTTCACATTGTGCTTCTCTATTTGCATAATCATCAGCCTCTGAAACATCTTTTCATATACCAAGGCAGCCCAGCCCGAACCTTCAACTGATGACGCGATTGAATTGAATTCTTTTTTGAATCTTTCAACGCTTCCGAAGTCTTCAATTATCTTCTCTTTCAATTTTCCCGACAGTTCCCCTCCTTTTCCGACCGGAGCAAGACTTTTCCAAAACAAAGAGTGTAGAGCATGTCCTCCCACCTGGAAAGAAAACTCTTTTGAAGCGGCTCTGAAATCAATGTCCGCGTTTTCAGTCCTTGCCTTATCCAATCTTTCAATCACCGCATTGCATCCGTTGACATATGCCTGGTGATGCTTCTGGTGGTGAAGAGTCAATTGAGCTTCGGACATGACCGGCTCCAAATCTTTGTATGAGTACGGAAGCTCTGGTAAAGTGTATTTTTCCATATGTTTATCTATTATCTTTTATTATATTAGCATAAGAGACGAGCTGGTCCAAGAAAACTTTGAATCTTTCTGAGTATGTTTTGTCCTTTATCTTCCCCTTTGCGTTGAATAAATTAGTGACATTTCCGAAGTGAACCGCTTCCCTTATCGGCAGCATATGCAGTTCGATGGAAACCAGCTTCAATTGCTCAATTACTCTGGCACCTCCCAAAAAACCCGATGAAACTCCGCAAAATCCGACCGGCTTGCCGAAGTATTGCTGATACAATAAATCAAGCATCATCTTAAGTTCTCCAGGGTATCCGCTGTTGTATTCAGGGGTAACAATGATAATGGCATCAGCCCTCTCTATCTTTTCTTCAAGCTGTCTCGCTTTATCCGACTTTTGAGTATTGTCCGTTGCTGAAATCCTGAAATCGCGAACATCAATTATCTGCGACTCTATTTGAGCAGCTTCAACCTGCTCCAAAGCAAAGTTGGCCACCTTTACCGACTGTCTTCCTTCCCTTGCAGTACCCAATATTATGGGAATGTATAGCTTGTTCATATATTATTTATTTAATATTCTCTTCCTCGCTATTTCAATTGCAACCTCTCGCGGATTGCGCCCGGTTTCCATGCTTTTCTTCAATATCATTTTCACGTTTCTATTTATCTTCTTTCCCACCTCTTCAAACATCTCCGTAGGATTGTGTCCTATGTATTCGAAATAGGAAGAAATGACTCCGCCCGAATTGGCGACGATGTCCGGAACTATCATAATGCCCTTCTTAAACAGTTCATCTTCTATTTCTTCACTCATAGGAATGTTCCCCGCCTCGACGATTATCTTGGCTCTTATCTTCCCCTTGTTGGAAGAATTGATGACATCGGTTACGGATGCCGGAATTAAAATATCAACCGGCAAAGCCCAGAACTCTTCGGGCTTTATCTGAAACTTCTCCGGATACTCGGTTAAATGCTTGCCCTTTTCTATCAGCCTCTCGATAATGTTTTTATTCAATCCGTTTTTGTCATAGACGCTCGCCCTTGAATCGGCGATTGCGGCTACCTTCGCTCCCATTTGAATCAAAAACTTATATGCAAAGGTTGCAACATTGCCGAATCCGTGGATTGCGACGGTCGCTCCGTTAATATCTATCCCTTTGGCAATTGCTGCCATGCGAGCGGCGTGGGCCACTCCGAATCCGGTGCTGCCAAATTCATGAGGAATCCCGCACTGCTTGCCGGGCTTTCCCATCGCTTTCATGCAGAGGTCAGCCGGCTTTCCCGTAGCCGTCTTCCAATTGCCAGTCGCTTCAACAAACCACTTCATCTCTTCTTCTCCGGTATTCACATCAGGCCCCGCAATATATTTATCCGGCATCAAATACTGGATTGCTTTTGCAAATTCTGTAACCAGCTTTTTCTTTTGATTCTTTGTTCCGCCATTCCAAACGATTCCCGCTTTCGCTCCTCCGAAAGGAAGCTCGACTAAGGCGTTTTTGAAAGTCATTGTCCTTGCCAATCGATATACCTCTTCAGCTGTTACGTTAGGAGTCATTCTTATCCCTCCTTTCCCCGGACCGCGAAAAGTATTATCGATTATTAAAAAACCTTTCATTTTTGATTTAGGGCTAAAAATCTCTATCACATATTCAGGTCCGAATTCGTCCTTAACAAATCTTTCTTTGACTGGCGGTATTTTCTTGTTTGATTTTGCGTTCTCCATGCCTTTTTAATTTACCTGCTGTACACACCCATCAGCTCGGCCTTTTCAATTATGGAATCCCTTAACGCCTTCTTGAAAACTTCCCAGTCGGAACCTTTTTCCAGATTCAAAACCTTATTTAAAGCATACAGCTTGAAAAAATAGCGATGGACACCGGATAGCGGACAGGGCCCGGTATAGGTCGGGTCGCCTGCGCTATTGTCGCCCTGGATGGCTCCCTCGGGGATGATTCCCTCTTTAATTTCCGCAATCTTCGGGTTGATGTTCCAGACGACCCAATGCACGAATACTCCGTTCGGTGCATCCGGGTCGTCAACAACTAAGGCCAGACTCCTTGCGCTTTGCGGAACTTCTTTAAAAATCAAAGGCGGGCTGATGTTTATTCCGTCACAGCTGTACTTGAACGGTATTTCTTCTCCGTTTATGAAAACCGGACTTTTAATTTTCATAATGTGCGATTATTATTTAGAGAAACTGAAACGTATTTGCAATCTCTTCTAAAACGCTGAAGGCTTTGTTCTTGTCGAACTCGGTCACCGTCCCTTCAGGATAGTTGTATATGTTTCCGGTATGAACCGTTAACGAGAGCTCGTAGCAGATGTTTTCATAGACAGTTCTATACAGATTGCTGGTGTATAAATTGCCGGCTCCGGCGTCACTCACCTGCATGACCTTGAATTCTACTCCGTTAATGACTTTGGTTTGTGGCTGAGGGTTGGTTAGATACGGAAAATCTCCGAAGTTGGTGCAATTCGTCAATTTGGTGGACGAACTTACCGCCATATATGCCTCGGCGTAGTTGGTTTTATTATCTCTGTAGCTCGCCGGAAAAGCAACTTTGACTATCGAATTATCAAGGAAGGCTCCGCCGATTCCCTCTCCTTCCTGGATGGTGAAGTCTGATGGGTATTTAAAACTGAAAAGGTTATCTTTCATATATGCGGGCCAGCCCAGAGAAGCGTTGTACGAGGCCAAGGTGACGCCTGTGACAAGCCACTTGTTGTTTAGTTTTTCAACAACCAAAGTTATTCCTCTTTTATCCGTAGCTCCGGTACTCGACATCTCAATAATATTACCAGAGACGGAATACTTGAGAGCGGACTGTTTCTGTACTGCCGTAATCTCTATGCTGTCCGGCCAGGGGCTCGAAACCTGACGGCCCAAAGCATTTGTCGGATTGCTTGCCCACTGATTGATTAAATCGGAAGACACAAAAGGAGCATACGTAGTTTTAATCTGTTCTGAAGCGTCGGTCGAGAGAAGAGAAACATTCTTCAATGTTTTCCCGAAGTCTGTGACGACTTGCTTTACCATCGCTTCATCTTTGTTGTTTTGTCCGTACCATATGTACAGTCCGCCCAAAACAATCAATATTGCCAAGATGCCGAAAAGGATTGATTTTTTCATATTATTTTATTATTTCTTTAAGTACTTCCACAATGCGGCTATTCCCAGAACAATCAAAACCAGGAAAAGGAGGGAAACAACTGCTCCGAAGAACATCATTCCTCCGTTGTAATAGTACATCATATGTTTATAAATTATGCTTATTATTTTTATTCGACTTTCTACTCACCTCTTTACAAATTTCCTAGAAATGATATTAATTATTCATGCTCGTTTATTTGAGCATCAGCTCTTTTATTCGGGCCAGTAAAGGGATGTGAACAGATGCGACAAGTTCGAAAAATGTTGATGGCCTTTCTGGTCATTTTCCTCCTTGTCCTAACCCCCGCCGGTGCAACGACGCAGGTACGTACGAGCAGCGAAGCTCCTATGCTACAGCCGTCACGGATGGGGAAAAAGGACGAAGACAATAAGTCGCACGGCACCGACTTCTCCCCACAGGGCAAAACAGGACCGCCCCCAGGAGAACTCGTAGTCAATATCGACACCACCGTGCAGGACAGCCGAAACGTTTACGCACTCGGACAGGAAGGCACGCCGCCACCATCACTACAGAATATGGACGCGGTACAGGGTCTTAACTCCAACACCAGGATGCTCGACACCTACGTGATGACGCCTATTCGGCCAGGTGCGCCCACCGCAGCATGCGAATCTTAACAGCACATTCTTTTAGTCAGGGGTCATTGTACCCTCACAATCATTTTCCGAGGAGTCAGTCATCGTACTGCTCTTCTTTTTTTACAAAGAACCGCTTCGCTTCTCTAAAAATTAAAGAAAATGGAAAGCCCGAGTATCGTATGCAGGATACAAACAACAAGCGTCACGGTAACAAGCACTTCATACCACTTTAAAGAAATTTCCCGGATGTCTCTAATATTTAAATACCCGAGCGTCAAAGTTGTTACCAAAAGTATCAAAGTTATCAATCCTCCGTATGCAATCAAAGGAAATCCTAGGAAAGTTTTTAAAGCAAGCGCATTAAGCATATTACTTTACAATTATCTTGCCCGTCATCGAAGGATGAATGGCGCACGAATAATTAAATGTTCCCGCATTATCAAAAGTGAAAGAATAGTTCTGGCCTGTTAAAAGCGGAGCCGAGTTGAAGGTGTCTGACTTAATCTGATGATTGACCGAATCGTTATTAATCCAGGTTACAGTTGTTCCCTTTGCTACTGTCAAAGTGGCGGGACTGAAGGCAAAGTTCTGGATATTAACGATATTGCTTGTCGCACCGTTAGGCGTTCCTCCTCCGTTTGTCCCGGGATTCATGTATCCATTTCCGCCACCGTATATAAAAAAAGCCCCGACAGAGAGGATTGCTATTACTAACACGACCAAAACCCAGATAAGAGCGTTCTTCATGTTTTTATTTTATTTATAATTATCCATAGCTATTATAGCAGATAGCACCCACTGTTCGTCAATCCCCGTTATCCCCCGTGTCTTCTATTTTTGATTCCGTTGATTAAAAAAATAATACCCGAAAGAAACAACGGAGCCGAAATCAGAAGAAACCTGTCCATTCCCTTGTATGTGTGAAAATACATTGTGAATTCGACGGCAGCGAGGATGAAAAGTATTCCGCCGAAGATTTCAAACTTCCAGGTAAAGAGCAAAAGAAGGATAAAGATGGCTGTAGGAATATTGGTTATCAAAAATCCCGCAGCTTTTTGCATCGCATTCCCATTACTACTGAAAACATCCAGAGAAAAAACGAAAAGGAAGAGGATGAAAAGTATTGCAATTACTCTCGGAACCCAGTTGACGATAGTTTGTATTTTCATATTATTTTAATATTAGCATTGCCGCTTCGTACTTCGGCCTTATTATTTCTCTTGAATTCTCAAAGTATAGCTTCTTCCATTTATTTTCCAGTTTTTGCCGGACCGAATCTTTAGCTTCTCCCTGGGTCAAATGTTCAAAAAAGAAAGCCGCTTTGAATATCCCCGGAATGTTATCGAAATTGCTCAAGGCGTCGGCATCGGAGACAATTCTCTCTTCAATGCTTATCGCAGTATTATCCTGCGAACCCCGATGATTTAAAATGCATTTCTTAACCATCTCTATCCTGTCTTCGGGATATCTCAATTCTCTTAGTTTTGTTACGGCTATTTCCGCACCCGTTATATGATGGTCTTTTCGGCCGTGAACAATCGAACCTATATCGTGTAGCCAAGAAGAAATGACAACCACTTCCTTATCCGCTCCCAACTGTTCCGCCAGTTCTTCAGCGTATTTAGCTACCGAAGCAAAATGAAAAACAAAAGGCTCGTAGCCGTATTTGCTTTCCGGCTTCTTGCATTCTTCTTCAACGAAGCTTTTTACTTCTTCGATAATGTCCATGTTGTTAATCAATGATTCCTCCGCCGAGAACAACGTCATCGGCATAGAAGACGGCTGACTGTCCTTTGGCGACCGCGAAACACGGTTTTGAAAGCTCCACCCTTATTTTACCACCCTCGGGTATGATTTTGCAATCAACTAGCTCGGAACTGGACCTGGTTCGTACTTTCGCTTTAATTTCCTTGTCCAGTTTCTCGAACGCTATCCAGTTGGTGTTTATGACAAAGAAAGAATCTGAAAAAGCTTCTTCTTTCTTTCCAACTACAACTCTATTCTTGCAGGCATCAATGTCTATAACATAATAAGGCTCGGATAAACCACCGATATCGATTCCCCTTCTCTGTCCGATTGTGAAATTGGAAAGGCCTTTGTGAGTTCCCAAAACCTTCCCGGAATTATCAACAATGTCTCCGGGCTTCTGTTCTCCGACGATTGACGAATAGTCTCCTCCTTCGATGAAGTCCTGGCTTTCTTCCTTTTCGGCAAACTCATTCAATCCCCACTCTCTGGCCATCTGCCTAACTTCCTCTTTCTTGAAATTTCCCAAGGGAAACAAAGCCCTCCCCAGCTGTTCCTGTGAAAGCCTGTACAGAAAATACGACTGGTCCTTCTTTTCGTCTTTTCCACGGAGCAATAGATATCTTTTCTTGTATTCGTCATATGAGACCCGGGCATAGTGTCCGGTCGCAAAGTAATCAAACTTCACTCCCGCTTCAACAATCTTCTCGACTAAGTATCCGAATTTAATCTTCTGATTGCACATGACGCAGGGATTCGGCGTTCTTCCCGCCAAATACTCTTCTTTGAAATAATCCAAGACGTATTTCTGATATTCGCCCGAAAGGTCGAGCACCATGTGTTCGATTCCCAATATGTCAGCCGCTCTCTTGGCCGCTTCCAAATCTTCCTTTTCTCCGGGGCCGTAGCAGGCGCTCTTTTGAACATTACTGTATTCCTTGTTCCAAAGCTTCATCGTCGCTCCTATGACATCATATCCCTGCTGCTTTAAAAGCGCAGCCGAAACCGCGGAGTCAACTCCCCCGCTCAATCCGACGATAACTTTTTTACCGTTTTTTTCCATATTTAAATTATATCACAAAAAGAAAAAAGCCCGAATGGCTTAAAAAAAGACTGGGGCGGATGGGTCATCTAAACTTTGAAGATCCTGTCCACGGAAAAAAGTCATTCCCTTTTCCGCCCTTACCTGCTCAGCAGATACACATGCTATAACCTCCTTGTTGTTATCTTACATCTTTACTGCCAGCAGTTACAAAGAACTGACTAACTTCTTAATACTATTTATTTTAAGCCTGTTTGTCAAATATTCTTTGCAAATAAAATTACCGGTTATTAGGCGGTAAAAAGATTTGTTGTTAGGAAGCTCTGGATTAAATCGCAGCAACTGGGTCCGGACTGGACGTACCGAGAATCTTTGCAAGTCTTTTGTTCAGGTCAGCCTCAATGTCTTTGTCCATGTGAAGGTCTCCACGAGAATATCTACGCTCAAGATAGCCTCTCAGCTCTTCAATCTGGCTCTCGTTCTCACAGGCATTCATCCATCCAGATATAATTTCCGGAAAAGCAGGCCTGTTCAAATTACCCTTTTCAACACAACAGTTATCCGCAATGGCTTTGTAACCAGTTATGCTTTTATCGCAGGCGGCAAGAGCTGCCAGCGATATCTGATTCCATCTCCCCCTGATGTGGGTTCTAATTGCACTGCTCCACCTGAGACCGGGCGCGTGGTATAACTCTTTCGCCTGAATCTGCGTCATCTTGGCCATAAGCTCATCAATGTAATTACAGGCGAGAATAAACGCTTCTCCATGGTATGGCATACGAATTGAAGAAATTACCGCCAAAAATATAATCAGTCTCGACTTAAACGCTTCCTTTACTATCGGAGCGTAAGCGTCGTTCCACTGTTGCAACTCTACCACGGTTAATTCTTTCCCCGCGCGATGCTTTTTTGCAAGCCGGTCACAGATTTCTTCCGGCATTTCATATGTTACGTTTGGTAATCCCATAATAAACACCTCAGATAGCCTTACCCCGGCAAGGGACGCACCCAACAACACTGAAAGGCGAGTATTTAAAAGACTTAAATCTTCTAAATACCCGCCTCTCAATTCAATGATTTAAAAGTTCTTTTCAACCTATTAATAACAGAAGTGAGTAAAATGTCAATAATTCTAAAAAGTTGATAAACAAATTGACACTGGAATTAAGTTGATATAAAATTTCGGTACACATGGAAATCATGTGCCAAGAGGTGTAAGCACGAAAGAGTTATTTAACAATCTTCTCACTCCGGGTCAGATAATGGAAAAGGCCCTTTACTTCAAAGGCATAACGCCGTTCATATACGGCAACGACGAAATCGCCTCTGGCGGACTAGTGTGTTTGCCGATAACAGGTAAAACGATATCCTTGCTTGAAGAAAACGGATTCACCTTTATCCCTCCAAGGGATCGTGAA
>Ga0265330_10002426_pt1 | contig 10170 bp, 5 predicted proteins | sample 41919metaG_FD_202083 | JGI IMG/M metagenome (GOLD analysis project Ga0265330, IMG submission 202083) | Rhizosphere microbial communities from Carex aquatilis grown in University of Washington, Seatle, WA, United States - 4-19-19 metaG | ecosystem: Host-associated > Plants > Roots > Rhizosphere >... | reverse complement strand
GTTCCGTCTGGAGCAGAATTATCCGAATCCGTTCAATCCTTCGACGATGATCCGCTTCTCGGTGGAGAAGTCGGGACAGACAACGCTGGTGGTGTACAACAGTCTGGGTCAGGAAGTGACGAAGCTGTTCAGCGGCGTGGCCGAAGCGGGACGGTCGTACACGGTGAGCTTTGATGGCCGCGGCATCGCCTCGGGGATCTACTTCTACCGGTTGTCGAGCGAGACGAAGTCTCAGGTTGCTCGGATGATTCTAGTAAAATAAAACACTAGGAGCAGGTAGCAGGTAGAGGGTAGCAGGCAGAAAACGTAATGCACAAGCGGTGGCAGGGTTCGTCCTTAGCCACCGCTTTGGTGTTGTCAGTGGACAGTTGACAGATGAAGAGAAGAAACTTGGAGAATGTGGTAAGTAGCAAGGAATAAGTAGAAGGCAGAAGACGTTGACTGCAATCTGCAGAATGTTTTCGGTTCTCCCGCCTGGCCTGCTTTCAGGGTCTCGCTCCAAGCGGGATCCTTGAAAGCGGACCGGTCCGCCTTCGAGAACTTCGCGTCTAGGCGAGGCTCAAAGTGAGAACAAGCAGACCGCGTACTCTTGCTTTCTGCTGCTTTGCAGTTTTGGACTACCTGCTACCTGCTCGGAACTACCTGCTCTCAGATTCATCCATGATCCACCTATGTCTCTTCAGAGGCACCATCGTTGCACCCTTCTGTCCACACATGACCGTCAAAAATATGTGTTCTGGCTCACAAAATCGGCCTTTGGGAGCCTGTTTCTGCAATTCTCTCTTGACTTCCGGACGTTTCCTCAGTAGTTTGTACCATCGTCCAAGGGGTGTTGACACCACATTCTGTAAACCCCGGCTTCTCCGCAAGCATCGTAGCTACAATCTGCGCAAATGTGAGCTTGAGTAGTCAGTTGAAGGACGCGCAGAATCCCATCTCACAGCATAGGTACCTGCAATGAACAACGGTAGTCGGAACCATAGGAATACAACGGCTTCCGAGGCACCTATGAGTAGAGAAGGTATCAGTTTTAGGCGGCTTGCGGGACTCACCCCGCGTAAAGGACTCAAAAATCAACATCTCTCAACATATCGTTCGGGGAACACTATGAAACGGTTAACAAGTCTTATGCTGGTTGCATTCACGATGCTCTTTGCCGCCTCAGCTTTTGGCGCTACGTTCGTAGCGGCCGTCCCCGGTGGCAACTGGTCGACCAATGGATCATGGGCCAGTGGTGGGGTAACCGGACATCGAACACCGAGAGGTGGCGACAGTGTGTACATTCCGACTGGCAGTACCATCACCCTTACTGCCAACGCTACGTGCAGCGGCCTTAGGGTTGTCGGAACACTGCACTCAGGCACAGGCCTTTATGCCCTGACAGTCGACAACACTGCAAAAGCGATCTATGTTTCTGGAACACTCGGTGGAGCATCAGATAGTCTGTCGTTGACGTTTGGCGCGACTGCGAACTTGGCTGGAGCCGGTACAGTAAGTCTGTATCACTTTATTTCAAACGCCGGATCAACCCTTACGCTTGGACAGGACTTTACGATCAAAGGCGATATTACACTCAACGGTATCGTCGTCATGGGGAACTACACTGTTACACATGACGGTCGCTTTCCAAACAGCGCAACGTGCAGCGCTACAGCATGCTTCATCACCAATGGCTCAGGTTCACTGAAAAGACATGTCGGCCCTGGACTAAACCGCCTTTTCCCGGTTGCCCCAGCGGTCGGGCAATATAATCCGGTTACCCTCAATGATACTACCAAGTCCGATGTGCTAGATCTTTTTGCGGTCAGAGTACAGAATGGAATCGTTCCTGCGGCGGGTGACTCGAGCCAAGCCGTGAAACTTACATGGAATATCTCCGAACAGTCTGTCGGCGGCAATCACGTCAAGGCGATTCTCCAATGGGGAGGTGCGCAAGAGGGGACGGCTTTTGCCCGTGTCGGCTCAGAAATCTGGCAAAACGCAAGTGGGAATTGGGCAGAGATAATACCGAGCATTATCGGTGGTTCAAATCCCTATGCTGACACTAGTGCCCTCCTGTTGAGTACTTTTGGCTCATTTGCTGTAGCCAACCCCGGTGCACTTCCTGTTCAGCTTGCCTCGTTCAAGGCGTCGTCGATTACATCGCAGGGTGTGAAGATTGACTGGCAGACGGCCAGTGAATCGAACTGCAACGGTTTTGTGGTGCTGCGCTCCTCGTCCGTGAACGGTCCGTTTACGGCGGTATCGGATTTCATCGGTGGACACGGGACGACGGTGGATACAAATAGCTACAGTTGGACGGATGCCTCTCCGCTGGCAGGGACAAACTACTACCAGTTGCGCCAGGTGGATCTTGATGGTCATGTAACGAACTATGAGCCGATCAGCGTGAACGTATCAGTGACGGGGGTGACGGCGACAAGCGCGGCTCCTCATGCGTTCCGTCTGGAGCAGAACTATCCGAATCCGTTCAATCCTTCGACGATGATCCGCTTTTCGGTGGAGAAGTCGGGACAGACAACGCTGGTGGTGTACAACAGTCTGGGTCAGGAAGTGACGAAGCTGTTCAGCGGCGTGGCCGAAGCGGGACGGTCGTACACGGTGAACTTTGATGGCCGCGGCATCGCCTCGGGGATCTACTTCTACCGGTTGTCGAGCGAGACGAAGTCTCAGGTTGCTCGGATGATTCTAGTAAAATAAAGCACTAGGAGCAGGTAGCAGGTAGAGGGTAGCAGGCAGAAAACGTAATGCACAAGCGGTGGCAGGGTTCGTCCTTAGCCACCGCTTTGGTGTTGTCAGAGGCCAGAGTTCAGAAAATAGAAAACAGTTGACAGAGGAAAGCGCTCTGTTGACTGTTTTCTTTTATTATCAGCCACAAGGTTTCTTCTTACTACATACTCCAAGTGCTCCCGCTATTCCCAGTCACTCTCGCGCTTATCTGAGCGCCGAAATCCGTATATTACCCCACTGCAATGATTTCCACGACCAATATCACTCTGCAATTTGGCGGAAGGGTCCTCTTTAAGGACATTTCGTTCCGCGTCGGCACACATGACCGGATCGGACTGGTAGGGTCCAATGGTGCGGGCAAGACCACGCTGTTGAAGATCCTCGCGGGAGAAATTACTCCCGACCAGGGAGATGTCAACAAGGCCAAGTATGTCAGCGTGGGATATCTCCCTCAGGAAGGGATGACGGTCTCCGGTCGGACGTTATACAGCGAAGTTCAAACCGTTTTTGGTGATGTGGTCGATGCGCAGGCACGGCTTGACGAAGTGCATCGCCGAATGGGCGAGACCATTGATCATTCCTCGGACGAATTCAAGGAACTCCTTGATCTCTACGGTGAACTTCAACATAAGATTGAAGCCTCCGATGCCTTCCGCATGAAAGGCGTTATTGAGAAAGTGCTCTGCGGCCTCGGATTTGTGGAGCGTGATTTTGTCCGGGACACTGGCGAGTTCAGCGGCGGGTGGCAGATGCGCATCGCCCTTGCGAAGCTTCTTCTCATGCAGCCTTCCCTCCTGCTGCTCGATGAACCGACGAACCATCTTGATCTTGATTCTCTGCAATGGCTGGAAGCGTATCTCCAGTCGTACGAAGGAGCCATCATGATCGTTTCCCATGATCGTCGATTTCTCGATACAATGGCACAGAGGATATGCGAACTGAGCCTGGGTTCCATGACGGAATATTCCGGGAATTTTTCCTTCTATGTGAAGGCTCGGGGAGAGCGGCTGGAGTTGCAGGCGGCGGCGTTCAGGAATCAGCAACAGCAAATCAAGCAAACTGAACAGTTCATTGAACGGTTCCGCTACAAGGCCACGAAAGCCCGTCAGGTGCAAAGCAGAGTCAAGATGCTCGACAAGATGGAAATGATCGAGCTCGAAGACCAGGAAGGCGGAATACGGTTTTCATTTCCACCGGCACCATCGTCAGGCAAGGTGGTGATGGAGTTGATCGACATCAGGAAAAGCTACGGTGTGATCGACGTCTTCAAGGGGGTCAGTCTGGATATCGTTCGCGGCGACAGGATGGCCTTCGTAGGGGTAAACGGTGCGGGGAAATCGACGTTTTCGCGAATCATTGCCGGGGTGGAGCCAATTGGAGGCGGTGAACGAAAGATCGGACACAACGCGATCATCGGGTACTATGCCCAACACCAAGCGGAGGAGCTCAACCCGAATGACGATGCGTTGGAGACGCTTGAGAGCATTGCCACGGGAGAGTCCCGCAGGCAGCTTCGGACATTGCTCGGTTCCTTTCTTTTTCAAGGGGATGATGTCTTCAAGAAAGTGAAAGTTCTTTCCGGCGGTGAAAAGAGCAGGCTTGCACTGGCGAAATTGCTCCTCCAGCCATCGAACCTTCTTGTGATGGATGAGCCCACCAACCATCTTGACATGCGATCGAAGGGAGTCCTTCAGGATGCTCTTTCGGAGTATGAAGGGAGCTTCGTGATCGTCTCGCACGACAGGGATTTCCTCGACCCGATCGTCAACAAGATTGTGGAATTCCGCCATGGGGGGATTAAGGTCTATCCCGGGACGTTGAGCGAATACCTTGAAAAGAAACGGATGGAGCGGGAAGCGGAGGCAGCTTCCTTCGCGCCAGTGAAGACCACCGGCTCGGCCGCAAAGGAGAAGGAGCGCAAGCGATTGGAGGCCGATTTCCGGCAGGAACGCTACCGCCGCACAAAGCCGCTTCAGGACAAGATCAACACCATTGAACGGAGCATCGGAAAGCACGAAGAAGAAAAGACGATGATCGAACACCAAATGTCGAATCCGGACTTCTTCAAAGATGGCGAACATGTCAAGGCGAGTGCGGCGAGGTATAAGGAGCTCCAGAAGTTGCTTATTGATGAATATTATCGATGGGGTGAACTGACGAAGGACCTGGAACGAGTCACAGTTGAGATGACCGGGCGCATGGAGAATGCCATGAAAGGACTAAGCACTTGATCCGGGGGGAAGAAATAACGGTGCATCTCGATGATGCGGCGTTTGAAGGAAAATCGGTGGCACGGATCGACGACCTTGTGGTCTTTGTCCATGGAGGGGTGCCGGGTGACACAGTAGTGGCACGTTTGACCAAAATCAAGAAGACCTTCCTTGAGGCAGAAACCATCAGGGTGTTGGAGCGTTCACCCGATCGCGTGCCGGCCCGGTGTATCCACTTCGGCATATGTGGAGGCTGTAAATGGCAGGAACTCTCCTATCCTGTCCAGTGTGCCTATAAACGCCAGCATGTTATCGATTCCCTTGAGCGCATCGGTGGTTTTGCCGGCGTGAAGGTCAACGAATGCCTTCCCTCTCCATCAGTGTATCTGTACCGCAACAAAATGGAGTTCTCCTTCGGCGAGCGCTGGCTCACCAGGGAAGAGATGACCGGGACGGAGTGCTCACTCTTTGCGCTCGGCCTCCATATTCCGGAACGGTTTGACAAGGTTTTGGATCTCCAGGAATGCTGGCTGCAATCGGAAGTAAGCGCCCGGATAGTCAATGCAACGAGGAGATTCGCGCTCAAACACGGACTGACCATCTTTTCTTCGAGGAGCCATTCGGGCTATCTGCGCAATCTTGTCATCCGCGAAAGCCAGCGATCGGGAGAACGGATGGTGAATCTTGTCACGCGGGAAGATTCTCCGGAGGTCATGAAATTGTATTGCGCGGAACTTCTGGCAGAGATTCCCGACATCACGACGATTATCAACAATGTCACAGATCGCAAGTCCCAGGTGGCGCTGGGCGAGTTTGAGAATGTCTATCACGGATCCGGTTTCATCATGGATCTTATCGGGAAGCGGCGCTACAGGATCTCCGCGAACTCCTTCTTCCAGACCAACACGGAGCAGGCCGAACGCTTGTATGATGTCGTCAGACGCATGGCGGCATTGACGGGGACCGAGGTGGTCTATGACCTGTACTGCGGGACAGGGACAATTGCTCTTCACCTCGCGGAGGATGCCCGGTCGATCGTTGGGGTTGAATCGGTACCTCAGGCTATCGCAGATGCAAGGATGAATGCGGACGCGAATGCTGTGACCAATTGCACATTTGTGCTTGGGGATCTCAAGGATATCCTCTCCGCCGGCTCGCACATGCTCGAGCAGCATTCTCACCCCGATGTCATCGTGGTCGACCCGCCGCGGAGCGGTCTGCACCCGCAAGTTGCACAGCAGCTTCGAAGGATGGGTGCCGCCCGTATAGTCTACGTCAGCTGTAATCCTGCAACACAGGCGAGGGATCTGAAGACTCTTACTGAAGAGGGATATTATTGCTTGAAGGAGTCGCAGCCGGTAGACATGTTTCCGCATACCTACCACATCGAAAATGTGGCGATGCTGGAAAGAGCAACTGCCGCTATGTGACTAGGGTGAACTCGTAGTGGGGAGATGTGTGTCGAAGAACGCGCAGATCCGGTTCATGTAAGCGCTTCCCCCCTTTTCTGCCACATCGTGGTGACTGGCGTCAGGGATCAGCCAGAGCTCTTTCGGGTCATTGGCGTTTTTGAACACAAGCTCCGAATACGCGGCTTTGATGCGTTCATCCGCTGTTCCGTGAGCAATCAAGATCGGGACATGCACCGATCGCACTGCTTCAAGGGGTGAAACAGCGCTTGCCTTGAATCCCGCAATCTGCTCAGATCGCCGGATGACGAGGTTGCGAAGATAATGCCAGGGAAGTTTGACCATTCTCTTCTGATAATCATCAAAGACTGTGCGGAGCGATGCGAAACCGCTTTCCGCGACTACCGCCCGCACGCGTGAATCGATGGATGCCACCTGAATGGCAACGGCGGCGCCCATTGAGTTTCCAAACACTCCAATTCTCCCGACATCCAGATCTTCCCGCGACACCAACGAGTTAATTGCTGTTGAAGCGTCGTATTTCTCATAATACCCGTATGTGCAATAAGTTCCTCCGCTGAGACCGTGGCGCCGCGCATCGTAGAGAAACACGTTGTAACCCCGTGCATGAAGAGCCTTAGCCATCGGTATGCCAGCGATTTTGGATTCACTCAGCCCGTGGAGATAGATCACCGTTCCTCGTGCGCGGCCTTCCGCCTTCACAAGCCAGCAACTGAGCGCTATGCCATCGGGAGTTTGGAGGGTCACTTCTTCGCAGGGCAGTCCTGCATCACGCGGATGAAGAGGGGCACCGAGCCTGCGATAGTAGTCAATTGTCCTGCGGTATGGCTGGAGGAGCATGACCGGGCCGATGACGAACAACATGGCTGAGACGAACGCCATAAAGGCGATGATGACAACCACGAGCGCGGCAAGTAGGGTCATGGAAAAATATACAAACCGACGGTGCGGGATGCAAGGAAGGGCTGAATGTCTGCCAGTAAGACGCAGGGTGGTTGCGCTCAGTCGCACCACAATGCATGGAAATGCCACTTTGAGCCGGCGACAGTCCACCGCGAGAAGGCTGCGACATTCTGGTCAGGACGTTACCGTTTCCCCTTGCGAGCAGGGCTCTTACCGCCTTTGGAGGTCTGGTAATATTTCAATATATATTCCTGGACCATGCGATGCGTGTTATAGACTGGGACCAACGTTGCGATCGAGTGACGGATCCATCGGAGCCAATCATGGGGCAAACCGCTTTTTCCACGCCGATAGTATAACGGAATGATCTCATTCTCAAACACTGCGCGAAGGGAGGCGGCGTCTAGATCATCCTGTGTCTGCTCGCTGTCGGATGTGATGTCTTCCCCCACCTTCCAACCATTGTGGCCATCATACGCTTCACGCCACCATCCGTCCATGGTCATGACCTGAAGACCGCCGTGAATGAGCGATTTCATGCCACTGGTGCCGCTGGCTTCCATAGGCCGCCGCGGAGTCGCAAGCCAGATATCGCACCCTGCCACGAGGTACCGCGCGACGTTGATGTCATAATCCTCCAGAAAGACCACCTTCCCAAACAAATCATGCCGCTTGGTGATGTTGACCACCTCCCGAATGAATTGCTTGCCTGCGTCGTCTCGCGGATGGGCCTTTCCTGAAAAAATCATCTGAATCGGCCGTTGCTGGTCGTTGAGAACACGCAGCGCCCAATCAAAATCCCTGAAAAACAGTGGTGCCCTTTTGTAGGTAGCGAACCGGCGCGCGATGCCGATGGTGAGGACATCGGGAGAGAGAACGGTGTCGAATACGCTGAGGTCACCCGCCACATTTCTGAGGCTCTGCTCGCGAAGCCGTTGCCTGGAGAATTCCACGAGCTCACGCCTCAGCATGTTCCGAAGTCCCCAAAGGTCTTCATCGGAAAGCGATTCCAGCTTCACGGCATTCTGCCAGAACTTGTGGTCCGTGACTTTGTCCGTCCACCCCTTGCCCAGTTTCGCCGTCCAGTATTGCGCGGCAGATGTCGTGGTCCAGGTCCCAACATGAACACCGTTGGTGATATGACCAATGGGTACTTTTTCGGCTGGCAGCGTTGGGTACAGGTCTTTCCACATGGTCTGGCTGACCTTGCCATGAAGTTCGCTGACCCCGTTGGCGTTGCGGCACATACGAAGGGCCAGAACGGTCATGGTAAACTGCTCGTTGTGGTCATCCGGTCGGACACGACCATACCGCATAACCTGTTCTATGGTCATGCCGATCGATCCGCAGAAAGCCGGAAACGCTCCGTTCATAAGTCCGTAGTCAAAACGATCATGTCCTGCAGGTACCGGCGTATGCGTGGTGAAAACGCACTGCCGTCTGACCGTCGCTTCAGCTTCAGCGATCGGCTTTTTCAATCGGAGTTGTTCACGGAGGAGTTCGAGGGTCAGGAATGCCGAATGGCCTTCGTTCATGTGAAATACGCCGGGCGTCACACCGATTGCCCTGAGGAAGCGGATTCCGCCTATTCCCAAAACGATTTCCTGGCTGATGCGGGTCCATTGGTTGCCGCCATACACGTGTGCAGTCAGGTCGCGATATTTTTGATCATTCTGCACGAGGTCAGTGTCAAGGAGATACACCGTAGCCCTGCCTATCGCCACGGCCCATCCCTGAAACTTCACGATATCATTCCCAATCTCCACCTGGCAGATGACCGGTTGCCCTTTGCTGTCTGTCACCAGCGAAATAGGAAGTCGGGCAGGATCATAACCCGGGTACTGTTCAAGTTGCCAGCCATCGCTTGAAATATGCTGTTGGAAATATCCCTGACGGTAGAACAGGGAGATACCGGCAAAGGGGAGGCCGAGATCGCTTGCCGATTTTGAATGATCGCCTGAGAGGATGCCTAGTCCTCCCGAGTATGTGCGCAGGCTCTCGTGAAGACCGAACTCTGCGCTGAAGTAGGCCACTGTTGAATTCAGCATTTGCGGCGCGTTCTTCTTCACCCAGGTTCGCGATTCCGCAAGGTAGCCGTGGAATTGCCGGACCACGGCCGCTGCCCGGGCGTAATACCCCGGTTCTCGCAGACGAACGCGCAGCTCCTCGCGGCTTAACCACAACATGACTTCGACGGGATTGTGGTTGCTTCGCGTCCACATATGAGGAGAAAGCGACTCAAACAGCTCTTCAGCATCGGGGTTCCAGGACCACCAGAGATTGAAAGCGAGGGCGCGCAAACCGTTTATGACCGAATCAAGCTGTTTCGTGGAAGGGCTTCCTGCCATGACTCATGATCTCCTGACCAAAGAGGGGTTGGTTCGGAATCTACGCCGCATCTTCAGCAACGGAACTGTCTTTCTTCTTTCCCATCCTATGCCGCTCATTCGCATCAAGATATTTCTTCCTGATCCTGATGCTCTTTGGCGTCACTTCCACGAATTCATCATCACTGATCCATTCAATAGCCTGCTCGAGCGTAAAAATATGCGCCGGCTCGAGCCGTATTGCTTCATCTGACCCCGAGGCACGCATGTTCGTCAGTTGCTTTGTCTTGCAGACGTTGACGTTCATGTCGTGTTCGCGCGCATTCTCGCCAACGACCATGCCTGCGTACACACGGGTTCCCGGATCGATAAAGAACACCGACCGCTCCTGAAGTTTCCACATTCCATAAGCGACCGATTCACCGTTCTCCATAGCGACGAGGGCGCCACGCGTCCTGTGGGCAAGCTCTCCTTTGTGCGGTTCGTAGCCATGGAAGTTGTGGTGAAGTATGCCGGTTCCTTTTGTCTGCGTCAAAAATTCACCACGGAAGCCTATCAATCCCCGCGAGG
>Ga0265330_10002425_pt1 | contig 10171 bp, 2 predicted proteins | sample 41919metaG_FD_202083 | JGI IMG/M metagenome (GOLD analysis project Ga0265330, IMG submission 202083) | Rhizosphere microbial communities from Carex aquatilis grown in University of Washington, Seatle, WA, United States - 4-19-19 metaG | ecosystem: Host-associated > Plants > Roots > Rhizosphere >... | reverse complement strand
ACCAGGTCGCCAGGGATGTCACGCAGGTGTTCCCGGATGATGTCCGGGGTGGCGTCGGTCGATCCGGTGTCCACAATGACCCAATGGTCGATAAGTGGGCGAACCGAATCGAGGCAGCGCCGGATCACGTGCGCCTCGTTCTTGACGATCATATTGAGGCAGATGGTCTGTCCGAATGAGTTCAAGGGGCTCCTGGCGCGCTGGCGGGGAAGAAATGATACCCAGCACCGTCCTTGCTGAGAACATAGTCAAGACCGGTCAGGCGAATGCGGGTTCGCCTGGCATCGGTAAGGCGCAACGGATCCAGCAACACGTCGGCAAGGGGTTTGACGCTTGCATCACCGGTGACCGTCGACTCGCGCGCTCCAGTAAAATGGATGCAGCCGGCGCAGGGCCCAAGCAGCGGAAGGGCGAGGCCGCTGGCTCCGGCCGCAGAAGGAGGGCGAGGCGTGGCGAGGATGACACCGGTGAGATCGCCCGCGCCGAAATCCATTCGCATGGCGCAGAGGTTCTTGGCGAAAGTGAAGCAGAGTATGCCCGGCGGCAGTACCAGTGGAACGTCATCGGCGAGCATCGGCTGATCAGTGGGGCCGAGCTTGAGCGCGAGCGCCGCAAGCAACTCAAACGCCGCTGGCGAGTCGCTTGCCCAGGCCAAGCTGGTCACGCTGGGCGGCGGCAAAACGCCACGAAGCCTCGATTCGAGTTCCGCGGCGTCCGCGCCCGCGGGCGCCGAGAGCAGAAAGACGTACCAGCCGACAAGCGGCGGCGCGCCTTGGTCAGCCCAGGTCTGATCGAGCGCAATCCTCTCTCGCTGCGGATCAGGAGTCCACAGGAGAAAAGCATAAGTCTCGCCACTGTCCGGTTTGTACAGTGAAGTCGCGCCTATCCTGCTCAATTGGCCTTTGGCGGGCAAATGCATGGCGCTCATTCGCCAAATGGCCCGGTGAATGGCCCGGGAGGGCCATGCGGCCCGGTCATGGTAATCGCCACCGCCATGGCCCAGACCAGTTTGTGGGCGGGGCCGTTGATGCCCTTTCTTATCTGGCGCGCGAGCTCATCCATCAGGGGCATGATGTCGACCGTACAAGAACCAGTGGGACCGGTGGGTCCCGTTGGGCCTTGGTTGCCGGTGGCTCCACGGGGACCCGGCGGGCCTTGGATTCCCGGCGAACCCTGAAAGCCGGTTGGTCCCTGAACTCCCTCCGGACCCATGGGACCGGTGGGGCCTCTGCTGCCGACTGGTCCCGGAAGTCCCGACGCGCCCTGGGGCCCCGGAAGACCGGTTGGACCCCGGCTGCCGGTCAACCCCTGTGGGCCCGGTACACCCTGCGGCCCAGTTGGTCCCCTGTCACCAATCGGCCCCTTGTCGCCGATGGGTCCCTTTTCGCCGGTCAAACCCCTGTCGCCAGTTGAGCCCGTAAGACCTCTGTTGCCGGTTGGCCCCTGGAACCCCGGCGGGCCCTGAATCCCAGTCGGCCCCTTGTCGCCGATTGGGCCCTTGTCACCAATTGGTCCCCTTTCACCAGTCAAACCCCTGTCGCCACTTGAGCCTGTGGGGCCTCTGTTGCCGGTTGGCCCCTGAAACCCCGGCGGGCCCTGAATCCCAGTCGGCCCCTTGTCACCGATTGAACCCTTGTCGCCGATAGGGCCCTTGTCGCCGGTAGGCCCGGTTGGGCCGATCACTGGATTAAGGACGACGTAGTTCCATCCAAGACTCGGATCGGGGGCGAGGCCGGGCGGGTTTTCACTGGGCGGAGCCGCCGCGCGTTTCGTAGCCTTCCTGACCGGGCGCCTTGCCGATTCGGCCGGCGGGGCAGGCTGTCTGGCGGCCTTCTTGCTCGATCCGCGTTCTCTGTCTTTCATGCTGGCTAGTCTTTCCCTGTTGTTTGAACAAAGTTAAGGCCCACGGGACCAGTGTGCTCCCAGTCGATCTCGCTCATTGCTAATTGCAGATTGCGCAACCGCAGGATTGGCTTGAGCAGCGCTCCGGTGGCACCCGCCGCTACGTCGGAGCCGCGCGCTGCCAGGCAAATGGGCGCGCCCTGGGCGGTGTGCGGTCGGGCCAGCGTCTGCGCGGGCGCCTGCGCAAACACCGAAAGCTGGAAGACCATCATCCCCTGATCACGCGCTACGCCTGCTGTCCGGCGCCAGTCGCCTATGCCTTTGGCTAGCCAATTCGAAAATTCGCTGGCACCAGCAACAAAGACCGCCGGCACAAGCTGTATGGGCGTGGTCGCGACGAGCCCGCTGGCGAGAGAAAAGCCGTATGAGCACAGAATTTCGATGGTGTGTCCCTGTGCTGAGTAGGCTGAGGTGACGTCAATCGCCGCCCCAAGCAGCGCTTCAATATAGCGGTTGAGTGGCTGGTGACCTGACGAAGTGAGTTTGGCAACGTCAAACGCCACGTCATTGTCAATCAAAGGAATGAGTGGGTCAGCAAACTGCATCTGTGACGTGCGGTAGACAAACTCGTCGCAAGTCGGCACTGGATCAGGCGATCCGGTCGGGCCAAGCGGTCCCTGGGCAATCAGCCGGTCATTGCGCGTGATCGAAATCGCCCCCCGTCCAGTTGAATTGCGAATGACGTCCCGTTCTTTGAAGAGAAAACGATAGGCCAGTTGGCGATTGGCGGGTATGTCGGGCGGATATTCATAGCGCCCGCCGGTACCGCTCATCGGCTTGAAGCTGCCCGTGGCGGATACAGCCAGTTCGGGCCAGATGGCGCTCGCCCCGGTCGGCCCTTGCTCGACGTCGAGGGTCAGGGTTCGGAGGTGTTCGCCGTCACTTGTGCTGCCCATGCGATAGGCATAGGTATCAGCGGGGGCACTTGCAGCCAGGACTCGCGCCTTGCGCGACAGCGCATGCGCGATGTCTTCCGCCAAATACGAAAAGGCTGCGACAGCGCACGCGGCGGTTTGATCCTGTGTGCCCGCCCTGAGGGTTGGCAGAATGGCAAGGTCGTTGCTGAGCAACGGCGAAGCCTCGACAAATGCGGCCAAGGCTGTCGCCAGCGTAGCGTCCACCCCCTCACCCAAATTCTTCGCAGAAACCAGGTCAGCCAGCGATTCGCCGAACCTGACCTCTATGTGATTGGTATCTTGGGCCGCGTGGCGGTTTTCGACGTCAAAACTGTAGTTCCACTTCCGCGCATCCGAAATGCTTCCCTGGGCCGGGAACGGCGCCGCGCCACCAGCTTGTGCAGACAGCAGCGGCGGTGACGGATAGGCGCGAAGCGGAATCGGAATCTGTACCTGTTCGATCCCAGTCTGCACGAAGTCCGGGCCAATGGGCAACACCAGGGTCAACCATGACGATGCCTGGTAGTTTCCTGCGTCGGGGACGCTGCTGATTGCATGCTCGATCTCGTTGATCTTGTATTCAAGATTAAGCAAGAGCTTGTCGTGTTCGGACTGTTGCTTGAGGGTCAAAAGAAACGACAGCGGGGGCGCGCTTCCAATGGTGCTACCAACGCGGCCCAAACTTACCTTCGAGGTCGAAATGGACAGGTCCGGAATCAGTTCGGCCATTGACAGCGTGATGCCGGCGCGAAGTACCCCGGTTCGCGATCCTACCTTGCCGGCAAGCAGATCGAGCGTGACCCTCGGCTTGCTTGGATTGGCATGAGACACCCCGACCGCGATCTGGCGCAGGTCATCGCCGGCCTGGATGCAATACGGCTTCGGATACGCCTGTGGGTCAAGAATAAACGAACCAGGAAGCAAAATACCTGGCAGGCGTTCGTTCCCCCGGGCCACTGAAATGGCGTCGCGTCCAAAAAACTCGCCGAGGACATCCACGGTTTCGCCGTCAAACACGACCCGCCTCGCCAATGACAGTGGAAAACTGGCCCTAGCTTGGAACAGCGCAATCGTCTCGATACTTGTGATGAATGGCGCCCAGTCCTCCCAATAGCCGGGTTGGGTCGGATCGGTCGGTACAGCGAAATGTGCGGCGATCTTGTTGAGAGTATCGGTGGTCTGAACTTCGTAATCGATAACCTTGACACCCGGTAGCAACAGTCCCTGGCTGTTGCCGAGGATCTGGGCCAAATAGGGTGCAGACACGCCGTAGTGGGCCGCAACCGCCGTTAGGGTATTGCAACCCGGCGCCCCTTGCAGGGCATAGCACGACGGGATCAGCTTGCCGGCGGCACGCGGCGGCGGATTGGAGCCGGTAAAACCGGCCGGGGTGACCAGCGGGGAGTCGATAGCAACCGGAAACTGCACGATGGCATTGACGTTGTGGGCATCGGCGAGGGTGACGAGCATTTGCTGATAGAGCGTCTCGCGCGCGTTCTCCCATTCATAGGTGCCTGTCGCGCCCGGCGCCTGGACGATGGGCCAGACCCTCTGTCGAAGGGCGGCGGCGATCTGCTTCTTGGCGTCGACAATGCGCTCGTAGTCGGCTGGACCGGCAGGCGCGGTCGCTCCGGTGCATCCAGTTGCACCCATCGCGCCGAAAGTGCCTAAAACGGACATGGCCTGAATTCGCGCAAAATTGGCAAAGCCAACCGGGCCTTGAGGCGATGTCGATGTCGGCGCAGACCGCGGCGCAGGCGCAATAGGGCCGGTCGCGCCGAGTTGAAAAGCGGCCACGGCATAGGGCGGCGTGAGAAAGAGATCAACAGTTTGCAGGAACTGGCGCATCCACGCGTCGAGATCGACCGCTTGGAAACGCTTGAGGGCCCGACCGCACAAGCCCTTGCCGCTTTCATATACCGGGAAGCGCAGATCGCCGTTGAAGGTCTTGGTCGCCAGCGGCCTTAGCGCATAGAACTTGGGCAACGACGCATTGACGGCAAAGCGACTGACGCCTGTGGGGCCGAAATTGACCGCCCATACTTGACCGGTACGCCGGGTCTGTTCCACTTCCCGCTGCGTCGCCACGGCGCACTTCAGGCGGAATTCATGAAACGCCAGTTCAAACGCCTCGGCAAATGCCGTGAGGGCAGCCGTGGACGTCGCAGCAGCGCGGGGAGAGAGAGTGCAGACTGCGGATTGCACGGACTGCACGCCAATGAAATCCGGTGAAACCAACGCGGATGACCGCGTCATCACCAGTGAGACCTCCACCGGGAAGATGACCTGTGACTCACCCGAGGCGCCGAGCGGCGGCACCTGTGGCGTGAACGGCATGGTCACCAGCGTCTGCGCAGGAGGAATGAGCAATGACGAACCCACAGTGAGAAGACCGCAAACGCCCTGGTTCGCCAGAGCGAGGCCAGCAACGGTGACGGTCAGCCCCTGGTCGTCCTTGAAGCGCCGGATGATGGTTTCGACCGTGTCGAAGGGCCCCACTTTGATTGAAGGGTTGGGGTGCTCGGGGTCGGACGGAGCAGCGAGCGTCGCGTTCTCCCGCAGGAATGATCTGAGCGCAGCATTGCTGCGGAGCATAGTCGCGGCGTCAAGGTTGAAAGTGGAAGCGATTGCGTCGATGGTCGAACTGACACCGTTGCTGCCCCCGACCGAAGCCAACGGGGTGACCAGCACGCCGTTGCTGCGGTAGACGGCCTGACTTTGCAACTGGCCGACAAACTGGTCCCATTGTAGTTGTGGAAATGCCTGGACCGCGCGCTGAAAGACACTCTGAAGTGAATCGCGTGAGGTGGTCGAAAAGGAGGTGTTGTTCACCTGCACCGCCGCTCCCAAGGCAAAAATGCCTGGAAGGTCGCGGTTTATGCTGGCCAGTTCAAGCGGAGTTGAGCCGACGCTGGCCGCGACGGTCTGGAAAGAATCGGTCGACTTGGGGGCAAAGGGGCACCAGCAATCTCGGGTCGACGCCAGTGAGGTCAGGTTCGGCACGACCAGATTGACACCGGGTTTGACGCCGGTTGTGGCATTGAAGCGGGCAAACTGTTCCAGTGTGATCTTCGCCTGCTGTGCAAGGGTGGCGAGGGTGTCGCCCTTGCCTGGTTTGCAGGCGGAAGTGCCGAGCAAGATTGGGGATCCGGCAAAGAAGAAGTTGGGCACCAGGCGGTTGAGGTCAGGTACATCGGCAATGTCAATCTGTTTCGCCAGATCACACAGGCTAAACCAAGGCATGGTCGGCCCTGGCTGGTCGCCCGGACGGGGCGACGGCTGTGGCGTGATGAAATCAGCGACTTCGACCTTCTTGTCGGCGCGCAAGATGCCCAGCAGATTCTGGATGGCAGCGGCGTAGTCGCTCCGGGTGAGCGGCTTGGCGAAACTCTGGTAAATGCTGTCGAAGGTCGAACTGTCATTCGTGGTGACGGTCGTGCCGTTGATTGTGACGGCAATGTTGGGCGCAACAAGCTGGGCGACCGTCCAGTTCTGCCAAAGCAGGCCCACTGGCAGCAGCGCGCCTTGCGGCTGCGCCGGGTCTCTCACCTCGGTGTAGACGTTGCACTGGAGGGCCGAGGCCACTGCGGCCAGCGTGTTGTCAATCCCTCGGTCAAAAAGCGGCTTGAGTGCCTGCGCTGGGCGCGGTCTGGTTCGCAAGGTGATGGCAGGTCCAAGCGGCTGGGTCTGGTTGTTCTTGGCGATGGTGGCGGGATCGGTTCCCGCGATTGCGCGAGGCAACGCGCGGCTAGAGCGGGCCGACTCGCCCGGCGAAGCCATGCGCAGGCCGAGCGGGGCGGACAATGCAGGCTCCGAATCGGCATCGATGCCGTCAACAAAGCCCTTGTGCCCGACGGCTCTGCTCGCCAAGTCTGCCAGCGTGTTCATCGGCGCGGCCGCCTCGACCACCGGCTTGAGATAGAGGTCGGCAAATAGGTCAGACGCCGTCAGATTCTGGTTGGCTACTGAGAGCGACTCCACTGTCACTGCCAAACGCTTCGCTTCCTCGCCGAGCGTGGCGCTTGCCACAATCGGTGCTTGAACCTGCGCGAGTTTGAGTACAGTCGTGGAAAAGACTGTCGCCTTGGTCACAAAGCCGGCCAAGGCGGCCTTGAGGTCAGCGGGGTCGAATTGTGGCGTGCCAATGTTTGATTGCAAGGCGAACTGTAGATCATGCTGTTGCACCTGATAGAAAATTTGCCGGTAGCGCTCGGCATCGGCATTTGCGGTGCGCATCGCGGTCTCGAACGGGTTGTTCCTCGACGGCAAATAGCGATCGGTCTGTAGTGAAAGCGTGGCATCGAGCCCGATGCCAGTTGCGTTGCTGGAAAAGAGATAGTCAAACCCACCGCCCGGCCAGGCCGCGATGCCGATGACGTCATCGGTATAGCCCACCGGGGCGGTCCCTGGCGAAAGCGGCTCGGTCGCGAGCGTTTGGTTGCCGTAGACGTCGTGGAAGGTCAGGTTGATTGTAGCCGCTGCTAAAGGACCGGTGGCGCCGAATGGCACGGCGATGCCGCGATAGGGATTTTCTTCGGCAGCGGGCAGGACAGTCGACTGGGGACAGTCGTTGACAACACCGAAGTGGGAAATGGGGATGATTTGCTGGTAGTGCCACAGGCCAGTCGCGCCGGTGGCACCGCCCGGGGGATTGGTAACCGGACTGACCGGCAGCCCTTCATTGCTTTGGTCAAAACCACCGGTTCCGGCGATTTGATAGCCCACGAGATTGTAGAGCTGTTGAGTGAGTCCCATGGGCCCGGAAGCCCCGGAGGGGTTCCGGCGGGTCAGGGTAAAGCCGATGGTCCCCGGCGGAATGGAGGCAACGCGACGGGAATCACGCGGCAGCAACGGTTCTTGCAGTTGTGCAAAGATGCCGAGTGCGGCCGCGTCGAGGTTTTCGGCGAGCACAGCGCAGTTATTGAAAGGATAGAGCCTGCGATCCGGGGCGAAGGATCGGCTTTGCGAATCGAGCAACACCACGGCCCAGAGCTTGGCCTCGTCGCCATCGGCAAAGAGATCATCCGGCAGGCCCGTGCTTGAGGTGGTGACGTAGTTCAGATAGAATCCACCACTGCCGGTGACACTGGCCTCCCAGACGTGTTTGAGAAATTCGGCAGGAGATTTGATCGTCGAATAGTAGTCACCGCTGATTGCCACGGGACGCGCAACCCGATCGGCCGTGGCATTACTGTGGGTTTCGGTGGAGAGGTTGGTCTTGAGCAGGAAGGTCTTGCCTTCAAGAATGGCGTCTGATGACAAGCCACCCGGGTTTTCGCTTTGTGCCGAGGGAGCGTACAACAAATAGATCTTGGCGCTGTTGCCATCGGCGTTTTCGAGATACGACCAGGCCTTGAGCAGCAGATCGCGGCCATCCTGGTCAGCCCCGACCAGTTGATAGGCGTTCGGCACAAATTCACCATGGTCACTGTGGGCCCGGGTGATGCGCAGTGGAATCGCCGTCGCCCAGCTGTAGCGTGACAGTTTCTTTTCCGTCGAGCCACCACCCTGGGCCGGCTGAATGGCAAGCAATTCGTAGGGCCGCGTGCTGGCAGTGGGGCCAGTCGGGCCCGCTGCCGCAGCCAGGAGCGACTGGGGAAACATCCAGAGCGCAGGTTCCCCTGCGCCGCCTACCACGGCCCCGGTTGGTCCGCTGGCTCCGGTCATGCCGCTCGGCCCGGGAAGGGAAATGTCGGTCGAGGCCTGCCAGTGAATGCATTGCCCGATCGGGTGTCGGACGGGCACGTCGTCGTACAGCCGCAGGGCCTGGGGACCCTGAACAATTTGCGGATCAAGCAGCGTGCTCGGCGCATTCTTCGCGACAAAGCCGTCGGGCAGAACGACCTTCATGGTATCACCGTGCGGGCTCGCACTGTTGGCCCGGCGTTGGCCGACTGGCGGCTCAAAGCTGAACCATGCCGCGGTCGAGCCTTTGGCAAAATCGATGGTGTAGGGGCCAGTGCCGCCGACCGGGGCCGGGAACTGCTGGCCGACCACGTCGTAGAGACCGAAGCGTGGCTCAATCTGGTCGGCGTTGGCGCCTGGCTGGGCCACCCGCATGCCACTCAAGAGAAAACGAGAGACAGTGGCCGCTAGGGCGTTGAAGGCGCCGAACCCAACCAGATCGGCGATGAGAGTTTCGATGTCCCGCGCGGCGACGTTCGGAACAATCATCGGCGGCGTCACGCCTTCGCGGTAGGGTGTAAAGAGGCCAGGATCATTGCGGACGGAATCGGCCAGGTCCGGTATCGTCAGGTTCAGCTTCGCCGCGACACTAGCCAGGGTTTCGTTCTCGCCGATCGGATAGTGCAACCTGGGCAGGCAGAGAACCGAGAGGGGCTGAAGAATGTCGGCATCCCGGTTGGCGGCGGACAATTTCGCGAGCGCGTCCTGCCGGCCGATTGACAAATAGAAGGTGTCGGCAATGGCAGCCAGGGTATCGCCCGTCGCAACACTGTAGGCAAAACCAGGAATCGTGATCGTGGTGCCAACCGTGATGGGTGGCTGGGGCGTGATCGCACGGCGGAACTGGGCAAAGCCTGAATCGGCATTTGCCAGTTGCACGAGCTCGAAAGCCGCTGCCATCCTGGCCAGGGTGTCGCTCGCCTTGACGATGTAGGGCGTGGTCTTGCCGGTGTCGACCATCTGGCCCTGCTCGTCGAGCCTGGCGACCGGGATCTGGATTGTGCTACCAGTCGTGATGTTCGGGTTGCGCGCCGAGATGGTCGCCACATACCAGGAAACCCAGCTGTCGTGGACCTGGTCGAGCCGACGCTGCCCGGAGCGGGTGTAGAACATGGCCGCAATGCGATCAAACGCCTGATCAGACGCAACCACCATATCGTCCGACGCAATCTGATACTGGAAATGCGGCACCGTCAGGGCGCTGCCGCCGCGGAGAAGCCGCATGTTTTCGGCGTTGACCTGGGTCTCTGGCAGCGCAAGCAGGTCGGTGATATCGACGCCGAAGGCCTGGGCGATACCGCCCAGGGTTTGTCTGCTCTTCACCTGCAGCAGGACATGTTCAATGGTCAGGCGCACCGGCCGGGCTGGGTCGTAATGCAAGGGATAGTCGGCGTTGGCCGCGGCGATCTTGCCGACAGAAGGGCCGACGTCAAGCTGCACGAACGATCCCGCAGGCAGGAATTCACCGTGCGCCACCGAGTTGAGCCATTGGTTTTTGAGTCGCAGCTCGAAAACCGGCACACCGAATGTACCGGCCATTGAAGCCAACGAATCACCCGGCCGGGTTCGGTATTCCAGCGCGACGCCGCCAAAGGCGTCTGCAATGTGCTGGAGGGTCTCGTCGCCGCTGGCCTGGTACGGATAGGCGTTGAAAAGGTCAATCGCCGCCTGCACCGACTGCTGGGCCA
>Ga0265330_10002424_pt1 | contig 10174 bp, 7 predicted proteins | sample 41919metaG_FD_202083 | JGI IMG/M metagenome (GOLD analysis project Ga0265330, IMG submission 202083) | Rhizosphere microbial communities from Carex aquatilis grown in University of Washington, Seatle, WA, United States - 4-19-19 metaG | ecosystem: Host-associated > Plants > Roots > Rhizosphere >... | reverse complement strand
CCCCGGCGCGGCCAATAGACAAAGGATAGACAGCGCCATCAATCCGGCCAAAATGCCGTTTTCAAGCCCGGCCACTGTCCAATAGTTGAATGTGGGCCACAGAAGCGGCAGCAATCCAAGCAAGGGAACGAATAGGCAGCCCACGCCCTCCGCCCGCCGAATCAGGAACAGCCCCCACGCGAGAAGTGCCAAGAGCACGAAACCCAAATTGATTGCCTTGGCAGCAATATCCACATCCACGTGTAACGCCGCAAAGGGCACGAGCAGGAGGACCTCCAGGGGGTTGGAGAAACCCTCAGCCGGACTGGCCCCTCGGGTGTGTCGGAATCCGTTCCCCGCTGCTACATTACTGGCATAGGCGTAGCTGATGGCCGCATCATCAATGGTGGGCGCGGCAAAAACCGTCCAGACGTGGTGGCCCAGAAAACCAATTGAAGCCAACAGAAGTGCGGTTGCGACGAAGGCAAGGGCCCACCTGGGCAGGGGCGCGTTCGTCGAAAGATTGGCTGCTGTGGTCGGGGTCTGGTTCTCCATGTTCTGCTTTCGGAGATTTGTTGTTTGAGAAGATGACTCCGCCCGCCGCCTCACAAGGGGAAGGGGAATCCCCGCCACCCCGGACTTCTGTGCCGATAACTACAGCCGGTACACCAGCAGGCGCGCTTCGAGCGGGCCGTTCCATAGGCGGTGGGAAATTTCGTATTTGCGTCGCATGGCGTGCGCGAGCAGGGGATTGCCGCAGAGGATGGCCGCTCTCCAACCGCGCATTCGGTCCAGGGCTTGGGCGATAGTGGCGTAGAGTTGGTCGAGTGGTTGCTCGGGCGCTGGACCGGGTAGCCGCTCACCGTAGGGTGGGTTCATGCAGATGGCTCCCGGTGGATCACGCGATACCAGCGTCGCAATGTCGGCGACCTCGAACTGGATGTCCTCGGCGACCCCGGCGGCTTGGGCATTCCGGCGCGCCGCCTGGATCGCCGTCGTCGAGACATCGCGGGCCAGGATGGGGCAGGGGGCTTGGGCCAGCCCCGCTTCCTGGGCGGCTTGTTTGAGTCGCGCGAAGATCGGGAGGTGACTTCGGTCAGCCCATCGCTCGAAGCCGAAAGCGCGGTGCAGACCCGGGGCGAGGTTGCGGCTCGCCAGGGCGTGCTCGATGGCCAGCGTGCCTGTGCCGGTCATGGGATCGATGAAGGGCTGGTCGGCGCGCACGCCGCCCAGGGCGAGCACGGCCGCGGCCAGGGATTCCTTGAGAGGCGCGTCGCCCATGGCCACCCTGTAGGCGCGCCGATGGAGTGGCTCGCCGGCCAGATCCACGAAGAGCCGCGCGTCGTTTCCACGCAAGTGCAGGACGAGCGACACGTCGGGATCCTTCACGTCCACGTCGGGGCGATGGCCCATGCGATCGCGAAGGGCATCCACCACGGCGTCTTTCACCTTGAGCGCGGCGAATCCTGAGTGGTGCAACTCGGGGTTCTCGTGGGTAGTGGCGGTAACGGCGAGCGTGGTCTTGCTGCCGAAGAAGCGGCCCAGGTCCGCCGCGCGCGCGCCCGCGTAGAGGCTGTCGGCATCGCCTGCGGGGAAGCTGCCGAGTTCGAGCAGCACGCGCATGGCCACGCGGGACCACAGACACACCTTCATCCCATCTTCCATGGTGCCGTCGAAGGAAACGCCCCCGGTGGCACCGCGAGGTGCGTGGATGCGCCGGACGACCAGCTCGCGGCGAAGCGCGCCCTCGGTTCCGCGGGCACAGGTCACAAAGAACTTCATCGCGAGAGGACCTACCAGGTGGCGCGGGGCACGTCGAGAGACATCGGTTTATTGGCCGCCCCTGGCGCTAGCGGTTGGTTGCAAGTCATTGAACGCACACACATGTGATGGTCAGTTTCTCGCCGGCCAGGCGTCGCCTCAGTTTTTTGTCACCAAAGTTACACAAACTTCTTCTTGAAAGAAAACGACCTGCTGTGCGACTCTTTTCCAGTCCTTCACCCCTTACAAAGGAGCACTCATGAAGAACGCACTGTGGATTCGATTGGCATTCGTTGCGGGCATCGCTGCTATCGCCTCGCCAGCTGTGGCCTCGCCGCCGGTTGGGACCATTTCACCTGTTACTGGCAACCTTTCCAAGACGAATTGTATCAACCCCGAAGGGATCACGGTCGATCTTTGGGGCAACCTCTACACGGGATCGGCCGCACTGGTGCCGACCACCCACATTTGCAAGTTCGATCACAACGGTGCTTTCGTGAAGTCTGTAGACATTCCCGCGGGGCCCGGTGGCATAGCCCCATTGCTCGGCGTCCACTTTGCAGCCCCGCACACAATCATCGCTCTCGACTTCGCCAACACGCTGAAAAGTCCGCCGGCGAGCTTCGCCAACAACCAGGGCCGCGTGCTCTCCGTCAACATGGAAACCGGAGTGGTCACGCCCATTGCCAGCGGTTTTGCATTCCCCAACGGCGTCGCGGAAGACCTGCTCGGGCGTTTGTACGTGACGGACTCCTTCCATGGGACGATCACGCGCATGAATCAAGATGGGTCCAACCTGACGGTTTGGTCCGCGGATCCTCTCTTGGCCGGAAACAAGAGCATCCCCGGCTTGCCTATCGGGGCCAACGGCATCGCCTTCGACACGTTTTTTCAGTATGTCTATGTCTCCAACACCAGCAATCGTCGCGTTGTTCGTTTCAAGGTGGAACAAGGTTGGACCGCGGGCGCGGCAGAGATCTTCGCCGATGGCGTGACCATCGATGGTGCGACAGGTACCGCGCTCAAGGGCGCCGACGGCATTACCTTCGATCTCTTCGGCAACCTGTACGTTGCGGCCAACGCCGCCAACGAAATTCAGGTGCTGTCGCACTCCGGGCAGCTGACCGCGCGGTACTCAAACGGCAGCCTTCCGATGGACACGACCGCGACGCCGATCTTCTGGGGCAACCAGCTCTTCTTCACCAACCTGTCCTTGCAGGACGGGGGAATCAATTCGTCGGTCGCCGTGCTGCAGGCGCCGCTCCCGGGTCTGCCTCCCTTGTAGGCGAGTGAGTTTTTGCGCGTCGCCCGGCGCGCAGCATGCCGGAGCGGAGAGCACGGGCCGCCGTGCGCTACGGGGTCGAAAGCGGAGACAACACCGCTGTCGGCCCCATTTTTTTTGTCCCACCTTCCGTCCTTAGACTCCCGCGTCCGTCCTGTCTTCCGCCCCCTGGCACCTGTATCCTTGCCTGGTGCTGTCCCAGGTACTGTTTACGATTCGCGAACATGCGCTGCTCGCAGGTGGCGAGCGAGTGTTGGTGGCAGTCTCCGGCGGCCCTGACTCCACGGCGTTGCTGCATGGACTGAAGCATCTCGCATCCCGCTTGCACATTGAACTGGTCGCGGCGGCCGTGGATCACGGCCTGCGACCCGAATCGGGAGCGGAGGCGGCCCTGGTTGCTGCGCGCTGCGAGTCCGTCGGCATTCGGTGCGAGATCCTCACAGTCGATGTGAAGGCCGCGCGCCGTCCTCATGTTTCGTTGCAGGAGGCGGCGCGCAATGTGCGCCTGACGGTTTTGCAGGAGACCGCGGTTCGGTTGGGCTGCGCGCGGGTCGCCCTGGGCCACACCGCCGACGATCAAGCCGAAACTGTGCTGTTTCGTATCGTGCGGGGCACTGGCGTGGCCGGGCTGGCCGGAATTCCCTACCAGCGCGGGATTTTCATCCGGCCGCTGCTCGACGTTCGTCGCAAGAGCATCCTGGCCTTCTTGAGCAAGCGGCGCATCCCATTCGTCCAGGATCCATCAAACACCAACCGGCACTACACGCGTGTGCGGATCCGATTCGACCTTCTGCCTCTGCTCGGTCGCGAAAATCCTCGCGTGGTCGATGCTCTGCTGTCCCTGGCGCAGGATGCGCGTGCGATCGCCTCGGCCGATCCCGCTCAGCGGGGGCTCGATATTGCCGGAATTCCGCGGCGAGCGACCGCGCTGATCCGGCGGATGGCGACGCAAGGGCAGGGGACGCGACGGGTATCAGTACCCGACGGCGAAGTGATCGTCAGCTACGGAAATGTCCGTTTTCAAGCGCGGGCACACGCGCGAGCAAACACTTCGCCTGCTGCAAGCTCGCATGATGCCATCGCGGTCGCGGGATCGGGGATCTACCGGCTGCCGGGCCAGCGCGAAGGTCGGGCCCTCAAGCTGGAGAGCGGCGAGGGTCCGGCGATTCCATCGGTTGGTGCCGCCGTCTTCGACGCATCCCGGATCGCGTACCCCCTGCAGGTGCGGGCCTGGCGCCCCGGCGATCGCATGCGCCCGAGAGGCGGCCGCGGAAGTCGCAAGCTGTCGGACCTCTTCGTCGACGCCAAGATCCCGCGCGACCAGCGTGCCGAGCTGCCGGTGGTGGTGGCCGCCGACGGAACCATACTTTTCGTTGCAGGCCTACGGCCTTCAGAGGTGGGACGCCCGCAGACCGACACGACACGCTGGTTTTCCGTGCGCGCCGTCTGACGACGTCGGCGACGGGAACTCTCGTTGACGCCGCGCCTTTTGCGGTCAATATTCTCAATAGACAGCCGAAGAAATCAGAGGACTGCGAGTGCGTCACAGCCATAAGACCATCCTTGTATGGGCCATGCTGCTCTTCACCTTTTTCCTGGTGTGGCAGCTCATCAATCCACGTGCAGCCGATCAGAAGCTGGCGTTTTCAGAATTCATCCAGAAGGTTGAAAAGTCGCCAGGCGACTTCAAGGCCACGCCGCTGCAGATCCGGATGAACGGCAACAACGCGGAGTTCCGCGGCGTCCTCAAAAAGGGCGACGAGGCTTTCGTTACCACCGGCTTCATTGGCGAGCAGACCCTGGAAAAGCTCAATCGCGCCAACCTCCCCTACGAGATCTCGCGTGAGGCCGAGGGCGGGTTTTGGCAGCAGATGTTGATCACGTGGCTGCCGATAGTCGTGGTCGCGGTGGTATTCCTGCTCTTCATGCGCCAGCTGCAGATGGGCGGCGGCAAGGCCATGAGTTTCGGCAAGTCCAAGGCCCGTCTTCTGTCCGAAAGCCAGAAGAAGATCACGTTTGCCGACGTGGCCGGCATCGAAGAGGCGAAAGACGAAGTCGAAGAGATCATCGCCTTTCTCAAGGACCCGAAGAAGTTCACTCGCCTGGGCGGGCGCATCCCCAAGGGTGTCCTGATGATGGGGCCGCCTGGCACGGGCAAGACCCTATTGGCGCGTGCCATTGCGGGCGAGGCCGGCGTACCGTTCTTTTCCATTTCGGGTTCGGATTTCGTCGAGATGTTTGTGGGCGTGGGCGCCAGCCGCGTGCGCGACCTGTTTGAGCAGGGCAAGAAAAACGCCCCCTGCATCGTATTTATCGACGAGATCGATGCCGTGGGACGACACCGAGGAGCGGGCCTGGGCGGTGGACACGACGAGCGTGAGCAAACCCTGAATCAGCTGCTGGTCGAAATGGACGGTTTTGAGTCCAACGACGGCGTGATTCTGATCGCCGCGACCAACCGGCCTGACGTGCTCGACCCGGCCTTGCTTCGTCCCGGGCGCTTCGATAGGCGCATCGTGGTTCCTCGTCCGGACGTCAAGGGACGCCTGGGCATCCTCAAGGTCCACACCAAGAAGATGCCACTTGGGAGCAACGTGGATCTCGATGTGGTGGCGCGTGGTACGCCCGGGTTTTCGGGTGCGGACCTGGAAAACCTGGTCAACGAGGCGGCCTTGTTGGCCGCGCGCGAGGACAAGGATCAGCTCGACCGACACGATTTTGAGATGGCGAAAGACAAGGTCCTGATGGGGCCGGAGCGGCGGTCGATGATCATCAGCGATCAAGACAAGCGCATCACCGCCTTTCACGAGGCTGGTCACGCGCTGGTCGGCAAGATGATGAAGGGCTCTGATCCGGTCCACAAGGTGACCATCATCCCGCGCGGCCGGGCCCTTGGCCTAACCCAGCAGTTGCCCTTGGAAGACCGACTGAACCTTTCGCGCGAGGGGGCCAACGATCAGATCGCGGTGGCCATGGGCGGCCGCGTGGTCGAGGAACTGGTCTTCGGACAGATAACCACCGGTGCCTCCAACGACATTCACATGGCAACGGATTTGGCGCACAAGATGGTGTGTGAGTGGGGCATGTCAGAGAAGATCGGGCCGCTGCATTTCGGGCGCAACGAGGAGATGGTCTTCCTGGGTCGCGACTTCGCCGAGCACAAGGAATACAGCGAGCAGACTGCGGTGGATATCGACGCCGAGGTGCGCCGGATCGTTACGGAAAACCACGACCGCGCCAAGCAGATTATCACCGGTAACATGGACAAGCTGAACGTGCTGGCTGAGGCCTTGCTGGAGTACGAAACTCTCGATGGCAGCGAGATCGACGTGCTGTTTGCCGGTGGCAAACTTGACCGGGCGCCGATTCCCGCGGCGGGGAAGGGTGGTGGGAATCCGAAGGAAGCGAAACCCGAGCAACGTGCTGGGCTGTTTCCGCGCCCGCTGCCGAACCCCGAAAAGGCATAGGGGACCGAGACTCTGCCGGCGCTGATGGCCACGCGGATTGTCGGTGTTCTCAATGTGACCCCCGATTCGTTTTCGGACGGGGGACGATTCCGATCGGTGGGGGACGCGGTGGCGGCGGGTCTGGCCATGGTGGATGAGGGCGCGGATTGGCTGGACGTCGGCGGTGAATCCACCCGGCCGGCCTGCGTGCCGGTTTCCGAGGCCGAAGAGATCGCGCGTGTGGTGCCGGTGATTCGCGAACTGGCGGCAGGTCTGGAGGGACGCGTGCGCCTGTCCGTCGACACCTACAAGGCTGGCACGGCCCACGCCGCCCTGGCCGCGGGGGCAACTGCGATCAACGATGTGTCCGGAGGCTTGCTCGATCCGGGGATCCTGGCGGTGGCCGCAGCCGGCCGGGTGGCCCTGGTGCTGGGCCACCTACGCGGCCAGCCGACCGACATGCAGGCCGATGTTCATTTCGACGACGTGGTCGAAGAGGTGTCGACCGAATTGGCAAGCCGGGTGGCCGAGGCGCGGAGCGCTGGCTGCAGCGAAATCTGGGCCGATCCGGGCATTGGTTTTGGCAAGCACCTGGCGCACAACTTGCGCCTGCTCAAGCATTTGGCTCGCGTACGGGCGCGCCTGGGCGTGCCGGTCATGGTGGGTGTGTCACGTAAGCGCTTCGTAGGTGATCTAACCGGGAAGCCGACCAAGGAACGCATCTTTGGCACGGCCGCAGCGGTGGCCGTGGCCATCACGAATGGCGCCGATGCGATCCGGGTTCACGATGTGCCGGCCATGCGCGATGTGGTGCAGGTTGCCGAAGCCATCGCTCGCGCTGGCGAAGTCGACTAGAATGGCGTACCTCACATGAGCAAGAGTGAAGAGACTCGAAGCCTTTTCGGCACCGATGGAATCCGGGGTGTCGCAAATCAGCATCCGATGACGGCGGAGATCGCGCTCGCGCTTGGGCGCGCGGTGGCGGAACGATTTCGCACCGGGACACGGCGTTGCCGGGTGGTTATAGGCAAAGACACCCGTCTATCCGGATACATGATCGAAAGCGCGCTGGAGGCGGGCATCGTTTCGGCAGGCGCTGACGTCATGCTGGTCGGCCCCCTGCCCACGCCAGCGATTGCGTTCATCACCTCTAGCATGCGCGCCGATGCGGGCGTGGTCATCAGCGCCTCGCACAATCCCTATCAGGACAACGGAATCAAGATCTTCGCCTCGGACGGTTTCAAACTGCCCGACGACGTGGAAGCAGACATCGAGCGACGGATGACCAATCCGGAGCTGCTCACGCCCGGCCCCGAACCGAAGATTGGCAAAGCCATTCGCATCGACGATGCAGAGGGCCGCTACGTTCAGTTCCTCAAGCACAGTTTCCCCAAGACGCGCACGCTCGATGGTGTGCGCGTGGCGATCGATTGTGCCAACGGCGCGGCCTATCGGGCGGCGCCGCAGGTATTCAGCGAACTCGGGGCCGAGGTGACGGTGCTGTCGGCGGAGCCAAACGGGCGCAACATCAACGATGGTTGCGGGGCTTTGCATCCGGAGAAGGTCGCGGCCGAGGTTCGCCGGACCCACGCCGCGATCGGCGTCGCGCTCGACGGCGACGCGGATCGGGTGATCTTGACCGACGAGCGCGGCGAGATCGTGGACGGCGACCAGATCATGGCCATTCTGGGCACGCGCCTGCTGGCACGTGGGGCGCTTCCGGGGAACACCGTGGTTGCGACGGTCATGTCGAACCTGGGTCTGGAGCGGGTGTTGGCCGCGCGCGACGGCAAGCTGCTGCGCGCCTCGGTGGGCGACCGCTACGTCGTCGAAGCCATGCGCGAGAATGGGTTCGTTTTCGGCGGCGAGCAGTCAGGACACATCATTTTTCTGGAAGAAGCGACCACGGGCGATGGCCTGCTGGCGGCGTTGCAGATCCTGGCGGTCATGATTGAGGAAGGCCGGCCGCTGTCCGAGTTGGCCGCGATCATGACTCGCTTCCCGCAGGTCCTCATCAACTTCAAGGTCGCGCGCAAGACGCCGGTCGAGCAATTGCCCACGGTCGGGGCAGTCATCCGCCGGGTGGAGAGCGCGCTTGGGCAAGATGGCCGGGTGTTGGTCCGCTATTCAGGCACCGAATCCAAGGCGCGCGTGATGATCGAAGGAACCGACGAGCCTACGATTCGCGCCTACGCTGAAGACATCGTCGCAACCATGCAAAAGGCACTTGAACAATGATCCGCCTTCACGTCAACGTCGACCACGTCGCCACGATTCGCCAGCAGCGCGACACCATCTACCCTGACCCGGTGCTGGCCGCGGGTCTGTGCGAGTTGGCCGGTGCCGACGGCATCGTTGCGCATTTGCGCGAAGACCGGCGCCATGTTCAAGAACGCGACGTGCGCCTGTTGCGCCAGACGGTGCGCGGCGTGCTCAATCTGGAGATGGCCGCGGTGCCCGCGATCGTGGACCTGGCCCTGGAAATCAAGCCCGATTTTTGCACCCTGGTGCCGGAGAAGCGGCAAGAACGCACCACCGAAGGCGGACTGGATCTGCGCGGGCAGGGCGCCGTGATCGGGCGCGCGGTGCGCACGCTGCGCGACGCCGGGATCGGGGTCAGCTTGTTCATCGATCCCGAGGAGGACGCGGCCAAGGCCAGCGCGGATTTGGGTGCCGTGTGCGCTGAGCTGCACACCGGCGACTACTGCCACGCCGCGCTCCATAGCGCCGCCGCCGACCGCGAGCTGGCTCGGTTGCAAAAGGCGGGGCGTGCTGTCGCGGACGCCGGACTGCGCTTGGCCGCGGGACATGGACTCGATTATGCCAACGTCGGCGCGGTGGCAGCGCTGCCTCACATGGAAGAATTGAATATCGGTCACAGCATCATCGCGCGGGCTGTGCTGGTCGGCATGGAACGCGCCGTGACCGACATGCGCGCCGCCATCGCCGCCGGGGCGCGGGACGCAGAGTAGGGGGAACGCTTGGCGCTGATCCTTTCTGCCGCCCAGATGAAAGCGGTCGACCGAGCCGCCATAGACAAGCTTGGGTTGCCCGGCCTGGTGCTGATGGAAAACGCTGGCCGCGGGGTGGCGGAGATCATCGCTCGCGAGCGCCCGCACCTGCGTGGCCTGGACGTGCGCGTGGTGTGCGGGGCTGGCCAAAATGGTGGCGACGGATTCGTGGTGGCCAGACATCTGCTGGACCGGGGTGCCGATGTGCAGGTGTTTCTGGCCATGCCACGCGAGAAGATCGCGGGCGACGCCGCGGTTTTCGCGCGCGCCTATGAGTCTCTGCCTGGGGCGCTGGTGCGGGATGCTTCCTTTGAAAACGACGCCACGACCTGGCGCGCGTACCTGGCCGGGGCCGACGTGATCGTCGATGCCGTGTTCGGCACCGGATTGCGTAGCGACGTGACCGGCCCGGCTGCGGCAGCCATTTCTGCCATGAATGCCGTCGATGCCCTCCGGGTCGCGGTCGACATTCCCTCGGGCCTGGACGCGGATACGGGCGCGGTGCGCGGGGTCGCGCTGGTCGCTCATGTGACGGCTACCATGGCCTGCCGCAAGCTTGGCTTGGTGCTGGATCCGGAAGCGCCAGTGGGACGAGTCGAAGTCGTGGATCTGGGTGTTTCGCTTGATGCTGCCCTGGCAGCCGCAAAGACCGAAGGGCCGCTCTGCCATTGGCTGGAACGGGAGGGAGTGGCGCG
>Ga0265330_10002423_pt1 | contig 10174 bp, 17 predicted proteins | sample 41919metaG_FD_202083 | JGI IMG/M metagenome (GOLD analysis project Ga0265330, IMG submission 202083) | Rhizosphere microbial communities from Carex aquatilis grown in University of Washington, Seatle, WA, United States - 4-19-19 metaG | ecosystem: Host-associated > Plants > Roots > Rhizosphere... | reverse complement strand
CATGCGCGATCGTGTCACCGGCAGCGGATTGCTCTAGACCTCGCTCCACTTTGGCCAGGAAGTACAAGCGCTCGATCGCGTCCTCCACCGTCGCGCTATCGGGCAGATGCTCGACGGTTTCGACCATCTTCTGCTTCAGCCCAGTGGATGCCATGAGTTCGTAGGATACCACATGGCCCGGTCCAGGGCTTAAGGGGGAGGTGAAATGCTATCTACCTCAAGCTGCTTCTTGTCGTGTTGAATTCTTGCCGGCGGGCCCGCGTCGCAGAGTCTCCCTTGGACACCCGCTCCACGCCGCAGAAACCGAGATCCAAAGACTTACTCGTGTCGGTCCGCGTAAACATCAGCCAGGTGCTTGTATTCGTCGCGCGCCACATCCGCGAATGAGGACTGGCCAGTACCCGCCTTCGCAATCCAGGCGTCGAGGGCGGCGAGGCGCTGCGCCTGGGCCCCGTTCACCTCTTCACTGACAAGACCCTTTTGCATCTCCGCAACCAGGCGCCGCCGATCCGACGCGGTCAGGCGCTTGGCTTCTTCGACGACCTAGCCACCGATTCGCAAGACCTGTCCAGGCCCTACCGAACTAAGAGCTGCCAGGATATCCGAAACGAGCGGGAGCAGGTCGCCGAGTCGGTTACTGCGAGCGGCCAGAACGACCACGCCAAAAGGCAACACACCGACCTTCTGCTGATAGACCAGGTTGCTGTCGATCGTTATGAAGACATCAGTGTCGCCTGCTGCGACACGGAGAAGCTCGCCGTTCTTCTTTCCCGCCCATCCGGCCTCGGGTACGGTCTTCACCTCATGGTTGCGAAGGTGCTTCTTCAATCCACGAGGAAGGCACTCGTCAAGCAATACGCGCATATCGAGTTACCGCTTCGCCGGCCACATCAAGCACGGCGGCGATTTGTTCCCGGCTAACCGTCGGAAAGTCGTCCAGGAAGTCGTCGACACGATCTCCGACCTTCAGGTAGTCCATCAACGTCTGGACGGGTACGCGGGTTCCGTCGAAGACGGGCGTTCCCGAAAGGATCTCCGGGTCCACACGAATTGAGGACTGGATCGACTTCATGGTGCAATCATAGCGCGGTTTCTGCGCATGTGATCGGTCTCGAAGGGCGTCTGGCGTCGTTGATCGCGTGGTGTGCGTCGAGAGGCTCAACGTCCATGAGGTTGGTCAGAGGTGTTGCCGGTCATCCAGCTCCCGTTAACGCGCCATGGCTTGCTTCCACCCAAGCAGCCAGCTATCTACCTCAAGCTGCTTCTTGTCGTGTTGAATTCTTGCCAGCGCGCCTCGTCTCAGGGCGATGCCTACAACAGGGCGAATCGCCCGTACTCGGCAAAGTGGCGGTCGAAGGCGATGGCGTCGGTGACACCCAGGCGCGCCATGACCACGAAGCTCATCGCGTCGCAGAGTGAGTAAGTCCTGTCTTCGTGGGAGCGCACGAGATCGATGGCAAGACTTTCGTCTCCCTTGGACACCCGCTCCACGCCGCAGAAACCGAGATCCAAAGACTTACTCGTGTCGGTCCGCGTAAACATCAGCCAGGTGCTTGTATTCGTCGCGCGCCACATCCGCGAATGAGGACTGGCCAGTACCCGCCTTCGCAATCCAGGCGTCGAGGGCGGCGAGGCGCTGCGCCTGGGCCCCGTTCACCTCTTCACTGACAAGACCCTTTTGCATCTCCGCAACCAGGCGCCGCCGATCCGACGCGGTCAGGCGCCTGGGTTCTTCGACGATCTCGTTGGCCGTGTGCATGGACCCAAAACCGCTTGCGCCAGAGGGTGACGCAATGGCTGGCGTGGATATTCCCCACACCGCAAAAACACTCGCGAGTATTTTTGCCTATGGTAGAAATAAAGCGTAAGCGTAATGGAGCCGCGGAAGCGATACCTAGCCGGGCCGATCGAGGCAGATCTCGCCAAGAAGATGGTTCTGTTGTCGGGCCCGCGCCAGGTGGGCAAGACGACCCTCGCGCGAAAGGTTCTCGGTGGCGACAGCGGGTACCTCAACTGGGACGTGGCGGAAGATCGCGAACGCATCCTGCGCCGGCAACTTCCCGCCACGCGGTTGTGGGTTCTCGACGAGATCCACAAGTTCCGCGGGTGGCGTAACTACGTCAAGGGGCTGTGGGACGGCAGGCGTCCTGGCCAGCGCATCCTGGTCACGGGCAGCGCCAACCTCGAGCTTTACCGGTTCGGTGGCGACTCGCTGCAAGGGCGCTATCACCTGCATCGACTGCACCCGCTGTCGGCCGCCGAACTGGACCTCGCCAAGCCGGCTGAGCTGCTCGACTTGCTTACCCTTGGGGGCTTTCCCGAGCCGTACTTCTCGGCCTCCGAGGTCGAGGCCCGACGGTGGTCGCGCGAGTATCGCAACCTGATCGTTCGTGAGGAGATGGCCGGTCTGGAACGGGTGGTGGACCTGGGCCGCATCGAGCAGATGATGCTGCGCCTGCCTGATCTCGTGGCCTCGCCCTTGTCTGTCAATTCCCTGCGCGGGGATTTGCAAGTCAGCCACAAGCAGGCCGAACACTGGCTGCAAATCCTTGAGCGGCTGCACGCCATCTTCCGGGTGCCGCCTTTCGGCGCCGCCAAAATTCGCGCTGTGAAGAAGGAGCGCAAGCACTACCACCTCGACTGGACATTGGTGCCGGAGAACGGCCCGCGTTTCGAGAACCTGGTCGCGTGCCATCTGGCTAAGTGGGTGGAGTTTGAGCAGGATGTGGAAGGGCGCGATATGGAGCTGCGATACTTTCGCGACGTCGATGGCCGTGAGGTGGATTTCGTGGTGTGCGAGCGTGCCCAGCCCAAGCTGCTGGTCGAGTGCAAGTGGGGCGACGACGGTATCGTGCGCGGACTTTCGTATCTGAAGAAGCGCTTCGCCGCCGCTGATGCCTGGCAGATATCTGCCACCGGCAAGAAGGACTATGTCACCCCGGAAGGGATTCGCGTTGCGCCTGCCTTGACGCTCCTGCGGACCTTGATCTGACCTCGCTGGCTACTTGACCTCCGCGCTGCTGCCAGCGCGTGCGCGACTTTGTCTGGCGGGCGGGCACAGGCGCTCCCCCCTCACCGGCCGCGCTCCGCGCGTCGGCCGCTGGCGCGGCCAGTGGGGAGATGGCGTCGGTGATACCCAGGCGCGCCATGACCACGAAGCTCATGGCGTCGCAGAGTGAGTAAGTCTTGTCTTCGTGGGAGCGCACGAGATCGATGGCAAGACTTTCGTCTTCCTTGGACACCCGCTCCACGCCGCAGCAACCGAGATCCAAAGGACTTACTCGTGTCGGTCCGCGTAAACATCAGCCAGGTGCTTGTATTTGTCGCGCGCCACCGCTGGCGCGGCCGGTGGGCTCCTGGCAGACCGCCATGGGTTTGGATGTATACTGACCGGCGGATGCGCGGGATGATCGAAACGCAGTGCCAAGACCCACTTCTCGGGAAAATCGTTCAACGCCTGGTTGACGCGTGCCAGCCGGAGCGCATCTATCTTTTTGGATCGCGCGCACGGGGCGACGGGGGGGCTGACAGCGACTACGACATCATGGTGGTCGTGGCCCAATCTGACGAACCCGCGTATCGGCGCGCTCAGCGCGTGCACAGCCTGCTTTGGGATCTGGGCGCAGCCGCCGACATATTGGTCTGGACGCGCGATGCCTTTGACAGCCGTGTCCATCTGCGCGCCTCGCTCCCTGCCACCATCGCCCGGGAAGGCAGAGTGCTCTATGTCGCATGATCCTGCTCGTGTGGCTGAGACGAAATCGTGGTTCGTCAAAGCCGCCAGCGACTTGCGCGCGGCAACTCACGAGCTGACCGCGGTTCCACCCCTGACAGACGATATCGTTTTCCACGCGCAGCAGGCAGCGGAAAAGGCGATGAAGGGCTACCTGAGTTGGCACGACCAACCGTTTCGTAGGACGCACGACCTCGCGGAGGTCGGGTGCCTGTGTACAGCGATAGATGCCACCCTTGAACCGCTCCTCAGGCGCGCGGAGAGTTTGACCGTGTATGCGTGGGCATTTCGGTACCCCGGGGACGCGGAGGCCCCATCCGTCGAGGAGTCTCAAGCTGCCCTCGCCATCGCCCAAGAGGTCGTCGAGGCAATCCTGGCGCGCCTCCCCGCGGACATCCGAGCCTGACCGGAGCGCACGTGGCCGGCGATCCTCGCTGCCGATGCAGACGACGCCCAATCGGACCCAGGCGGCGGCACGCCCTTCTCGGCGGCTTCAGTTACGACGAACGGAGATGAGGTCTTCGTCATCGATCGCGCGCACGTCGGCAAGGACGGACCCGAAGGGCCCGCAGGGCTGAGAGGCCGCCGACCGAAGAGCGGCGGGTGAGGGTCCGCGCGCACGGAACGCGCTGGAACGCGGGCTGGCGGCCACCATCGCGTATTTCCGTGGGCTGAGCGGGAGCCGTCTAACCAAGTAGCGGTTCTTGCCCCGTCCTTGCCAGGCTGGCGACCTGACCAGGAATATGGTCTACTAAGGGCGTGAAGTCGGTCAACATTCAAGAGGCCAAGACCCACCTATCGCGTCACCTCAAGCGCGTTAGGCAAGGGGAAACCTTGATTATTTGCGATAGGAACAAGCCTGTGGCCGAGCTGCGTCCACTAGCCCCATCGCGTGGGCCGAAACGCCCGCTTGGAGTGCTTCGCGGCAGCGTCGTGCAGATGGCCGAAAGCTTCAACGACCCTCTCTCCGATGAAGAAATGGCGGCCTTCACCCGTGGCGACCCAGGTGCGGACGAGTCATGAAGCTGCTGCTCGACACCTGCGCGTTTCTGTGGGCCGCCGACGCGCCCGAGAGGCTGAGCAACGCTGCCCGCACTGCGGTGGCGGCACGCGAGAACGACGTACTGGTGTCACCCGTGTCCGCGTGGGAGATTCATCTCAAGTCGCGTAAGCGAGGGATACTGCGCCTCGATCGGCCGGTTTCGGTGTTTGTGCGCGAAGCGATGGCGCGGCTCGGGTTTGGCGAGGCAACGCTGAACTGCGAGGCGCTCGCCTACCTGGAGCGGCTGCCCGATGTTCACGGTGACCCGTTCGATCGCGTCTTGATTTGCCAGGCCATCCACGAGGATTGCGCACTGGTCACGCCGGACTCCCAGATCGGTCGTTACCCCGTGCGCGTCTTCTGGTGAGATCTGGTCCATGTGTGGCAGAACGCGTGGAAACCCGAGGCATCGAGCGACGCCTGGCGCGCCGGTGGCTGCCACCGGCGTTGGACAGCGATCGCAAGCAGGGCTTCTCCGTGCCGCTCGACACCTGGTTTCGCGAGGCCGGTCCCGAAGCCGTGTCTGAAGGAAAACGCCGCAACGGTGCCACCCGAGGGAGTGTGATAACCTTGCGGACAAGGAGCACGACGATGACCCGCATGGAAGCGCGAGACCTCGTGAAGAGGATCCAGGTCCTGCCGGATGCAGAGCAGACCAGGATCCTGTCGCGGGTGATGCAGGCCGAGGGCAAGAAGGTGGCCTGGTCTGAAGTGGAAGCGATCCAGCAGCGAATGGGCAAACTCGACGTCGACGATGAGCGGTTCACGCGCGAGATCGTGGAAGCCGTGCGCGAGGTACGGCGCGAACGCCGGCGCAAGAGCCGCAGCTAGCCCGCCGTGCCTGGCCACAAGCTTCGCGCGGTCCTCGACACGAGTGTCCTCGTGGCCGGTGTCCTGCGGCCCGACGGGCCTTCTGGGCAGGTGCTGCGGGCTTTCCGGCAAGGACTCTTCACGCACGTCACATCGAGCGCGATCCTCGACGAGATGGTGGACGTGTTGGCCCGGCAGAAGATCCAGCGGGTGACGCAGCTCAGTCGTCAGGACATCGCGAACCTGCGCGTGGCCATGCAGCAGCGAGCGGAGAGCGCATCGGGTGAGTACCAGGACGTGGACTTGGTCGACAGCGATCCCAAGGACAATCCCATGTCGCGGCAGCGTTGGAGATGCAAGCGCAGTACGTGGTCACACTGGACGCAGCCGATCTGTTGCGCCTGAAGGTCTTCCTGGTGTCTGCCCATCGGCCGGTACAAATCGAGTCTCCGACGGGATTTCTGCGCCTGCTGGGACGCTGGTCGCGGCTAAAGAAGACGTGACTGCTGCCGGGCCAAGCAACGGCGCCGGCCCCATGGGCGCGAAGTCCTTGGTGTTGCGCGTAACCGCCCAATCGGGCCCAGGCGGCGGCACGCCCTCTTCAGAGGTGATAAAGCGGGAAGGACCCAGGCTGCTGCCGGGCGCGAACCGGCGTATAATTGCCGTCATGTCCAGTCCCGGGCTGCGGGCCAACGTGCCGTACACCTACCAGGAGTACCAGTACCTGCCGAACGACGGCCGGCGCTACGAGATTGTCGAAGGAGAGCTCTACGTGACACCAGCGCCGTCCCCCATGCACCAGACCGTGTCGCGGCGCCTGCAGTTTGTGCTGATGAAGCAACTCGAAGAGCCGGGCATTGCCTTCATCTTTAATGCCCCCTTCGACGTGATTCTCGCCGAAACTTCCGTGGTCGAGCCCGATCTGGCCATCATCCGCCAGGGTCGCCGCGGCAGTCTCTCGAAACGCGGCTTCGAGGGCGCACCCGACGTGGTGGTCGAGATCCTTTCCCCCACCACGCGGGGCAACGACGTGTTCCTGAAAAAGACTGCCTACGCTCGCCTGGGCGTTGCCGAGTACTGGATCGTGGATCCCGACCTGGGCCGCATTGAGGTCTTCCGCCTGAAAGAAGGCGGATACGATCAGGGCTTGCTGTTCGATCGCTCTGCCACGCTCAGTTCGCCCTCGTTTCCCGAGATCGTTGTCCCGCTGGCGCCTCTTTTCGCGCCTTTGTAGCCGAGAGAAGCGGAAGAATCTAGAGAACGCTTCTTCGGCCGAGCTGGCGACCCTGGACATGGTCGGCTCGCGCGCCGGGATCGTGCATGCGCCCTTGCCCACGGACGATCCAGTCAGACGGCGCCGATCCTCCGTGGTGAGCGACCCGTGGCATGGTATATACTGGTATCTATCAGGAGGCGAATGTCATGGCATCGGCGGTAACGGCCAAGCTGTTCAAGAACGGGCGCTCGCAGGCGGTGCGTCTGCCCAAGGAATTCCGGTTTACAGGTGACGAGGTCCTCGTTCGACGCGAGGGTGAGGCTGTCATCCTTGAGCCGGTCAAACGCAAGGCGTGGCCGCGTGGCTATTGGGAACGACTGCGCGAGATGCACCATGAGACCGATATCCAGCCCTTGAACATCACACTGCAGGACGTCGATGTGGACTCGCCGTGAGCTACCTTTTCGACACCAACGCCTGCATCCACCTGATGAAGCTGCGTGAACCGCTTGCCGGTCGCGCCCGCGACGCAGGCCCATCGGCCATCGCCATCAGCGCGATCACCTTGGCCGAAATGTGGTTTGGCGCTGCCAAGAGCCACCATCCCCGCCGCAGCCGCGCCGATCGGGACGCCATCTTGGCTCCCTTCCGTGTTCTCGATTTCGACGCCGCCGCTGCCGATTGTTACGCCCATGCCCGCGCCCACTTGGCAGCCAAGGGCAAGCCCATCGGCGATCGCGACTTGATGATTGCCGCCATCGCCGTTGCCAACCGCTTGATCGTGGTCACCAGCAACATCTCTGAGTTTGCGCGCGTGCCCGGGGTTGTGGTCGAGGACTGGATGAGGTGAGGGCCAGGTCGTCCCGCTCCTTCGTACGCCAGCTAGAGCACCGAACGGTTTGCCTCCCTTCGTGAAATCGCCCATTTGCATCGCGTCCCTTCGTTGCTCGTCGGTCAAATACGTCGAGTATTCTCCCTCCTCGCGCCTCGGGCCGCTTGCAACTGCGCAATTTCACTCGGTCCGTCAAACCGTTCGGTGCTCTAGCACGCCTGGAAGGCCCTGCGTAGACTGCTGCCGCCCACATCGCCGTCGCTTTTCGACGCCACGGAGCAGTCAGCCTACTCCCGCCAGGGGTCAAGCAGCGGCGCCCCCGTGGGCGCGAAGTCCTTGGTGTTGCGGGTAACCACAGTCAGTCCGTGAAGAATCGCGGTAGCGGCGATCAAACCATCGACGACAGACACATGGCGGCCGCTCTCAGTGCAGTCGCATGTCACGCACCGTCATCGAGGTCATTGTGCCTCGCCGGACTCATCATCCCAACCTTCTCAGCCCGGGGCACTTCGGGTCCACCACGCCCCACACCTACCCCCGCGGCTTCGCCGCGCCCTCGCTCGGCGGACCGAGGAGAAGGGGTCCCTTGAGTTATGCACTTGAACATTATGTTCTTGAGCATAATAATTCCATTCCATGGAATTCGTCGGCCGACGTGAGGAGATGGAACGCCTCGATAGCCTATGCCGGCGCCGCAAGGGCGGCTTGGCAGTCCTGACCGGGCGAAGGCGCGTCGGGAAGACGCGCCTCTTGGTTGAATGGAACCGACGGCATGACGGTCTTTACACGGTGGCAGATCAGTCAGCCCCCGAGATCCAGCGCCGCTATTTCTGCGAAGCGCTGGCGGGCCGGTTTTCCGTTTTCCAAGAAGCCACGTTTCGGGACTGGCGCGCGATTCTGAAGGCCCTGGCCCAGCAAGCCGAGGCTGGCCGATGGAAGGGACCGCTGATCCTGGACGAATTCCCTTTTCTGGTTGCCAGCAGTCCCGAGTTGCCAAGCGTGGTCCAGCACTGGATCGACCAAGATGCCGCCTCGGCGGGATTGATGGTGGCGATCGCCGGCTCGAGCCAACGCATGATGCACGGGTTAGTCCTCGATTCCTCGGCGCCCCTCTACGGACGTGCCGTCGAGATGATAGAGGTCAAGCCGCTTCGGATGGCCGATTTCACGGCCGCCACCGGTGTGACGGATCCCGTCACCTGTGTGAAGGCATTCGCCGCGTGGGGCGGAATTCCCCGCTACTGGGAGCTTGCGGAACCCTTCGGTGCCCGAGTGGACGAGGCAGTCGACCGCTGTGTTCTGGATCCGCTCTCGCCTTTGCACAGCGAGCCCGACCGGCTGCTGCTTGACGAGGTGCCGCCCGCACTGGCTCTGCGCCCGATCCTCGACGCCATTGGGCTGGGTGCGCATCGCCCCAGCGAGATCGCCGCGCGCATCGGGCAGCCCGCGACTTCGCTGGCCCGTCCCCTTGCACGTCTTGCCGAGATGGGCTTGGTCCGCCGCGAGATCCCTTTTGGTGAAAGCGAGAAATCCGGCAAGCGGGCGCTCTATCGCATCGCCGACCCTTTCATGCGCATGTGGTTCCGCACCGTCGCGCCTCACCGCGCGCTCTTGGCAGAGGCTCCGGCGACCGTGCGGCGCGACCTCTGGGTGAAGGAGCGCCCGGGGCTTTGCGCTTCAGCGTGGGAGGAACTGTGCCGGGGGAGTGTGGTCCTGGCCGCCGACACGCGAGCACCGCTGGCTGCCGAAGGTCCCTGGGCGCCCGCGGCTCGCTACTGGCAAGGAAGAGGGCCAGAGTGGGACGTGGTCAGTCGTTCGCTCGATGGCAAGCGCGGGTTGCTTGGCGAAGTGAAGTGGTCCGAGCGGGCTTTCCGCCGGGCCGAGCTTGGTCAGATTGCAGACAGCCTTCGTCGAAAAGGAGTCCCCCCCATGCTCGCGAAGGTTTCCGAGATCGTGTACTGCGTGTTCGTGCCCAAGGCCGAAGACGGCGTGCGGGAGATCGACGGGATGCTGGTTGTAGATGCGGCGGCGGTGGCAGCGGCGGGGACGTAGCAGGTCTGACCCCTCACCCGCCCGCTTCGCGGGCGGCCTCTCCCACTTCGTGGGCGAGGCGGTATGGCCGCTGCGCGGCCGGCGGGCGCGGGGCGAGGCTACCCGACGAAAGCATCTGACCACAGGCGTTCTAGGAATTCCTGCCAGGGCAAGATGAGAATCGCGCCGACCTTTCTCGGTGTTGCCTCCTGGCAGACCAAGACCAGGTGCTTCATCATTTTTTCTTCGGCCAGCGCCTCAAGGCCTCGTAGGTCTCGTGGGGAAACGCTGCGTGTGGCCTTCACCTCTATGGCCGTGTGCTCACCAAGAATGAAGTCGACTTCGAACTGGGAAGTGCTGCGCCAGTAGTGCAGGTCCAAGCCGGGACGGCGCGTATCGATGTACGTTCTTAGTTCGTGAAATAGGAAGTGCTCAAGGGCGTCCCCGAGATCGGTCGACCTCTGCACGAGCGGCGGCAACTTGCGCAGGGTACGTGCGACACCAACATCG
>Ga0265330_10002422_pt1 | contig 10175 bp, 8 predicted proteins | sample 41919metaG_FD_202083 | JGI IMG/M metagenome (GOLD analysis project Ga0265330, IMG submission 202083) | Rhizosphere microbial communities from Carex aquatilis grown in University of Washington, Seatle, WA, United States - 4-19-19 metaG | ecosystem: Host-associated > Plants > Roots > Rhizosphere >... | reverse complement strand
GGCCGCGAGTGGCTTTCCCGAGCGTGATGCGTGTGCCGTCGTCGAATTCCACCGTGCACGCGCGGTCGTCCGGGACCGAGAAACTGCCGTCGGCGGCCAGGGAACAGCCCTGCGCCTTGTGGTCCAAGGTTTGGCCCGCGGCGATCCACAGGGCCAGTCCGGCCAGCGTGGGAAGAGCCACGATCGGCCAGCGGCGTCGCGACAAGCCCGGCCCTCGCGCAAGGGCCTGTTCGATCTCGGCCCATTGCCGGCGATCGGGCTGCCGCTCGTCCGCAGCCCGAGCCGCGAGGTCACCCAGCACGTGACAGGGACTCTCGCCGGTGTTTGAAGAATCGTCTCGCTTGATCAACTCGTTCCTCCCTGGCTCAGCCGACCCACGTATTGCACGAGAGCTGGCTCGGATTTCATGCGCGAGTCGACCCGCAGGGCGAGACGAGCTATGCGCCGCTTGACGGTGGAAAGGCTCATTTTGTGAACCGCGGCCACGTCAGTCATTTCCATTTTCTCGACGTACCGGGCAACGAACAGCGAGCGATCCTCTGCACCCAGACCGTCGAGCAGCCGGTACAGCGCGCGCATGGCTTCGCGGGCTTCGTCCTTTGTGTCGGGCACGACCGCTCCGGGCCATTCCTCGGGCAAGGTCAGGCCCACGATGGCGCGGATGCGGCGGCGTCTCGCCTCGTTGCGGGCGACACCCAAGGTGACGCCGATGATGAACCCTGGCAAGGCCGCGGGTTCGCGCAGTTCATCGAGGCGCTTGAAGACGCGCAGGAAAGCCTCCTGGCAGACGTCCGGATGATCGGGGCCCGGCCCGAAGAAGCGCCTGACCAGTCGCTGCACCAGGGATGCATATTTTTCCCAGATGGCCTGGCAAGCCCGTCTGTCGCCCCCGCGTGCTGCGCGCACCAGCAGACCATCGCCGCCGTCCGGATCGCCGGGCGCGAGTTGCGGCGGATGAGGGGAGCGAACCATGGGGCGAAGCACCGCTTCGATGCCATCCTGTCGAGGATAGGTTTTCAGTGCAAGGTTATTGCCGGATTGCAGAACAAGAAGGCCGTGGAGGGCTTTGCTGGGCACGATGCTGATTCCGTTGAACTTCGTGCTGTCTTTCGCAATCTCAAACCGCGGTCGGCGAGCTAACTCTCAGTGAGGATTGCAGTCCCGCGTGTCTCTTCCTCCCTCCTCGTCGTTCCCCCGTGGGCCGCGCCAGCCCCAGCAGATCGCGACCGATGCGCGCCACCTTGCGCAAGCGGCTGAACACGGTTCGCCTGGTGACCCCCAAGGTTTCGGCGATCTCGACCTTCGACATGCCCTCCACGTAGTGCATGACCGCCACGGTGGCGCCGACCTCGCCACAGCGGTCCAGCACGGCGGCCACGAATTCGCGATCCGCGTGCCGCCCTTCCACCGATCGCGACGACAAAGGACGCACCCGCAGGGACGCGGTCGCGCGGGTGTGAACCTTGACCTCACGAATCTGATTCAGACAGACGTTTGTCGACACGCGGTACAGGTAGCGACGGCCATCGTCGTCGTTGGGAAACCGCGGCCCGCGCGCGAGCACGCGCACGAACGTCTCCTGGGTCGCGTCCCGAGCGGCGGCCGGCGAACGCAGGATCCGCCGACAGTGGGCGTAGATCGCCGGGGCGCACTTCTGATACAGCTCGGCCAGGCCCGTCTCGCTGTCGCGATTCGCGCAGGCGTTCGTGGGTGTCGTCTCGCGAAGCGCCCGATCGTCGTCTGCGCAGGCGCGCGCGGTGTTCGAGGATGTTTCAGTGAGGGTCATGCTGCCTGTAGAGGGAGAGTCGCGAACCGGCGCGTGCGGGCCAGATTTCGCTTCGCTGGACCGGCCTGCGCAGCACGGTCCCCGCCGCGCAGAGGTTGAAAAGCGGCGCTCGCCGCGGCAATCTCTGTCGATAGGGTCTGCTGTCCCGGGCGGTTCGAGGCTGACCCGCGCCGGCAGGCACGCGACTCATAGTCTTGTGGAGATGCACTCATGAATACCACCGCCAGTCGTGTCGCTTTCGGCTCGTGCCCGCGCAGGCCTTCGCTTGCGCTGTACGCACTCGCGCCGCTGCTCGTGTTGGGCTGCACGGCGCGTACTCCTCTCGGCGCGCTGTCAGGAAGTTCCTCGGAGCCAGGGGACGGCGTTGACACCGGTGGAGAGCCAGGCGTGGTGGTTGGCGGGGCAGGCTCGGGCGGCGGGAACGTCGCCGGCGCACCCGGCCGGGGAGGAGCTGTCGCGACAGGCGGAAGCGTAGCCACCTCGGGCGGCCGCGTTTCGGGTGGCGCCTCGGGGAGCTTTGGCGGTGCGATGCGGAACGGCGGCGGAACGGCTTCGAGCGGTGGCATCTCCAACAGCAGCGGTGGGATCTCGGTCGTGGGGGGCATCACGACCCGCCCCAGCGGGGGGCGCACCGCCGCCGGCGGGGCCACCTCGACCGTCGGGGGCGCGACGCCGGCCAGGGGCGGCTCACCGGCCGGCGGAACGACGGCCACTGGAAACGCGACGGCGGCCGGCGGCAGGTCGGCCGCGGGTGGCAGCGTGGCGACCGGCGGGACACTGGTGCCCGGCGCGCCACTGATCCAGCCCGATGGCTATGTGGCTCTCAATACCGGCATGGTAGTCATGGCCGGACACATCTCCTCTTATGAGAGTGGCTCAGGCTCCTCGATTACACTGAGCTACGCAGCGAATTCGTTTTGCGCGTCGGGCACGGTGGCGGCCGACAGCACCTACAGTTCCTGGGCTGGGGCAGGGTTCAATGTCAACCAGGCGCAGTCGGGCGCGAGTGGCTCTTCGGGTTCGCTGGTCCTCACGGGCAGCACGATTTCCGTCAACTACGTGAACCATGCGGGTTCGACCCTGGAATTCCAACTGTATGATGGCAGCGACTACTGGTGTGCCTATCTGGCGGCGTCAACCAGCCCCACCGTGGCCACGATTCCGTTTTCGAGGCTCAACACGCAGTGCTGGAATGGTGGGGGCAGTTCATTCACCTCTGGCACTCCCATCACGGCGGTTCAAATAATGGTGCCGGGCAGTGCAACCGTCCCCACGCCCTTCGATTTCTGCTTCTTGGGCCTGACGGTCCAGTAGAAGAGACAGCCACCGCGCCGGTCGGTGCTATCTCGCGCGCCGGCCGGCCTGTAGAATGGACCGGTGGAGCAAGCCCCAACGCCACCGATCGCGCCGACGATTCGGTACCGCTGGATACCGTGGCTGTTGCTCGCCGCTTTGTCGCTCCCCGCCGCTTACACGATCTACAGGGCGTTTACCCTGCGGGTGGAGTACCACGATGGATTCGCGTATCTGGTAAACGCCCGCTACCTGGCCGGCGATCGCTCTCTGCCCTACGCCCCGGGCCGGCCGCCCCTGGTCTCCCTGCTGCAGATTCCAGTGGTGAAGGCCGCCAGTCTGGCGCAGGCGCCTGGCCCGTGGCTGATGGTGGCGCCCCACGTGCTGAGTGCGGTGCTGTCGCTGCTGGCGGCGCTGGCCGTCTTCTTCGCCTACCGTTCCGGACTCGGTCCTGCGGCAGCGTTGCTCGGCGTCCTGCTGTTCGCGACCACGCGCCTCTTCATCCGCTACGGCGCGCACGTCATGACGGACTTGCCGGTGGCGGGCCTGTCGGCCGCAGCGGTCGCCTTGTATTCGGCTGCAATTCGTAGCGGTCGCTTCCGGACCTACGCGCTGGCGGGAGCCGCGCTCGGGGCTACCATCTCCACCAAGTACAGCGCGGCGCTGCTGGCGCTCGCTCTCGTTCTCGCCACTGGGCTGCTCGCCTTTCGGGTTCGGCAGGACGGCGCCCGCCGGCGCCTGGTCTTCGACCGGGCGCTGCGCCCCTGGCTCGGGTTGCTGTTGGTAGGGCTGGCCACCGCGGCGGTGTTCGCGGCCATCCACGCGCCCGTGTTCTGGTCGTTCTTCGGACCCCATGCCTTGCGGGAATTCTTGCCCTCGATGCGGGCGGGGTTGGCCGCCGTGGCAGGATTCTCCGATGAGTCCCGGAAGGACTACCTGGTCATGCTGGTCGAGATGGCGTCGCCCGCCGGGACCTTGCTCGCGCTGGGTGGGATCGCGGTTGCCCTCGCCCGGCCCCAGCGCCGGGACGCGATCTTCGCGGCCTGGCTTGCGGTGGTGGGCGGCGGGATCGTGCTGCTGGTGGGGCACAACGAGGCCCGCTACCTGTTTCCGGCGGTCCCGCCGCTCTTCTACTTCGCGGCCCGTGCGGTCGAGTTCTGCTGGGAGCGCTGGCGGCGCCCGCTGCGTCCGCGCCGCACCGCCGCGATGGCGCTTGCCCTGGTCGTGGGGCTGGCGGGACTCTCGATGGTCAGCGGCGCGGCGCAAGCGTGGGACGATCGGGATCGCTTCTTCCGGACCGACATCGAGGGTCGTGCCGTCGAACTTGCGGCGCAATCGGTGCGCGGGCGTGGCCGGCTGCTGTTGCTCGGCACCCGGCACACCCTGTCGCCGCGCGATCCGGGCCCGGTGCCCGCGGACGAGTTCTGGAACGTGTTCCACTACGTTCCGCCAATTCCCGCGTACTTTCTCGGACGTCCGCTGGCCCAGTTGGGGTTGCCCAGCGCCAGCGTTCAGGTCCTGCGCCCCCTGCTTGCGGCGTGGCTGCGCGACGGGGACGCAGTGCTGCGGCTGGACGGCCTGTTCTACTCCACCAAGACCTTTCCCGAGGGTCCGGTCCCGCGCCCGCTGGAGGTGTGGTCCATCGCGCGACTGGATCTCGTTCCCGCCCCGGGCCGGCCCGGCCACCTGACCGCCAGCCAAGGCACGGTCGCGGCAACCCTGGCGGACGATCCCGGCGCCGGAGCGGTCGTGTTTGCGCCCGACCAGTCCTTGGGCGAGCGCGCGATTTTCGTCAAGAACGCGGCGAAGCGGACGCCCGACTTCGTCCGCTTCGCGCGGCTGGAGCGCAACACGGCCATTGTGCTGCCCACCGCCACCCGCGTGCAAGATGTCGAAGCGATCGTGCTGATCGACGTCGCGGTCAGGCGCGTGGGCCTGGACGAATAGAACGGTTTCCTGCCGACGAATCCGTGAAGGTCGCAGGCATGCGGTGCCCACATTCAAGCCACAGGTTCAGACATGGATTGATACGGTCCGCGCGGCAGCACCCAACAACATCATCATCGTTCCCTCGATGAGCTGGGACCAGCACCCGGGCGATGCCGCCAGCTCGCCCCCGACGGGCACGAACCTGGCCTACACGGCCCACATCTATCCGAATAACTGGGGCGCGTCTTTCCAGCAGCAGCTCGCGACAGCCGTGGCCAAGGCACCGGTGTTCATCACGGAATGGGGCTACTCTTCGCCCCAGACCGCGGCGAACTGGGGAACCGCCTTCGAGACACTGGTCGATGGCGATGGCGCCAATTGGACTGCCTGGGTGGCCGACAGTTCCTGGGGACCCGCCATGTTCTCCAACAGCGGGCTGACCACGCTCACTGACTTTGGCACCCTGGTGAAGAATTGGCTGGCCGCCAAGGTGAGCCAGGACTGGGTCCAGTAGCAGCACCACGGTCAGAGCAAGCCGGACCACGCAGTTGCGTCAGACTGTTGTGGATGACAAACTGGTTCCGCCATGGCAGCCACGCAGCGTCGGGATCCGGGGCCGTCCCTTTGCAATTCTTCGCGAATGAGGTTGCTGATCCTGCTGGTTGCAGCCGTGGGGTGCGGCGGCAGATCCGCCAACCGTGACGGTGCCGGTGGCGGCGGCCAATCGGGCCATGCTGGCACCACGTCCGCGACACAATCCCCATCAGGCGGGAACCAGCAGACTTCGTCTTCGGGCAACGGGGGCGTGGACGCCGGAGCGATGCCATCCGGTGGCGCAGGAGGCGTTGTCGGGGGCAATTCGCTCGCTGGTAATGGTGGTGCCACGGGGAGCGACGGAGCAGCGGGCGTCGCCGCGGGCGGTACGATTTCTGCGGGATCCGGCGGCAGCGTCGGGTTGGGCGGCACGACCAGCGGAGGTAGTGGTGGGGTTGCACGCGGGGGCAACGGTGGAACGACTGGCGGGACCGTCGGGCTGGGCGGCACGACCAGCGGAGGAAGCGGCGGTACTGCCCGCGGAGGCAGCGGCGGGACGACCGGCGGCAGCGTCGGGCTGGGCGGCACGACCAGCGGAGGAAGCGGCGGCACTGCCCGCGGAGGCAGCGGCGGGACGACCGGCGGCAGCGTCGGGTTGGGCGGCGCGACCAGCGGAGGAAGTGGCGGCGTTGGCGGTGCCGGACGGGGCGGCACTGCAGGCGGTGGAAGCGGCGGGCTGGGCGGCTCGATCGTTGCAACGGGCGACGCGGGTTGGGCCCTATCGGACTACTGCAGCGGGGATGCGAACAAGCTCGACTATCTCGGTCAGGACCTATCGCCCCCTGCCACGAACTGCCCCTCTGCGGTCGGGATGGACTGTTGCGACGGTTTCGGGGTGAATCTTCACACGCTCGCCCCGCTGGGATTCGATCTCGCCTTGGACATCGTTGTCCAGGTTGGAAACGTCCCGCCCGGTCGGTACTCCATCGGGCTCGGGACCAGTTCGTTCCGCAGCGTCAGCATGCGCCGCGCAGGCTCGACGACGGCGCCCACGCCAGTTGCCATGGCTGGAACCCTGACGACCTCGGGGAGTTTCTATGGTTCGGCGGCCTGGGATGTTGGCCTGTGCCTGGAAAGCCAGGACGGGTCGACCCGCGTCTACGTACCGCACGTGACCATGATCCCGTTCGGCATGCGCAGTCGTTTTCAAATCTTCCGCTTGGCGGATCAGTCCATCACACCGACGCAAGCGCAGGCGACCAGTCTCGATTCTCTCGTGCTGGCCGACGTGCCTGTGCTCGATCTGGGTGCGATCGACTACGTCGAACAGTCCACCGACAATATCGGAACCTCCTCTGCGTCCACCATCGGCAGCAGTCTGCGCGGTCCATCGTCGGGCGTTCCCCTGAGCGGCAGCCCATTTGTCGTCAAGGTCGATGGCGCACCCATTTACCTGGGTACGTTCTTCCGTCTCGTCTCCTCCATGATGCCGGTGGGCCCCATCATCATAGTCGACAACATCACCAGCAACATCGTCCCGATCTCGGCTCCCGTGAAGCCTGGCAACGATCCGCGGTTTGACCCGCGCATCGTGGCGGCATTGTCGGAAACTGGAAAGCTCGTGCCCTAGTCTAGTAACGCGGGCGCTCGCCAACCAGGCGATCGGTGACGCGCGGCGCTTCGGTAGAATACTTCTCGGCGAGAGGAGCCATCAATGCGACTGACAACGGGTTCCCATATTAGAGCGCTGAAGTTTTCATTTGCAGTTGCCCTGGTTGCCGGCTGCGGGAGTTCCGGCAAGCCCGGGCCGACCACGGGCACTGGTGGAAGTGGTGGGGCATCCGGCCCGCTCGCCTCGGGTGGCACGATCGCGGTGCCCGGGAACACGGGCGGCACGATCGCGGTGCCCGGGAACACAGGCGGCACGATCGCGGTGCCTGCGAACACTGGTGGTGCGAGCCCGGTGGCTGGCGGCGGTTCGAGTTCGGTGGCTGGCAACGCTGGCGGTGCGAGCCTGGTGGCCGGCGGCGGTTCTAGCGCGGTGGCTGGCGGCGGTTCGAGTTCGGTGGCTGGCGGCGGTTCGAGTTCGGTGGCTGGCGGCGGTTCGAGTTCGGTGGCTGGCGGCGGTTCGAGTTCGGTGGCTGGCGGCGGCTCGGCCAAGACGGGCGGTTCTAGCGCGATGGCTGGCGGCGGCTCGGCCAGCACCGGCGGGACGACATCTGCCACGGGCGGCACCACGGCAAAGGGCGGCACCACGGCCGCGGTCGGAGGAACCGGGGGCGCTGCCGGAGGCGCTGGGGGATCGACGGGTGGCGCACCGACCGGTGGTGGTGGCGCGTCTGCTGGCGGCAGGGGCGGCAGCGCTGGCGGCAGCGGAGGTGGCAGCGGAGGTGGCGGCGGAGTAACGGCCACCGGCGGCACACTCGCCCCTCCGGTTCGCGATACCGCATCGAAGGTCCCGATATCGAGTGCGCCCGGATATACCGTGGAGGGCAACTACGCCTACGGGCCGCTGACCGCGCAACGCCTGGACGTGATCTACCCGCCCACTGCCGGTCCCAAGGGGACGCAGGTGCTGCCCGTGGTCTTGATGTTCCACGGCGGCGCCTGGATTCACTCGTATACCAACAACTACGGGTCCGGGAAGGACCACATGTCCACGTTTTTCGACCGTTTCCTGGCGCACGGATTCATGGTCTGCAACGCCGAGTACCGGGTCAACGACGGTACCGCCGACGGCGCGGTTGCCCCGGCCGCGGTCCAGGACGCTCTGCTCGCCGCCAAGTGGTGCTGGGACTACCTGGACTACTTCCACGGCGACAGGACACGCTATGTGGTAACCGGGGCTTCCGCCGGTGGGCACCTGGCGCTGATGGTTGGCATGACCAGCGCCACTGCAGGGCTTGGCCCCACGTCCCCCACCGATTTCAAGATCGCCGGCATCGTCGACGGATACGGGCCTGCTGACATCGAGGCCGAACTCAATGCAGTGGCAGCGGGCTGGATTCCGGCGAGCCTGCCGAATCGCGCTGCCGTGGCCAAGGAAGTCAATCCCATGACCTACGTCCGGGGGGACATTCCTCCGCTCATCGTGGTCCAGGGCGCGAATGACAACACGGCGCCCGTGGCTGACAGCCTCCGTCTGGTCAGTCTCCTGACAGCGGCGGGTGCGGATGCGACCATGCACGAGGTGGCTGGCGCAGGCCATGGATTCACCACCCCAGCCACCGCCTGGCCCGACGCCGAGAAGGCCATGTTCGACTGGCTCACCGCCAAGGGCATTGCCAAATAGTTTGGCGCGATCGGGTATACAGCATTCTGCGCTGGACCCTTTTTGCGCTAGAATGCCCGCCGTGGTTCCAAGCGATCGTTGGCCTGACCCCCAAGAGCCCCCGCCCGGCCTTGGGCCCCCCGTGTTCATGGGGCCCATAACGCTGCCCGATGTCGCGCGCAAGCGCCGGTGGGGCTGGCTGGTCCTGTGGACGGTGCTGGTGTTCGCGGGTGGTGTCGTTGCCGGTCCCACGCTGACCGGCCAGGCGCTCGCGCTCGTCGAACGCGCGCAGTCGATGCTCGGGATGTCCACTGCGAAGACCGTGGAGAAGGTCAAGCCGGTTGAGCCTACGCCGCCGCATGCGCCCGCTGCGCCCTCGATCGTGCCCCTGCCGTCTGGTGTCGACGACGCACCCATCGGCGAGGAGCGAGGCGCGGCGTCGACGGCGGCCGCCGGACCCGTCGCACCGCGGGCTGCAACGCCCACCGGAACCGAGAAATCGCCAGGAGCCGCAGCCTCGCCGCACGTGGCGCGCGCCGAGGCCGCTGCAGCGGAAGTGCCGGTCGCGCGCTCGGCGCACACGAAGAGCGAAGCAAAGACACCGTCCGCCAAGGCCGCGCCCACAAGAAATACCGCCAGTGCGCAAGCCACCGGCGCCTTCCACGATCCGTTCGCTGAGGGCGCGGCGCCCACGAACGAGCCGAGGCCCGCAGCCCCGAGTCGCAAGTCCAAGTCGTCGTTCGAAGAGCCCACGCCGGCCGAGAAGAGCGAGCCTGCACCCAAGCCCGCGGCTTCCTCGTCGCACGATTCGCTCGACAACCTGATGGCGGATGTGGTCACGGACACCAAGGGCAAGGGCAAGGGCAAGCAGCGCGACGGCAAGGGCCTGGACGACATTCTCAAGGACGTCCAGAAGAGCAAACCCGAGCCGCCGCCCAAGAGCGAAGCCCCGGCGGCGCCCCCGCCGCTGTCGCAGGCTGACATATCGAGGGTCATGGCGGGTGTCAAGACACGCGGCAAGGAATGCGCGCGGCAACTCGGTCAAAAAGGCATCGCCGAGCTGAAGCTCGTCGTGAGCAAGGATGGCAACGTCACCGACGTGAAGGTCGGGGGGAAACTGGCGGCCACGCCCCTCGGCGCGTGCATCGAGAAGGCCGCGCGCGCGGCGTCGTTTCCACGTTCCCCGGGTCTGCGCTTCGACTACGGCATCGACGTTCGCTAGTGCCGAGTTCCTAACCCGGTGTGACAGGGAGGCCGGGATGTTGGCCGTCGGGAAATTGGGGGCGGCGTGTGCAAAAAGGGGAGCCCCTTGAATCGCTTGGGTGCCGACAGGGTCGATAAACGGGGGTATGCTGCCGGGAA
>Ga0265330_10002419_pt1 | contig 10183 bp, 7 predicted proteins | sample 41919metaG_FD_202083 | JGI IMG/M metagenome (GOLD analysis project Ga0265330, IMG submission 202083) | Rhizosphere microbial communities from Carex aquatilis grown in University of Washington, Seatle, WA, United States - 4-19-19 metaG | ecosystem: Host-associated > Plants > Roots > Rhizosphere >... | reverse complement strand
ACCTCGTCGTAGCGCACCAGGCCTGGAAGAATCGGCAGCCCAGCCGCGTCAGCGGAGGTCCACCCGTCGGTCCGGAGCGCATTCGACCCGAGGTGGAAAATCGCGCCGTTGGACGCGGTCCAGCCCGAGCCGCCGGTTGGGTTTTGCGCATTGTACAGCTCGTAGAGGGTGCAATTGCTGGGCGCGCCCGCGGTGTCCACGTAGAGCACGTGCCGGTCGCTGTCGGTGGAGGCGCCGGGGCCACCCTCGATGGGAGCGGTGAGCGGAATCGGGTAGCAGAACGCGTTGCCTCCGGTGGCACAGGGGAGCCGATCGCTCTCGCTCGCACCCCAGCTGGCGTTCCAGGTCACGGGTTGGGGTGTCGCGCCGGTACCGGTCGAAAATGGGATGCCATACTCGTCCGTCACCGTACCCCAGTCGGGATGGAAGGCCGTGGTCGGGGACATGTTGGCAAGGTAGGTCGCGCTGTTGGCGTCGAGCGGATAGCCCGAGACGTCCGTGTTCCAGGGGTTGTCCGCGGGAAAGATGCTGCAGCCGGCGATGGTCGCTGCGCCTCCGGTCCCGCTCGCCGCCCCACCGGTACCGACCGCGCCACCGCTGCCGACCCTACCGCCGGTTCCGCTGCCCCCCGATCCGCCCGGAGTCTCGTTCGAGCAGCCGAGCAGGAGGATTCCCAGACCCACGGAACAGCCCAAGACGCTTCTGCTTCGCTTCATCATGCTGTTCCTTCGGTTGATTGTGGCCCGAGCAGGAGTGCAATCGCCCGTCCAGTGTATCCCTCCCGGCGTCCAATCGTGAAACGGAGAAGAACGACCGCCGCTTCATAACGCATTCTGGCGCTAGGCCGCCGGTCCGAACGACATCCGGCGGCCACAAGACCCCGGACGAAAGCCGGCCGTAACGTGCGTCATGAAACCTGGCGACCTCAGCTGGGGCTCCAACTCCCTTGGACTTTTCCGCGATTTCTGGCAGGTTGCATCTGCAACTTGAAGACGCTGAAATCATCTGATTTCTAGCAGGCTCGTAGCGGATACCTCGTCGTGGGATTGGATCAGATCGCCTCGATAACTTGGCCTTGGAACGAACGTCAGACGTCCCAAAATTGCGTTTCGGGATGGAGACACCAATGAATAGATCGACAATCGTCAAGACAATTGCCTCAATTGCTGCGGGTACGATCGCAGCCGTGCTGTGGCTCCAATGCGGGCCAACCCAGCCGATCGACGCTCAAACCCCGAACAGCAGTGGCAATGGCGGCCAAGGCTCGCCGTCGCCGACCGCGGGAAACGCGGACAGCGCGGGCGGCCACCAGGCCGGCGGCGACCGCTTCGTGCTCACGACGCCGCTGCCTGGCGGTGCGGGCGGCAGTGCGAGCAGTTCCACTGTCGAGGTCGTGCCCGCCTCGGTCGACGTCAACTGCGGAACCCAGACGAAAAACCCGACCCCGCAACCGGTGGATCTTCTCTTGGTTTTGGACCGTTCGGGATCGATGGGCAACGACATAGTCACCGACACTGCCTGCAGCACCGGTAGCGGCCGCCGTGATGCCGCCCCCTGCACGACCAAATGGCCCGCGATGACGGCCTCGCTCAAGCAGGTTCTTGCGGCCTCGCCTGCCGGCGTCCAGTGGGGCTTGAAGTTCTTCACCTCGCCAAAGGGGGGCAACTGCACGGTGAACTCAGGGGCCGACGTTGCGGTGGGGCCGGGAACCGCCACTCAGATCCAGACCGCGATTGCCGGCACCTCGCCGGCGAACCAGACTCCGACCAGGGATGCCATCAACGCGGCTGTCGCCTATTTCGGTACGGTGAATGATGGCCTGGTCCATTACATTCTCCTTGCCACCGACGGCCAGCCGAACTGCGACGATGGCTCGTCCAGTCAGGTCACCACGACCTCGGTGGCGAACACTGCAACAGCCATCTCCGCCGCTGCTACTGCCGGCATCAAGACCTACGTCATCGGTATCGGATCTTCGGCTGGCAACCTCACCGAGTTCGCCCAGAACGGCGGAACGACCGACTACTACCCCGCGACCTCTCCGGACCAGTTGACCGCGGCGCTCAGCTCCATCGTTGTGGCTGTGGCCAGTTGCACCTTCACGATGGCGGCGGTTCCCCCCGACCCCACCAACCTCGGCGTGTATCTCGACAAGAATACCAAGGTGCCGCTGGACGCTTCGGACGGCTATTCACTCGCCGCGGACAATGTGACCGTCACGCTCAACGGCAGCTACTGCGATGGGCTCAAGGGTGGAACCTACCAAGTCGTGCAGGTCTACTTTGGATGCCCGGGCGCACCGCCGCCTCCCATCATCCCGTAGCTTCGCTGCCCCTACCGACCAGTCGCAAGCATAGCGGACAGCCACTGCGTGGCTCGTTTGCGAAATCCCGAGCCATGGCCGCGGTTGATATGGCGAACGATCGCTTTTCCGTCCAAGAAGAACGTCGTGGGCAGGCGATCCTCGCCAAACCCACGCGCCAGCACGCCGTCCCCGTCCAGTGCGACCACAGTTCCAGCGGGCAATGGATGACTGGCGACGAAGTCCTTCAACGCCGGCACGTCACCCTCGACCGCGACCAGCATCAGACCGAAGTGCGGCCCGAGGCTCTCGCGGATGGCAAGGATTTCCAAAAGGCTATCCCTGCACGGATTGCACCAACTGGCGAAGAACTCCACGACCGTCACCTGCCCGCGCAGGCTGTCGCCGCGCACGCTCTTGCCCGCCAGCGTGTGCGCCTCGAACGCGGGCGCGGGGTCGCCAACCTGCGGCCGGGCCGCGCCGGCCACCAGCAGGGGCACGAGCAGAAATGAGATCATGGACCGAGTCTATCGCGCTCATCGCCGAGCGCCAAAGCAGTCCAGGGCAAGGCGACTGGCAAGGTCGCCCGATTCGCGCATGAGGTAAGCGAGTTGTCTCCATGACGAGGCTGCGCCATCTTCTTTTCCAGCTCTCGGGGGTCGCGACGAGCGCGGCCGCGCTGGCTTTGGGCAGCGCGGGCTGCGTTGGCGGTGCATCGGGCGCGGAATCCGGTCCGGGAAAGCCGATCGCCGAACCCGCGGTCGTTCGCAGCAACATCCTGCGCGCCGACTACGCCGGGTCGGCGAGCTGTCGGACCTGCCATCGCAGCCTGTACGACGACTGGCTGGGCTCGCCCATGCGGCAGATGACCCGCATGCCCGCGACCGCAAGGATCCGAGCGCCCTTCGACGGGCGGACCTGGAAATTCAAGGACGACGAAGCGCGTTTCGAGTTGCAGGCCGGAACACGATTCGTGCGGATTCACTCGCGGCGCTTCGGCGATCGCCTGTATCGGGTCACGCGGGTCATCGGCGGACGTACCCGCGAAGATTTTGCCGGCGTCGAAGTTGCGAGCACGCAATCCGACGCCCCGGTCATCGGCGATCCGCACGACGAGGTCATTCTGCCGGCCAGCTACTTCTTCGAGACGGCTTCGTTCCGGCTGAAGGGCTATTCCGTGATGGTACGCGAGCGTCCCGGGCTGAAAGCCGGCGCCGTATGGAACCAGTCCTGTGTGCTGTGCCACAACACCGCGCCCGCATTCCTGTCGCTGTGGGGCGCTCTGCTGGGCAAGGGCGCGCCCGCCTACCAGGGCGAGGTGGTGGACTCGCTTCTGCCCGAGAGCCGGCGATGGCTGTGGCAAGTCGCCGACGTGAATGCCCTGCGCGCGGCGGTGGAAGATGAGGTCCATCACCTGGGCGGGGCGGGCGACGCGCCGGCCGACCTGCCCGCTTCGTTGCGCCTGGGGATCGCGGAAATGAACCGGCGCTTCGGGGCCGATCGTCTCCTCGAGATCGGCATCGGCTGCGAAGCCTGTCACGGCGGGTGTCGCGAACACGTGCAGCAGCCGCGAGTCTCGACATCGTACGAGCCGCGCAGCCGGTTCCTGCGCGTACAGCCTGCGCCAGGTCGCAGCCCGATCGGCCGCGCGGAATCGATCAACCGGACCTGCGCGCGCTGCCACCAGGTTCTTTTCTCCCGCTACCCCTTCACCTGGGAAGGCGGCCTCCGCCACGGCGGATCGCCGGGCGGCAGTTCCACCAATTCGGGCGAGGCACGGGACATGCTGCTGGGTGGGTGCAGCCGCGCCCTGGCGTGCACCGACTGCCACGATCCCCACCGCGACGACGATCCGGCCGATCTGGCGGCGCTGGCCACGCCAGCCGGCAACGCCACCTGCACCAAATGCCATCCCGCCTACCGCGCCCGCGAGGCACTCCGCGCCCACGCCCACCACGATCCCGATGCGGCGGGCGGCGTGTGCATCAACTGTCACATGCCACGCAAGAATCTGGCGCTGACCTACACCCTGGGGCGCTATCACCGGATCGGCTCGCCCACCGAGAGCGCCCGCGTGCAAGGCGATCGACCGCTCGAGTGTGCGCTTTGCCATGCTCGCAAGAGTGCCGAGGAACTGCTGTCGGAGATGGAGCGTTGGTGGGGCAAGCGCTACGACCGTCAGGCGCTCCAGGCGCTCTACGGTGACTTGCAACAGCCGCCGCTGCTGTCGACCCTGGCGCGAGGCAAGCCCCACGAGCAGGCCGTGGCGATCCTCAGTTTGCACGAGCAGAATGTACGCGAGGCCTTGCCGCTTCTGGCCCAGCAGATTGCCAATCGGCTGCCCTTGGTTCGCTACCAGGCGAGAAAGGCCATCAACGCCTTCGTGGGCCACGACTGCGGCATCGATCTCGATCGGAGCTTGCGCGACATCATCGCCGCCACGGAGAGATGCGTTCCCCAGGCCGCCCCCATCACGCCCGGTGCGCCGGTGCGCGAGGCGCCCCCTTCGCATCCCGACGACGACTGACCTGTTGACGCCTCGAGTGCGCGAAAGGTTGCGGCTTTCAGCACGAATCGCTCGGGGTGTGGATTGCAGTTTGGACTCTGCGCTTCGTCCTCGATCTCAACCCCGGTGCGGCGCAATCCTACGACACCGTGCGGCCTGCCGCTGGCCAGCTGAAGAGCCCCTTGCCTACTCGCGGCGGACCAGGACGGTGTAGCGTTCGAAGTCTTTCACGATGAAGCGCTCGGAACGCAAGTTCGCGGCTTCGCCTTGGGTGGCAAGGATGACGGGAGATGCACTCGCGCAACCGCCAAGGCCGAATTTGTAGCGGCCAAACGACGATACGGCCTCGAATTCGTCTCCTGGATTGGCGAAACGGGCTGTCTGCTTGAAGACGCGCGGATCTTCCTGGTTGTAGAACAGGACGAAGATGTACGGCATGTTGACGCTGTCGGTGACACAGACTTCGCCCTGGGTCTGGGCGCCCGCATAGCGAATCGCCTCGCCAAAGGAAGCAAAGAACGGCCCCGCGGCTGCTTTTCGGTACGGGCCGAAGTAGTTGCCCACGAAACCAATGAACGAGGCGCCAATGAGCAGCGACATCAAGACCGCAAGCGCCCGGTGCCGCCACAACAAGGACGCGGTGATGGCCGCGCAATAGACGAAAGGGAACATGGCGATGTTCGCGCGGTTGATGTTCGCCGACACGAAGGCCATGAGGAGAATGGAGGCAAGAGTCCAGGCGAGAAGCACAAAGGATGGCTCGTGAGCGCGGCGTAGGTTCTTGCCCACGAGCAAAGCCAAGCCACCCAGGGCAAGAAATGGCGAAAACGTGTATAGAATCCCGTAGCCTGGAATGGCGTTCCAGATCAGTCCATCATCCTGCGTGCAAAACATCGCGGCGGCCGTGCCAAGGTTGGCCCAGGCCTGCCGGAAGAATTCGGCGGACAGGACGTTGAAATTGCCCATGGTCTTGAAGCGCGGCACGCCCGTGAGGTGTGGGATGCTGAAGAATGGCGTGCGAATGGAACTCCACCCGAGGCTGTTGACGGCGACATAGAGTCCAATGGGGATGGCGACAGCCACGAAGACCGCGGCCGACACGATGAGCGTTCGCCATGGCCACAGGCGACGGCGCAAACCATAGACGAGGGCAAGGACGATGAAAGCGGGAACCACCACGTACGCGGTGCCGTACGCGTACAGCGCCGTTCCGTACACGAAGGCCGCGGGGATCAGCAGACCTGGGCGTTTCGTCGAACGCTGAAGCAGCACCGTGGCCACGAGAAACGCGAAGGGGAAGAGATTCGAATCGAGGCCCCACCGCGAGATCATGATGTGCCAGGGACAGAGCGAAAGCAGGACCACGCCGATGCGCGCGGTTTGCCGACAGGTGGTGTCCCGCAAGAGCACGAAAAAGAGCGGCAGCGACGCCAGGCCAGCGAGCAGGAATGGCAGGCGCGCCGACCAAACGCTGAGGCCGAACAGCCCGATGAAAGGCGCCGCAACGTAGGCCGCCAGGGCATACATACCCGAACCCCATGACACCAGCACCACCGGCAAGTGATATCCGTGGCGATCGACGCCATAGCGGATTAACGAGAAGGCATCGTACGCGGTGGAGGCCTCGTCCTGATTGAGCCCCGGCGGAAAGTCGCCGAAACACCACGCACGCACAAGCAGCCCGACTGCCATGGCGGCAAGCAGGACCGGATCCACGCGCCCCGCGCTTGTCCGCAGCCAAACCGAGATCTTTCGCGCAGAATGGAGAATCATCTGCCGCCCTGCCACATCACTTCATGCGCCATCGTGCCGGGCTTTCGACCTTGGCGCGCCCGAATCATCCAAACCGAACGCGCCCGGATAGAGGAACTGGAGCAGGCTGAATACCAAGAAGACGCACGCCGTCCCCAGCATCAACGCCGCAATCGAGAGAGAAACCGGCAGGTTGCCAAACAAGAATTGCGAGTAGCTGGTGAACGAGGCGCCAATGACCAACAGGGTGACCCAGAAGTACTTGGGCTGGATGAAGGCGTAGACAAGGCACAGCACATCGCCGAGAAAGACGTACCGTTCGTGCATATGCGGCAAGAGAAAGGGGGTGATGCAGGCAAGCGTGGCGACCTGTCGCATGGTCAGCGAAGGTGTGGTTCGAACGCGGGTGCAAATGCACGCCAGGGACACCATGGAAACCAGCGCAATTGCGAACCACAGCCCGAAGGCGCCGAGCCATTGGGAGTTGTTGGGCAGAAAATTGAAGATGCTCGGGGCGTTGGCGGTTAGGTCGCTCGAATGCTGTGCTTGCTTTGGATAGATCATCAGCAGATCAGCCAGGGAGCAACCCGCGATCCACGCCGGGACCAAGCATAGAAGGAACACCAGCGGGACCCAAAGTAGCTGGCGCCAAGGAAATTCCCCGCGCAGCACCCAAATGCCAAGCAGTGGAAAGAGAAAGATTGCCTGCAACTTGACGGCGACGGCCAGTCCGAAAAGCGCCGCGGCCATGGCGTGGCGCTTGCCAAGTGCCGCGGCGACAGCGGCGACAAGCGGCGCCGTATAGACCATGTCGCTTTGGCCCCAAAACGCGCCATTGAAGACCACGGTGGGCGAAACCAACAGGGCGAAAGCCGCAGCGACGGCCCGAAGCCGGCTGCGGTGGATGCGCCAGACAATCAAGCCGGCGGCAAGAGCGCAGCCGTAGTCACACAGGATGGACAGGGACTTGATGGCCCAGACCCTGTCGAAAGGAAGTTTGGTGACCAGCCAGAGGAAGTAGATGTACGGGACGTTGTAATCGACGGTGCCCGACTGCAGCGCTTGGACCAGCCCAGCCTTTTCGATGCTGTCGCACCAGCGGAGAAGGCAGTTGTCCATGTCTGCGCTGTGATAGTTGAGCAGTTGAAAGCGAAGGGCCACGGTGACTGCGAGACCGAATCCGAGGCCGATCGTCGCAAGGACGTAGTCCCTGACACCACGCCAAATCAGGGGCTCGGCCGCCGAAGTGACGACGGCCACACCCGCCCGACGCTTGTTCGCATGGTGACCCATGGACGTGCTGAAGGTATGCACTCCCCGTGCCAGGCACTTCTCACTCGTTCAGGGTGTTTTCCTATCCGTTCTTTGCGCATTTCCGACTGTTCGGCCGGAACCGAGGCAGGGATGTCGTGATCCTGTCGTTACTGGCGATCGGCGCGCACTGAATCGCATCTGGACAATGGCTGAGAACGGAGATTACGCAAACCACACCCCTACGCGCCCGCCGCTCTTACAAGGACAGCCTCGGTGCGGCGCTATCAACCACTTCTACGGGCAGCAGAAATTGCCACCAACGCTGCCCAAAATACCGCCCTGTACCACGCAAGGAGGACCCAGCAAGCTAGGGCCGCATACGTAGTAGTGTGGCCGGCCTGGCTCCGTTTTGCAGGATGGATCGTCGGGGCCGATCGGCACTCTCAACTGGCAGTCGCTGGGGTACACCTCGTATCCGGCATCATTGGTACTGCATACGAACCCGGTGCATGGATGTGCCTCCGGCATGCAAAGACTAGCGCAAGGGCCTTGGCAGCAGTACTCACCGTACCTGCATGCTTTGCTGCCACAGAGACCATTGCTGTCTTGGCCTGCGTCGCCGTCCGCGGTGCCGCCAGCACCCGAACCGACACCACCGCTACCTCCCAGAACGGTGCCGCCGTTTCCGCCGATTCCTCCACCTGCAGATCCACCAGTGCCCACCGTTAGCCCACCCGATGCTGCGCCCCCATGTCCTCCGGTCCCAAGGATTCCGCCGCCCGAGGCCGTTGCTCCAGCTCCGCCTCCAGGGCCGCCACCAGCGCCGCCAATCCGACCGCCTGCCCCCATGATTCCTCCACCTGCAGGTCCACCAGTGCCCACCGTTAGCCCACCCGATGCTGCGCCCCCGCTTCCCCCGGTGCCAAGGATTCCCCCGCTCGAGACCGTTGCTCCAGCTCCGCCTTCAGGGCCGCCACCAGCACCGCCAATCCGGCCGCCTGCCCCCATACCACCCATCCCGCCAGTGCCAGGGGAAGCATCGGCCAAGCCTATAGGTGCATCTATGCCGCTGATGCCGCCGGTCCCCAAGCTTGCGTCTGTTCCGCCGATACCGCCGCCCGTCCCGCCCGTTCCAGAGTCATGAGGCGCAACGCCTGCGGACTTCCCGCACGAAGATGGAAACGCAAGCAAGACCCCGAGCGCAACCGCCGCGCTCCTCGTGATAGTGATTCCCATGTGAGGTCTGCCCTTCTTGGAAGAGGGAGGTCTACTAGGTACAGCAGCTATGGCTCCAGGGACGGACGATCCATCCCTGGAGGATCAGTCTATCATATGCTGCAGGCCAGCTTGCTACCCCGGCGTGACCTCGAACGCTTTGCCGTAGAACGAGCCGGTGAAAATGAGGCCCGAACCCGTTCCGAAGGTCGTCGAGGCGTTCGGGGCAATCAGGGTGCCGTCGAACACCGCGTACATGTTCAGGTTGGCGATGCCAGCATAGTCGCCGCTGTGCCCCACAGTCACGTCCTGCACGTGGGTCAGTCGCCCCAGCAAGTCGTAGTCCATGTGCCGCTCGGAATCGCCGTTGCGTTCGAGGGTCTTGTTTCCGCGCGGGTCGTAGTCGAAGTGCGCGGGACTGCCTGAGGCGTAGTTGATGTCGGTGAAACGGCGGTTGGGGTCGTAGACAAAACCGGTTGTCTGGTTTTTGCCGTCGAGCTTGCTGGTGCGGTTCCCGGCCGGGTCGTACCCGAACTGCGTGGTCGCGATGGCGTTCGGCACCACCTCGCGGCCCAGGCGGTTCGACAGGTCGTACTCGAAGCTGGTGGTGTGTCCGTTGGCGTCGGTCACGCTGGTGCGGTTGCCGCGCGGGTCGTAACCGTAGCTCGTGATTCCGCCCTTGGCGTCGGTGACCGCGGTCAAGCGACCGGCGTCGTCGTAGCCGAACCGGGTCACGTTGCCCGCGGTCTAAACAATCGTGGCCGTAGCTTGCTCGAAACCAGCCCGCGGCGCGCACGCGACCCTCTGCCGAGGGCTCTGCGGCCCAACCGGCGCCCCAGTTCCGCGCCCCCTCTTCGGCGGGTTTCCCCATCTCAGATTCGCTGGCGGACTTCACCCGGGGTCAAGGATCAGGGGCACTACACGCTACACTAGCGAGCCTCACCGACAGACGTGATGACTAGCTCCAGATAGAGCTCAAGCGACATCAGAAAGGCGGTTGTTATCAGTGGTGGACGCTCTGCCGGCGGAGAATTTGCAATCTCGCGAAGCCTCATGGGAATATCTTCAAATCGAGAAGCGCAGCGAACATAGTTGACAATCGCCAATTCGCTCAGTTTGCTCAAAGCGCAGCACACTTCTGCGCCATTGCAGAA
>Ga0265330_10002418_pt1 | contig 10186 bp, 9 predicted proteins | sample 41919metaG_FD_202083 | JGI IMG/M metagenome (GOLD analysis project Ga0265330, IMG submission 202083) | Rhizosphere microbial communities from Carex aquatilis grown in University of Washington, Seatle, WA, United States - 4-19-19 metaG | ecosystem: Host-associated > Plants > Roots > Rhizosphere >... | reverse complement strand
GTTTTTGACCTTGACAATGTTCAGGTTCAAAGAACATGGAACGATACATCCTTCCTGAAATTCCAGATTATCATACGCTCGCGGTCTACGAGGAGCACGGCGGATATGGTGCGCTGAAAAAGGCGTTCAGCATGAAGCCGGAAGAAGTGACAGACGAAGTAAAAAAATCGAACCTCCGCGGACGCGGGGGCGCCTGCTTCCCGACCGGTTTGAAATGGACGTTCATGCCGAAGCAAACGACGAAGGCGAAATATCTCTGTGTCAACGGGGACGAATCGGAACCGGGCACGTTCAAAGACCGGCAGATCTTCGAATTCAATCCTCACTTGTTGATCGAGGGAACTGTGATCGCTTGCTACGCCATGGGAATTACGACGGCGTACATATATATCCGCGGTGAATACGGCAAATGGGTGAGAATGCTTCAAAAGGCGCTCGACGATGCGTACGCAAAAGGATACGTTGGTCAGAATATTCTCTCGACAGGATTTTCAACAAATATCTTCTTGCACAAAGGAGCCGGCGCATATATTTGCGGTGAAGAGTCCGCCCTCATGAATTCGCTCGAGGGACAGCGGGGCTATCCACGGGTGAAGCCGCCGTTCCCTGCACAAAACGGCGTGTGGGGATGCCCCACGACAATCAACAACGTTGAAACGATCTGCAATGCGCCTCTCATCATCAACAAAGGATGGGAATGGTATTCAAAGATCGGTGCGCCAAAACATCCGGGACCGATTCTCGTCGGCATCAGCGGCCATGTGAACAAACCAGGAGTCTATGAAGTGGCAACGGGTGAACTGCTGACGGATCTAATCTACCGGTATGCCGGAGGAATTCCGGATGACAAAAAAATCAAAGCGCTGATCCCGGGCGGATCATCAACAATGATTCTCCGCGGCGAATCGCTCGAAGGGGTTCGCATGGATGCCGATTCTCTGAAAGCTGCCGGCTCGTCCGTTGGCACTGCAGGGATGATCGTCATGGATGAAGATACGGACCTGATTCGCGTTATTACCCGCATCGCGAAATTCTATTACCACGAATCGTGCGGCCAGTGCACACCGTGCAGGGAAGGAACGGGCTGGCTCTGGAAGATTTTGAAGCGATTTGAAACGGGCAGCGCTCAAGAGTCAGATATTGATTTGTTGATGGACATTGCTAATAATATAGAGGGCAACACCATTTGCGCTCTGGGCGATGCGGCGGCATGGCCGGTGCAAAGCATGATTCGCCGCTTCCGTGACGAGTTTGAGAAGCGCGTGCCGAAGACCCGGAATGAGACTCAAGCTGCTGCACCGGTTGCCTCCTAAGGAACCTTTAGGATACGCCACTATCAATAATTAACTGAATGCCAGCCTTCTCTTCGCTTCAAAGAGTCAGCATCGCAGTTTGTTGTTCAGTAAGCATCCCGATTCTTCTCCTCTCCCAGCAATACCCTGTCTCAACTGAAACTCCGCAAATTCTTCCCGCGGGCGGCGTCCATGCCGAAGTTGGTTTCGGACGGTATGAGGACCAGACGTACCCGCTCTCCGGCCTGGAGGGTACATTAACGAAGCTCGGCATGCTCCGATTCGGTTTTTCGTACGATAACAATGTTGAACTTCAGTTTGACGGCACTCTTCTCGACCTCTTGGATATCAAAAGCAGGCATGCAGCATTCAACAGCGCTATCGCGACAACGAACTCTGTCACAGGGGACATCGGCGATTTCACACTCTGGACAAAATTTCGGTTGATTTCCGAATACCATTTTTTCTCAACAGTCTCGATTCGTTTCGGCGTTCAGCTTCCGAATGCTAGCAACGAGTCGGGTCTGGGCGTTGACGAATTTGATTTCTACTCTTCTTTCCTTCTCGAAAAACATTATGGGGGTATTCGATGGGTCGTGAACGCGGGTCTGGGGATTCTCGGCAACCCGGCCGTACTGAGCGACCAACACGATACTTTTATTTTCGCCTTCGGGAGTTATGTTCCGCTGGGGGATAAGTCAAGCATTGTTCTTGAAACAGCAGGACGGACAGGACATCAAGGCATCGGGGTATACCGGCTGACAAATGCGGACGCCGGCGTACAAACAGCAATCGCCGGCCTTTCGTGGAAACTCCTCGGTGTAATGTCGTTCTCTCGTTCGGATAACTCCAGAGGTGCTGAGATTGTTGTCGGGTATGATTTTGCAATCTTAGAAAATGTTGCGGGGGATAAATGATAGGTGTCTTTCCGAAAACTATTTCACAATGAGAGCATGAAACCGGTAAAACCCAAAGCGCTTACTCATGGAGACGTGATCGGCCTGATCTCGCCTTCCAGTGCCCCGACATCGCAAGAAAAAATCGACAAGGGTGCAGAATATTTAGAGGGACTCGGGTACCGTATTAAGCTTGGAAAGAATATCCGTGCAGTACGGGGCTTTCTCGCCGGCACCGACGAAGAACGCGCCGCCGATGTCAACGAAATGTTCGCCGATAAACACGTAAAAGCGATCATTGCCGTGCGAGGAGGATATGGAACGCCCCGGTTATTGCCTCTCATCGACTACCAGCTCATCAAACAGAATCCAAAAATACTCGTCGGCTATAGCGACTTCTCGGCGTTGCAGCTGGCCGTATTTACGAAAACTGGACTGGTCTCCTTTTCCGGACCGATGGCGGGCGTAGAGATGTTCAAAGGGATCGACCCTTTTACTGAAGAGCATTTTTGGAAAATGATTACGTCGACAAAGAAATTAGGCAAGATACATAATCCCGACTTGCGTTCGCTGAAATCGATGGGAAAAGGGAAAGCATCAGGTGTGCTGATCGGCGGAAACTTATCGCTTATTGCTTCGATTGCTGGAACGCCGTACTTGCCGTCCTTCAAGAATTCAATTTTATTCTTTGAAGAAATCGAAGAAGAGTGTTACCGGTTTGACCGGATGATGAACCAATTGGCTCTAGCGGGTGTCTTTAAAGATGTCAAAGGAATCATTGTTGGGGAATTGACTGACATAAAACCGTCCGATGAAACAAAACCGTACCTCACCGTTGATGAAATCATAGCCGACCATCTGTCTCTCCTTTCCAAACCCATTCTTACCGGTCTGGTGTACGGCCATGTTTCCCGAAAGCTTACGATGCCCATCGGAATTCGGGCAACTGTAGACGCGGCCCAATGTTCTCTGTCATTCCTTGAACCTGCCGTTCAATAGGAAACGTTTGGAAAGCTCCTGTATTAGATTTTTTGAATGTGTCAATATTGCTCACTTTTCTAGGAAATTTTTCAGAAGGTTTGCACTCAATCGTCAAGCTGGCTTACTTCCAAATATTCTATTTTTGCTTATGAGCGTTTATTTAGCTATCTTTTTTATCAAGGCTAAGAAAAGCGACGGCCCCACCTCTCTCCAAATTTGCCATACTAAAAAATAACATTGACGCAGAAGGAATATTGGGCGCTGCGGTTTTCCACGTCGAGACAAACGAAAATCGTGCATACAATAAAATTGTTTCAATTCACGTTCCATCGTATAAATCACACTCACCTTTAGGAGGTTTCTCATGTTCAGACAACTACTTGTTGTCATCTGCGTGGTGCTGTTCGTCGCGACCGCTCCGTTTGCTCTCGGTGCGGGTAATGATGCCGCGAAGGCGAAAAAAGTAACGGTTATCGTTACGCACGAAGTAAAGAACTACGCGTCTTGGCGAACGGCTTTTAACTCGGACGCACAAAACCGTACGGCTGCAGGATTTCAAATAATCGGCGTGTACACGGATGTGAAGAATCCGAACATGGTTACGGTCATCGGCAATTTCTCGAGCGCTGCCGCGGCGGATTCGTTCATGGTAAATCCCAAGCTCAAGGAAGCTATGGAAAAAGGCGGCGTAGTCGGCAAGCCTGACGTGAAAGTGCTTATTCCCGGTGCTAAGTAATTGTCTTTAATTCTTTGCTGATAAGGAAAGCTGCTCCAGCGAAGGCTGGAGCAGCTTTTTTTCAAGAAGTGTTCTTTGAACGATACTCCTGAAATCGCAGATTGAGAAAGAAAGGGTTAGGAAGCTTATGCGTATACGAAAATTTACCTTGGGCGCAATCGTTGTGTTCTTGACGAGTTTATGTTTCGGAACTGCAATTGCGCAAATGAGCCACACTGGTATGAATGACAGCGCCGTAACGAGGGCCGTTGCAGTGCTCCATCCGACAAAAGGCAATTCCGTGACGGGCATCGTCAGGTTTGAAGCGGTTTCGGGGGGTGTTCATGTTGTGGCAGACCTCACCGGATTAACTCCCGGGAAACACGGCTTCCACATACACGAGTACGGTGACTGCGGTGCGGAGGATGGAACTTCTGCCGGAGGACATTTCAATCCGGCGGGAATGTCCCACAGCTCCCCCTCAAGCAAAGAGAGACATGTCGGGGACCTCGGCAATATCGAAGCGGATAAAGACGGAAAAGCTCATCTCGATTATGTCGATACGATGATTTCGTTCAGCGGGAAAAACTCAATCATCGGCCGCGGCGTTGTTGTCCATGAGAAAGAAGACGACCTCAAAACACAGCCAACGGGCGCTGCCGGAGCGCGGGTAGCTTGCGGTGTTGTCGGAATTGCGAAATAAAAACGGGATTCATCTGCTAAATTTTTTCGAGCTGGTGCTGTAGGGAGCCAGGCGACCGGCCTATGTCTGTCTGCGAGGAAAAAAGATGATGAGAATCACCCTTGGCCCCGGAAATGATTGACAAATCAGTCATTTATGATTACATTCATCATCGAAACTTCTATGCATGGATAGCTCCCTTTGTTATCAATTGCGGTATTTGCTTCGGGACGCGGCTCTAATTTTCAAGCGTTAGCCGAAACAATTTCAAAAAAAAATATCGATGCAAAGATTGTTGTTGTTATCAGCAACAATTCTGACGCGGGTGCGTTGGCCCTCGCTCAAGCATTCCATATCCCGGCACTTCATCTCAGTCAGAAGCAATTTCCTTCGCAGGATGCGTTCACGAAAGCGATTCTTTCAGCACTTGAATCGCACGGCGCTGATTTTATTGTTCTTGCCGGTTATATGAAAAAAATTGACCCCGCTATTATCGCGCAGTACCGAAACCGTATCATCAATGTGCACCCGGCGTTGCTGCCGGCCTTTGGCGGGCAAGGAATGTATGGCCGCCGTGTTCATGAAGCAGTGATCGCGCAGCGAGCTTCAGTTTCCGGCGCAACCGTGCATGTCGTCGACGAAGAATTCGACCACGGGTTGATTGTTCTGCAGGAATCGATTCCCCTGGAATCGAACGATACGCCTGAAACACTTGCCGAAAAAGTGCTTCACATCGAACACAGGATTCTCCCCCGCGCCGTCGAACTGTTCGCCGGCAACAAAATTACTATCGACAACGGCAGCGTGCGCGTACACGACTGATTATCAACCGAAAGGATTGCATTGTTAAAGATTCGCCGGGCGCTTCTCAGCGTTTCAAACAAGGAAGGAATCGTCGAGCTCGCCTCAGAACTCCACCGCCTCGGGGTGGAAATAATTTCGACCGGAGGGACGCACGCACTCTTGGCGGCTTCAAATATTTCGGTGAAGCAGGTTTCGGAGATTACCGGCTTCCCGGAAATATTGGACGGCAGGGTGAAGACGCTGCATCCGGCAGTTCATGCCGGTCTGCTTGCTGTGCTCGACAATCCGGTTCATCGAAAGCAACTTGACGACCATCATATTCAACCGATCGACCTCGTCGTCGTCAATTTGTATCCGTTCAAAGAAACGATCGAGAAGACCGGCGTGACGACCGAAGAGGCAATCGAACAAATCGATATCGGCGGGCCGGCGATGATCCGTTCGGCCGCTAAGAATTATCGCTTCACGTGCGTGGTCGTAAGTCCAAAAAAATATTCAGGGCTCATCCGTGAACTGCACGAACGAAACGGCTCGATCAGTGAAGAAACATGTTTCACGCTGGCGACAGAAGCGTTCCAGCATACGGCGCATTACGATGCCGTAATCGCCGAGTATCTCCAGCGCAGAACACCGGAGCAACAAATTTTTCCCGAGACCTTTACTCTCTCGTTAAAAAAGATCTTCGATCTTCGTTATGGAGAGAACCCTCACCAGAAGGCCGCGTTGTACGGAGATTTTGAGCACTGTTTCAAGAAGCTCCACGGCAAGGAAATGTCTTACAACAACATCATCGATACGACCGCTGCGGTAAATTTACTTTCAGAATTCGCCGAACCGACGGCAGTGATCATCAAACATACAAACCCGTGCGGCGCGGGAAAAGGTTCGACAATTGCTGAAGCATATCAACGTGCGATAGCGACAGACCCGAAATCCGCTTTTGGTGGCATCGTAGCAGTCAACCGACCGCTCGATATGGCGGCTGCTGAAATGATCAATCAGATTTTTACTGAAATAATCATCGCTCCGTCTTTTCCCTCGGACGTTTTGGAATTTCTCATGAAGAAAAAGGACCGGCGGCTGATTCAACAAACCGGCGACGTCCGTTCCGTTATCGAACTTGACATGCGCAGAGTGACCTGCGGTCTGCTCGTCCAGACTCCGGACAATGCCCGCATAACGCCGGACGATTTGAAAGTTGTCAGCGAGCGAAAGCCGACCGACTATGAGCTGGAGGCGATGATTTTTGCGTGGAAGATAGCCAAGCATGTGAAATCCAATGCTATCATTTATGCAGCTAGAGATTGCACAATCGGTATCGGGGCCGGCCAAATGTCGAGGGTAGATTCGTCCAAGCTGGCCGTGCGGAAGGCGCAAGATGCTGGCCTCTCTCTGGCCAATACTGTTGTCGCCTCCGATGCATATTTCCCCTTTGCCGACGGATTAATTGAGGCAGTGAGAGCGGGGGCAACGGCCGTCATCCAGCCGGGAGGCTCGGTGCGGGATAGCGAAGTGATCAAAGCCGCCAATGATAACAATATCGCAATGGTTTTTACCGGTATCAGGCACTTCAAACACTGACCATCGGGCATTCAACAAGAATTTTCATATCCTTATGCCGTGAATTTCTTGTATTTGTTTGGGATTTAGAATTTAGATTTTCGTATTTTCCAGAGGCATCTTTTCAACTTTTAAACGTTAACACTAATGGGAATTCTTTCCGTCTTTTCTGCAGACCTCGCGATCGATCTCGGCACTGCGAATACACTGATACACATGAAGGGCAAAGGCATCGTTTTGAACGAGCCTTCGATCGTTGCCTTTGACCGCAACACAAAAAAAATCGTCGCTATTGGGAATGAAGCCAGAGAAATGCTCGGGCGAACGCACCGCGACATCCGCACGATCCGTCCGATGAAAGACGGCGTGATTGCCGATTTCGAAATAGCGGAGGGTATGCTGCGGGAATTCATAAAAAAAATCCATGCCAATTGGCTGCCGAGCCGCAGGATTGTCATTTGCGTTCCGAGCGGCGTAACAGAAGTTGAGAAACGGGCCGTGCGGGATTCCGCCGAGCACGCGGGAGCGAAAGAGGTCCACCTTATCGCAGAACCGATGGCAGCAGCGATCGGCGTCGGACTGGACGTTGATAATCCCGTCGGCAACATGGTTGTCGACATCGGCGGCGGCACGACGGAAATAGCCGTCATCGCGTTATCCGGAATTGTGAATGAAGAATCGATCCGCATTGCCGGCGACGAAATGAATTCTGCCATCATCCAGTTCTTCAAAAAGAATCATAATATTCTTATCGGTGAACGAACGGCAGAAGCAATTAAATGCGAAGTCGGCTCCGTGATGCCGCTGAAAGAAGAGGTAACGATTCAGGTCAAAGGGCGGGACCTCGTGAACGGCATTCCAAAAACGACGGAAGCAAGCTCTGTAGAAATCCGGGAATCGTTGAACGAGTGCATCCAACAAATCGTCGACGCGGTAAAATTAACGCTCGAACGGACGCCTCCAGAGCTGTCGTCGGATATTCTCGACCGCGGAATCATGCTGTCTGGCGGCGGCGCGCTGCTTAAAGGGTTGGATGAACGGATCCGGCTCGAAACAAATTTGCCGGTCCACGTCGCGGAAGACCCCCTTACCGCCGTGGTTCGAGGGACGGGTAAAGTTCTCGAGAATTTGAATCACTACTCCAAAGTGCTCATCAAGAACCGACGATATTAACAATTAACAATCAACAATGAACAAGTAACGATGAAAAGCATCTGCTCCCATGTTCATTGTTCATTGTTGATTGATCATTGAAAAAATGCAGCGCCTTTATCAATTCTATTTTCTTTTCAAAGAGTATATCGTTTTTTCCTTCCTCGTACTCGTTTCGATCGCTTTGTTAACCCAGAATGACAACGAACAGGTGCGGCGGATCCGTTCACTCGCCGTTGGAATGGTCGGTGCGTTTCAAAGCACAGTTTCGATTATTCCGAACGTTTTTGAAATGCAGCGCGAAAACGAAATGCTGCGGAAAATGAACGTCAACCTTGCAGATGAAGTCAACCAGCTCCGGGAAGCTCGCCTGGAGAACTTCCGCCTCCGCTCCATGATTGCGTTGAAAGAAACTTCCGCAACCAAACTCATCGCAGGAAAAGTTGTCGCCAAGAATCTCAACCTCCTTCGGAACACGTTGACAATGAATATTGGAGAAGACGAAGGTGTGGCAGTCGGCATGCCGATCGTAACCGGTGAAGGTCTTGTCGGCAGGGTAATCGCCGTCAGCGGCAATTACTCCGTCGGTCAGGCGATGCTGAACGCCGACTTCAGGGCCAGCGCCAAGGTTCAACGAAGCAGGGTCGACGGAATTATCGCGTGGGATGGAAGGTCGGTGATGCTGAAAAACATCGCCAAGTCGCTGGACGTTCGTCCGGGGGACGCGATTGTAACGTCGGAATACAGCAACGTGTTTCCTCCGGATATCAAAATAGGCGTGGTAGGCTCTGTCACCGAGGTTCCGGGAAGTTTATTTAAGCGTGTGGAAGTTATCCCCTCAGTTGATTTTGTGAAGCTCGAAGAGGCATTTGTTGTCATGTTCCAGCCGAACATAGAGAAAATGCATTTGGAAGAAAAATCCCAGAAGTAGCTTAAGAATTCATCGACCTTTCTTCTGGGCGTGTTCCCAAATTACTTGCATCACTCCATCCTGATTTGCCAAGAATTCCCTGTATGAAAAACGAAGCACCGTTACCCCCTGCGTTTGTAGAAATTTATCTCGGTGAAAATCGTATTCCTTCCCTGTTGCTGTATAGTGTTGACTTCCATCCAATTCCACAACCAATTTATTCAAGATGGGGAATAGGGACAATAAAAATCCCGACCGGTTATTCACCGAACGGGATTTTTATTTATTACTCAGCAAGATAATCTGCGCAATCTGAAATCTGCGCTAAATCTGCGCCATCAGAGAAATCAATTCGGTCATAGTGCAACGAAGTGCGCGGGCTTTTGCAACAGAAGAATGAGACGAAGAGATGAATTGTTTCCCCATCGTTGTTCCCCCGATTACACAACTCCCACACTCGTCAACCCCCACCGTGAGAGGTAATTCCTGGTACAATAAAAAGGGCCCGACCGAAGCCGGGCCAAGTTTTTCACTTCGGCATATAGCCTTATTGTGAAAAGATTCAAAGGTAGTGAATCTTGAGTGAAAGTTAAGATTTTTTTATAGAATGTCAAGGCATATTACTCGGATTTTCAGCTGTTTTAAAAATACTCAATTCTGGGTATTGCGATTTAATCGACATTTTAGTACTACACCGCATTATTATCGATACATTTATCTTGATTGCTAAGGAAAACACTATGGCACGCATACTCGGACTCGATCTTGGGACAAATTCTATTGGGTGGGCGGTAGTGGATGATACAAAGAAACAAATCATAAAAACTGGAGTAAGAATATTTCCAGAAGGAGTAAATAGAGACACAAAAGGTAAAGAAGTTTCGAAGAACGAAACTCGAAGAGATGCGCGTCAAAAAAGACGACAAACGTTCAGAACGAAGCTCCGAAAACACCATCTTGTCAAAGCTCTTATAGAACACAAAATGTACCCAGCCAACGCAACAACTAAGAAACTTGAAGAATACTTCAAAGCAAACCCTTATCTCTTACGCTCAAAAGCACTAAGAAAAGAATTAAGTCTTTTTGAATTCGGAAGAGTTTTATATCATCTTTCCCAGAGACGAGGATTCAAAAGTAATCGTAAAGCAGGAACGAGCGAGGAATCTGTAATAAATAAGGGCGACGAAAAGCTCG
>Ga0265330_10002417_pt1 | contig 10191 bp, 10 predicted proteins | sample 41919metaG_FD_202083 | JGI IMG/M metagenome (GOLD analysis project Ga0265330, IMG submission 202083) | Rhizosphere microbial communities from Carex aquatilis grown in University of Washington, Seatle, WA, United States - 4-19-19 metaG | ecosystem: Host-associated > Plants > Roots > Rhizosphere... | reverse complement strand
AGCGTCAGGAGCATCGAAACCTGGCCGTCGCTCAGAAGTGCGGTTGGATCACGTACCTCGCGCACCTGGATCGCCGGGTCGTTGCCGAGGACGCCGATCAGCCCACGGCTCTCCGCGCTTTGCACGGTGTCATGGACGAGCACGAGGTGAGCCGCGGCTCCGGCAGGCGCGTGCATCCCCGCCCCTGAAAGCACAACGGTGAACACAACAGGCAGCGCGAGATAGAACACCAGCTCCAGGGGGCTTGCAAAACGAATACGGAGGTCCTTCACCAGGACGTTGAAAAACGTGCGCATGATCATCTCCTCGACGGAACGAGCGCGCCGGCCGCGGATACGATGATCCAGAGCGCGGCAAACATGATGGCCAGGGCCCCAAAATCAGGAAGGACGGAACGCAGGCTGCCGCCCAGTGCGAGTGAAGAGAAGGCGTGCAGGCCCCAATAGTTTGGCGTGATGCGCGCCAGGCGATCCATCCAGCCGGTGGTTGGTATGACGGCCGCGAAGCTTCGGCTGACGATGCCGAAGATCAGCGTCAAGGCGGTGCCAAGGGCATTGATCCGACTCGGCGTCCTTCCGAGGACCACGAGCAGACCTACCCAACCGCCCGCCGTGACGGATACCACCAGACAGACCAATAGAACCGGTCCCGTCGGCCCCCATTGCAGCCCATAGAGAAGCGTGGAAATGCCGACCAGAACCGCCAGTTGCAGAAAAAGGAGGACAATGTGCGAGACCATGGTACCGGCTCGGATGCTCAGGTCGGAAGCCGGCGATGCGCGCAGCCTGTCGCTCACACCACGGTCCGCGTCTTCAGCCGTCGTCTTGGCCGCCTGGCGAACCGAAAACATCATGAAGAAGAGCGCCATGCCGGGAGCGATATAGGAAAGGGCGTCAAATCCGTCGTTCGGCGCCTTGCCGAATGGTGTGTACCCGGCGACCAATCCGATGGCCACGGTAAGTGCCAGGGGCACCGCGAGTGTCATGAGAATGCCGACCGGGTCCCGAAAGGACCTTTTCAAATCCTGCCATGCGATCAAGAGGAGCGCCATCACTCGCCACCTTGGCCGGCGAGCTCACGGCCCGTATAGGCGAGAAACACCGTTTCCAGATTCTGCTCTCTGATCTGTATGTCGCGCAACGCCGCGCGAACAGAAGCGGCGGCCTCCACGATCTTGGGAATGAGCTGACCCACGCGAGGCGCCGTGATGGTCACGTTCGCCCCTTCGCTCTCAACCGTCAGACCGGGCAGCAGTCGAAGGCGCTCGGTGAGCCTTTCCCCTTCCTCGCGCCCGGCGAGCGCGACGCGCAGATGTTCGTTTCCCCCAATGCCCTCGGAGAGCTGCCGACACGTGCCGACGGCCAGCAGCCTTCCGTGATCAATGATCCCCACCCTGTCGGAGAGCTCCTCCGCCTCCGCCATGTAGTGCGTCGTGTACAGAATGGTGGTGCCTTCCCGCTTCAGATCCAGGATGAGGTCGAGCACCGCCCGCCTGCTCTGAGGATCGATGCCCACCGTCGGCTCGTCCATGAACACGAGGCGCGGACCGTGCACGAGACCCGCTGCTATGTTCAACCGCCGCTTCATGCCGCCCGAATAGGTTTTTATCCGGCTCTCAGCCCGATCGGCGAGGCCCACCCTGTCCAGGATCGCATCCACCCGTGCAGCGAGCGCCTTCCCGCGCAGGCCGTACAGCCGACCCCAGAAATTGAGATTGTCGCGGCCCGACATCTCCTCATAGAGCGCGATCTCCTGCGGCACGATCCCGAAGAGCTTCCGAAGCTGAGCGCTCCGTCCTTTCACCGAGAGCCCACCGATACGGGCGTCGCCGCTCGTCGGCTGAATGAGGGCTGAGAGCATACCGATGGTGGTGCTCTTGCCCGCTCCGTTCGGTCCCAGGAGGCTGAACACCTCCCCTTCCTGGATATCGAAGCTCAGGCTTTCGACAGCCGTGATTTCTCCGTAGCGTTTTCCCAGTTCCTTGACTTCGACAAAACCCATGCATCCCTCCTTGGTCGTCATGATGAGGAGAATATGCAATGGTGCGGCCTTCCGGGGTTAGTGCCGAAAGTCACGAGAAAGTCACCGTGACGATTGGGCGATTTCCCTGCAGCGCGCCACTCCTTTGACAAGAGATTGGCTCATGGACTGCCCGGCGCGAAAGCTTTCGATGATTATTTCGGTGATGCCGCCTTTTGTGGCCATCCGCCCGATGTACGCTTGTCGATCGATCTCGCGTGAAAGCTCGGGCGCCGCCGTTCGAGCCCAATGGATGGTGGATGCGAGTGAGGGGAAGAGCCTTTGCGCATCACCCCATTGCGCCTCCAGGTCGATTCCCATGGATTGCGCCGCCACGGCGACGGCGGGAAGACAGACGGCGGCGGTGAATTCCTGCATCTCCTCTTCCGACGTGAGGGGGACGACCTGCATGCCGATTGCGCGAAGCAGCCCGCTTACGGTCGGCTCCGATGGGAAAATCGCGCAAAGACCATTGCCGCTGCTGATCGTGTCGGGGCCGCTGGGCATCGCGTGAACGCAACGACGCCCGGTGAGGGCTCCCAGCCGTGAGGCGGAGACCCCTGCAATTGTCGAGATGATCGTGACATTTTCGGTGAACTCCAGCTTGGTGAGGAAGTCCCAGCCGCTGGGCCTGAGCGTGGCAAAGACAAAGGGGCACGAGGCGGCGATCTGTTCGTTCGTCGTGATGTTGGCTCCCAGTCCGGTCACGCGCAATCTTTCCGCGCTCCCTGGGGAGCCGCCCGTGGAAATCAACAGCCGCTCGGGGGGCAAGCCGTGCTTCAGAATCTCCAGCGCCAGCGTGGCTCCGAGATGTCCCGCTCCAATCACGCCGACCCGGCCAAAATCACGCTTCCCCGCCGTCATGAGTCGGGATGTTATTGCATCAGTGGCAAGGGCGGCAAGCAGGCAAGTGAGCGCCGCGCTTGCCCGCCGTATTGAGCGCCCTTATATTGGATGCAAAATGAGGCTCACCATATTCGGCGCAACGGGCAGGACCGGACAGCTTCTCGTACGGCAGGCCCTCGGAATGGGACACGGGGTGACCGCCTATGCACGGTCTCCTTCAAAACTTCCCGTCACGAACAGGAACCTGGTCCTCATCAAGGGCGAGCTCGACGACTACCCGGCAATCTGCGACGCGATTTCCGGATCCGACGCTGTCATCAGCACGCTCGGTCCCGGCGCACGGCTCGAGGGAAGCCCTCTCGCCGTAGGAATGGGCACGATCGTTCGCGCGATGGAGCATTGCGGGGTATCTCGAGCTGTCATGCTCTCAACGGTGAGCGTCCATGACGATTTGGATCGGCCGCCCTGGCTTCTCAGATTCCTCGTCCGCCTCATCCGTCTCATCTTCAGACCGGCATATGATGAAATACTGCGGATGGCCGAGGTGATACGGGCCTCATCGTTACAGTGGACGCTGGTGCGCGTATCTCTGCTCACGAATCGGCACGTGACCGGGCGGGTCGTCACGGCGTACCCCGGAACGAAAGGGCTCCATCTGTTCATCTCGCGCGCGGACTTGGCCTGGTTCATGCTGAAGGAAACGCAGGACCCGCGATTCCTCCGGGCCATGCCGGTGGTGAGCAATTAGCCATGGGCCTCATCGTCAAACAGGGATTGCACGGGCGCGGGACATTCACCACGACACCCATCGTTTCGGGGTCGTGGATCATCCAATTCGTCGGGCCATTTCTCCGCTACGCCGAAACGAATGTCGACACTTATGCCCTGCAAATCGGTCCGGATATCTACATCGGTGAGTCGGGCGGCCCGGACGATTTCGTCAATCACTCCTGCGAGCCGAACACCGGATTCAAGATTGTCGGGACCAAGGCGGATCTGTACGCCATTCGTGACATAGCCGCCGGCGAGGAGCTGTTCTTCGACTATTCGACGACCCTGGACGAGGACGATTTCACGATGGAGTGCCGGTGCGGGACCCCGTCATGTCGGAAGACGATTGGCGACGCAAAATACTTGCCGGAATCTGTGTGGCAAAAATACCTCCACTTGGGCATCCTCCCCGACTACGTTCAGGCCCACCGAAAACAAATCCACGACGCTCCGCCGTAGGACACGATCACATGGATTGACGGGCCATGCGGGTTATAGGATTATGCCTTTCGGCATGAACGACCCCGAGACGACTGCCAAGGTAAGCCACGCCTCCTCCCTCATCCATTCCGCGAGATATTTGACGGCGTTCACCGGCGCGGGCATCAGTGTGGAAAGCGGCATCCCTCCTTTCCGCGGGCCCGGTGGCCTGTGGGGAAAATACGACCCGCGTACCCTGGAGCTGGACTATTTCCTCGCCAACCCCGCCCGCGCCTGGCCCGTGATCAAGGAGATCTTCTACGATCACTTCGGCCAGGCCCGCCCCAACGCTGCGCATCGCGGCCTTGCCCGTCTTGAAACCGAGGGACGGCTGAAGTGCCTCATCACGCAGAATATCGACAACCTTCATTATATGGCAGGGAGCCGGAACATCGTCGAGTTCCACGGCAATTCGCGAGTGCTCCGTTGCCTCACCTGCGGCACGAAGGTGGAAGCCTCGGAGGCGATATTGCATTCGCTGCCGCCGCTGTGCCCCTGCGGCGGCATGTACAAGCCCGACTTCATCTTTTTCGGGGAGGCAATTCCTCCCGAGGCTCATGCGCGTGCGCGCAGCGCCGCTCGGCAAAGCGACGTCATGCTCGTCATAGGCTCTACGGGTGAAGTGTACCCGGCAGCGCTCGTGCCGCGATGGGCCGTCGAGGTCGGGGCGAAGATCATCGAGATAAATCCAGAGGCGTCCGCGTTCACGGACTCCGTGACCGACATCCATATCCCCCTCAAGGCAGGAGAGGCCTTCGAGCTCCTCATGAAAGAGAGCGAATCTTGAAAACCCACGATCTGCGAAGCGACACGGTGACTCGACCGGGGCCGGCAATGCGAAAAGCAATGGCCGAGGCCGAAGTCGGCGACGACGTTTACGGGGAGGACCCCACCGTCAACAAGCTCCAGGACCTCGCGGCCCAGATGACCGGAAAGGAAGCGGCACTCTACGTGTCCACCGGCTCGATGGGAAATCTCATCCCCATCTACCTCAACTGCGGGAAGGGCAACGAGTTCCTCATCGAGGCCCATGGCCACAGCGTGCAGCACGAGCTGGCGGGTGTCGCGGCCCTCGCGGGAAGTCTTCCAATCATGGTCCCGGCGCCCAAGGGCGTTCTCACGCCGGCGCTTCTCGAGCCGTGGATCCAGCCCGATATCTACTACTGCGCGCACACGAGACAAATCGTCCTGGAAGACACCCATAACGCGGCCGGAGGGACCGTCTATCCTCTGGAAGCCCTTCAGGCAATCGGCACGTTCGCAAAAGCCAAGGGCCTTTCGGTTCACATCGACGGTGCGCGTTTGTTCAACGCGGCCGCCTCCTTGCGCCTGCCCGTGAACGCTTTGTGCGCGGATGCTCAAACGGTGACGTTCTGCCTCTCCAAGGGACTGGGTGCACCGGTGGGAGCGCTCCTCTGCGGGTCGCGCGAGCTCATCGCCGAGGCGCGCCGGGTACGAAAGTTGCTCGGCGGCGGCATGCGGCAGGCCGGCATCATTGCCGCGGCGGGCATTTACGCCCTCACGCACAACGTCGAGCGGCTGGCGGAGGATCACGAGAACGCGAAAGCGATTGCCCGCGCACTTGCCTCCACCGCATGGGCGCGCCTCGACCCGAACGATGTCGTCACCAATATCATCTATTTTGACACTCCGGGAAGGGATGCTCAGACGGTCGTCGACGCGCTGGCCGCCCAGGGGATTATGAGCGGTGCTTCGGCGCCGCACCAGATCCGCTTCGTCACGCACCTCGACATCAGCCGCGAGGACACGCGGGAGATCATAGGCATCGTGGAGAAAGCGCGCGTTTAGTCTCTAGACCCAGCGTGCGGCAATGGGGACCAGGGCGAGCAGCACGACCGTCAGGATCCAACCCAGGATGACTCCCGCTGCGACGTCGAACACGTAGTGGATGCCAATGGCGATCCGCGACATGACCATGAGCGGGCTCCAGATCATGATGCCGATGAATGCGGCGAGGGGACCGAAATGCCAGGCCAGAAGGCAGAGCATCGTCGCGCGTGCGGCGTGCCCGGAAGGAAATGAAAACGGGTCGGCCTTGCGATAGATGAGCCCGCCTTTCCCGGGCGGCCTCTTGCGGCGGATGATGGTCTTGATCCCCACCACCACGACCTCGGAGAGAAGAAGGCCCGCCGTGGTGACCACGGCGGGCAGCTTCCATTGTTCTCCCGCGAAAAACCAGACGAGCACCATGAACCCCGCCCAGAAGTAGATATCCCCCGAATGCGCCAACGCCGTGGCGAGCACGCGGGCGAAGCCGGGCCGGGCAGGCAGCGTGAGAGGCCCCGTGAGTGCCTCGTCAACGGTCTGGAACGTGCCCGACACGCGGCGGCCTATTTTCCGTACAGAGGGCCCAGGGCCGCGCACGCGCGGTAGTCCGCGCCTTCCGATTCCGCCTCTCCGAACGACGACCAGTACTTGGGGCGGAACACTTTCTCCGGTGCCACATTGTGCATGGCTACGGGGATGCGCAGGAGCGCGGCCAGAGCGATGAGCTCGGCCCCGACATGCCCGTAGCTGATGGCGCCGTGGTTGGCGCCCCAATTGTTCATGACTGAATAAACGTCCCGAAACGCCCCGTTTCCCGTGACGCGCGGCGCAAACCACGTCGTGGGCCACGTCGGGTCGGTCCGATCCATGAGTGTGCGCGCCGCGGCGGCGGGAAGATCCACCGTGGATCCTTCGGCGATCTGGAGCGACGGTCCCAAACCGGCCGTCCAGCTCAGGCGCGACATCGTTACCGGCATGCCGCCGAGGGTTTCGAACTCTGAGGAGAATCCTCCTCCTCTGAAGTACTCGACGTTCGCCGGACACCAGTGCGTAGCATCGAGACACGCCGCTGCTTCATCCGGAGTGATCTCCCAGAACGGCTTCATCGCCGGCTTCCCCGCGCGCGCCTGACGGCCCGTGCCGTCCAGCGTGGTGGAGCCCGAGTTGATGAGGTGAATGACGCCGTTCTGAGCAGGCCCGGAAAGTGACACGCCGGTCACCCGCTTCACCGCGTCGGGACTCCAGAAGGTGCGCACGTCGGAGAAGATCTGGGCCGTGCCGGTCAAGAGGTGGCCGAAGAGCATCGAAATCCCGTTCAGGTAGTCGTTTTCCGTGGCGCAGACGAACGCTTCGCGGATCCCGTTCCAGTCGAAGGACGTATTGAGTATGGTCTCCATGAAGTCGCCGTTGGGCAACTGATCCGTCCACTGCCGCTGCCCCTGAAAGCCGGATGCCAGGGCGTTGTGACCGAGGGCTTCTTCTCCGAAGCCGAGCTCCGCGAGGCGCGGATTGCCAACCATGAGATCGCGGCCGATGAGGACCATCTTGACGACAAACTCCCAATCGGCGTTCTTTTGCGACCGTGAGCGCTGCAGCTTTGCCGCGTTGCGGTCCTGAGCTTCGACGCAGTTTTCCTTCACCCACGCGAGGGCGCGGGTGAACTCATCCGGGTCGTAGATGTTTTCATTGATCCGCCGCACGAACTCGGACATGTCCACCATCTCGTAGCGCATTCCGAGCCACGATTCGAGGAATCGGGGGTCCACGATGGAACCGGCAATGCCCATGGACATGGCGCCCATGGCCAGGTACGAGGTGCCGCGCATGGTTGCCGCAGCGAGCCCGGCGCGCGCGAAGAGCAGAATCTTTTCCTGGACGTCGGCGGGAATCCGGGTATCGGCCGAGTCTTGCACGTCCCGACCGTAGATGCCGAAGGCTGGCAGGCCTTTTTGCGCGTGCGCCGCGAGCACAGAGGCCAGATAGACGGCGCCGGGGCGCTCGGTGCCATTGAAGCCCCAGACCGCTTTCGGGGTCAGCGGATCCATGTCCATGGTCTCCGCGCCGTAACACCAACAGGGCGTCACCGTAATCGAGACACCGACCCCCTGACGGGCAAACTTCTCCGCCGCGCGTGCGGACTCCGCGACCCCGCCAATGCAGGTGTCCGCGATGACGCATTCAACAGGCAGACCGCACGGGTGGCGGAGGTTCTTCGATAGAAATTCCGCGACCGCCTTTGCCATGGCCATTGTCTGGCCTTCCAAGGACTCGCGTATGCCGCGCCGACGACCGTCGATGGTGGGCCGGATGCCGATCTTGGGAAGGCTCCCCGCGAGCCGATGGACTGGAGATGCTGTTTTCATTCCTTTCGTCTGTGCCATGCCGTTCTCTCCTTTGCGCACGCCAATCTATTTGAAAAGCCGACTCTTGAGAAATGCCGCTTCCGCCTCGCGTGTCCAGTACTGGCCGTCCAGGAGCAGCGGTTCGATCTCGGGAATCTCGTGCGCGAGATCCTTGATCGTTTTCAGCCCGATTCCGTGGGCAAAGGGGAAGATCACGACCTTCCCCGTGAATGTGTTGTCCATCAAGGCCTTCATGCCCTTGGAAGCGGATCCCATGTCGCCGATCGCCGCCAGAGAATACGAGGTGGACAGGCGCCCCGATTCGGTAAGAGCGAGGGTGTCGCGCATGGCCGAAAGCGGCGAGCCGCTGGAGCCGATGACGCGCATGCTGGCCTTGATGATGGGTGCCATGGGCAGGTCCGTTACCGTTCCCACTTTCACGCCGGCAAAGATGTTGAGCACCCCATTGGGGGCGAGGTAATGAGCGGACTGGCTGATGATGAACGAAACCGGCACGAGCACCACGATGTCGTCGAACCCGCCCGGATACTTGTCGTGGAGGAACGTATCGAGCTCCTCGGCGGGGAGATCCTTGGGGTTTTCGAACGTGAGATTGACCTTTCGTTTTCGGCCCGCCCCCAAGAGTGAAAGGAGATGCTTCAGCCCCGCCAACCGCTCGTCGGAAAGGTCGGTCACGAGAATGTCCGTGGGGCCCTGCTCGTCCATGACGGCTTTGATAACGTGCATTTGACCCATGGGTCCGGCGCCGCCGACGAACCACGTGCGTCCGCCCGGTACGAGGGATTCGCGTGAGTTTGCGGTGTAGCTGGCCGCCACGTTCCCGTCGGTGCCGCCTACAAGGGATAGCTTTCGATAATGCACTTTGCCGACATCCACGGGAAGCTCGAGGTCAAAGACGCTGCTCTGAATGCAGATCACTCCATCGGCGTCGATCTCCTGGACGATCTTGCCGAAGGAATCGCGGTCCGGGATGCCGGCGCACACGATGTCGGTTGGTGCGGGGGCGCCCTCTATGCCCGCCTGGCTCACCGTGATCCCCGCCGCGCGGGCAAGCTCTTCGACGGCGCGGAGGTTCTCGGCGGAAAGGCCCTTATGGGAAATACCCGCGATGCGCTTGGAATCCAAGCCGCGAAGATCGAGGGGAATCTGACCTTGAGCCGAACCGACGAAACGCAGAATTGCCTTTTCTCGGAGACCCGTGCGAGCCTTGATCTGATAGGAGGCCGTCACGCACGTCCAGGGCTCGACCAAGGCGGCTTCGGCATATCCGGTCTCATTACGGACCGGCAGCAGGTAGCAGCCTTCATCGCCCTCGAGGATTTCCGTTCCGATCACGACGTACTGTGAAAGACCGCCGGGGATAGCGTAGCCAAAAGCCACGCCTTTTCCCTTATAAAAGACATCGGCCTGAATGATGAAGCGATTGCCGAGCTTGAACTTTCCCTTCCACTTTTCCCCGACACCCACGATCGTCATGGCCACCTCATGGCCGGGGACCGTCGGCGATTTGGCGAGATCCCGTCCCTCGATGCGCGGATGTGTATTGCCTGCCGAGATGAGCTTTATATCGGAAAAGCACAAACCAACGGCGTCAATGCGCGCAATGAGATTTTCTTCTGAATAACGAGGAAATGGCACCGTGTCCGGTCGGCCCTTGGTCCCGAGATTCTCCAGACCTGAGCCCTTCAATTGCCAGGAGAGTATCTCCTGGGGCAAATCTTCGAGGAACTCCATGCTGTGCTCCTTATGGTTGGACGACTCCGCCCAGAATGGGTCGTGGCATTCGGCCCTTCCAACTCATAGTCTACCATGAGAAGGGGTTGGAGGCAATCATGCGCTGCGAATGCTATAAGAATCGGCGATGCGTAGCCCGACTTGAAGCCCTCAGCGCTTACGTGCTACCCTGGTTGGCATGAAAAAGGAA
>Ga0265330_10002414_pt1 | contig 10203 bp, 13 predicted proteins | sample 41919metaG_FD_202083 | JGI IMG/M metagenome (GOLD analysis project Ga0265330, IMG submission 202083) | Rhizosphere microbial communities from Carex aquatilis grown in University of Washington, Seatle, WA, United States - 4-19-19 metaG | ecosystem: Host-associated > Plants > Roots > Rhizosphere... | reverse complement strand
GCTAGCAGCCCGTGGTGAAAGTCCGAATGGGCACCAGACGCGCTTGGGCGCGTCTGGTGCTTGGTTGATGACCTGAACATCTGATCAAGATCGACGGCAGATCTTCGGTGGTGTACGAAGGCGGTATGGCAATGGGCATCCGCGACGGCGAGCAGGAAGAGCTGTTCATCACGCACCAGCAGCTTCGTTCGCAAAGCCACCCCTACTATCAGGCGGTCAACAAGGTGTTGGCCGAAAGTGGCTTCGACAGGTTTGCGGAAAAGACCTGTGCGAAGTTCTACGCGAAAAAGATGGGACGGCCGAGCATGGCACCTGGCGTGTATTTCCGTTGCTTGCTGCTCGGGTACTTCGAGGGCATCGACAGCGAACGAGGGATCGCGTGGCGAGCCGCTGATTCGCTGAGCCTGCGCGACTTTCTCGGTATTGCAGCAAGCAAAGTGACGCCGGACCACTCGACGATTTCGCGAACACGGCGACTGCTCGACCTGGAGACGCACCAGGCTGTCTTCAGCTGGGTTCTGGGCGTGCTGGACGGCGCGGGACTCATTCGAGGCAAGACCCTCGGTGTGGACGGCACGACCCTGGAAGCAAACGCGGCCATGAAATCGATCGTGAGGCGCGACGACGGGCGCAGCTACGAGGAGTTCCTCACAGACCTGGCCAAGACGTCGGGTATCACGACGCCGACGCGTGAAGATCTGGCACGGATGGATCGCAAGCGCGAGAAGAAGGGGTCGAACGCGGACTGGTACAACCCGTACGACCCGGAGGCGAAGATCTCGAAGATGAAGGACGGGAGCACGCATCTTTCGCACAAGGAGGAGCACGCCGTCGATATGGACACGGGCGCGGTGGTGGCAGTGACCCTGGACGGCGGAACCGCGGGGGACACGACGACGCTGGAGGGAACGCTGGCAGCAGCCGAACAGAATCTCGAAGAAGCCCGAGAACACGCGGGAGAAGATTCAAAGCGCAAGCACGAGCCGAGCGAGGTCGTGGCCGACAAGGGGTATCACAGCAAGATGGTGATGCTGGCGCTGCGGCTCGGGGGATGGCGCAGCTACATCGCCGAGCCCCGTCGTGGCCGACAGAATTGGGAGGGCGAGGCCGAGGAGCGCGACGCGGTTTACGCCAATCGTCGGCGGAAGAACGGCCATCGCGGTCGCCATCTCATGCGTCTCCGTGGCGAGATCATCGAGAGGACCTTCGCCCATGTGCTGGAGACCGGCGGCATGCGACGCCTGTACCTTTGCCACCAGGAGAACATCGCCAAACGGCTGCTGGTGCACATTGCCGGTTACAACCTGGGTCTGCTCATGCGCAAGTGCTTCGGCGTTGGCAAACCGAGGTGTCTCCAGGGCCAGTCGGCCGCCCTTTGGGCTGCCCTGGTTACACTTTGGAACCTCCTGGCTTCGCTCATGCGGCTGCCAGGGCACGCCGACCGCGAGAATCAGCTCGCCCCCATCCAATCACCCGTCCCGTGGCTCGCTCGCGCAGCCGCATGAGCGAAGCCATTCACACCACTAAAACCACGGGCTGCTAGGAGGTCAGTCTCCCGATGACCAATAGAACCGCAAGTGTCGACAATGTCGGGGCTCTGGTCAGGAGGCTCCTAGCCGGTTTGCTCTGTCTGGCAGGGTGTACCGTGAGCGACGCCGTCGTCCGAATGGCAGATGCGTCGGCAGGCGCTGACGTGTCTATCGGTGCACTTCCGGACGTCGACGCAACCTTGTCGGCCAGCAGGCCCGATACTCTCGACTCGGGGGCTCCGTCGCCGCTCACACCTGCCGATGCCGTCTCTAGTGCGGGCGCAGACGGCGGAACCTGCGGAAACGGAACGTGTGAGTCCGGTGAGACGTCAGAATCTTGCTGTCGGGATTGTGGCTGCGCTGGCGGCTCGGTTTGTGACCGGAATCTCTGTATCACGCCGATTGCTATCACCGCCGGCGGCAACCACACCTGCGTTCTGCTCCAGGAAGGTACTGCCGAATGCTGGGGAGGAAATCAGTTTGGCGAGCTCGGCGGAGGTTTTTCCAAGAACCCGGGGAACGCCGCACCGGTGCGCGTTTCCGGGCTCAACGGTGCCAAGGCAATTGCGGCAGGAGGGACGTTTACCTGCGGGCTGATGGGAGACAAGACGGTGAGCTGTTGGGGCAGCAATAGCTCGGGGCAGCTTGGAACGGGAAATACTCTCCAGTCGAGCAGTCCCGTGCCCGTCTCCAATCTGAGTGGAGTCACAGCGATTGCGGCTGGCTACGATTATGCCTGTGCTGTAGCGGGTGGGCGCGTGAAATGTTGGGGCAATAACTCTGCTGGCCAACTGGGCGATGGAACGACAGAGACCTCACTTGTCCCAGTCGACGTTTTGGGGATCGATTCCGCCGAGAAACTAGCGGCGGGATATGCGTCGACCTGCGCGATTGTGAGCGACCAAACCGACCAAACGATTCTATGTTGGGGCGACAATTCGGACAACCAACTCGGTACCAGCAAGTCGGCGAGTCCCGGTGTGCCGGTGGCTGTGCCAGGCCTGACAAACGTGGTCGGAATCGCCGCATCCGACGACCAAAATCCGACCATCCCCTCTGGTAGTGTCGACGGATCGTTCTGTGCGTTGTTGGGGAGCGGAGCGGTCAAGTGCTGGGGCGCCAACTACCTGTGGGACCTGGGTGCTGGAAGCGCAGGCAGCACGAGCATGCGGCCGTTGTCGCCTGCAGGTCTGCTGACGGCCTCAACCGTCGCCGTTGGAGGGGAGTTCGCCTGTGCCGTGCTAACCGCGGGGCAGGTCAACTGTTGGGGTAACAATGGCACCGGCCAGGTCGGAAACAAGGAAGCCAACCAGCCTAGCCTGCCCGTCGAGGTGACTGGTCTCACGACCGCGGTTAGTGTTGCGACCGGTTACCAACACGCGTGTGTACTCCTTCGCGATGGCTCGGCTCGGTGCTGGGGGGACAACGGGCGCTTTCAACTTGGGAACGATCAGATGCCATCGTCCTACGTGCCTGTCGATGTGTTCGATCCGGTACAGAAGTAGTGCGGCATCTGCTCTGCTGCTGCGCCCGAGCGGCTGGCCACACGGGCATCAGCCCGCGAACCTGTGTTCTAGGTGGATGAGGTAGACATCCATCTCAACCCGCGAATCGGTCGCGACTGGATGCTGCCCGGAATGCAGCGGCGAATCGTCACGCCGGGGAAGGACGAGAAGCGCTATTTGGTGCTGTCGACGAAGATCATACACCTCGATGGCTGTCCGCCCAAAAAACTCCATCCGATGACAGGGCGAGGGAGAGATCCTCAACCGGTGTCGGCAGTGATCACTTGTCGGCCGGGTTCGGTGTGGGCTGACGAGCGAGCGGCGTGGCCCCATATTGGACCGCGAGAAGCCAGGAGCCTTCCCGGCCCCATCCTTGCGCCGCCTCAGTCTGAGACTGAGTCGCTGCGCTCTTCGGCGAACGTTGCCGCCGCCTTGCTTCTTCAGCGTTGAGGACGCTCAATCTGCGCGGGAAGAGCACAGCACCTCATCTTGGCGGCTCTGAGAGTTGCTCTGAGAGTGTCCGCGTTCAGTGCCCGGACATGTCCGGAGTTTCCCCGGACAGCACAACTATTACCGTCGTTTTGCGCCGCGCCTATCCCCGATGGCAAGCCAGACGTGGCTTGTCTACTCGTCTGTCGGCACGGCCGTTGCAGGTTCGATGGTCACCAAGCTAAAGTTCACAGCCTCGTCGACGTTGACGTGGTTCCCAACCAGGCAAGACCGTGTCGAAGGAGAATCTACCAATGTGCAAGTTCGTAATCAGCGTACTTCTCGGATTCACTCTTGGCTGCAATTCGAATGGTGGAGACACTGACAACACAGGTAGCAACGGAGGCTCTGGCGGGTCATCGGCTCCGGGGACCGTTACGTCCAATCCGACTAGCCCCTCGACCGACACCTCTCCACCCAGCCCAGAACTCGTTGGTTCGTGGATGGGAACCTGGACTCAGGGGGATTCAGTCAACCACGGCTCTATCTCGTTCGCTGTTACAGGCGAAGGGAGCTTTTCCGGCCAGATGGCATTTGCCTCATCCACCAATCGCAACCTGTTTGGGCCCGGCACAATCACGGGGACGGTACATGGCAGCGCTACGAAGTTTGCATATGAGTTTGAGAACATTCCGCTGAACTTGGCCTGTACGGGAGCCTTTGGCCAGGTTGCGAATCACGAAGTCACCGTTTCCTACACCATGAGTGGCTCAACGAACCCTTGTTATTTTAGCCTCACGAAGCAATAGATAGCGCATGGCGACTTGCTCGTCGCCCCGAGCAGGCCCGAGACGACCTTGAGGTGCTTCGCTCGACGCCGCCCACTTCTGTCCGTTGACCCCAATCAGGCCCTGCACCGACGGGCTCCGGTCGCACACCGACATCCCCGGAAAATGGGCCCATTGCTTTCAGCCAGCAACAGTCCCGAACACCCTCATTCAGGAGAATTTCACGATGACATCCCTTCCCGTCTTCCCCCACCATGCTAGGTCCCTCTTTTCGCTTGACCCACCTGTCCGCCTCAGGCAAACGCGCCCTCGCGTTACGCTAGCTTTGCTGCCCCGCTTTGTGTTTGTGCTCTACACCCTACTGGTCCTCGCGCCCTTCGCCGCCTGCGGCTCCGATCCAGAACCCGCAACTCGAAGCGGCAGCTCAAGTTCTGGCGGCAGCTCCGCTTCCAGCAGTAGCTCCGGTTCCGGCGGTTCTCGCTCATCTTCATCATCGGGAAGCGCCACCAACACCATTGACAGAGCGTTGGCTGGAACCACTTGGAACTACTCCAACAGCGGTTGGACATATTCAGACGCACACGATAAGAAATATGAGGATGACAACTTCACCTTGACGTTTAACGCCGACGGCACAGGCACATGGGAGGATGCCTATTCGAACCAGTACTATGTGTACAACGTGATTACCGACGCTTGGCAACCAAACGCTTCAAATGTGAAGGATCTCTTCTTCTCCTTTAACTATTCTGCCAGTTCGAGTTCGACAATAACTCTGACCAATTACGGACTGAAAGACACCGCCGGCGGCACAACCGTCACCATCACCGATTACACGCCATCATCGCTGTATTTCAACGATCACAGCTACACCAGACAATAGCGGGTGCGGCCCCTATCCGCGATGCGGCCGGAAAGGGCCCGGCATGTGGGATGTACGGGGCCCGGGCCGCGACAGTTCACAAAGGGGCGCGCGCTCCGTACAGACGTGCGAGTGCCTCAACCGTGGCAATGCCTTCGAGCCGACCACGCGACGGGCGATCGATCCATTCTCTTGTGTCTGTCTCTTGTGTCTGTCTGCGAAGTTCCGGCAGCACACCTCCCTCGTCGAGTGGCCTGAGGTTCGCGGGCGGACAGACACGCGCAGATGACAGGGGCTCCTGCGGTCATCACCCTGCGGAGGCAAGTGCCCTATTCGTCATTCCTCCTGTCGCTGGTTCTTAGGGCTCTTCCGAAAGTCCTCCAGGTCAAAGTCGGGAATCGATTCGAGCAGCCGATACATCCGCTGTCGGCTGAGGCCGAGTCGCTGGGCTGCTCGGCGAACATTGCAGCCCTCCTTCTTCAACGTCGCGAGAAGGGTCTCGGGAGAGGGCCTGTACGTGGAGTTGTCTGCCGAATCTGCGGCCGAGAGGTTCACGCGGATCTTCTCGGGAAGGTCGCCGCGCGATAGGACCTCCTTGTGGGCGTGCAGAGCCACCATCTGTTGCACGACTCGGTCGAGCTCGCGAACATTGTAGGGCCAAGCGTAGAGGCATAGCGCTTCGACGAGCGTTGTCTCGAGTCCCGGTGTGAGGCGGCTGTCCAGGTGACGCTCCATGAGGCGGGTAACGAGAAAGGGGATCTCATCAACGCGCTCACAAAGCGGCGGCAGCCGTACCGAAACGCCGTCCAGACGAGCGTATAGGTCCGGGCGAAACCGCTGCTCCTGTACGGCATCTCCAAGGGGGCTTTGCACGGCAGCAACCAGTCGAACGTCGACGGGCTCCGGTACAGATTGGCCGATGGGCGTAACCTCCCCCTGCTCCAGCGCGCGAAGCAACTTGGGCTGCAAAGTAGCCGGGAGATCCGCGACTTCGTCCAGGAACAGCGTCCCCTTGTGGGCCGCTCGAAAGTAGCCGTCGTGGGCTTTGTCCGCCCCGGTGAACGCGCCCTTGCGATAGCCAAAGAGCTCAGCTTCGGCAAGGTTCTCGGGAATTGCAGCACAGTTCACAGCAACGAATTCTCCGGAACGGCCACTCCAGGCGTGGACAGCCTTGGCCACGCCCTCCTTGCCGGTACCCGTCTGCCCTTCGACTAGGATTGGAACCTTCGTCGGGGCCGCCTGGCGAATTGGAAGCAGCGCGGGCCACAGGATCGGCCCCGCCCAATGACCGGGAACAACCTCATGGAAGTCCTCGCGGACCCCCGCCTGCTCGCTGTCGATCTCGACCACGTGACCAAGCCACTCGCCGATTCGAATCAAGCTTCCGAGGTCCAGCGCGATTTCTGCGACGCGGGTTCCGTCGACGAATAGCCCGTTGCGGCTATCGAGATCCCGAATCAAGTAGCCCGTGCCCTCCCGGCGAATGGCAGCGTGTTTGCGGGATACCTTATCCCCTTCCAGCAACACGTCCGAATCGGCCGACCTACCTAGGACAAGCTCGTGGGCGGGAAGAACAGTTGGCACCTTGTCCCGGAGGGGGAAGATCCATCGAATCGCCAGCAGCCGTCGCCTCGTCGCGTACGCGTCAAGGGACGGCTCCGGCATGGTGGGGCCCGGAGCCGTTTTCACAAAGGAGCATAGTGCCGGAGCGGCGGTGGCCGCACAAGCCAATCCGCAGAAGCTGGTGGTGGGAATTGATGCTGCGCGGATGCTAATGCGGCGAACAGTGTGCGGCGGGCGAGGCGGCGTCGTGCTAGGAAACTGTTCTTTCTAGCTTCTGCCGTGGCGGGCGCGTTATCCAAAACGCGGCGGGGTGGCCACTTCTCTTCGGTTTCTTGCCGGAACGGGGACAAGAATCTGGTGCCATCGCAAATGTGCTCTTCACCACCCAAACAACATCCCGACGGCGCATCCGAATCGCAATCTGATGTAAGCGCCACCAGGGTACGTCGGCGGGTACTGGTCATCGATGACAATGTCGACGCGGCGGACAGTTTGCGCGAAGTGCTCCTGTTCGGCGAGCACGAGGTCGAGGTCGCGTACGACGGCCCGCAGGGAATTGCCAAGGCGAGGGAATTTCTTCCCGACGTCGTGCTGTGCGATATCGGACTGCCGGGAATGGACGGCTTCGCCGTCGCGCGCGCATTCCGTGCCGACGAGATGCTCAACGCCGCGTTCCTCGTGGCATTGAGCGGCTACACTCTTCTCGAAGACCTGCAACGCGCAGAGGAGGCCGGTTTCGCGACGCACATCGCGAAGCCGTCGAGCATTGAGCAGATCGAGCGGATGCTCGCAGACCTGCCTCCTTCTCAGGTTCGCGGTGATCTACATCCGGACTCAACGACCCCATGAGGAAGCGGAAATCTTTCGCGAAGGTCGATGCTGCGTAGGATCGCCGCGCATGTCTTGGCCGTAGCGAGAGCCAGGATGTTTGATGTCTCGCGCGAGGGGCGTCGATGAAGGGGAAGCGGATCACGTTGGCGGGCACGCCGGCCGTCGCAGCCCCGGGCAGTATTTTCTTGGTGGGCGAGCATGCTGTGCTCGACGAAGGCGTGGCCGTTCTCGCAGCGGTCTCGCGCTACGCGATCGCGCAGTACGTGCCCGGGAGCAAGCCGCAGTCGGCAGTGGTCGACGAAGCTGTGAAGCGTTCGCTGGCGGCAATTGGCGAAGCATCGGCCGCTTTGCCGCCAGGGTCCGTACTGGTGGACAGGGACGCGTTCTGCCAAGGCAAGTTCAAGATGGGGCTAGGGTCCAGTGCTGCCACCGCTGTGGCAACCGTGGGCGCCATGTTCGAGACCGCGGGTCTGTCCATCGAAGGCAGGCGGCGTGAAGTCTTCGTGATCGCGGAGGCAGTCCAGCGGGTGGCTCAGGACGGACTGGGATCGGACGCGGCCATAGCATCCTCGGTCTACGGCGGTTTCATCAAGTTCGTCCAGCCCATCGAAGGATCCCCGGTCATCGAGCCGATTGTTGTGCCGGCCAGCTTGCACCTGGTCGTGTTTTGCGCCGGAGAGTCCGCTGACACACGCGAGGCGGTGGAATCCGTGCGGTCCTACGCGCGGCAGGCACCGTCGTCCTACCGTATGCTAATGGGTTCGCTCCGCGCTACGGCCGAACGTTTCGTGAACGAACTGGGCGCGGGTCGCGCCACCGGTGCCGTGGTGGCCGCCGGCCTCTATGGTCGGCAGCTGGCCGAGTTGAACAAGGCCGCACGCGTTGGAATCGTCGCCCCGGTCTTCGAGGCGGCGGCTGCTCTGGCCCGTGTGTTGGGCGGCGAGGTCAAACCGTCTGGAGCCGGAGGTGGCAACATCGGGGTGGCTCTGTTCGCCACGCCCGAGGCAGCGGCACTCTTCGTCCGCGCGTGCCAGCCGGCGCTTTCGGTGCTGGACGTTTCCCTCGCCCGCTCGGGAGTCCGCCTCCGCTCCGTAGAAGAGCCGCCGGTCGAGGCACGGGATCCTTTTCACGTCTGACAACAGTCCGGCTCGGCGCGCCTGAGCGCGGAGAGACCTTGCCTACAATTGTGGACGCACCCATCCGCCAACATCGCGACCACTGCCCCGCGACGGCAACCAAGATCCGAGCTTATCGGCAGCGGCTCCCGTGCCGAAAGAGGCACCAAGGAGACCTCCAAGATGAGTGATCCAGTGGCCGCCGTATCCCAAACCCAGCCTGCGACTCAACCCGCAGACGTGCGCCCAAGGGCGCCCGCAACCCCACCGCAGTCCGTTCCCACGGATACGGTTCAGCTGAGCAGCGCTGCCCAGGCGGCCTTGCAGGAGGCGCTGGAGACGCCCGCTCAGACCGCCAAAGAAGCAGGCACCGGTGACGTTCAGGCCAGAAGGCTGCTCGCCAAGGAGACCGCTGCCAAGGCAGAAGCGAAGCCGACGGAAACGGCGCACACCACGCACGTTGTGGCGTGACGCGAGCTCCAAGTCCGATCTGAGACGGCCATCGAGATCGTCATTCGCGTCGGCTTCGGAATCGTGCGCTCCTTCGTCGGGAAATGGGGCCTGATCGGCCAAGTCGGGCAACAGGGCGAGACGTCGCGCCGTCCGCGACCACCACCGCGCCGGGAGACACGCCTCAATATTCCACCAGTGGCTGTCGATGGGGCATCGTGGCCTGAACTCGGCCGGTCGCCCATCGCTCCGACCCTAGCTTATCCCCACCGGCCGAGTTCGGCCCGAACATCCTTGTCGACGATTACTGATCCAAGGCGGAGAAGCCAAGATTGCCTTTTATCGTCTGGAAGGACTCATACCGGACCCACATTCCGGAGATCGATGCCGACCACGCGCACCTTCTGGTGGTCGCGAACTACTTGTACGAAGCCGTGCTACGGGGAAGCGGCGAGCAAGTCATCCGGAGCGCGCTATCCGATCTTTGCTCCTACGCCGAGACACATTTTGCCACCGAGGAAGCGCTGCTGGCATCCTGCAGCTATCCTAACCTTTCAAGCCAGCGCGAAGAACACCTGGGGTTTCTCGCCAGAGTCCATGCGCTTGCCGCCAATTCCTCGTATGTCCGGGCCGACGATCTCTTCGATACGTTGAGAAAATGGTTACTGCGTCATTTCCTGACAAACGACCGCGACTACATCCCGTGCGTGAAAGCGCATCTCGGTCTGCAACCGTAGCCTGGGCCAGCACCAAGACGAGGGGCCATGGCCCATGTTCCCCGGAAACAGCGACAGGACGCCTTGCTACACGCTCGTGGGGTTGCGAAGAGGTCCGACGGAAGCGCCGACTCCTTCAGGCGGTTTCGGTGCGCCTGCCGACGGAAGCGCGTGGAATCCCTCTTCTGCTAGCGGAAATGCATTCCCGATGCGGCCGCTGCGGTTGCTTCCGTGTTCTTCCCGGGTCTCTCGTTGATCCGCGCCACGAGCGCGACGCTGGCCCTGAAGTGGGGCAGGCGCTTCGGCTTGACCGCGACGAGCTGGCCAGTGCGCGGGTTACGTCCCTTGTACGCCCTGTAGCCCCGGATCTGAAATGTCCCGAACCCGCGAACTTCGATCTTCTCGCCTCGGCGCA
>Ga0265330_10002413_pt1 | contig 10204 bp, 5 predicted proteins | sample 41919metaG_FD_202083 | JGI IMG/M metagenome (GOLD analysis project Ga0265330, IMG submission 202083) | Rhizosphere microbial communities from Carex aquatilis grown in University of Washington, Seatle, WA, United States - 4-19-19 metaG | ecosystem: Host-associated > Plants > Roots > Rhizosphere >... | reverse complement strand
ACGTTTTATTCCAATTTCCTTGATGCGTTCCTGTACGACGATGTACATGATATTCGCAACGCCAATCCCTGCCACGCCGAGTGTAAAGCTTCCAATAATCCCCAGAAAGATGTTGAATGCCAGGAAGAAGTAAAACATGAACCGATCAAACTCCGAGGTATCCCAAACAAACACGGCGTCCTTGTCTTCGGGGTCGAATTTATACCGTCGCCCCAAAACCTCCCGAACCTGAGAGATCATCTCCACCGAACGCGTAGGGTCGGCTGGCGAGAAGATGATATTCTGGAGGTGATTCTCACCGAAGACCGACGCAAACGTGGTGGCGGGAATAAACACCCGATCCTGGTCTCGGCGATTGTACGAGGAGTTCTGTATCTTCTTCATCATCACTCCCACAACCGTAAACGGTGTGGTTCCGATGAAGAATGTGCGGCCCAACGCATCGCTCTCGCCAAAGAGCAGGTTCTTCACTTCATTGCCGATGAGCGCAACCCTGCGGCGTTCGCGCATGTCCAAATCGTTGATGAACCTTCCTCCGGGTTCAGGAATCACATTGCGCATTTCGCTGTAAATAGGATAGACGCCACCCACCGAAGTGTTGGTGATATTGTCTCCCACACGACATGACGTTCCATGACTGGAATACTCCGGACTAATCTTGCCGATGTCTTTCACCTGGGTGGCCAGGAGCTTTGCATCGTCTTCAACAAGGGTAATGCCGCGGCCAATCCCGAACCCCTCAAATGCTCTTGAGGTTCGTCCGGGAAACATGATTGCTACACGCTCCCCTATCCCGTGCATATTGACGGCCAGCTGCGCCTTGAACCCCATGCCGAATGCGAGCAGCACAATTATCGCGACCGTGCCCCAGACGATGCCGAACACCGTCAGGAAGGTGCGCAGTTTCTGCGCCTTGAGGTCCCGAAGAAATTCACCGAGCGTTGTGCGAAGAGTCTCCATGCGGCAGCAATCCTTTATGCCAATCATCAAAGCAGCACAATGTCAACTGAAACTTGCCTTGGGACTACTCAATTTTCTTGACCGGCTTTTCCTTTACCTGATCACCCTCCTTGAGCCCGGTGAGAACCTCGATATTGATTGCGTCACTCAGACCTGTTTTTATCAGACGATCCTCATCTTTCCCCTCTCCAAGAGCGACTTTGACGAAAGACGAGTCGTTTCTAAATGTTACCACCCGTTCCGGGATCATGAGTACGCTATCCTTGTGTTGGATGATCACGTTCGCGTTGGCCGAATAGCCTGCACGAAGCGTGGTGCCGCTGCTCGAGGGCACAGTAATCTCAATGGGAAATACTGTTGCGTTTTCCTTCTTCTCAGCCTTCAAGGAGATCTTGGAGAGCACACCCTTGATCTTATCCGTCGGGAGAGCACCGATCTTGATTTCCGCCGGCATTCCTTCCTTCAGTTTGCCAACATCAATCTCATCAACCGAGCCCTTAAAGATCAGTTTGCTCATGTTGGCCATTTTCATCAGCACAGTGCCCTCCTGGTAAGTGGTGAGGGGGGTAACCGGGTCTCCCACTTCCACTGTCTTGTTCAGCACGAAGCCATCAATTGGCGCTTTGACGATGGACTCGATTTGCATCTTGTCAATCGTCACTTTCCCGCTCTCCATGAGCGCCAGTTTTTCACGCGAGATCTTTTGGCGGAGTTCGGACTCCTCGAGCTTACTCTGGAAATCCTCGTAGTCCTTCGTCGATATCAAATGCTTTTGTACCATCGACTCCTGGCGGACTTTGTCCTTTTCGAGATTGTTGAGTTCCACATCGGCAAGCTGGACCTGGCGTTTGGCATCAGCCAATTCCAATGGGGTCGGGTCAGGGCGGACCTCAAGCAGCGGTTGTCCTGCTTTGACATAAGACCCCGCGTCGGCATAAATCTTGCCCACCACCCCCGAGACCTTTGACTTTACCGAGACCTCGTTTTCCGGCTCGATTGTGCCGACCGCGAGCGCTTTTTCAACAATTTCACCACGTGTGACTTTGATTAAGGAGGCGGATTGATCGTCGCTTTTCTTGGAGCCCCCCAGGAAAAAGAAGCCTGCAACAATAAGAACAGCCACGCCGCCGGTTGAAAGCAGTATTTTCTTCTTCATTGGTGATCTCCAATCTCAACGTCTAGTGATCTGCGAGAGGAACATCTTCTTCCAATACGGGAACAGCCGGGGAAAGTTCCGCCAATTCATTGAATTTCAGTCACCCTTCCCCTTCCGTCTCACTCATCTCCTCGCTATATTTCATGCAGTCCCGGAAGATTTTTTTATGGATGACCCACATATCCTTGCCGATTTCCACCCTGCGGTTCGCGATTGGTTCATGAGCCAGTATGCCAATCCGACCCTTCCCCAGACAATGGGCTGGCCCAGCATCGCTTCCGGCAAGAACACGCTAATCCTTGCCCCCACGGGATCGGGAAAAACCCTTGCCGCCTTTTTGTGGGCCATCAACCACCTCGTTGATCAGCATGAGCAACAAGAGCTGTCACCGGGAGTTCGCATTCTCTACGTTTCCCCCCTCAAGGCGCTGAATAACGATATTGAGCGCAATCTGCATGCCCCCCTCAAGGGAATCAAAGAGCAAGCTCGGCGTCTGGGGTTGTCTATTCCTGACCTGCGTGTTGCGGTAAGGACTGGCGACACCCCCCAATCCAAGCGCGAGAGCATGATCAAGCACCCTCCTGATATCCTTATTACTACACCTGAGTCGCTCTATCTCATGCTCACTGCGAAACGTGCACGCGAGGTGTTCAAAACCGTGCAGTACGTCATTGTTGACGAAATCCATTCCGTTTGCAGCAACAAGCGGGGAGTGCATCTTTCCCTCTCTCTCGAACGGCTCCAAAGGCTCGCCAATCAGGAATTTATCCGCATAGGTTTGTCTGCAACGCAAAAACCTCTGGAACTCGTTGCCGCATTTCTCGGCGGACTCGAGTGGCACGATAGCGTTGGCAAACACTTGTTGAAGCCGCGCCCGGTCTGCATCATAGATGCAGGCAGCAAGAAGACCACGGACCTTCGTGTTGTTTGTCCTGTTCGGGACTTCTCCTCCCTTCCCGACGAAGGTGCCTGGCCTGCCATCCATGAGACGCTGCTTCGAGATATTCAGACGCACCAGACAACACTCATCTTCGTGAACAACCGTCGGCTCGCCGAGAGAATTGCCGCCGCCATTAACGACCTGGCTAGCCAACCCGGATCTTCGCCATTCCCCTCCACACAACTTCATGCAGTTCCAATCGCTGTCGGAGATGATGCTTCACAAACATCGTCTCCTGAAGTCCGCGAACCGGAGGAAGCTGGGATTCTCGTGCAGGCTTATCACGGGAGCATGTCTCGCGAGAGCCGAGAATCGATGGAGCGGGCGCTTAAAGCAGGAGAGCTTCGAGCGTTGGTGGCGACATCCTCATTGGAGCTGGGAATCGATATTGGAAGCATCGATCTTGTTATTCAGATTCAGTCTCCAAAAGGGATTGCCCGTGGACTTCAACGTGTGGGCCGATCCGGGCATGTCGTTCACGCATCGAGCAAGGGGAGAATTATCTCCACGCACAGGGAGGACCTCGTCGAAGCCACGGTGGTCGCACGCGCGATGCTGGAAAACGACGTGGAGCCTGTTAGCATTCCGGAAACCTGCCTCGACGTCCTCGCCCAGCAAATCGTCGCCTCCGTATCGGTTGAAGACTGGAGCGTGGACGCTCTTTTTCAACTTGTCTGTCAGTCCTACTGTTATCGGAACCTGTCGCGCCCAGTATTTGACAATGTTCTTGCCATGCTTGCGGGACGCTATACCGATGTCTCCTTTAGAGAATTGCGGGCTCGGATATCATGGGATCGCATCGAGGGAACGCTCAGAGCTCTGCCAGGATCTTCTCATCTGGCGATCACGAGCGGAGGGACCATCAGTGACCGAGGCTATTATGCCGTGACATTGGAAGACGGGAAGACCAGAATCGGCGAGGTCGACGAAGAATTCGTGTATGAAACGCGGGTGGGAGACACGTTTATCCTTGGGAGCAGTGTCTGGCGCGTTTCGAGCATTGATCGTAACCGTGTTTTAGTGACGCCGGCTCCCGGGCAACCTGCCCGCATGCCTTTTTGGAAGGGCGAAGGGATTGGTCGCAGTTTCATGCTGGGCAGGAAAGTGGGAGAGTTCCGCCGTCTCGTGGCAGAGAAGCTCGACGACGACGACTGCTTTGATTGGCTTCGCAATGAGTATCCTGTGGACGATAGCGCTGCATGGAACATCCTTGAGTACTTCCGCCGACAACGGGAATTCTCAGGGATAATCCCGGACGACCGGACCCTCCTGATGGAAGGGTTCCGCGACGAGATTGGGGATCCCCGGCTGGTCCTGCACTCGCCGTTCGGCCGAAGGATTAACGGCGTATTGGGGTTGATCCTTGCCCGCCGTTTGCGCGAAAACACAGGAGTTGATGCGCAGATGCTCTTCAACGACGAAGGGGTGCTCCTGCGCACTTCCGATGCGGAAGATATCCCCCTGAATCTGTTGGATGGCGTCACTCCCGATACGGCAAAGAAGATCATTCTTGAAGAGATGGTCTCATCCCCTCTCTTTGCAGGGCAGTTCCGCCAGAACGCGGCACGGGCGCTACTGATGCCACGAGTTGCGCCGGGGAAGCGAACCCCATTGTGGCTACAACGGCTGCGTGCAGGCGACCTGCTTGAAGTCGTGCAGCGGCACGACGATTTCCCGATTGTGCTGGAGACCATACGGGAGGTGCTGACCGACATCCTCGATGTCAACAAGTGCCTCGAACTCCTTGCGCAATTGCACACAGGCTCTGTCCGTATGGAGCACAGGAAGTTTGAGATCCCTTCACCGTTTGCCACAGGGATATTGTTTGATTTCATTGCCGTGTACATGTACGCGGGAGACACAGCGAGAACAGTGCCGGCTTCATCTCCTGCGGTGAACAAGGCTCTTGTTGACGAGGTTGTTCGTTGGGATTCCCTTGCCGGATTTCTCCGGCCCGAAGCCATTGAGCACGTGGAACGCAGGCTTCAGCATTCAGCGCCCGGGTTCCAGGCCCGATCGGCGGAAGAGCTCATGCAGATTCTTCTTCGTCTTGGCGATCTCAACACCCGGGAAATTGCTCAACGTTGTATCGGCGCGGCGGAGCCGCTTATTCAAGCCCTTGCCGTTCCCGGAAGAATTGTGCAAGTCCGATTAACTGATGAAGAGCACTGGATTGCGGCGGAAGATCTCTCCTTGTACAGCGACCTGTCCGATGATGCGAAAGCACGGGAGGTGATCGTTCGCTATATCCAGAACCACGGACCGGTCGGACGTGCGGCTGTTGCTCAGCGATACGGGATTCCCGTAAGTCGCTTGGAGAATCTTGAGGCGCCATGGCGTTCAGAGCATGCGATGCTTCACGGCCGGTTCACCGATCACTGCGACGTCAATGACGTGGAATGGTGTTATCGTCCCAATATCGAACGGATCCACCGGCAGACAATCAGTCTTCTTCGAAAGGAGATCACCCCCTGCACGCTCAGGGAATTTTCTCTCTTTCTCCAGCGATGGACCAAACTCACGGATTTCTCAGAACAGCTGAGGGGATCGTTGGAAGGGTTGATCGAGCAATTCCAGGGACTACCGTTGCCGGTTGACGTGTGGGAGAGGGACGTTATTTTCCCCCGGATTCCCACGTATTCTCCTGATCACCTTCGTGCGCTCACACGAAGCGGCATCATCATTTGGAGAGGAAGTGGAAGCGGACGAATCAAACCCATCATCCGTGATAGCACATGTTTTTCAGAAACCAAAATGGATCCGGGGGAGGAACCTTCCTCTCCGGCTCTCAAGATCTTGGAGTTCCTTGGAACATCCGGCGCTGTGTTTTTTCAGGATCTCAGAGATGGGACACGGTTGTCGATGGATGGTCTCAACCACGGTCTCGCCGAACTGTTTTGGTCAGGGAGGATCTCTAATGACGCATTTGAGGAGATTCTCGCGCTCAAGCGGGTTAACAGGCAGAGCCACGCGCCGGCCGAACGGGTGGAGATTCTCAATCCGAGGCACAATCCTCACAGAGCACGCCTGGTTGGGACCGCACGTCGGGCCTTGAAGCAAGTGCCCGGATGGAGCGGACGATGGTTCGTGCTCGATCGCATAGACAGGTCGACAACAGCTTCGCTCGAAGAAACAGCCGCCGCCCAGGCACGACAATTGTTGGCCAGATACGGCATCCTCGCCCGCGAATTTCTTGGGCGCGAAGATGCACTGCCGTGGTCGTTGTTGGCAGCCTCACTTCAGAAGATGGAGATGCGGGGTGAATTGCGGAGGGGTTATTTCGTTCCAGGGCTTGCGGGAATGCAATATGCCCTTCCTGAAGCTGCCGATCTCATTCGACAACCCAGCCTTTCGAGAGAGACGAAGACGTCTGTTGTGCTTGTGGCCACAGCTGATCCCGCGAATCCCTTCGGTCCGGGGTTGGAATTGCCAGGAGAACATCCACCGAGGGTTCTTCGCGCAAGCGGCCATTACCTTGCCTTTGCCGACGGCAGTCCGATCATGCTCTTTGAAGGAAATGGGACGAAGATTACCGTTCTCGGCACCCCGGATGAATCCCTCTTGAGGGAGGCGCTTCAGCGCTTTTTGAAGTTGATGACAAGTCCGGAGCCTCTCCGACCTTTTAAGGAGGTCACGATTGAGTATTGGAATGAACAGCGGCCTGCGGATTCATCGGCGTCCGCGATGTTGCGTTCCTTGCACTTTGAGAGGGGAAGGGATCAAACCATGAGGATTGATGCATATATGAAATAGCCTGCTGCACCTCATTCACGTTCTCACGCAGCTCTTGCCACCCACCACGTCTTAAGTTTTCCCGCTGAAGAAGATCCAGGAAACGCAAAATCTTCCACCTCGAGGATAGCGAAGCGCGCATCTTTGAGGGCCTTGGTAATATCTTTTCGTCGAAAGCAGCGTTCTTGCAGAGTCTCCTGAACGTGTCGCCCGTCGGCGGCAAAGGTGATGTTGATGTGCGTTGTTGCAACCTTGAGACGTCTGTCGTAGGAGTTCTCAAGCACCATTGTGAAATCGTCAAAACTTATGGTTTCCGTTCCGTGCCAGAGGCGCCGGAAACAACGGTCATTGTTCACATCAAAGACAAACAGACCATCGTCGCGCAACGTTTGTCGCACGGCATTGAATGAACGAGCGAGGTCGTAAAGAGAGGAGAGATGGTTGAACACATCATACACCGATACTGCGAGATCAACGTTGCAAGGAAGAGAAAACGATCTGACATCGCCGACAAGGAAGGAAGCATTCACTTTTTCCTTCCTAGCCTTCCGTTCCGCTTCCCCCACCATTTCCGAAGAAATATCAACACCGGTAACTGTCATTGCCTGACGGGCGAGGAGAATCGCCAGTGTTCCGGTGCCACAACCCAGGTCGACGACACTCGAGGGATTATCACCGAACATGTCCAGCGTCTTCTTGAGCTTCGGGAAAATGCGCCGGCTGTACTCCATTCCGTACCATTCCTGCCATCGGTCATAGACAGCAGCCAGAGATCGATACCCTGGAGCCGGCTCACTTGGCGGCGACCCGGCGGAGAATTTGTGTTCACTGTCCCGCACTATCCACCCGCTTCGACGGAAAAAGAAACCGGAGCACCTGTTGCCATCATTCCTACAAAATCCCGGAAGAGATAATCGCTGTCGTGAGGTCCGGGTGAAGCTTCCGGATGGTATTGCACCGAAAAGAGCGGCAAGTTCCTGTGGCGCAGTCCTTCATTGGTTTGATCATTGAGATTGAGGTGCGTTATTTCTATGGCACTTGGATCCAGCGAGGCAGGGTCAACCGCGAACCCATGGTTCTGCGAAGTGATTTCGATCTTTCCGGTGATGAGATTTTTGACCGGGTGGTTTCCTCCGCGATGCCCAAACTTCAACTTGAAGGTTTTTCCTCCGAGCGCATGGGCGACAAGCTGGTGACCAAGACAAATGCCGAATACCGGCTTCTTTCCGATCAACTTCCTGATGTTTTCAATAGCGACATGAACCGCAGCAGGGTCTCCTGGCCCGTTCGAGAGGAATATGCCGTCGGGATTCATTTCCAGTATCCTCTCGGCCGAAAAGTCCGCGGGCACAACGGTGACCGAGCAGCCATATTCCGTGAGGCGGCGAAGAATGTTCCGTTTGATTCCGTAGTCATAGGCGATAACGGAGAATTTCCCTTCACCTGAAACCAGCCGTAGCGTAGGGAGGGCGAACGGAGTTGTATCGATGCCGTCCCAGGAATAGGGTTCTTCGCACGAAACCTCTGTGGCAAGATCGAGGTTGAGCATGACAGGAGAAGCGCCGACCTTCCTGAGAAGGCTGGCATCATCAAGATCTGTTGTCGACAGGATTCCCCGCATTGCGCCATCGGTGCGCAGCATTCGTGTGAGCATGCGCGTATCGAGCCCCTGGATGGCCACGACCCCATGTTTTTCAAGCCAGGCGCCCAAGCTGGTGGTTGCCCTGAAATTGCTGTATTCGGCACAGTATTCGCGCACGATGACACCTGCAATCTGCGGTCCCCCCGACTCTACATCGGCTTCGTTGACACCATAATTCCCAATCATCGGGTAGGTCATTGTGACAATCTGGCCGGTGTATGATGGGTCGGTGAAGATTTCCTGATACCCGCTCAGGCTGGTATTGAACACAACCTCACCGGTAACCTCACCTGCAGCGCCAAAAGCCTCGCCCGTGAAGACGCAGCCATTTTCCAGAACAAGTTTTGCGATCATAGGTCCCATGACACTTTCGGTGAACACTTATGCACAAGATGTTGCCAATTCAGCCTTGAGCACACATCGGTCTCAGCCTGGCCCATCAATTGATATCGTTATATCTCATACACTTAGCCGTTTGTTTTCAACAAACTCATAAGAGAAATCTATGTCAGTAATCTTGTGGATAACGTAGTGGATAACCTCACACAAGAAAAACGCGGCACTGAGGGAAGGTCTTTCCGTCACCGCCGCGTACACTGTGATTCAGGTTCTTCAGCATCAGAATGGCAGATCGTCATCCACGCTCCCCTCAGGTTTTCCCAGTCCCGACCCGGACTCCGGCGGCTGGGAAGCAGTCTGTGTCCCGGATGCAGGCGCATACCCTCCTCCGGAGGATTGCTGCGCATGGCTCATTGGCACCCCACCTGCTTCGCCCGTGCCTCGTGGATCAAGAACGATAATATTGTCTGCAACAATTTCCGTAAAGCTCCTCTTCTGCCCTGTATTCTTGTCGTCATATGACCGGGTCTGGATTCTTCCCTCAACATAGATCTTCCTTCCCTTCTTTAGCCATTCTCCGCAGAACTCAGCAAGCTTTCGCCACGCAACGATGTTGTGCCATTCCGTCCGTTCCTGGAGATTCCCTTCAGCATCTTTCCACGCTTCATTAGTGGCGAGGGTAAATGTTGCGATCGCCACACCGCTCGGAGTAAAACGCACTTCAGGATCACGCCCGAGGTTTCCGATAAGCATCGCTTTATTCAGGCTTTTTGCCATAGTCACTCCAGAGTGGTCGTGATATCTTAATGAGAATCCTGTTCTTTTTCAAGTCTGGGTTGCGATTCGCGGTATCGGGGATTCGGGTACACACTGAGTCCGGAAGGGCTGAGAACGTAGATATGTTCCCGCGAGAGGGAAACGCATTCAGGCTGCTCCATGTGTCCATCAGTGACCGGGAGAACCAGCCTCTGCACGAGCCGGTGTGCACCATCGAAGATCATTACCGAGCCGGAATCCAGGACCGCGATTGATTGCTGGTCGGCCGATAATCCGCGAGGCTGGGTAAATCCTCCTTCGAACAGCTCTCCGAGGAAATTTCCAAATGCATCGTACACCATCACGCGCGGCGGGTCGAGGACGCAGACTTCGTCGTTGGGACCGCAGGCCACGATGGATGGCTTACGAAGATTTCCCATTCCTGCGCCAAATCCCCCGAATGTTTTTTCCACGGTATTGCTGTTCCCCACCTTCACGATCCGCGAGTTCTCCGTATCGCAAATAAAGAGCTCCCCCAATCGTGAAACACTCACGCTGCTCGGATATCCGAATCTCTCGTCCGGGTTGGAATTGTCGCGCGTAAAGAATGTCGAGATGAAGGCCAGATTCTTGTCGAACCGTTGAATACGATGGTTCCCGTAATCTGCAACAAAAACAT
>Ga0265330_10002410_pt1 | contig 10206 bp, 11 predicted proteins | sample 41919metaG_FD_202083 | JGI IMG/M metagenome (GOLD analysis project Ga0265330, IMG submission 202083) | Rhizosphere microbial communities from Carex aquatilis grown in University of Washington, Seatle, WA, United States - 4-19-19 metaG | ecosystem: Host-associated > Plants > Roots > Rhizosphere... | reverse complement strand
GCGACTGTGACGCAAGCGCCCACCGCGATTGATGCAGTCCAGCATCTTCGCGTGTGTCTCAGCTCGACGGCATTCTGATCCGCAGAGTCCGAGATGTCATTCGAACAACTGTTCTTGCTGGTTCGCAGCAACCTACAAGATCTACCTATGCCATTGCGCGAGCCGCTTCGCACTCTGAGACTGCTTCCCATGCGAGAATCATTATGTGGTGCAGGACGCGCCACGGCTCGGCGGCGATGGATTGCACATCCGACGCAATGCATCCGTTGCAGGATTAGCTTCATGACATCGACATCACTTGCTGAGAACCAGCAGTCGATCAACTGGTTCGAGCTCATCGTTGAGGGGGCGCCCGATGCGATCGTGATGGCCGATCACGGGGGCATCATCACCCTCGTGAACGCGAGGGCCGAGCAGATGTTCGGCTACGCGCGCTCGGAATTGATAGGCAGGCCGATTGAGTTGCTCGTACCGCAGCATTTCCGCGCCGAGCATCGCGGGCAGGTGGCGCGCTTCCTGGCAAAACCCGTGACGCGTCCGATGGGCGCCGGCCGTGAACTGTATGGCGTGCGCAAGGACGGCGTCGAGGTCCCAATCGAGATCGGCCTGAAGCCACTCGAGTCACCGCAGGGGTTGTTCACGCTGGCCTCGATCATCGATATCAGCGAGCGCAGGCGCGCCGAGGAAGCGCTGCAGCAGATGGCTGCGCTGGTCGCCTCTGCCGACGACGCCATCATCGGCAAGACTCTCGACGGCGTGGTCACCAGCTGGAACCCAGGCGCTGAGCGGCTGCTCGGCTACACGGCCGAGGAAATGCTCGGCCAGCCCGTGCTGCGGCTGATTCCGGAAGACCGCGTCGAGGAAGAAGCGGTGATCCTGGAGCGCATCAGGAACGGCCTGCGGGTCGCGCACTTCGAGACGGTACGGCGCAGGAAGGATGGCACGCTGGTGGAGGTGTCGTTGACGATCTCTCCGATCCGCGACCGCAAAGGCGTGATCATCGGAGCTTCCAAGGTGATGCGTGACATTTCAGAGCGCAGGCAGCACGAGCGGGAACTGCGCCGCAGCAGCGCCGAACTGGCGCTGATGAACCGCGAGCTGGACGAATTCGTGTACACCGCTTCGCACGACCTTCGCGCACCACTCACCGGCGTGGCGGCGGTGGCGCAGTGGATCCTTGAGGACGACCGCTCGCTGTGCCCGGAGACGCGTAGCCGGCTGGCGCTGATCCAGGCGCGCATCGAGCGCATGCATCGGCTGCTCAACGATGTGCGCGACTTCGCACGCGCCGGCCGCGCCGATGAGCCGACCGGCACAGCCGTCAGCGCGGCGACTCTGGTGGCGGACATCGCGGCAACGCTGCACGTTCCCGCGGGCTTCCAGATCCGCTGCGACCTGTCGCTGCAGAGCATCCACGTGACGCGCGTGCCGCTCGAGCTCGTGCTGCACAATCTGATCGGCAACGCGATCAAGCATCATGACCGGCCCGGTGGCACGGTCACGGTGTCGGCCATGCCGCGCGGCGCGTGGACAAGATTCTCGGTGATCGATGACGGCCCCGGAATCGCCAACGAATACCACGGTGTCATCTTCGAGATGTTCCGCACGCTGCAGCCGCGCGATGCGGTGGAAGGCAGCGGCATGGGACTGGCGCTGGTGCGCAAGGTTGTCGGCAAGATGGGAGGCGGCTGCGGCATCGAGCCTGCGCGCGGGCGCGGCGCGCATTTCTGGTTCGACTGGCCGGCATGCGGGACCACCGAGTAGGAACACGAATGGACCTGGAGACGATCAAGATCCTGCTGGTCGAAGACGACGACATCGACGCCGCGACGGTGATGCGCGGCCTCGCCGGCGCGAAGATCGCGAACCCGGTGGTACGGGCCCGCGACGGCGTCGAAGCCCTGGAGATCCTGAAAGGAACCAACGGCCGAACCAGGCTGCAGCCACCCTATCTGCTGCTGGTGGATATCCGCATGCCGCGACTCGACGGCCTCGGACTGATCCGAGAGCTCCGCAACACCCCGGCGCTGCAGCGCACGGTCGTGTTCGTGCTCACGACATCGGACAATGATCGGGACCGCACGGCCGCTTACGACGGACACGTCGCCGGATACATCATCAAATCCCACACCAGCCAGCATTTCCTGCAACTGGCGCGCATGCTCGAGTATTACCTGCTGATCGTGTCGCCGCCGCCGGCGGATCAGTGCGCTTGACCTCCTGCACAGGAGTATTTTCCCCATATCGCACGCTATAGACGGACCGAGAGCGCGGCGGGGAACGCCCCGCGTGCCGCCAGCGGCCCAATGCGCGCCGCAGATCCTGGTAGACGCGAGCGACGCCGCTCACTGGGACGAGCTGATTGCGTGCCTGCGACAGCGCGGGTTCCAGGTGCAACGCGCCGCGGACATCGACCCGCAGTGGCACAGCTCCGGCGGCGCAGTGTGGCTGGTCGATACGGCGGCGGCGGCCCGCGCACCGCAGCGGCCATTCCTGGTCATCGCAGGCGGCGATTCCGCCGCGACGCTGGCGGCCGCTGTGGAAGCGGGTGCCAGCGGATTCTTCGTGGCGCCGGTCGAGATGCTGAGCCTCGCAGCGGCGATCAGCATCGCGGACCGCGAGGCCCGGGCTACCGCCGGACAGGCGCAACATGCCGATAGACTGAGCAGCTCGGTGGAAGAAAACCGGATGGTCGGGGTCGTGGTCGGTATCCTGATGGAGCGCTATCACCTGCTGCGCGATGACGCATTCGAGCGGCTGCGCAGCTACTCGCGCTCGCAGCGCCTGCGGGTCAGCGAGGTCGCACGCCAGGTGCTGGTCGGCACCGAGAATCATACGAGTCTCGCCAACGAGATCTGGAAAGCAGAGACGAGCGGTCAGCAGCTGCGCCCCTGACACCACCCGGGGCTTCGCGCTGCGTCGCAGCGTCGGACGCGGTGCGCTACGACTTCTTCAACCGGTGACTTCAATCACCTTATGTTTTCACCGAACCGGCCGACAATCCTGGGTAAGCGGAGACGCGGCCCACTGATATGAAGGCCACAATCTCCGCCGCGCACCTCGTGCGGCCCCGATAGGCTGCCGTACGGGCCCTCCGAGGCCTGCTCCCCGCCTCAACCAGGATGACCGCTTAGCTCGCTCGCGCGTGCAGGCACCGTCATCGCGTTGAGCAAAGGGACGGGACCATGTCGGCAACATTCCAGCGTTGGATTTCCTGCCTCGGCAACGCGTGGCCACGGCGCGCGCTGCTGTACGTGCCGTTCGCGCTGGCACTGTGCCTGCCCGGAACAGGTGCCGCATCACCGCGCACTGCGACGTGGGGCGATGATTCCGGGCTCGAATGGCAGGACGAGCATGGCGCGAGCACGCGGCTGTCAGACTGGCGCGACCGGACCGTGCTGCTGACGATGGCGTACTCCACCTGCCGCGAGGTCTGCAGCTACGCGCTGCATCGACTCGAGGAGCTGCAGCAGAGCGCCGATCACGCCGGTACGCCAATCGAAGTGATCGTGATCAGCTATGACCCGGCGGTCGACAGCCCCGGTACCTGGACGATCTACCGGCAGCACCACCATTTCCTGCGCACCAACTGGCATTTTCTCACTGGCAGCAGCGCAGCGACACGACAGCTCGCGCAGGACATCAACTTCCCGTCGTGGCGCTACGACGAGCACGTTGTACACGACTTCAGGATCCTGCGGATCGCGCCCGGCGGTCAGATCGCGGGAAGCCTGGACTGGGCAACGCGCAATCAGGACTTCTTCCGGACGACGTCCATTACCTGTCCTTCATCCGATCCAGGGGAATGCAAACCGTGAGCACTCGCAAGCTTCTCAAGCGGCCGCTTTGGCCCTCCCGCATCACCGCGTGGCTGCTGCTGGGAGCGCTGGCGTTGCAGGCTCCGGCACGCGCCGACGTCGAGGGTCTCGCACTGCACGGCTTTGCCTCCGTCTACTACACCGCGACCGGCCAGCAGAACGCTCCGGAAGGAAACACGGGGTTCAAGCTCGATAATCTGGACCTCTATCTCGCACCCAGTCTGTCAGATCACATTCGCGCGCTGATGGAGGATGTGGTCGAATTCGACGACTGGCATGCGCCGGGCGAGAGCAATGGCCAGCCGGTGATCGACATCGAGCGCCTGCAGGTCGGGTATGTGTTCAACGACGACGTGACCGTCTGGATCGGCCGCTTCCACACGCCGTACGGCTACTGGAACACCGCCTTTCACCACGGCGCGCAACTGCAGCCAACGGTCATGCGGCCGCAATTCGTCGCCTTCGAGGACCACGGCGGAATACTGCCGGCGCACATGGACGGGCTCTGGGCCACCGGTCGAGCTGCCCACGGACCTGGCCGAATCACCTATGACGCCTACCTCGGCAACGGACAGCGTATCCTCGACGGCGCCCTCGACATGCAGAACGAGGGCAATGCGGATGCACACACTGCGTTCGGCGGGCGACTCGGATATGAGTTTCGAGGCGGAGCGCTCGACACGCTATGGATCGGCCTGCATGGTTTCGACGAGCAGGTCGACAATTTCGTCAGTGGCGTCATGACCGCCGCGACCAATGTCAAGGTGATCGGCGGATTCTTCCACTGGACACCGGGAAACTGGGAGCTGCTCGGCGAGTACTATGGCTTCCAGAACCGTGCCCATGACGGATCCGGGCCCAGTCACTCGAGCAGCGCCTGGTACGCGGAGGCGAACTACACCTTCTTCGGACTGATCACTCCGCTGGCGCGCTACGAGTCCGACCGGTTGTCGCAGGACGACGGCTACTTCCAGTACCTGCAGGGCGGAAAGTCCTACCAGCGCGAACTCATCGGTGTGCGCTACGACCTCACGCCCCAGGTCGCACTGAAGCTGGATGGCAACCATACCGATGCGACTCGAGACGGCGGGCAGGCCTACAACGAGATGCACTTCCAGGTCGCGGTACGGTTCTAGGGGACGCAACGCCATGAAACTCCAAGCCCACCGGATCCGGTACCTGCTGTGCTGTGCAATGGCGCTGGTGGCGGTGCTGCCGGCACCGTCGCTCGCCGACGTGTACGTGATCATGAACGCCTCGCTGATGCTGACGCCAGCGGACATCACGTCCGTCTACACGGGCGACAAGCAGCTGGCCGGCGGCACCAAGATCCGGGCGCTCGACAACCACGCCGGCCAGGGCGAGTTCCTCAGCAAGGTGCTGCAGCTCAATCCGGGACGCTATGACTCGCTGTGGACCATGAAGAGCTTTCGGGACGGGCTCACGCCTCCCACCGTGAAGTCGACCGATGCCGACGTGATCGCCTACGTGCAGACTACGCCCGGCGCGATCGGCTATGTCACCACTGCTCCTCCGCCGGGCGTCGTCGTCCTCAGGAAATACTGAATGGACGGCACGACCGCCACCGACGCCCCTGTAGGCGCCGATGCCGGCGCCGGCGCCGGCGACCGCGCTGACTCGATGCGCAAGATCTTCCTGCTCGTCGGCGTGGCCATCGTCATCTTCATGGCGTTCAGCGCCTACAGCGTACGCAAGGAAATGCAGGGCAGCGCTCAGCTCTCCACCATCAAGGACACCTACTTTCCGCTGCTGCAGCGACTCGATGCGAACATCGTCCGACTCGACAAGATCGAGGAGCTCTACGTACAGGTCGTTCTGACCGGCGACCGGGATACCATCGCCAAGGCGGGAGAGGTCGGCGTCCAGGCGGACCAGACCTTTGCCGAAATTGCCGGACTGTATCCGGTGCAGGGTCGGCTCGTTACCCAGCTACGGTCCGACCTGAAGACCTATCAGGAACTGGCAACGAAGACATCCATTGCCTATCTCAGCAAGGACCGTGCGACGGCCGCGCCGATGGCTGCCAGGATGAACCAGGCTCTCAGCGAGGTCGGCCAGCGCCTCAAAGGCCTGCGGGAGACCGCCTACGGTGACTTCGTGCGCACGCTCGAGCGCTCGCAGCTCGACGCCCGCGTCCGCCTGTACATGGGACTCGCGCTCGGGGCTATGAACCTCGGCTTCATGGCGGTACTGGTGTACTTCATCCGCAACAATCTGCGCATGATGTCGGTGATCGCGCTGCAAAACGCGACCCTGGAGCATCGCGTCGCCGAGCGCACCCTGCAGCTGAGTCAGAAGACCGCCGACATCAATGCGATGCTGCACAACATGAACCTCGGGGTCTCGACGGTGATCCCGGGCAACGTGATCCACAGCGAGTACTCGAACTACCTCAGGACCATCTTCTCGCTCGACGACCTCGCCGGCAAAGACCTGATCGTGAGCCTGTTCGGCCGCTCCTCCCTCGGGGAGGACACGAAGGACCAGGTCGCGGTCGCTCTCGGCGCCATCCTCGGCGAGGACGAGATGATGTTTGCCCTCAATGGGCACCTGCTGGTCCGGGAGATGCAGCTGATCGAGCGCGACGGCTCGCGCAAGACCGTGCAGCTGGAGTGGAGCCCGATCATCAATGACGACGGTCGCGTCGACAAGGTGCTGCTGATCGCGCAGGACGTGACGCACCTGCGGGAGCTGGAACTGAGTTCTGCACACCAGCAGGAGGAGCTGGAGATCATCTCGCAGCTCATCAAGGTGTCGATCGGCCGGTTCAACGAGTTCCTGAAGTCAGCCGCCGAACAGCTGGCGGCCAACCGGCGACTGATCGAAGACCCGCTCGCGCACGGCCCGGACTCGATGGCGCAGCTGTTTCGCAACATGCACACCGTCAAGGGGAATGCACGCACTTTCGACTTCACGCGCATCACCGAGTTCGCGCATCGCGCAGAGCAGACCTACGACCGCCTGCGTCGGGATGTGCAGGCCCCGTGGGATGTCACAGCAATGCTTGCGGAGCTGAAGGCCGTGGAAGACGCCATGACGCGCTACGTGTTCGTGAGCGAGGACACACTGGGGCGCAAGGGGCGCGCCTCGGATCTGCTCACGGCGCGCGGAGCCTTCGTCAGCAACGAGCAGCTCGCCGAGCTGCGTACGACGGCCGCCTCACTGACGGCGATTCATCCTGATCCGGAGCTGCAGCAGCTACGGCGGGCGATCCTCCAGCTTGGCCTGATACCGCTCGGGCGGCTGATCTCGGGCGCGGTCGATTCGCTCACTTCGCTCGCCAAGGAGTTGCACAAGCCGGCGCCGGCGGTCGAGGTCATCGACGGCGACATTGCCTTCACGAGTCAGTTCGCCGAGGCACTGAAGAGTTGCTGCATGCACCTGCTGCGCAACTCGCTCGACCACGGGATTGAGGATCCGGCCACCAGGATCCTGGCCGGCAAGCCGGAGCGCGGCACGATTCGTGTCGCCTGCGTGCGCCATGGGGAGCAGGTCGAGCTGCACATCGGCGACGACGGGCGCGGGCTCGCATTGCACCAGCTGTACTACAAGGGACGCACCTACAACCTTATCGGGATCGACGAGGCGCCGACCCGGGCCGAAGTAGCAGGCGTCGTTTTCCACTCCGGGATTTCCACGGCCCAGGAGGTCACGCAGGTTTCTGGGCGAGGGGTCGGCATGGACGCCGTGCGCACCTTTCTCCAGGAGCAGGGCGCAAGTATCCGCGTGCAACTCGAGGAGTCCTCGGAGACCGAGTTCGGCTTCGCTCCGTTCCGGTTCGTGATCACCGTACCGCCTTCCGCGTACGCGTATTGAGGCCGCGTGTCCGCCATCCCTGACAATGCCGGACTGCATCGGCGCACCGATGCACTAGCGCAGGAGGTCGGCCGCCTCAGATCGCTCGCCGTGGCACTGGAGCGCTGGCACCAGGACATGATCTCGATGATGGCGCAGAACCGCAGCATGGACGCTGAAGGTGAGGACATGCATGCCATTGCCCGGCAGCTGATCATGGTCTCATTGAACGCCGCGATAGAGGGCGCGCGTGCCGGAAACGAGGCACGCGGCTTCGTGGCCGTCGCAGCCGAAGTGAAGACGCTCGCGCATCGCGTGCAGACGCTTGCCGGCGAGCTCGGAAAGAACCTGCAGACGAGCAGTCTGATCACCACCGCGACTTTCCAGGACATTCAGGCCGCCGGGAAGATGATGATGGCGGCAATCAGTGGTCTGGAGGTTCAAGTCAGGGACCTGCGGCTAGAGATCGGCTAGGCGGACGGGTGCTAAGCGAACAGGGCAAGCGCAATATCGAGCAGGCGTTTCAGCGTGCCGCCCGCGGCACGGTCGTGCGCACGAGCGCGGACGTGTGCGACATCGCACTGGCGACCGACCCACAACCGGATCCGCGCCATGGGCAGCTCGTGCTGATCACCGTCTCCTCGTTTGCGTTCAGGCTGATCACGATCTTCCAGGTTCGCGACACGCCGGAGATCCGCTCGTACTATCTCGCGGACACCGATCAGCGCGGCATCGATGAATCATTCCACGAGGTCGCCAACCTGTGTTGTGGCGCACTGAACCGCGAGTTCTCGCGTTCTTTCGCGCACCTGGCGATGTCTACGCCGTATACCCTGGATGCACGCTGCATCTCGTACCTCGCGCAGTTGCAACCTCAGCTGCTGTCGCACTACCTGATTACCATCAATGGTTCGGTGCAGCTGCGGGCGACGCTTTGCATGTGCTGCACGGCCCCGGTGGACATCCAGTTGAATGCCGCCGAAGTCGAGCAGACGGGCGAACTCGAGCTATTTTGAAGGGAGGTTCACATGGCGCAGATACTGGTCGTCGATGATTCAGGCACGGTGCGCGACGAAGTCGCCGGCTTTCTCAAGAGCAACGGACTCGATGTCGTTACCGCCGTGGATGGCAACGACGGGCTTGCTAAGCTCAAGGCCGATCCACGCATCCGGCTGGTCGTGACCGACGTGAACATGCCGAACATGGATGGCCTGACGATGGCTGAGAAGGTCCGCAGCGAACTCGGAAACTCCAAGGTCAATCTGATCATGTTGACCACGGAGAGCAGTGCGAACATGCGCGAGCGCGGGAAAGCGGCCGGCGTCAAGGGATGGATCGTCAAGCCCTTCAAGGGAACTGCGGTACTCGATACGTTCCGGAAGCTGGTTTCGTAGAGCCGCCAACGCCGATCTGTTCCGGAGCAGACTCGCTCAGGATTTAGCCTTCTTCGGGGGCTTAGACTTGCGCGCACTGTTCATGGCAACGGCCTGGCGCACGAGCGCCTTGAAGGCGGCCCCGTCCAGGGCTGCTCCTTCATGAATGTCGATGGCGCGGCGTAGGTTTCCGTCGAGGCTCGCGTTGAAGAGCCGGTCGGGATCCTTCAGAGCCGCACCCCTGGCGAAGGTGAGCTTCACGACATGCTTGTAGGACTCGCCGGTACAGATGATGCCGTCATGCGACCAGACCGGGGTGCCCCGCCACTTCCACTCCTCGACGACGTCCGGATCAGCTTTGTGAATGAGCTGGCGGATCATGCCGAGGGTCTCCCCCCGCCAATCCCCAAGATCGGCGATCCGCTTCGAGATCAGCTCGGATGCCGGCCGGTCCTGGCGCGCCCCCGACTTCTCCTTCATATCCTCGGTTCCGCGTTTGTCAGTTGCTTCCTGTCGCCTGCTCCGGCTGATACCAGTGCAGATTGTCCGGGCGGGGAATAAACGCCAGGCGAGTCGAGGGACCATCGCCATAGGGCATCGCACGATGCCAACGGCCGGTAGGAGCATTGATGAGGTCGCCGTCAGTGACGGTGAGCAGCTGCTCGCCTTCCACCAGGAACTGCTGACTGCCTTCGATGATCAGCCAGATTTCGGGGAAGTTGGCGTGGAAGTGACCCCAGACCGTGTCGGGAGGCGTCGGCGCGCCGCTCAGAGACCGTAGTATCGTGACGTAGGTATGATCATCGCGGATCCACACGCCGCGCTTCTCGCCGCCCTTCACGATCTGCGTGTCGAAGTCGATGGACGGTACGTTCACCTTGTCGTACTCGCCGTGTCCACTATAGGCAGCCTGGATGTAGTGCACGCCCTTCACCGGGGTGGGCGTCTCGGTCAGCGGATAGTCGGGCGCTTCGCCCGCCGGTCTCATTTGGAAGCGCAGGACGGGCTCGGTCCCCACCGTCTCCATGCTGTATTGCAGCCGCTTGGGCACCTGCAACAGAAAGTGCTTCGATGCGATGAATGGCTCCTCGCCCTCGATCGTGACTCTCATCTGGCCTGACTCCACGACCCAGAACACCCGGTCATCGGCATAGAACTGGGTCTTGGTCCTCACGCCCGGAGCCATCGAGATCCACTCC
>Ga0265330_10002407_pt1 | contig 10214 bp, 9 predicted proteins | sample 41919metaG_FD_202083 | JGI IMG/M metagenome (GOLD analysis project Ga0265330, IMG submission 202083) | Rhizosphere microbial communities from Carex aquatilis grown in University of Washington, Seatle, WA, United States - 4-19-19 metaG | ecosystem: Host-associated > Plants > Roots > Rhizosphere >... | reverse complement strand
TACCTGGAATTCATCCCCGTCGTCTTCTTCGCCTGCTCGACGAACCTGTTGGTGAAGGTCTTGCCGACGTCGACATTGGCTTTTGCGACCTCGGGCGAACTCTCGCTGAACACCGCGAGCACGGCATCGGCGCCCTTGGGGTCCATCTTGCCGGTTTCCGAATACATCGGGATCGTGTTCTTGAGTGCTGCGAGATAAAGCTCCTTGTTCTTGCCGACCGTCTCCGGCGGCATCTTCGCCATGATGTCCTCGGGCGAATGCGAGTGAATCCAGGCGAGCGTGTTCAGCATCGCGTTGGTCAGCGCCTGCACTTCCTTCTCATGCGAGGCGACCCACGCCGCCGTCGAGTAGAGCGCGCCGCCCGGATATTCGCCGCCGAACACGCCGAGCGTATCCTTCTGCGTGCGTGTGTCGGAGAGGATTTGCAGGTCCGGATGGCTGCCCTGCAGCACGGTGACCGAGGGATCGAGCATTACCGCGGCGTCGATCTGGCCCTGCTCCATCGCCGCGACCGCGGTCGCGCCGAGACCGACGCCGATCACGGAGGTCCCGGCCGGATCGAGGCCGTTTTTCTTCAACAGATATTTGAGGAAGAAGTCGGTCGAGGAACCCGGCGCGCTGACGCCGACCTTCTTGCCGGCGAGATCCTTGATCGATTTGATTTCGCCATTATGCGAGGGCGAGACGACCAGGACGAGGCCGGGATAGCGGTCGTACACCACGAACGCGACCAGCTCCTGCTTCTTGGCGGCGAGATTGACGCAGTGGTCGAAATAGCCGGACACCACGTCGGCGCTGCCGCCGAGCACGGCCTTGAGCGCGTCCGAGCCGCCCTTGAGATCGACCAGTTCGACGGCAAGGCCCGCTTTGTCGAATTCGCCGAGCTGTTTTGCGAGCACGGTCGGCAGATAGCACAGGCAGGCACCGCCCCCGACCGCCACGGTGATCTTGGTTTGCGCCGCGGCGAGACCGGACGTCATTGCCAGCACCACGAGCGCCGCAGCCAGCCTGCCAAAGATCGTTCTCATGTTGTCCTCCGGGCCATTTATCGGTTGGACGCAAGATAGAGCAGCGCGCGCGGCTTGAGAAGGCGGCTGGCGGCCTCTGGTCAATGGCCTTTAGGCGAACTAGCATCGGCTTGCAAAAGAAACTGCAAAAGGGGACGAATTCCATGAATCGCATCACCACGACTCTGACCATCGCTGCCGCGTTCGCCGCCGGCTGCGCGGTGACCCATCTGATGCAGCCCGCGCGCGCCGCCAGCGAGAACATCGCGGCGCAGATCATCCATACCCAGGATTTCTCCGGCGACGCGCTCGGCCCGGCCAACGCCGGCGGCATGCATTCCAAGATGTATGTTTCCGCCGACGGCGCCACCGTCTCGATCCAGGACGGCAATGTCGGCAAGCACATGCATCCCAACGCCAACGAGATCCAGTACATCCTGGAAGGCACCGGAACGATCTGGCTCGGCGACAAGGAAGTTCAGGTCAAGCCCGGCGACCTCATCGTCATCCCCCACGGCACCGCGCATGGCGGCACCAAGCCCGATGGACGCCCGCTGAAGGCGATCGCCATCAAGACGCCGCCGCAGACCCCGGATGACGTCAAGATGCTGAACTGAGGGCGGGCGATTCTACGGCTGTCATTCCGGGGCGCGCGCGAAGCAGCGAACCTCAGATGTGCAATTGCACATCTGAGGTCTGGTCCTTCGGACCATCCCGGAATGACGGAGAAGCCCCTACCCCCGTCCGTCCGCCGCGTCCGGCCGCCAGACCAGAAGCCTGCGCTCGACCGCGGTCACCGCGAGGTCGATCAGGATGACGAAAGCGGACAGCACGAACATGCCGGCGAACACGCCGGCGACGTCGAACACGCCCTCGGCCTGCTGGATCAGATAGCCGAGCCCGGCCGCGGAGCCCAGATACTCACCGACCACGGCGCCGACCACGGCAAAGCCGACCGAGGTATGCAGCGAGGAGAACATCCACGACAGCGCGGAGGGCCAGTAGACATGCCGCATCAACTGCCGCTCGCTCATGCCGAGCATGCGGCCATTGGCGAGCACGGTGGCACTGACCTCCTTGACGCCCTGGTAGACGTTGAAGAACACGATGAAGAATACCAGCGTGACGCCGAGCGCGACCTTCGACCAGATGCCGAGGCCCAGCCACAGCGTGAAGATCGGCGCCAGCACGACGCGCGGCAACGCATTGGCCATCTTCACATAGGGGTCGAACACCGCGGCGACCAGCGGCTGGCGCGCGAACCAGAAGCCGACCAGCACGCCGCCGAGCGAGCCGATCGCGAAAGCGAGGATCGACTCCCACAGCGTGATCGCCAGGTGCTTCCAGATCACACCGGTCCGAAACCAATCCAGGATTTGGCTGCCGACGTCGAGCGGATTGGAAAAGAAGAACGGCGGCAGCAGCAGATGCCCGAACACCGGCACGGTGGCGAACAACTGCCACAGCCCCAGCGCGATGACCGCGACCAGCAATTGCAGCGCAAGCAGTCCAGCCCGGCTCATTGCGCCGCCCCCACCGAGGCTTGCGACGATTGCGCGTAGCCCTTCATCACCTCGTCCTTCAGCACGCTCCAGATCTCCCGGTGCAGCGCGTGAAATTCATCGCTGAGCCGGATTTCCGAAATGTCGCGCGGACGCGGAAGCTTCACCCGCCAGTCGCCGATGATGCGCGCGGCCGGCCCCGCCGACATGATCACGACGCGGTCGGCGAGCCCGATCGCCTCCTCGAGGTCATGGGTGACGAACAGCACCGCCTTGCGGTCGGCGTTCCACAATTCCAGCAGCAGGTTGCCCATGATCTGGCGGGTCTGGGCATCGAGCGGTCCGAACGGCTCGTCCATCAGCAATATCTTGGGATCTCGGATCAACACCTGCGCCAGCCCGACGCGCTTGCGCTGGCCGCCCGACAGCATGTGCGGATAACGGTTGCCGAAGGCGCCGAGGCCGACCGCGGTCAGCCAGCCCTGCGCCCGCTGCAGCGCCATCGCGCGCGGCGCGCCCTGGATCTCCAGACCGATCGCAACATTGTCGATCGCGGTTTTCCAGGGGAACAGCGCATCGGCCTGGAACAGGTAACCGGCATCCCGGTTGAGGCCGCTCAACGGCTGGTCGAAAATCCGCACCGTGCCCGAAGCCGGCTTGAGCAGGCCGGCGGCGACGTTCAGAAGCGTCGATTTTCCGCACCCTGTCGGCCCGACGATGGCGACGAATTCGCCATGCGCGATGTGAAGGCCCGCCTTTTCGACCGCGGTGTAGACGCGGCTATCGGCGAGGCGAAACGCCACGGTGGCGTCGTCAAGCGCGACCGCCGTCGATGTTGCGGTGACATCCGCCTGCACACGTTTCCCCGATATCGATTGTTGCGGCGGTGGGATTACCGCGCCGTTCCGGACAATTCAACCGGTCGCGGCGACAGGCAAGCGCCGCGCCGGCTTGGTGGCCTGCCTATGGTGTGATATTCGAAAGGAAATGACCGTCGCCCCGCCACTAATCGCCTTCGCGCATGTCGGCAAGCGTTTTGACGGCGGCCGCGGTGCCAAGCCCGTTCTGGCGGTGGATGACGTCTCGCTCGAGGTCGCCGAGGGCGAATTCCTCGCCATTGTCGGCGGCTCCGGTTCCGGCAAGACCACGCTGTTGCGGCTGGCGAACCGGCTGATCGACGCCGATTCCGGCAGCATCACGGTCGAAGGCGAGGACGTGCGCGCGGTCGATCCGGTCGCCTTGCGCCGCCGCATCGGCTATGTGTTCCAGAGCGGCGGATTGTTTCCGCATCTCAGCGTCGCCGGCAATATCGGGATCACGCCAAGACTGTTGGGCCAGCCGGCGGCGGAGATTTCCGCGCGCGTGGACGAACTGCTCGATCTGGTGCGGCTCGATCGCGGAGAGTATCGCGACCGCTTTCCGCATGAGCTGTCCGGCGGCCAGCGCCAGCGCGTCGGCGTCGCCCGGGCGCTGGCTGCACGGCCGCGCATCGTGCTGATGGACGAGCCGTTCGGCGCGCTCGATCCCCTCACCCGCGACGCGCTGGGCGACGATTACCGCGCGCTGCACGCAAAGCTCGGCCTGACCACGGTCATGATCACCCACGACATGACCGAGGCCATCCTGCTCGCCGACCGCATTGCGGTGATGCGCGCCGGGCGGCTGCTGGCGCAGGGCACGCCGGCGGAGCTTGCCGGAAGCGGCGATGCGTATGTCGGCGAACTGCTGCGCACGCCGCGGCGGCAGGCAGAGCGGCTCAACGAATTGCTGCCGCGGGATGGCGCGGCATGAGCCTTTTCACCGATCCGCGCTGGAGCGAGGCGCTGGCGCATCTGCCGGATTATCTCGGCAACCATGTGCGCGTCAGCGTCACCGCGCTGGCGCTGGGGCTTCTGGTCAGCCTGCCCCTCGCGATCGCCGCGCGCAACGCGCCTCTGATGCGCGGCGCGCTGCTCGGGCTTGCCTCGATCGTGCAGACGGTGCCGGGCCTGGCGCTGCTTGCGCTGTTCTATCCGCTGCTGCTGGCGCTGGCGTCATTGTCGCTGGCCTGGTTCGGCGTCGGCTTTTCCGCGTTCGGATTCTTGCCGTCGGTGCTGGCGCTGGCGCTCTATTCGATGCTGCCGGTGTTGCGCAACACCATCACCGGCCTTGCGGGCGTCGATCCCGCCCTCCTCGAGGCCGCCCAGGGCGTCGGCATGACACCGCGCCAGTCGCTGTTCACGGTGGAACTGCCGCTGGCGCTGCCGGTGATCATGGCGGGCATACGCACCGCAGCGGTGTGGGTGATCGGCACCGCAACGCTGTCGACCCCGATCGGCCAGACCAGTCTCGGCAATTACATCTTTGCTGGATTGCAGACCCAGAACTGGGTGTTCGTGCTGTTCGGCTGCCTTGCCGCCGCGGTGCTGGCGCTCGCGGTCGATCAATTGCTGGCCCTGATCGAGACCGGCATTCGCAACCGCGGCCGCGTGCGCGTCGCGCTCGGCGGCATCGGCATCGCCGCGCTGGTCGCAGCCACGCTGGTGCAGGCGCCGGCGCGCGGGCCATCGAGCTATGTCGTCGGGGCCAAAACCTTTGCCGAGCAATATGTGCTGTCGGCGCTGATCGCGCAGCGGCTGCAGGCCGCGGGGCTCATCGCCACCACCCGCGAGGGTCTCGGCTCCAACGTCATCTTCGATGCGCTGGTGACCAACGACATCGACGTCTATGTCGATTATTCCGGCACGCTGTGGGCCAACCAGTTTCACCACACCGACATCAAGCCGCGCGAGGAACTTTTGCGCGAGTTGAAAGCGATCCTGGCGCAGCAGAAGGTGACGTTGCTCGGCGAACTCGGTTTTGAAAATGCCTATGCGCTGGTGATGCCCCGCCGGCGCGCCGAGGCGCTAGGTATTCATTCGATTGCCGACCTCGCCTCGCATGCAGCGACGCTGTCGATCGCGGCGGATTACGAATTCTTCTCGCGGCCGGAATGGGCCGGGCTGCAACAGGCCTACAGCCTGAAATTTCGCGCGCAGCGGCAGATGCAGCCGGACTTCATGTATGCGGCGGCCGCCTCCGGCGAAGTCGACGTCATCGCGGGCTACACCTCGGACGGGCTGATCGCGAAATACGACCTGGTGGTGCTGGACGATCCCAAACACGCGATCCCGCCCTATGACGCGATCCTGCTGCTGGCGCCGAAACGCGCCGATGATCAGGCCCTGCGCGGCGCGCTGGCCCCACTGCTCGGCAGGATCGACATCGCCGATATGCGCGAGGCCAACCTGCGCGCCGCCGGCGGCGACGGCGCGTCGTCTCCGCCAGCAGTGGCGCGTTGGCTGTGGGAGAAGATCGCCAAGCGCTAACCTAGCGCCCCCTCACATCCCCGGTTCGATCGGCTTGTCGATTTCGTCGCCGGCCTCGGTCCAATCCTTGAAGGGAAACGTAGGGCAACCGCCAAAGAATTATGGTTGAGCAAAAAAGTAGCGGCGGAACTGTCGTCGTAGGATTCTGACGTGGCAGATGACGTGCACCGGTCTGGCCCTGTTTGACGGTTGGAATCCGGGGCACTTACACTGGTTCCCGTTGACGACGCGCGGGCAGTTCTGCCGCGCGATAATCAAGATGAGAACGCATCTACCAAGATGACCTCTGCACCGGCCTTGTCTATGGTTGCGGAGTTGGGCACAGAACTTATCCTTGTCCGTCCGCAACCCATCAAAAGGCACGTTACATGGAGAAGCCCGCAAGGTCCCGCCCCTGGATGACCGCCGCGATCAAGATACGGCCAATGAACGAGAGCGACGTACCGGAGCTACTTCGGCTCATGCGTGCAATCGTCAGCTTTGAGCGTGGTCAGAACTTCAGCGTTGACGAAGCGGAGCTGCTTCGCCGTGGCTTCGGTCAGCGGCCCGAGTTTGGCGCTTACGTCGCAGATGCAGGCACAGGGTCACTCGTCGGAATGGCGGTCCACTACGAAATCCCGTTCATGCATACGCTGCAGCCACTTCTGATGCTGAAGTGGCTCTATGTTGATCCCGAGTGCCGAGGTGGGCGCGTCGGCCAAAGGCTCATGCGGCAAATGGCCCTGCACGCCCGCGCGACGGGGCACGAGCGCTTCTGCTGGTTCGTGCTGAACGATAACATGTTGGCGCAGTCATTTTACCACAGCCTCGGCGCGATGGAGGACCCTGAGTGGCGGCGGTGGATCATGCCTACCAACGCTTTGAACCGACTCCTGGAAGGCGCAGAATGATCGTCACCTGCCGGTTAGCATGCCTGGGGCGCACCCAATAATGCCGTCGGTTGTGATCGAACTCATCAGCGCCGACATGGTCGAAAGCTACCGCCGCGAGGCCGCGTCGTCGCCATCCGAGTGGCGCGTTGGCTGTGGGAAAAGATTGGAACGCATTGAGGGCTAGAATCGCAGGGTGGACAAAGCGAAGCGAGCCCACCATTTTGAAAACACGCGCTTTCGTGCGCCGCGAGTAATCGGTAGGCACGGCGCAAGCCCGCCTTTGCCACCCTACAGATTATCGCGCCCTCACATCCCCGGTTCGATCGGCTTGTCGATTTCGCCGCCCGCCTCGGCCCAATCCTTGAAGGCGCCGGCGTTGTAGACCTGGGCGTAGCCGAGATCCTTCAGCGTCTTGGCGGCGAGCGCGGCGCGGCCACCGGACGCGCAATAGAGGATGAGGGTCTTGTCGTTGGAAAAATTCTTGTCGTGATAGGGCGAGTCGGGGTCGGCGCGGAATTCCAGCATGCCGCGCGAGACATGCACCGCGCCGGCGATCTTGCCGCTCTTTTCGACCTCCGGCGCGTCGCGCACGTCGACCACCAGGGTGTTGCCCTTGCCGATCATCTCGCGCGCCTGCGCCGGCGTGATCTTCGGCACCGCGGCGTTGGCCGCTTCCATCAACTGCTTCAGATTTGTTGCCATGACGACCTCCTGGAATTGCCTTCGTAAGGACCGGTGCCGCAACCACACCAGCTAGGGCGCTTTTCCCACGGCGATGAGCTGGACCTGCGCATTGACCGGCGCCGACGGATGCAGGCTGTCCAGCATTTGCTCCTCGCCGAGCCCGATGGCCTGCAGGCGTTTCGGCGAAATCTTGAACGTGCTGACCATGATGTCGCGGATCACCTCGGCCCGCCGCTGGCTCAGCGTCAGATTATAGTCGCGCTTGCCGGTCGAAACGCTGTGGCCCACGATCAGGAACTTGGATCCCAGCAGCGAGGGGTGATAGAGCGTATCGGCGATGCGGCCCAGCATCCGATAGGAATCGGGCCGCACGACGGCGGCGTCTTCGTCGAATTGAATGTCGATGGCGACCTGCGGCAGCTTGACCAGGTCCGGCGCGATCAGCGCCCGCTTGAGCGGCGCGGCATCCAGCTTCGCCCGCGCCTTGATGCGGTCGGCCGCCTGTTGGCGCAGCGCTGCGAGATCCAGATCCGGCGTGGTCTCCGCGCCGGCCAGCTTGTTGATCCACTCGTCCGCGGAACCGGCCGCCGGCGTCTGCGCCGCGGCCGGGATCGCCGCAACACCGATCAGCGCGGCCACGAGCAGCGCGACGCCGCGCCGGCTGTTCCTGCCCGGTCGCATCAGCGATACCCCGCTTCGGTGAGGGCCTTGTTGCAGTTGATGGTCATGCCGCGCGGTCCCGCCAGCAGGCAATCCAGGGTCTGGGCGCGATCGGCCTTGACGCTGCCGCAGTATTTGTTCACGTCGCGCTCGCACATTTTGGTCACGGCTGCGCGGGCCGCGACCCGCTTCGAAATCGCATCGAAGGCCCGGCCGTAATCGCTCTTGCACTGGGCCGACATGACGTCCTGATTGCGTGACAGGCAGTCCTTCAGGCGCACGGTATCGAGGTTGACGCCGCGGCAATTGTCATCGATGTCCTTGGCGCAGCTGGCACCCAGCAACGCCGTGGCATCCTCGAATTTCATCGTCTCCGCCGAGGCGGACGACCAGGCAACAATCAGAAGCAGGGGAAATAGCGCGCGGGCGAAAATCATGGTTCATCTCATATGGATTAGGCGCCCGCGGTCAAGCCATGGCGGCGAAAACGGCGGCGACCGGGCCACTGTCCCGAACAATCTACTGCGGTGCAGCGTCTAAAGGTCGCAGGTTCGGCTACGCGGAGGCCGTGGCCAGGAGCGCGACCGGGATGTCGCCGGTCAGAGATATTTCAGCGCGTAACAATGCGTCACTGGGCCGGGAACCTTGTCTCGGAAATCCTACAAGCCGTGGATCTGGCCGGCGTCGATCAGGAGCCGGTTGAAGCGGCGGGCTTCGGCGCCGTCCTTGCAGGCATAGAACACGCCCTTGCAGCGCAGCATGATGCTCTTCTGCTCCTCGAACGACGGATCGAGCGGAATACCGGCGGCTTCCTGGATCACCAGTGGCAGATAGGCCCCGTCGATCGTGTCCATTACGGCCGGACTTTCGACCGGTTCGAAATTGATGGCGTCGATCGCGTAATAGGTCGCGTAATAGCGCGGATCGTAGTCCTCCAGCTTCCTGCCGACCCCGGCTTCGTCGAGGCCGGGATCGAGAACGTGCGGCGAGAATTCCGGCTGATGATCGCCGTACCGCACGATCAGGAACGGCTGCCCGGGAAACTTCTTCTTCAGGCCGGCGATGAAGGCGCGGTAGTCTTCGGCACTCATCGACTGCCGGCGCAGATATTCGTCGACCACCGGCTCGTTGCCGGGCGCGCGCCAGGACGGCGTCAGGTCGGCACGAAACCGCGTCTCCCAGGGGAAGTGGTTGGCGGCGAGATAGACGAACATGAACAGCGGCGTCGCCGGCGGCGCCTCGGCCATCAGGCCCAGGGCCTTGTCATAAAAGAAACTGTCGGGCTCGACGTCCCTGGCGCCGAGGTCGTGCGCGTCATGGAAGTGCTCGATACCGGTGGTGGTCTGGAAGCCGCGTGCGCTCATGAACGCGCCGAAGGCCGGATAGACCGAGGTCGTGTCGTAGCCGCAGCGCCGCAGCGCCAGCGGCAGTCCGCGCTCGACGCGGCCCGAGGCGATCCGGGTGACGAAATAGGCGAACCGGCCGAACGAGCGCGACGACAGTCCGGCGAGCACATTGTATTCAGTGAACCAGGATGGCCCGCCATTGCTCTCGGCCAGGAACTTGCGCTCCTTGCCGTCGAACGACTTGAAATGGCTGCCATAACCTTTCGGCACCTTGATGCCATCGGCCTGCCGAATGTCGAAACTGGATTCATCATGGACCATGATGATGTTGGGCCGCAGGCCCTTGGGATGGCAGGAATCCAAGAGCGGAACCTTGAGCCGTTCGGTCGCGGCCGGGTCCGATTCCATGAAGCCGGAATGGATGAAATCCGACACCGCGGTGACGCCTGAACGGGCGAATTTCGACAGATAGCCGTCGTCGTAATAGCCGCGCCAGGCTTCGTCGGGCCACTCGACGGAGTAGCCGACCAGCGCGGCGAGGCATGCGAGCTTGCAGGCCAAAGCCGGCAGCCGCCGGATCCGGAACGGATCGAGCCACCACAGCGCATACATCAGCGGCAGGGTGACGAGGCCGGCGCCGATGACCGACCAGCGCAGGTTGGGAAAGATCGTAAACAGGAACGCCGCGGTATCGCGATCGATCACCATCAGGTCGACGAAGTTCGCGGTCATCTGCACGATGTCGTGCTTGAGCCGCGACAACAGCACCAGCACCACGACCAGCGTCAGCGACAGC
>Ga0265330_10002405_pt1 | contig 10216 bp, 6 predicted proteins | sample 41919metaG_FD_202083 | JGI IMG/M metagenome (GOLD analysis project Ga0265330, IMG submission 202083) | Rhizosphere microbial communities from Carex aquatilis grown in University of Washington, Seatle, WA, United States - 4-19-19 metaG | ecosystem: Host-associated > Plants > Roots > Rhizosphere >... | reverse complement strand
CTCAAGTACGCCCCCGGTGCCCGCGATATTCTGGAAATGCTTCTCAAGTGCCCGAAAGTGGTGCGCAACCGAAATAAAACATTTTCGGAATACATGAAGATGTTCGGCATTAATAATCCGGACATCGGGCTGATGTTCCAGGTATTTTCCGGCATGTGCGGTCTGCCCAACGACCGGATTGCGGCCCTGCTGACGGTCGGCGTGATGTATTCCCTCAGAGAAAAAGCCTGCCGTCCCCGCGGCCGGTTTATCGAATTGCCCCAAAAAATGGAAAAGCGCTACCGCGAACTGGGCGGCCAAATGCTTTTCAAAAGTGAAGTCGAGAAAATCATCGTTGATGATAATGGCGTGCGGGGGATCCGTCTTAAAGACGGCTCGATCATCCGCTCCCGGAATATTATTTCCACCATCGATGTCAAACTTACGATGGAAAACCTGGTGGGACTGGAGATTTTGCGCGCGCTAAATCCGGGTTACGCTGCAAAATTGGATTCTGTCCGGATGACCACCTCGACATTTACCGTCAACCTCGGTATCGACGACTCCAGTATCTTGACCGACCACGCGTTACCGTGCGGCTACGGCGTAGTGACCACGGGCGACGATGCATATCAAAAACTTTTTCCGTCGTTCGAAAACAATGAATTCATGTTGTCAACGGGTTGTTTTTACCTCGGATATTCATGTCCTCCTCCGTCAGACCGGGAAAAACCGGTGTTATCCCTTCAGGCCGTGCCCGTGCCGGTGAATAACTGGTCGCGTCTGAGGAATGCAGAACCAGGCATCTACCAGCAGGAAAAAGAAAAAGCGGCGGATATGTTGATCAATATTATGGAAACATACGTTGTTCCCGACTTGAGAAAACACATTATGGTCAGGGATATTTCCACCCCTGCTACTTATGTCCGGTATTCCGGTTCTCCCACCGGCTCGATTTATGACATGGCGTCAGTTCCGGAAAATTTCGGTCCTCATCGCTTACCGGTGGTCACGCCGGTAAAAGGTCTATTAGCCCCGAAATTCGCGCACGGTGTTTTCGGCGCGATGAACAGCGGTTTGCAGGCGGTGGACATCCTGTTGGACGGTAAAGTAATGCACGGTAATTCCAGGTTCAAGCCAACAGCGGCGAAATAGTAACGATAATTAGAAATCAAACTATTCGATCAATACTTGGAATTTCCTGAGTTTTGCAGCAAGGGTATCATCAAGATTAGCTACGTCTTTTTCAGTTAACTCGATAAGGTTAATATTATTCTTTTTATATATTTCTAGTTTCCATTTCTTCTTTGCTAGATATTTTTCGTCATTCATTCCCCAATATTCGATGAAGACTTTTCCTGTTGGAACGTAAAAATCGCTTAATATATCCTCATCAATGTTTGGAACTTTCCTTTCGTATGCATGTACAATTTTGGAAACATATAACCAATTATCAATTAATAATTCTGCTTTAGAACGTACATAATGCCCATCTTGTGTTCTTAATTCAGGCCGTTGATAATTGTTCCTAATATCCGTTGTATTTGTGGTATTTTCAGTTATCTTGTTTTGATCTTCTGTTATGGTCGTAACATCGCCTTTAGCTTCATGAATGCTTGTAACCAAAGTTTTATTTTCAAGGATATTGCGCGGCCACCTAATGTAAGGAATGCCAGTATTTTTAAATGCTGTCTGTATTCCTCCTATCTTTTTACCGATTTCAGTGATTTGCCATCCGTTTACCGCAGTGTCTCTTTTAATCCAACCAAGTTCAGATAATATCGAATTGATTCTACTTGCAGAGATCTGATGCCATTCACCGATGGTTGTTGCTGTAATCAAATTTTGGGCTTGGTTTCCCTGGGATTCATCCACTTCGGTCAGGATTGATGGTGGCCAGACGATATATCGCCCATATTGTTGATGTTGGCGATATATCCCTCCCTTTAGTTCCCCAAACTGAGTCAAATCCCAATTATCCCCGTTTCGATAAATTAGGCCTTCATCTACTAGCAATTGAAACATATCTTTCGTGCTTAACTTAAGCTGTTTCGCTAAATTGGATGTAGATAATTCTGGATTTGATCCTGGTTTATTATCCATTAGTTATTTCCCCCACTAAAAAGTGATTTAGAAAAGAATAACATAATCTATCACTCACAACAACAATTTAATTGTGCGAATCATTGAATGTTAAAATGAAAAGTTCTCTCATCTTTACAATCTACGGCTAAATGATGTATCCTAACTTTTAGATTGTTAAGAGGTGAACTGCATTGTACAACGCACCCCGCGGCACCCAGGATATCCTGCCTGAAGAACAGGCTTACTGGCGCTATATCGAGGAGAAAGCAGCTTATATCTGTCAGCTTTACGGATACGAACGCATCGAAACCCCGGTGTTTGAAGACACCCGCCTTTTCACCCGCGGTGTTGGCGAGGGCACCGATATCGTGGAAAAGGAAATGTACACATTCGACGACCGCGGCAGTAACAGTATTACCCTCAAACCGGAAGGCACTGCCTCCGTTTGCCGGGCTTATCTGGAGCACGGCTTTCAGAATCTTCCGCAGCCGGTCAAACTCTACTATTTTTCCCCGCATTTCCGCTACGAAAGGCCGCAGGCGGGCAGATTCCGTCAATTCCATCAGTTCGGATGCGAAGCCATCGGGGAAGCGGACGGGTTTCTGGACGCCGAAGTTATCGACATGTCCTGGCAATTTCTGAAATCGCTGGGTTTACAAAACACCCTGCTTTTTATCAACAGCATCGGCTGCCCGGAGTGCCGGCCCAAATATCTGGAAGTCTTGCGGGGTTATTTTACCAACCATATCAGCGAACTTTGTCCGGATTGCCGGACCCGTCTGGACCGCAATGTCCTGCGTTTGCTTGATTGCAAGCAGCCCGGCTGCCAGCAAGTCGTCAATCAGGCGCCGAAAAGCATCGATTATCTATGCCTGCCCTGCGCCGACCATTTCCAGCAATTGAAGAATTACCTGGGAATATTGGAAATACCTTTTGAGGTTAACCAGCGACTGGTGCGGGGGTTGGACTATTATTCCCGCACGGTTTTTGAAATCCAGCCGGAAGAAGAAAAATCTCAGAGCACGATTCTCGGCGGCGGGCGTTATGACGGTTTGATTGAAATGCTGGGCGGTAAACCAACTCCGGCGATCGGATTTGCTGCGGGAATGGAACGCATGGTCATGAATTTAAAACGGCAAAATATCCCCGTCACGCCGGTGCCGGCGCCGCAGATTTTTATCGCCTGCTTGGGGGAAGCTGCCCGGAATGAAGCTATGAAACTGACCGCGGCGTTGCGGCGGCAGGGCACCGGGGTGATTTCCGCCACCTCCACCAAAAGTTTGAAAGCACAGATGCGCCAGGCCAATAACCTGAAAATTGCGCGGGCGGTTATTATCGGCGACGATGAAGTAAAAGCCGGCACGGCGATTTTGCGTGATATGACCACGTCGCAGCAGGAAACCATCAAAATGTCCGAATTGCCGGAGAAACTGAAATAGTTCCCGTCGGTAATACTGTGATTTGTTGCCTGTCTACCAACCGCGAATGTTTGCAATTGCGAATTGTTGAAGTCGGGTTCAGCTTAATTATTTCTTGAGATTTAGAACTTGGATGTCCGAATTTGTTATTTTACTGATTGCCCGCGCCGCGGATTCCACCCCGGGGAATACGGCAATGCCGGCTTTAGTCAGGATATCCCTGGCGGCCGCGGCAGCCAAAACCGTCTCGGCCCGACCGCCGGTAAACAGGGCCACCGCCAGCGGTTTTCTGATTGAATCTGACGCGGCGCATAATGCATAGGCAGACTCTGTCAAAGTTTGCTTCAGATCCGCGTCACCGCCTCCATAGATATCCACCGCCATCTGAATCAGAATGATATCCGTTTCCGTATCCATGTCGATTATCGGCAAACCCCGCAGGTAGAATTCCGTCGCGCCTTCCATTCCCAGTTTCGGTTCGACCGGATTTCTCAATCCGGCGCCGGCATCAGGCCTGATTTCGCGCAATTTAGCCTGTGTTTCTTTACTGAAGGGCGGCACTTTCAATCCGGCCCGCTCGCAGATATCAGTTGCCACCACCCCGATGCCTCCTCCCCGCCCGATAATCGCGACGCGCTGTCCCTTCATTGTCCTAATGCGGCTCAACGCTTGAATAATATCGGCCGTTTCATCCGTCGTCAGCGCCGGGATTGCGCCGGTCTGTTTGAAAAAGGCATCCCAGTTCTCTTCGGGCCGAGTGATTGATGATGTATGATAAAGCGCCGTTCGGGCGCCGTTTTCAGTGGTCCCTGCCCTCATAATGATAACGGGCTTTTTTACCCGGCCTTTCCGGACAGCAGACACAAACGCCGGGCCGTCCCTCACCCCTTCGACATAAACGGCAATTATATCGGTTTTCTGGTCATGCGCCAGGTATTCCAGAAAATCCGGCGCGTCCAGGTCGGCGGCGTTTCCATAACTGATTACCTTGCTGCAATACAGGTTGACATCCCGGCAAAGCAGCACCAGTCTGGAAGCTTCGGCTCCCGATTGGGAGACAACCGCAATCCGGCCCTCCGCTTTGGGGAAATCCTCACTGAAGGTCATGCCCGACTCCGGACAGTAGATGCCCATGCAATTCGGACCCAATAGACGGGTACCGGTGCCGGTGCTGATGCGGACTATTTCGGATTCGAGGCGCTTCCCTTCAGGGGTGCCTTCTTCGCCGAAACCCGCAGAATAGCAGTGCACAAATTTCACCCCTTTGGCGACACAGTCCCGCAGTGCCTGGGGCGCAGCACGCGCCGGAATGTTCAAGATCGCGTAATCGACGGGGTCAGGCGCATCGCAGATATTGGGATAAGCTTTTAAGCCCTGAATTTCCTTGACCTTGGGATTAATTGGATAGATTATTCCTTTATACCCGAAATCCAGCAGCCGCTTGACCCAGCCTGTCTCCGCGACGCTGGAAGATGCGCCCACGATCGCAATCGATGAGGGGTAGAACATTCTCTCCAGAGGTTTAATTTTATCTGCCGGCAATTTGTCCGCCGCCTTTGCGTAATCAATCATTTCTTCCGTCAGTATTACATTTCGGACGGACAGGTGTCAATCTGTGCCGTACCTGCTGCGGCTCCGCTTTATATAGCATCATATACAAATAAAATTGACATGTAATAATCAGTCAAGTATAATTCCACTATGAAAATAATGGCACGGGCGCTCCGGGTGCTGCTGCTTCTGCCTTTAGTCGCCGCCGTTATCTCTTTTTCCCGGCCGGTATCCGCAGCCGACACCGCGCAGTGGGGGCCGGTGAACATCCCCACCGAAGGAGTTGCCGGAAAATGGACCCTGGCCGCCGGCTCCGACATCCGCTGCTTAACCATGTCCAATGACGGCACCCTCTACTGTTATGCCAACCCGTCGGGGACTACGTACACCCTCTTTAAATCCACTGATTCCGGCCGCAGCTGGACGACAACGGGTAAAGTCAGCGACTTAATAGTAGATATTGCGGTTTCACCTCAGGATAGTTCCAATATCTACTATGCAACCGCTTCACGCGTTTACAAATCGACGGACGCCGGCGCTACGTTTACCCCTTTGCCTTCAAATCCGGGCGGCGCCGGCAGCGGGACCGTTGCTGTTACTTCAATTGATGTAGTAAACACCGGCAGTTCCAATACCGTCGCTGTCAGCACGACCGATACTCATGCCGCGCAATACGGCGGGGTCTATCTGCTGGACGAAAGTCAAAACGGCAGCACGTGGGTCAACACCAATATCGGTAATTATGATGTCTGCCGGGTTGCGTTCTCTCCTAATTATAATACCGACCGTCAGATCATCGCCGTTGCTTCGGATGAAACAAATACTTTGGTTATCAGCAGGGTCAATAACCTCAATTGGGGCCAGACGCTCGGCAATGCCCGGGTTAACGCGCTCGTCCCGGCGGCATCAACGATTGGCTTTCCCGACGCTTACAACGGCATATCAAATAATGCATACTTTTTTATCGGTATCGATACCGGGGCCAACGGCGGTGATGTCTATAAAATCAGCACCGCCGCGGTGCCCGCGGCGTCAGTCACTAAGGATTTAAAAATCGGCTCCGGCAACAGCCTGAACGCTGTCGATGTCGGCAGTCTGGCAGTCAGCGGCAGCACGATTCTCGCAGGCTGTGCCAGAAATTCCTGGGTTTATTTCAGTAATGATAGCGGGACGAACTGGCAGCAAAATAACAAACCGCCCACCGGCCAAACCGATACCTGTTTGTTAACCGCGCCGGATTTTGCCAATCAGCATAAAATATACGCCGTCACGCGCGGCATCGAAAGCGCTTTCTCTTATTCCGGCGACGGCGGCCTTACCTGGAATCAAATCAGTTTGATTGATACTAAAATAACGGATATTCCCGATTTTGCCGTGCCGTTAAAAACGACTTTTTTTATACTGACCTTTAACAGTAGTAATCTGAAACAAAGCCTCTGGCGCACCACGGACAGCGGCGCTACCTGGGACCGGATTTTCTGCAGCAGCATTAACGGCATCGATAATCTGAGTAAAATAAAAACTATACCCCAATACAGTACGGATAATCCCATTATTCTTGTCGCCGGACAGGGGAATAACAATCCGGTAATCTGGAAATCAACAGATAACGGCCAAACTTTCATCGGCCGCCCTGCTCCCTGTACCGTTGACACGCTGACTGTCGTGGACGGTAATACCTGGTTTGTCGGCGGTCACGATTCGAGCAAAGGGCTGATTTACCAGACGACCAACGGCGGTATTTCCTATGCAAGCCCGGCGGCGGCCGGCATTGTGGCGCTGGTTAGCATGGTGTTATCCCCGGGTTACTCACAGGATAAAACAATTTTAGCAGGGAACTCGGTCGGTCAAGTTTACTTGTCGCAGGATAACGGCTCGAATTTTGGTTTGTTGGGACAAACTCTGCCGATCGCCACCGGGATTGGTAATATCAGCGTTGCCTTTGACAGTAAATTCAGTGAGAACAGGATTGTCTATGCTGCCAGCGATGCCAAAGTAATTTCCACCAGTAAGGAACGTATTTATCGGCTGACGCTTGGTCAAGGCGCCGTCTGGAAAGGCATCGGTTCTTCGCTGCCGGATGCCGCCGTGATTAAGCAGTTGACAATCGCCAATGACGGCACGCTATACGCGCTGAATGCGCAGCCCGTCGCCGCTGCCGATGCCAAAGGCGGTGTGGTCCGTTCTTTAAATCCCACTTATTCAGCCCCGACGTTTGAAACCGTGCTACCCGGACTTGAGGATGCGGTGACGTTAAACGGAATGTCATTGTTCGGAAATCAACTGTGGGTAATCGATACGAAAAACATGCGTCTGATGACATTTGTCGATACCCTGACATTTCCGGTGGCCATGACAACCCCCGTCGACAAAGCCCCGGGACTGGATACGATTAACCTTACTCTAAAATGGGAAGCCGTAGACGGCGCCGGCGGGTATGAGTGGCAGGTCAGTGATAACGCCAGCTTTTCCGGCCTTCTGGTCGGGTTAACAGGCAATTCCAACTCAACCACGGTCCGCGTCGCCGCTCTGAATCCCGCCACATATTATTATTGGCGTGTTCGTATAAACAGTCCCTACCTCAGCCGCTGGTCGGATACCTGGTCGTTCTATACCTTGCTGGGAGGCACTGATGTCGTGCCGGTATTATCGGTGCCGGCGGCCGGTGCGAAAACTGCAGTGAAGCCGATTTTTCAATGGAGCACAATTAATTCTGCCGAAAAATACGATTTACTGGTAGCCGCGGATACGGCATTCAGCGACATCGTCATTGACAAAACCGGTGATAACGCGGTGGATACTAATGCCTGGGAGAGCGATATCCTGTTGAAAAATGACACTACATATTATTGGAAAGTAAAAGCCATATCTAAAAACAGTTTTGGCGGCTGGAGCGCTGTCGGTGCCTTTATCACGGATACTGCCCCGATTACCTCCACTGCTGCCGCGCTGGAAAAGCCGGTGGTAACGACTTCCACCACGGACACGACACCGACCCCCACCACCGCCACGACTGCAACTACCTCTGCTCCGCAGACGACGGTTGAAATAACTTCAACGCTGATCGTGCAGTTACCGGATACAACACAACCCGTGAATGTTAACGTTACTATCCCGCACTGGGTAATTTACGGCGGGATCGGGCTGTTGGGCATTATCGTGATAACGCTCGCAACTCTGGTAGTGGTCACAATCAGACGGCGGCAATAAGAAAAAGCTATTATTTGTAACTTAACATCACAACCTGCATCGTCAACGGCAGGCTGCTTTTGTTCACGGACAGCTTAGGTTGGGGCACAGCTTCTTTGACGCCCATTTCTTTCAGAAAACGTTCCGCTGTTTCCAGGTCCTTCTTTTCCGCTTCTGTTTTATAATGCATCGGGATGATGATTTTAGGTTCAAGCTGCCGTACAATCTGGGCGGCTTGAACTGCGTCAATTGTCGAAACGTCGCCGACCGGGATCAGCAGCACATCCACGCCGTTGATTTCAGCGACCTGTTCTGCGGTCAAAACATGTCCGAGGTCCCCGAGATGGCAAATCATGACATCGTCAACATCAATTACAAAAACCGTATTCTTGCCGCGCTGGGCGCCTTTTTCATTATCATGAAATGTATGCACCCCCACCGATAATACTCCGCCGGATTCATATTCGCCGGGACTCTTCAATATTCTCGGTTCGTCGGCAACACCCTGAACATAAGAATGTCCGGGATGGGGATGGCTGACAGTGACAATATCCGCCGTTACTTTCCCTAATGTATAACCGATGGCCGGGGAAAACGGGTCGGTGATAACAGTTGCTTGTTTGCCTTTTAATTTAAAACAGGAATGTCCTAACCATGTAATTTCCATGAATTTAGTTTATCACAGTCTCGTGTTGTATTCAATTATGTGACTAAAATCTCTTGACAATCATCCATCAAAATGATACTTTAATATGTATTAGCAGTCAGAAGGTTAGAGTGCTAAATATGGGTAAAACACTTTCGCCAAGAACAGAAGCGATTCTAAAATCTATTGTTGAACAGTATATTGCGCGGGCCGCACCGGTCCCGTCGCAAAGCGTTCTGCATAATAACGGTTTGGATGTTTCTTCCGCAACAATCCGTAATGAGATGATGCGCCTGAAACAGGAAGGTTATATTATCCAGCCCCATACCTCCGCCGGCAGTGTACCTTCCGATAAAGGATACCGGCATTATGTCGAATCGCTGGATGATATCCGTCTACCCCTCAACCAGCAGCGGATGATCAACCATCTCTTTCATCAGGTCGAGACCAGGGTGGAGGAATGGGCGAAATTGACCGCGACGCTGTTGGCAAATATGTCTCAGAACATGGCGATTGTCGCCACTGCCAAACCGGATAATTGCCTTTTCAAGCACCTGGAACTGGTCAGCATCCAGGATTCGACTGCTCTTCTGGTGCTGGTTCTCCAGGGAGCGGTGGTCCGGCAGCAGCTGACCGTTTTCGACCAACCAGTAACACAGACGGAATTATCCGCCATCAGCAATCGGTTAAACGGTCTTTTTGAAGCTTTAAATAATCCCGGGATTCAGGCAAAAAAAGCGGGGTTATCCGATTTGGAAAAAAGCATCACCGATTGCATATTGAACATAATGAAAATCGAAGATGAAATTGAATACGAAGCCCCATATATGGATGGGCTGCAGTTTATTTTTAACCAGCCGGAATTTGCCGGTACTCGTCAGACCACGACCTCGCTGGCGTTAACTGAAAATAAAAATCTGTTGAGGGTGATACTGCCGGACAAGCTTACCGACCGCGGCGTGCATGTCATCATCGGCAAAGAGAATAAATCGGAAACGATCCAGAATTACAGCGTGGTTATCAGCCAATACGGTTTGCCGGGCGAGGCTATCGGCTGCATCGCGGTCATCGGCCCGACGCGTATGCAGTACGCCCGCAGCATTGCCTCCGTAGATTATCTGGCGGAAGTACTGACCGGTTTGATGGCATGGCTGTACGGCCGTAAAATCGTGCCCGAATCGGACAATTAATAACAATTACGAATAAAGGCGGAGAATAAATGATTCCCCAAGAACCGGAAGCGACCACACCTGAAATTAAAGGAGAGCCGGAAAAAGAAACCAAAGCCGATTTGCAAAAGATGCTGGCTGAGACCAGGCAAAAAGCTGATGATTACCTGGACAGTTGG
>Ga0265330_10002403_pt1 | contig 10224 bp, 10 predicted proteins | sample 41919metaG_FD_202083 | JGI IMG/M metagenome (GOLD analysis project Ga0265330, IMG submission 202083) | Rhizosphere microbial communities from Carex aquatilis grown in University of Washington, Seatle, WA, United States - 4-19-19 metaG | ecosystem: Host-associated > Plants > Roots > Rhizosphere... | reverse complement strand
GGCAGGTTAGCGGCTTACCCACCCACGCGGAAGGAAGCCACTATCGTGCAGTATCTGATGGATCTGTTTCACAGGATCTACGACGTCCAGGGAATCATCACCTGGGGCGGCATGTTCGCCCTGGTGGCTGTGATATTCTCCGAGACCGGTCTCCTGGTGGGCTTTTTTCTGCCCGGCGATTCGCTGCTGGTCACCGCGGGCGTGTTCTGCACCTCCGCCAATCCCACCGGCAGGCCCCTGCTTGATATCGTGTCGCTGAACCTGGCCGTGGCCATCGCTGCCGTGGCGGGCGACCAGGTGGGCTTCTTCATCGGTGCCAAGACCGGGCCCAAGATTTTCAAGCGCGAAAGCTCGCTCTTGTTCAACAAGAAGCACCTTATGCGCACCCATGCGTTTTACGAAAAACACGGCGGCAAGACCATCATCCTGGCGCGCTTCATTCCCATCCTCCGCACCTTTGCCCCGGTGGTGGCGGGCGTGGGCAGCATGAACTACCGCCGCTTTGTCAGCTACAACGTGTTCGGCGGCATCGGCTGGGTGCTGAGCATGACCATGATCGGCTACGGCCTGGCGAGTATCTGGCCTGACGTGACCAAACACATCGAGAAGCTGATCATCCTGGTCATTTTCCTCTCGCTTCTGCCTGGAATCATCGCCTACGGGAAAAACTACCTGGCCACCCGAAAAAATGGCAAAGCCGCCGCCTGAAAAGAAAGCCCCGGCGCGTCCCAGTAAGGCCCCGCCAGCCCCGGTCGCGGCGCGCCCGATCCGGCCGCCCCCGCGGGTGGCGTTTCCCAAGAAGAACCAGCAGCCCACGCCCGCGGCCTTTACCGCGCGGCTGCCCCTGGCACTCGGCAAGCGTTTCGAGGCGGCGCGCACCTTCCTGCTCAAGCAGAAGGAAGTTGCCGAGGACGTGTATTTCTACGGCCCATCGACCGGATGGGCCTTGCGCTACCTGCATGGGGGCAAGCCCTTGTGCGCCTTGCTTCTGCACGGGGATCTGCCGGTCGCCATCGTATCGCTGGAAGCGGAGGCCAGCGCGGCGGTGGATTGGCAAGCCCTTTCGCCCGTCGGCCAGCGCGCCCAGAAGACGGCCCACGGCAGCCCGTCGCGCTTGTGGCTGGACATTCCCTTGGCGGGCACCGGCGCGGCGGACTTCAAGATGATCATTCGGGCCAAGCTGGCGACCATGGTTTTTTGAAAATATGGGGAAACCGACCGAGCGCAGCGACGTCTAAGGGAGACAAAGTTGAATGGCTGACTTCGGTGCCCTTGCTGTTCTCATCGCGCTGGTGCTGGCCACTTATGCCGGTGCGGCGTCGCTTATCGGTGCCCGGCGTGGAAACGCGCGGCTGCTCGAATCGGGGCGGGCGGCGATTTATGCCCTGGCGGCCGTACTGGGACTGGCCAGCGTGGCCATGGTGCAGGCCTTTGTTTCCGGCGACTACAGCATCAAGTACGTGCAGCACTACTCCGATGCGCAGGCGCCGCTGGCCTACAAGATCTCCGCCTACTGGGGCGGGCTTGACGGTTCCATGTTGTTCTGGGTGGCGCTCTTGGCCGTGTTCGCGGCCATCGCGGTGTACACCAACCGGCACCGCCAGCGCGAAATCTTGCCCTATGCCATCGCGGTGGTGGCCGTGGTCGCGGACTTCTTTCTCTACCTCATTATTTTTGAGAAGAACCCGTTCGATTCCTTCCTGGTCGAGGTGCCGGTGGCGGGACAGGGATTGAATCCGCTTCTGCAAAATCCCTACATGGTGACCCACCCGCCCGCGCTTTACGGCGGATTCGTGGGTCTGACCATTCCCTACGCCTTTGCCATGGCCGCGCTCATCTCGGGTCGGCTTGATGCCGCCTGGCTGGCGGCCATTCGCCGTTGGGCGCTCGCCTCGTGGTTCATGCTGACCCTCGGCCTGGTGCTCGGCATGATCTGGGCCTACGAGGTTTTGGGCTGGGGCGGGTTCTGGGCCTGGGATCCGGTGGAAAACGCGGGCCTCCTGCCCTGGTTGACCGCGACCGCGATGCTGCATTCGATGCGGGTGCAAGAGCGGCGCGGACACTTGCGCCGGTGGACTTTCACCCTGGCCATTCTGAGTTTCTTCCTCACCATCTTCGGCACCTTCATGACCCGCTCGGGGATCGTGCAGTCGGTCCACGCCTTTGGCAAGGACACGCGGCTGGCCTGGATCTTCACCATCTTCATGACGCTGGTCCTGCTGGTGAGTTTCGCTTTCCTGATTGCGCGTCTGTCGGCGCTGCGGCCGACGCGGCCGCTCGATTCGTGGCTGTCGCGTGAAGCGGCCTTCGTCGTGGCCAACTGGCTGTTCGTGCTGGCCGCGCTGGTGGTCATGTTCGCCACCCTGTTCCCCACCTTGTCCGAGGCGGTGAGCAGCGAGCGCATCAGCGTGGGCGCATCCTTTTTCAATCGTTGGATGGTGCCCATCGGAATCGCGCTGTTGCTGATCACCGGGCTGTGTTCAATTCTCACCTGGCGCCAAATAGCGCTGCCTGAACTGCGCCGCCGCCTGATTGCGCCGGTGATTGCGGGTGTGGTCACGGCCGGTGTCTTTGTTGCCTTTGGTCTGGGATCGTCCAAGGCGGCATTGCTGTGCCTGGCCCTGTCCGGATTCATCACGGCAGCGGTGGTGCAGGAGATGGCGCGCGGGGTGGCCGGCCGCAGGCGCAGTGCCAAGCAAGGATGGCTGGCAGCGCTGGGAACGCTGCTGTTTCGCATCCGGCGGCCCTATGCCGGGTACCTGGTCCATTTGGGCATTGCGCTGATGTTTCTGGGATTCGCTGGCCAGGCCTTTTCGCACGAGGAATCGATTGTCTTTTCAGTCGGCCAGTCGCGCAATTTTGGCAAGTATAACGTCCGATTTGACGGATTTTCGCAAACCGAGGATCGCCAGAAGAAGATGGTCACGGCCGAGCTGACCGTCATGCTCGACGGCAAACCCGCGGGCCAGCTTTTTCCAGCGCGCTGGTACTACAGCAAGCGGCCCGACGAGCCAGCCACGGAAGTCGCCATCCTGCGCGGCCTGGTCGAGGATCTCTATGTGACCATGGGCAAGCACGATGTGGACGGCGGCACGGCGGCGCTCAAGCTGGTCACCAATCCCCTGGTCGATTGGATGTGGCTGGGATTTCTGTTGATGGCCGCAGCCGCGATTATCGTGCTCTTGCCCGGCGGCGGTGTGGCTGTGATCCGCGCCCGCGTCTCGGTCAGCAGTGTGGCGGTCACCTTGCTCGGTGCAGGCGCCGCGCTGATCTTTGGCGTCGTGGTCACGCGCCTGCCCTGGGGGGCGCCGCTGGCAATACTCGGCCTGGGTGGATTCATCCTGGGCCTGACTGCGCTGGCACTGTACCGCATGCTGGACCCACTGTTGCGACCAGTGGCCATCAGCAGCGTTGAACGCCGGGCCTTCATTGAAGAAGAACTGCAGGCGCGCCTTGCTGCGGGCGGGGAGGCTGCAGAATGAAAATGTTGTTCTGCTGGTCAGTGTTGGCCTTCTTGCTGTTCTTGCCGTCAGCGCAAGCAGGCGATGAACAGGCCATGGCGGCGCGTCCTTTGATGGTCGGCGATTTGCCGGTGGGCACAGTGACCGTGCGGGTGGGTCGCGGATCGCTGACCAATGCTGCGGTTGGGTTGAAGGTCGAGGCGAGGGTGACCGCCCCGGGTGGCAAGACCAGTCAGAGGACCGAGGAGACAAAGGCGGATGGCCGCGCGACCTTCACTGATCTTCCCGTGGGTGCCGAATTCATCGCGGAAACCGTGGTCGACGGCGAGCGCCTGCAAACCGCGGCCTTCGCGATTCCAGAACAAGGGGGCGCGCGCCTCATGCTCGTGTCCAGCCAGGGAGAGGCAGCAGAAGGCAAGGGCGAGGAGGCAGCCGCGCCGAGCAATCCACACGCGGGCGGACACGCGCATGCGGGCATGGCCGAGGCGGCGGTGGCTGGCCTGGCGGGAACCGTGGCAGCCAAGGATGGCCTGGCCGCAGGAACCCTTGAGCTGCGCCTGCTCGATGCTGCCGGAGCGCCCATTGCCGATCAGGAGGTGAGAATAGGGCGGAGTGCCGGGATGCCTGCCGCCATGTCTTTCGTGGCGAGTCGCTCTGACAAGGACGGCATGGTCCGTTTCAGCAATCTCGAAACTGGGGATTCGCACCGATACACCGTCCTCATTGAACGCGACGGTCTCCAATTGCACAGTGCAACCTTCGCTCTTTCGGCGGATCATGGCTCGGCCGGCGAATTGCGCGTGTCCGGTCAGGGCAAGGACCCCGCGGTTTTGCAGGTGTCGAATGCATCCAAGTTCCTTATCGACCTGCGCGAGGACGCGCTGGCGGTGATGGAAAATCTGGTGTTGGAAAATACATCCGGCCAGATCTTCAGCCCCGGGCCGGCCGGGCTGGCCATTCCGCTTCCCGCTGGTGCCAGCAACACGGGCGCTATTGAAGGCGGCGCGCACCTGGACGTGCAAGCAGATGCGATAGTGATCCTGCGGGACGCGGTCCCGCCGTCAGGTTCGCAAGGGATCCCGGTGCAGGCCCGCCTTGGATTCTTCTTGTCGACGGCCGGCGAAGGCAGCATCACCATCCGACAGCCCATGCCGTTTGGAATTGATAGCCCGCTGGTCATGGTTCCCGAACGCACTCACCTCAGGCTCACGGCGCCTGGTCTGCAGGCTGTGGCCCCGCAAAAGGACGAAGAGGGCGCCCAGATGCTGATGTTCCAACTGGCCAGCGTGCCTCGCAATGGCGTGCTCAGCATCACCGTGTCCGGCCTGCCCACGCGCGGGGGACCGGGAAAGACGATTGCGACGCTGCTGGTCGCCGGGCTGGTGGTGGCCGTGCTGATCGGTCTGCGACGGTCCGGGGTTCAGCAAAAGGACAATGGCAATCGGGAGCGACTCTTTGCCGAGTTGGTCGAAGTGGAACGCGCGCGGCGGGCCGCGGGATCCGACAGTGCGCCACTTGTGGCTCGGCGGGCGGAGCTGGTGGCGGCGATCGAGGCCGTGGACGCGAGCCCTGCGGGCAAGTCTGCGTAAGTCCATGAGCGACCGCGTACTACGCCTGGAAAACGTCGGCAAGACATTCGGCCGGCATCGGGCGCTGGCCGACGTGTCGCTGAGCTTCCTTCCCGGACAGGTGGCCGCGGTGCTGGGGCCAAACGGAGCGGGAAAGTCCACCCTGCTGGCCCTGCTGTCGACCCTGGCGCAACCGTCGCAGGGACGCTTGATGTTGGGTGACCAAGATCTGTCACGCCACAGTCCTGTGCGCGCCACAATTGGTTACGTGGGCCACGAGCCGGGGGTGTACGGCGATCTCTCGGCCCGACAGAATCTGCGCCTGTTTGCCTCACTGTACGGGATCGAGAGTGCCGAAAGTCGCATTGACGAGATGCTGGCCCGGGTGGGCCTTGCGGGCGTGCGGCGCGAGGCCGCGGCACGGACTTTTTCACGCGGGATGCTGCAGCGACTGGCCCTGGCGCGTGCCTTGTTGCACCAGCCGGAAATTCTGCTGTTTGACGAGCCCGGCTCGGCACTGGATCCGGCGGGCGCGGCTTGGTTGGCGGGCGAATTGCAGCGCGAGTGTGAGGCTGGCCGCCTGGTGGTGCTGGTGACCCATGATCTGGCCGCGGCCGCGACCGTGGCCACGCATCTGGTGGTGTTGCGCCGGGGCCGGGTGGCCCGCGACGAGACTCGCTCGGGCTTTTCTGCCGACGAGGTCCGCGCCATTTATGAAGAGGCGACGCGTGGCAAGGCCTAGCTGGATTTCACAGGCCGCACGTATTGCGTGGAAGGATTTGCACATCGAGGGACGCAGCCGCGAGGTGGTCTACACCATGGGCTTCTTGGCCGCGCTGGTGGTGTTGGTCTTCTCATTCGCCTTCATTTCGGGCCAGGAAACCACAGTCGGTCCTGACGTGGTCGCCGGTATCCTGTGGGTCGCCGTGCTCTTTTCGGGCACAGTGGCGCTTTCGCGCACTTTTGACCGGGAACGGGAGAGCGAGGCTATCCGGTCATTGCTGCTGTCCCCGGTGCCGCGATCGGCGATCTATGTCGGCAAGCTGGTGGCCACTGCGGCCATCATGCTGTTTGTGGAATTGCTGCTGGTGCCTCTGTTGGCGGCGCTATTTTCTGCGGCCATTGCGCCGCACGCCCTGTGGCTGGGACTGTTGCTTGTGCAAGGAACCATCGGCTTCTGCGCCGTGGGCGTGATCTTTTCGGCGGCCCTCTTGCGCGCCCGCAGTCGCGATGCCCTGCTCGGCGCCCTGCTTTTTCCCATTGTGATTCCCGTGCTGCTGGCGGCCAGTCGAGCCACCGCCACCCTGCTCGATCCCTCAGTCCCGGATCTTGATCCTGCGTACTTCTGGACGCGTTTTCTGGCCGCGTTGGACGTGGTGTTCGTGGTGGTGGGATTGTGGTCGTTTGAACCGGTTGTCATGGGAGAGTGAGCTATGCTTTCCACGATGTCTTCGGCCCGCAAGTCGCAAATCCGCTTTGTCGTGGGACTCTTGTTCGTCATGCACGGGTTCTTTGTGGCGCCTCTGTTGGTTGCGCATGCGCCCTTGGAAAAGACCATGGGCATTGTGCAGAAGATCTTCTATTTCCACGTGCCCTGCGCCTGGTTGCTGATGCTTTCCACCTTCGTGTGCGCAGGGGGCAGCCTGGTGTACTTGTTTCGCGGGTCAGAGCGCGGGGATCGCCTGGCCCAATGTAGCGCCGAGCTGGGTGTTCTGTTTGGCCTCTGTGTGATGGTGACTGGTCCCTTGTGGGCGCGGGCCGCCTGGGGCGTGTTTTGGACCTGGGACGTGCGCCTGACGTCTTCGCTGCTGCTTTGGCTGATGTTGATCGGGTACGGTCTGGCGCGACGCTATGGCGGGGCCGGCGGGCGCCGACTGGCAGCGGCCCTGGCCCTGTTTGCAGCGGCGGACGTGCCCTTGGTCTATCTCAGTGTGAACATCTGGCGCGGACTGCACCCGACCACCAAGGTGGTTTCATCATTGGCCCCGGGAATGCGCATGCCTTTCTTCTTCTCATTGGCAATATTCACCGGCCTGTGGGGCGTGCTTCTGGCCCTGCGTATGCGCGTCGAGGGCGCCCAGGCGCGCCTCGGGGAACTGGCAATCGCTGTCGAGGATGCGGAGGGACGATCATCATGACCTATGTCGCCTTGGCCTACGGTTTCATTTGGGGGGCCGTGTTCACCTACGTCGTCCTGCTCGGGCGGCGGGTCGTGAAGATCGATGCTGAGATCGAGGACCTTCGGCAGCGGGTGAAGTCCGGAATGTAGTCACCTCTGCTTGACAGAGGGGAGTATCTATAGAAATCTATAGATGTGCCCACGCTCTCCTTGCATCTGCCCGATCCCCTGTTCAAGAAGGTGCGCGCGGCTGCCCGGCGCAGCAAGCAGAAACCATCGCAGTTTGCCCGCCAGGCCATTGAGCATGAGTTGCGGCGGATTCCCCCTGCCGTGACTTTGGGGGCGCTTGCCGGCACAGCGAGCCTCTCGCCTGACTACGATCCCGTCGCTCCTGTGATTCCGTTGGAGGACTGGGGGCTCTGACCTGGCCATGCGGCCGAAGCAGCGGTTTCTTCTCGATACGCATGCGGCGATCTGGCTTGCGATCGAGCCCGCCCGATTGGGTGCGTCCGCCCGGGATGCCCTGGGGGGAGTCGCGCCGGCCGATCTCTGCATATCGGATGTGACCCTCAGCGAGACCGCGCGCCTTCTTTACCAAGGACGACTGGCGCCGGCAGTCGATCCGGCCGACTGGCTCGAACGATTCGCCCTTGGCTTCACCATTCTTCCTGTGATTGCGCCCATCGCCTGGGCCGCCGCAGCCTTTGCATGGGAACACCGCGATCCCTGCGACCGCCATATCCTTGCCAGCGCCGCCGCCTTCAACCTGCCCTTGGTAACCCTTGACCCGAAGATCTCCTCCTTTGCCCCTACGGTCGGGGTTTCCATTGTCTGGTAGATCTTCCCTCTCAGCCGCGCGTTCAAGATCCTAAGTCCCCCGACCACGTCCGGGGGCAGGAGGCCCGCCATGCGACGCGCGTACTCGTCCCAGCAAGTCGTGCTTTGCCTGTTTCTCTGCGCAGCAGGATGGTTGCCTGTCCGTCCCGCCCAGGCTGACCGGGCGAGCGGAACCGGGTCGCCTGGATTCGTCAGCGACCGGCGGGACGTACCGCCAGACCCGCTGGCCGGATTGCCCGAGGAGGATCCGGGCGCAGGGCGCCGCGATCGGGGCAAGAACGGGCAGGGGACCCGCGGTCACGATGCGGGAGGGAAGGCGGTTTGTAGACTTGAGGCGAGGCCGGAAAGTGACCGCGAGGTCGGTGATCTGCGCGCCGCGGTCGCCGTCATAGAGCGCGGCCCCAGAACTGTCCCTTGCCCAACCGCGCAGAAAGCCAATCCATTGCGGCTACGCCTTTCCATCGACAGTGCCGGCAAGATCACGGCTGTCGAACGATTGTCGGGCGACGAGAAACTGGCCGACGAGCTTAAACGCCAGTTACTAGGAAGAGTCTTTCTGTCAAGAGTCGCATCAGCCACGACAGGCGTGGCGCGGATCACCCTCAGTCGTAAGCGCTAATTGCACTTCCCGAGCCAATGGATGACGTTGTTCCAATACTGGTCCGCAGTGTAGGTGTTCCCGTCCACGCTCTTGCCGGTAACGGGATCCCCCCAGACTGTGTCGTAGGTAATCCACTCGTCGCCCCACACGTTCAAGCGTCCGCTGCCGAAGGTTCCGGCCACGCCGATTGTGCTGTAGACGTTGTTGGCGGTATATTTGTCTGGATTCCAGGCGATCCTCTGCTTCCCATAGCCGCGGGCATAGGCCGCCACGTTGGCTGTGTGTGTGTCGTTGGGAAGGACTTCAAATGCTTGCATCGCGCGCAATGCCATTACGCCGTTGGTAATCACCGATGACAGTCCGGTGGAAGGGAAGGAGTCCCGCGCGAAGCCGTAGGTGCCCTGCGAGGCACCGCCCCACGTGCCGGAGATCACAACGGTGCCACCCAGCATGCTGACATTGGTCGTGGAGTACTGGATGCCGCTGTCCTTCAGCACGAGGTTGTGGAATGCAGGTTCTACTGGGTTGTTCGCCAGGCCGATGATGGTCATGAGACCGCCTCCTTTCTTGACCCAGTCTGCAAGCACGGCGGCCTCGCCGGTTGTCGTCAGGTCACGCATGTTCCCCATATAGCCCGGCATTCCGACCCCACAATAGCTGGGAGTGCAAGTCTCGTATTTTCCGGCGAGGAATCTCTGTAGATCGTCGTCGTTGTGCTTCACGTCGAGGAGGATAATGACCTGATACTGGGCAAGGCGGGCGGCGGTCAGGAGATTGGCTGGGTTGTTGGGGTCGCTCGGGTCAAAGATGGTCAGAGGCTTGGCCCCGCAACCCGCGGAATGCTGGGACAGCCAGGTCTTCATGCGAGAAACGCCCTGCCCCGGGCCGTATCTGTAGTTGAGGTCCCAAGGTCCGAAGGTGCCAATTATGGCCAGCGACGGACACCCAGGGTCGGTTTCGCACGCGTTGGCACAGCAGATTCTTCCAGGATTGCACGCCATGCCACACTGGCCGCAGTTGTTGTGGTCTGAGCTGAGGTCGGTACACACGCCGCTGCAACAGGTCTGTGCGCTCGTGCACGAAATGGCGCAGGGCCCGCACTTGTCGTGCGTGTCGGGTGAGTTGGGGGTGACGCAGGTTCCGCTGCAGCAGACTTGTCCGGACGAGCAGTTGCTCTGGCTCCCGCAAGGGCCGGTGCTGCCGCCCGTGCCGCCCGTACCGCCCGCGCCGCCGGAGGCCGGTGAGCCAGCCGCGCCGCCGCTGGCGGATCCGCCAAGGCTGGGACCTGACGTGGAGCTGGGCGCGGTGGTGCCACCCGCGCCGGGGGCACCGCCCGCGGCATCGCCGCCCGCCCCGGGGGCGCCGGCCGAGCCGTGCAGGGTGCCGGCCACTACAATCCCCTGCTGCACAGAGGAGTTATCGTCGCAGCCAGAGGCGCCAGCCGGGCAAACCGAAGCAATTCCTGTATTGATGACCTTTGCATTCGGGTTGGGCGACATGGTGACTTCCAGGACCACTGTGGTGCGATTGTCCGAGGCAGTGCCCTCTGAGCGAATCACCACAATCTGGTTGGAGTCGGGTGCATTCTTCCGGCACTCGGCCAGGTCCTGCCGAATGTACAGGGTGTAGCGGCCCATG
>Ga0265330_10002402_pt1 | contig 10225 bp, 10 predicted proteins | sample 41919metaG_FD_202083 | JGI IMG/M metagenome (GOLD analysis project Ga0265330, IMG submission 202083) | Rhizosphere microbial communities from Carex aquatilis grown in University of Washington, Seatle, WA, United States - 4-19-19 metaG | ecosystem: Host-associated > Plants > Roots > Rhizosphere... | reverse complement strand
CCGGTCAGCGCATAGACCGCGCCGATCTTGACCGCGTCGGCGGCATTCGCGCTGAGCGCCGACAGCAGCACCGCCGTCGAAAGAAGAAAACCAGCCATGCGTTTCATCTGCGTCTCCCTTGCTTGCTTCTTGACTCTAGATTCCGAGATAGGCCTGCCTGACCCGCGAGTCCGCCATCAGGCTGGGTGCGGGTCCCTGAATCGCAAAACGACCCTGCTCGAGCACATAGCCGTGGTCGGCCACTTCAAGTGCCAGCGCCGTGTTCTGCTCGACCACCAGTATCGTCAGCCCCTGCGCCGCCAGCCGGCGCACCGCCACGAAAATCTCGTCGACGACGATCGGCGCGAGGCCAAGGCTGGTTTCGTCGAGCAGCAACAGTCGCGGCGAGGCCATCAGCGCGCGCGCGATCGCGACCATCTGCTGCTCGCCGCCCGACAGCGTGCCGGCGCGCTGCGCCTTGCGCTCGCGCACCCTCGGAAACAGTTCGAGCACCAATGCTAGGTTATCGTCGCGCTTGCGACGTGCCGCCGGCGATGACGAGCCGACCAAGAGGTTCTCAAACACGGTCATTTCCGAAAACAGCCGGCGGCCTTCCGGGACCTGAACGAGGCCGGCCCGGACGATGTCCTGCGGCGGCATCCCGACGATGTCTCGCCCGTCGTAGCTGATCGTCCCTGCCACGGTGGGAATGATCCCGGATATGGTACGCAGAAGCGTGGTCTTGCCGGCGCCGTTGGCGCCGATCAGCGCGGTAATGCTTCCCGCGGGAATCGACAGGTCGATCCCCCTGAGCACGGGCACGTCGCCGTAACCGGCGCACAGACCTGCGACATCAAGCAGCGCCATGATGCCTCCTGCCGAGATAGGCCTCGATCACGGACGGATCGGCTGCGACGGCTGCCGGCAAACCTTCCGCGATCTTGCGTCCGTTGGCCATCACCACGAGGCGATCCGACAACGACATGATCGCGCGCATGACATGTTCGACGATGAGCAGTGCGATGCCGCCGTTGCGGATATCGGCGAGGATCACCATGATGTCGTCGATCTCGGCAGGCGTCAGGCCGGCCATCACTTCGTCGAGCAGTAATAACCGCGGACGGGTGGCGAGCGCCCGCGCGATCTCCAGCCGCTTCTTCTCGGGAAGCGACAGGTTGCGCGCCAGCGCGGCAGCCCGGTGATCGAGCTTGACCCGGGTCAGGACCGCCATCGCCTCGGCGCGTGCATCGGACGTCTCGCGGTTCGGACCGACCACGCCGGCGATGACGTTTTCGAGCACCGAGACATCGCGAAACGGCTGAACTATCTGGAAGGTGCGGCCGATCCCGAGCCGGGCCAGCCGATGCGGCGGCTGCCCGGTGATATCCCGGCCGTCGAACGTCACCGTTCCCTTGGTCGGGCGGATGAAGCCGGAGATGGTTTCGAACAGCGTGGTCTTGCCGGCTCCGTTCGGCCCAATGAGACCGACGATTTCGTGGCCGGTAAGATCGAACGACACCTCGTCGACCGCCCGCAAGCCGCCAAACCAGCGCGAGACACCCCGGACCTGCAGCAGCGGCGGGTTCATTTCTGCCTCCGCGCCATCGAATCCACGAGCAATCCCCAAAGCCCCCGCGGCGCCAGCCGCATCACCAGAATGAGAATGACGCCGTAGACGATGAGATGAACGCCGGCGAGCCTGCCTGCCAGCATGCCGCGCAGCAGCTCGGTCAACGGCACCAGCACCACGGCGCCGAGCAGCGGCCCGAACAACGAGCCGAGGCCGCCGACAAAGGAGAACACCAGCGCATCGATCGAAAGCGGCACGCCGAGCACGGATTCCGGATCGATGAACAGCACGTAGTTGGCGTAGACCGGCCCGACCAGCGCCGCCAACGCCCCGCTGATCGCAGCCGCGATCACTTTGCCCTGCACGACGTCGATGCCGAGCGCCGCCGCGGAGCGCTCATTCTCCCTGATCGCCAGAAAGACGTAGCCGAGGCGCGAGCGATGGATGGCGAGGATGACGGCCGATACGATGGCGAGAATCGCGAGTGCCGCGTAGCAAAATCCGAGCTTGGAGGCGAACTGGAAGCTCGCGAAATCGGGCTTCGACGGGATCGCCAGTCCATTGGCGCCGCCGAGCGCCGGAACGTTGCTGACGATGTGCAGCGCCATTTCGGCCAGCGCGAGCGTGACGAGCGCGAAATAGACCCCCGACAATTTGCGGCGAAACACCGCGTAGCCCATGAGGGCGCCGAGCGCGCCGCCGATAGCTGCGGCGGCCACCAGTCCGATCCACGGACTTACGCCGAGATTGAGATAAAGCGCGGTCGAGACGTAGGCGCCGGCGCCGACGAACAACGCATGCCCAAGCGACATCTGGCCGGCCATCCCGCCGAGGATATTCCAGGCCAGCGCAACCGCGCCGTAGAGTGCCACCAGGACGAAGATGTGCTGCCCATAGATGGACAACAGAGGTGCTGCACCGGCAAGCAGCGCCACAGCGAGGCCCAGAACGAGCATTGGTTTCATAGCCGACGCCCCCCCAGAAGCCCCTCCGGCTTGAACAGCAGGAACAGGATGAAGATGGCGTAGGTGATGACGAAGTTGATCGATCCGCCCGTCACCAGGCCGCCGACCGCCTCAACGAGGCCAATGATGAATCCGCCGATCAGCGCGCCGGCGAAATTCCCCATGCTGCCGAGCACCACGACGATGAACGCGGTCAACGTGAAGTTCGAACCGATACTGGGGCTGACATAGCTGAAAGGCGCGATCAGCGGAGCGACCAGGCCGAGCGAGCCGACGCCGATGCAGAACGCAAGCAGATACATCCGGTCGACATTGACGCCGCTCATCAGCGCCGCGTCGCGGTCCTGCGCCGCCGCACGGATCAGGCGGCCGAGCTCCGTCGAGCGCAAAAACCAGTACAGCCCAAGGCAAAGCGCGATCGAAACGGCGCTCGCGATCAGCGCGGCCGCCTGAATGAACATATTGCCGACGCGTACGATATGCCCTGACAGTACGGACGGGATAGCGTGGAGATCCGCCGTGAACAGCGCCAGCATCGCGTTCTGCAGGATCAGCGACAATCCGAGCGTCACCACGATCTGGTTGTGCTCGGGTGCCGTGATCACCGGCGCGATCAGCAATTTGTAGGTAAAGGCGGCGGCCAGCGTGACCAGCGGCAGCACGAGAACGAGCGACAGATACGGATCGAGCCCGAGCCAGGTCGCGCCGAGATAGGTCAGGTACAGCCCGACCGCGAGAAAATCGCCATGCGCGAAATTGACGATCCGCAGCACGCCGAACGTCATGGTCAGCCCGACCGCAACGATGGCGTAGACGCCACCGAGCAGGAGCCCGTCCGCGAGCGCCTGGGGAAGAAGCGGCAACAAGTCCATCAGGGAGCCGTCCCGCCGGGACCTTGCTGCAGCATCTCTCCGCCCACGACGTCTTCTCCCCACCGCTTAATTTGCTTGTCGCGCCGATCTGAAGCCGGCGGTGCCCTGGCGCAGTTTGCTTTCTGTCCGGCTTGCGGCTCCGGCGTCGCCAGAGCCCTCAGCCCGACGGCCTTGGCCATTGGACAGACCATTGATACATTTTGTCCCGAGGCCGTCAAGGACGTTCGGTTCTGCTGTCCATCGCGAATGGGTTGGTATAAAGGATGAGTGCCCGTATCGGTGGCGGGTTCGAATGAGGTGGACAGACCTGTGACCAGGAAAACGACGACCGTCGCGACGACGCCGACCCGGGCCAAGAAGCCCTCCGCGCGGCGGCTTCCGACCAAGACGGCCGAGCCCGCGGTGAAAGACCGGTCACAGCCGCGGTTCGCGCCGATCCGCACCAAGCGCGTGTTCGAAGAAATCTGCGAACAGGTCCGCCGCGAAATGGCCGCGGGATCGCTGCGTCCCGGCGACAAACTGCCGCCCGAGCGCGAGCTTGCCCTGAAACTCGGGGTCAGCCGGGCGGCGGTCCGCGAAGCCTTGCGCAGCCTCGAGATCGCCGGCGTTGTCGGCCTGCACAAAGGCGCGCGCGGCGGCGCCTTTATTCTCAAGGGCGATCCCGATCTCGTCACCCGATCGATCCGCGACATGTTCCATCTCGGCCGCATCTCGCTGGACAATCTGACCGAAGCCCGCACCCTGGTCATGCAGGTGGCAATGCAGCTTGCCTGCGAGCGGATCCGGCCGACCACGGTGGCGGCGCTCGAGAGAAACGTCGACCGACTGTCCACCCTTCCGGTATCCGGCAAGGCCTCGGAACGTGTCGCGATTAGCGCGGAATTCTATCGTCTGATCTCGCAGGCGACCGACAACACCGTGTTGCAGGTGATCATCGAGGCCCTGACCGACATCGTGCTGCAGCAGGTCGAAGACTCGAACATCGAGTTCTTTCCAAACCTGATCGCTCACCGGCGCCGGCTGGTCGAATACATTGCGACCCGCCAGGTCGACGAGGCCAAGCGGGAAATGACCGAGCACCTCCAGCGCCTTCGCCGCCATCTGATGCGTGCCGAACGCACCGCCGCCGAGAACAAGACGGCGCGGGCACTGGCTGAAGAAGCCTCTCAGTAAAATTCCCTTCAGGCGCTCCGAGACCGGCCCAGCTCTTTAGCCTGCACGGCGAAGGCATGCGCCCCGCCGCGCAGGCCATGCCGATTCGGCCGTTTGACATTCGCTCCGACCTGCTTCTAGTATGGTCTGACCAATGAACCTTAAGGCGAATAAATTGAAATGACCGACAACCCCGAATGCTCGATGGCCGAACTGCAGGCGGTGTTGCTGGCGCGCGATCTGCGCGATGGCGAAAAAGCGATCGTCGGAACCAACAGCGACGTCCAGGTGGCGGCCTGCAACCTGGCCCGCAGCCTACAGGCGCCGACACTCTGGTGGGTGTCCGGCCCCGGCGGCATGGTCAATTGCAACGAGCCGGCGATCCGTTCGACCGCCCGTACCGAGAATATCGCCTGGAGCGAGGCGATGATGGACCTGCCGCAGATGGTCGATTTCATCGACTGGAAGATCCATTTCTTCGATTTCGCGATTCTCGGCGCCATCCAGGTCGATCGCTTCGGCAACATCAACACCGTCTGCGTGGGGCCGCATGAAAAGCCACGGCTGCGCGGCCCCGGCACGGTCGGCATCAGCGCCCTCACCGCTCTGGCACGGCGCTTCTATGTCGTGATGGCGCGCCACGACCGCGGCAGCTTCCCGGAACGCGTCGATTTTCTCAACGGCCCCGGTTTTCTCGATGGCGGCACCTCGCGGACCGATCGCGGCCTGCCGGAAGGCGGCCCCAAGTTTGTCTTGAGCCCGTTCGGAATATTCGATTTCGAGCCGGTGTCGAAACGGATGCGCGTGATGTCGCTGCATCCGGGCGTGGCGATCGAGCAGATCCAGAAGGCGACAGGCTTCGAAATGCTCGTCGACGGAACGCCGCCGGTGACCGCGATGCCGACCGTCGACGAACTGCGCGTGCTGCGTGAAAACGTTGATCGGACCGGGGTGCTGCGCGAGCGGCGTCGCGCCTGATCCAAAAGCAAAACAACCAGAGGAAACGTCCATGTATCTGACCGAAGAGCAGACCGCGTTCGTCGACAGCATCAAGAAGATGGTCGAACGCCATGTCGCACCGATCGCCGCCGAGATCGACGCGAGCGATCGCTTTCCCGAAGAGCTGGTGCCAATCTTCGGCGATATGGGCCTGTTGCAGCAATGGGTGCCCGAGCAGTATGGCGGCCCCGGCGGCAATCTCACGCTGCTGTGCCTCGCCAAGCACGAGATCGCCAAGGTCTCGATGGCGTGTTCGATCCTGGCCGGCCAGAATTCCATCGGCATGATCCTGCCGCTGCTGCATTTCGGCACCGAGGCGCAGCGGCAGCGGTTTCTTCCCATGGTCGCAAAGGGGCGGACCTTGACCTCGGTCGCCATGTCCGAACCGCATTGCGGCTCCGATGTCGCCGCCATGAAGACCAAGGCGGTGCGTGACGGCGAATCCTACGTCATCAACGGGGAGAAATGCTTCATCACTTTCGGCAGCGTGGCGCACTGGGTGCTGCTGTTCGCGCGGACCGCCGAGGGTCGTGGCGTCAACGGCATCAGCGCCTTCCTGGTCGACACCAAGACGCCGGGTTTCAAGATCGGGCGCAACGAAAAGAAGATGGGGCTCGGCGGCGTCCCCAACGTCCAGTTGTTCTTCGAGAACATGCGGGTGCCGGCCGAGAACCGGCTCGGCGAAGAGGGCCAGGGTTTCAAGGCCTGCATGCACATTCTCGACCTCAACCGTCCGACGGTTGCGGCCGCATCGATCGGGATCGGCCAGGGGGCGCTGGACGCGGCCATTGCCTACGCCAAGGAGCGTAATGCGTTCGGCAAGCCGATCGCGAGTTTTCAGGGCCTGCAGTGGATGATCGCAGACATGGCGATGCAACTCGAGGCCGCGCGTTGTCTGCTGTTCGAATGCACGCGGCAAGTCGACATGGGAGACTTCAGCCAGCTCTCGATGATGGCCTCGATGGCCAAGTGCTTCGGCAGCGACGTCGCGATGAAGGTGACGACTGACGCGGTGCAGATATTCGGCGGCGTCGGTTATTTCAAGGACTATCCGGTCGAGCGCATGATGCGCGACGCCAAGATCAACCAGATCTGGGAAGGCACCAACCAGATCCAGCGCGTCGTGATCTCCCGCCATCTTTTGGGCAGGGAGGCCTGATGTCCAAGCTCAAAACGCTTTCCGACGCCCTCGACGGCATCGAGGATGGCGCCACGATCGGCATCGGCGGCTGGATCTTCAATTCGCAGCCGATGGCGCTGGTACGCGAACTGATCCGCCGCAACAAGCGCGACCTGAAGCTGGTGCCCGCGCCGGGCAGCATAGCGCCCGACATGCTGATTGGCGCCGGCTGCGTGGCGGAGACCGGATGCGTGTTCATCAGCTTCGAGCAGTTCGGGCTGGCGCCACATTTCCGCCGCGCCGCAGAAACCGGCACGGTCAAGATCCATGAGCTTGACGGTCCGGCGATCGCCGGCGGCTTGCGCGCCGCGGCCTGCGATCTGCCATACGGCCTGATCCCGGACATGTGCACGGATCTGCCGCGCGTCAATCCGCGGACCTATCAGCCGGTGCCGCGCGCGCCGGGCGAGCGGGCGATGCTGAAGGTGCCGGCCATCCATCTCGACGTGGTGCTGTTGCACGCCCAGCAGGCCGACGAACTCGGCAATGTGCACTATTTCGGGCCGGTGTTTTTCGACCTGCTGATGGCGCAGGCGGCGAGAAAGGTCATCGTCTCGGTCGACCGCATCGTTCCCACCGAGGTGATCCGGCGCGACAATCACCTGACAAAACTGCCGTCGGCCTTCGTGCACAGCGTGGTCGAGGCGCCCTTCGGGGCCCATCCGACCTCGAGCGGCGGTCTGTACGAAGCCGACGATTCGCATTTGGAGGAATATGTCAGGGCGAGCGCGGGCGCTGACTCGTTCGCGAAATATCTCGATACATACGTCAGTACCGCAGCCTCGCCTCAGGAATATCACAAGCGAATCGGAAGCCCGCGTTTGCGCGAGTACGTGGCCTACGGGGCGCGAAGGTGACGGGGCCCTCCGCTTCCAAACCGCGACCGGGTCCGCTGCAGGGCATCCGGGTGCTTGACTTCACCGCGATGCTGGCCGGCCCGCATTGCGCCCGCCTGATGGCCGATCTCGGCGCGGAGGTCATCAAGATCGAGGGGCTGGAGGGCGACATGATCCGCGGCCGGCCGCCGCTGCGTGACGGCAACAGCAGCTATTTCGGCGCGCTCAACTGCGGCAAGAAGAGCCTTTCGATCGACCTGAAGAGCGAAGCTGCCAAGCCGATCATCCATCAGCTTGCCAAGCTGGCCGACGTCGTGGTCGAGAACTTCCGCCCCGGTGTGATGACGAGACTCGGATTCGACTACGCGTCGCTCAAGAAGCACAATCCCAAACTGGTCTACTGCTCGATCTCCGGTTACGGACAGTCGGGCCCGGGCGCGACCCGCGCCGCCTATGCCCCGATCATCCACGCCGCCAGCGGCTACGACGCCGCCAACCTCGGCTATCAGATCAAGCAGGAATATCCGGCTTCGACCGGCATATTCGTCGCCGATATCCTCTCCGGCGCTTACGCCTTCGGCGCGATTCAGGCCGCCCTGGTCCATCGCGAACGGACCGGAGAGGGACAATCCGTCGACGTGTCGCTGATGGACTCCATGCTGAACCTGATGGTCTTCGAATGCCAGGAGGCACAGTTCCCGAGCCGACAGAAGCGCCCGGTCTACGCGCCGATGAAATCGAAAGACGGCCACGTGATCATCGCCCCTATCAGCCAGAAGAATTTCGAGCAGATGGCCGACGCGATGCAGCGGCCCGAGCTGAAACTCGACGAGCGGTTTGCGACCAACGGCGGGCGCGTTCGGCACTGGACGGAACTGATGACCATCATCGAGCATTGGACCGAGCAGCGCACCGGCATGGAGATCGAAGCCATCATGAACGCGGGCAACGTGCCCTGCTCCCGCTTTCTGACGGTGGCGGAAGCCATGAAGGATCCGCAACTTGCCGAGCGAGACAGCCTCACCGAGATCGAGGACGAGTCGGGCAAATTCCTCGTCCCCAGCGCACCATTTCAATTTTTAACACCGACGGCGGCCGGTCCAGCAGTCGCCGGCCTCGGAGCCGACAACCGCGGGGTTCTTTCGGAGCTTCTAGGCCTGTCGGACGAACAGATTGACGACCTGCGAAAGGAACGTGTTCTATCCCACTAGAGCATTAATCAGAGATACTCCGACCCCATTTTCCTTGCCAAGCCATCCGCCAAGGACCGCTTTGCGCCAAAAGCGGTCGGTCGATATTGGGAACGATCGAGCCATCGTCGCCGTCGCCTTCCCTCAAGCCCCGGCGAAGGCCCAAAGCGCATACTTGGCGGCGCCGATTTCGATGGTTTCTCCGACCTCGGGATGCGCGAGCGCCGGAACCTCGATCCTCAACTCGCCGGCCCCCGTCCGCACCCGAAGGGTGCGCCGCGCGCCGCGAAACACCGATTCCAGAACCTCTCCGCGCCATGCGGCATCGACTTGGTTCTGCATCACTTCCGGCCAAATGTCCTCCGGCCGCACCAGAATGCGCACCTTATCGCCGGGCGCAAATCGCTGATTGCCGTAAGCCACGCCCCGCCAGCTATCGCCTTGCACGGCGAGCCTGGAGAGATCCGCCGCCGGTTCTACCGTCGTCACCGTCGCGTCCAAGAGGTTCGGCGCGCCAAAGAAACTCGCGATCGTTTCGGAATTCGGACGATGATAAATATCCTCGGGCGGACCGACCTGGAGGATCTTGCCGGCGCGCATGACCACCACGCGATCGGACAACGCCATGGCCTCGTCCTGATCATGCGTGACATAGAGGGTGGTAATGCCGAGACGCTTCTGCAGCGAGCGGAATTCGTCGCCCATCTGGGTCCGCAGCCGCGCGTCGAGATTGCTCAGGGGTTCGTCGAGCAGCAGCACCTCCGGTTCGAACACCAGCGCGCGCGCAATCGCCACCCGCTGTTGCTGGCCGCCCGACAAGGCCGGCGCAGGGCGATCCGCGAAGCGGTCCATTTCGACAAGCTCGAGCGCCTTCGTCACCCGCTGCCGGATTTCGGTCTCGGGCTTTCTGCGCACGCGCAACGGATAGGCCACATTGTCGAATACCGTCATATGCGGCCAGATCGCATAGGACTGGAATACCATGCCCAATTGCCGCCGATCGGGCGACACGTGAACCTTCCGCGCCGGATCGTTGACCACCCGCGATCCGATCGAGATCCGGCCGCCGGTGGACTCCTCTAGCCCTGCGACCATGCGCAGCGTCGTCGTCTTGCCGCAGCCGGACGGTCCCAGCAGGGTGACGAACTCGCCGGCTTCGACCCGCAGGTCGATGCCATCGACCGCGACGAAGCCGCCGAAAGCGCGTGAGACATTTTCGAGAACGAGATCCGACACGGCGACACCGCTTTCTAGAGGTTGTTGATGTAACGCTTGATGAGACGGAGCTGAACCCACCGAAACAGGAATACCAGCAACATCATCATCAATCCGATCACGCTGACGGTCTCGGCCTGCCCGTTCTCCCACATCCGCAGCAGCACGATGGAAAGCACCTCGGAGCCGACCGAATAGAGCAGCACGGATGCGCTCAGCTCACGCATGATCCCGAAGAATGTCAGCACCCATCCGACGGCGAAGGAC
>Ga0265330_10002399_pt1 | contig 10232 bp, 8 predicted proteins | sample 41919metaG_FD_202083 | JGI IMG/M metagenome (GOLD analysis project Ga0265330, IMG submission 202083) | Rhizosphere microbial communities from Carex aquatilis grown in University of Washington, Seatle, WA, United States - 4-19-19 metaG | ecosystem: Host-associated > Plants > Roots > Rhizosphere >... | reverse complement strand
GATCAGTTCCGTATCTTCAACCGCGTCGCACTTGTTCAGAAACACCACGATGCAGGGCACGCCTACCTGGCGGGCCAGCAGCACGTGTTCCTTGGTCTGCGGCATCGGACCGTCGGTCGCCGCTACCACCAGAATCGCGCCATCCATCTGCGCCGCGCCGGTGATCATGTTCTTGATGTAGTCCGCGTGACCAGGACAATCCACGTGCGCATAGTGGCGATTCTTGGTCTCGTACTCAACGTGCGCCGTCGCAATCGTAATGCCGCGCTCACGCTCTTCGGGGGCGTTGTCGATCGAATCAAATGACCGGAACTGAATCTTCGGGTTGTTCTTCGCAAGCACCTTCGTGATTGCCGCAGTCAGAGTCGTCTTGCCGTGGTCAATGTGACCAATCGTTCCCACATTCACGTGCGGCTTCGAACGATCAAATTTTTCCTTCGCCATAAAACTCCCTACATCCCTTTCATAGCTTCTACTGCTCGTTACTCATCGGGGCGCCGGCATTCCGGCTCCAGCCCCAAAAAAACTTTCTTACTTGCCCTGCGAGCGGCCGATAATCTCATCGGCGATCATGCGCGGCGCTTCTTCATACCGTGCGAACTGCATCGAGTACGAAGCCCTGCCCTGCGTGGACGAACGAATGTCGTTCACGTAGCCAAACATTTCCTTCAGCGGAACGATGGCCTTGATAACCTGCGAACCTGCCAGGTGTTCCATGCCCTCGATACGCCCGCGACGCGAGTTGATGTCGCCGATAATCGTGCCCATATGCTCTTCGGGAACGGTCACTTCAACCGCCATCACCGGCTCCAGCAGCACCGGAGAAGCTTTTCTTGCAGCTTCCTTGAACGCAATCGAACCCGCGAACTTGAAGGCCATTTCGTTCGAATCGACATCGTGGTAGCTGCCGTCGAACAACGTCACCTTCACATCCACAATCGGATAGCCGGCCAGGATGCCCAGTTCAAGAGCTCCCTGCACGCCCTGATCGATGGGCTTGATGTATTCCTTGGGAACCGCGCCGCCCTTGACGTCGTTGATGAACTCGTAACCCTTGCCAGGCTCGTTGGGCTCAATGCGCAGCCAGCAGTGTCCGTAGTTGCCGGAGCCGCCGGTCTGGCGAATGTACTTGCCTTCCGCCTCAGCCTTCTTGCGGATGGTTTCGCGGAACGCCACCTTGGGCTCGCCTACATTGGCCTCGACCTTGTGCTCGCGGCGCATGCGGTCCACCAGAATCTCCAGGTGAAGCTCGCCCATACCGCTAATAATCGTCTGGCCCGAATCCTCGTCGGTCCGCACCTTGAAGGTGGGATCCTCGTCGGCAAGCCGCGCCAGAGCAATGCCCATCTTTTCCTGATCGGCCTTGGTCTTGGGCTCGATGGCCACAGAGATAACCGTTTCAGGGAAAGTGATGGCGCCGAGAGCGATGGGATGATGCGGGGCGCACAACGTGTCGCCGGTCTTGAAATCCTTCAGTCCGACGCAGGCGCAAATATCGCCCGCCATGACCTCAGTGATGTCCTCGCGCTTGTTGGCATGCATCTTGACCAGGCGGCCCACGCGGTCAGTCTTGCCGGTGCGCGGGTTCAGAATGGTATCGCCGGTTTTGAGGGTGCCCGAATAAACGCGGATGAAGCAGAGCTTGCCGAACGGATCGTTAATGATCTTGAAGGCGAGGGCCGCGAGCGGTTCGCCGTCTTCAGGCTTGCGCGAAACAATCTTGTCGTGATGTGAGGGATCGATGCCCTCAACGGGAAGCTTGTCGAGCGGGCTGGGCAGGTAGTCGACAACCGCGTCGAGCAGCGTCTGCACGCCCTTGTTCTTGAAGGCGCTTCCGCAAAGTACCGGGAAGACCTTGAGATCGATGGTGGCCTGGCGGATACCCTTCTTGAGCTCTTCAATGGTAGGCGTTTCGCCTTCGAGGAACTTCTCAAGCAGAACGTCATCCGTCTCTGCGATGACTTCAATCAACTGCAGCCGGAAAGCTTCAGCCTTCTTCAGCAGGTCGGCCGGAATCGGCTCGACTGAGAATTCGGCGCCCATAGTCTCGTCGTGCCAGAGAATCGCCTTCATCTCAATGAGATCGACGACGCCCTTGAAATTGGCTTCGGCACCGACGGGAATCTGCAGGGCAACGGGACGCGCGCCCAGGCGCTTGCGAATGCTTTCGAGAACAGATTCGAAATCCGCGCCGTTCTTGTCCATCTTGTTGACGAAGCAAATGCGCGGAACCTTGTACTTGTCGCCCTGACGCCACACGGTCTCAGTCTGCGGCTGCACACCGGAGACAGAGTCAAACAGCGCTACCGCGCTATCGAGCACGCGCAGGCTGCGCTCAACCTCAGCGGTAAAGTCCACGTGGCCTGGGGTATCAATGATATTGATGCGAACGTCGCGCCAGCTGCAGGTGGTGGCGGCCGATGTAATCGTAATGCCGCGCTCCTGCTCCTGCTCCATGTAATCCATGGTCGCCGTGCCTTCATGCACTTCACCAATACGGTGCGTGATGCCGGTATAAAACAGGATGCGCTCTGTCGCTGTCGTCTTTCCGGCGTCGATATGCGCCATGATGCCGATGTTTCGGCAACGATTCAGAGGTACGGTGCGAGCCACTTTAGAGATCCTTGCGAGTTAGAACTCGCGGTTAAATCCGGCTGCCAGCATCTAGCTACTAGCCCCTAGCTTCTTGTTTTGGTATCGAGCCCAGGCCCGAACCCCTCAGGGGCTAAAGCCCCTTCACAATCTGTTCTTCACCTGTACGGGCTAAAGCCCGTACCCTTCACAAGCTAAAGCCCGAATCTTTCACAGGCTCAAGCGCGTATCCCCCTCCGCAACTTACCAGCGGTAGTGAGCGAAGGCGCGGTTGGCCTCGGCCATGCGGTGCACGTCTTCTTTCTTCTTCATGGCCGCGCCGCGACCGTTGGCTGCATCAAGCAGCTCGTTCGACAGCTTGTCGGTCATGCCCTTCTCGCCACGGCTGCGGCCGTAGGTGAGAATCCAGCGGATGGCAAGCGAAGTGCGGCGATCGGGATTGACCTCGATCGGCACCTGATAGTTGGCGCCGCCTACGCGACGGGTCTTAACTTCAAGCAGCGGCTTGACGTTCTCGACCGCCTTCTTGAAAAGCTTGAGCGCGTCGTCTCCGCCGCCCTTCTCTTCAAGGTTCTTCATCGCCTGGTAGAAGATGTTTTGCGCGGTCGACTTTTTGCCGCCCCACATCATCGAATTCACAAACTTGGTGACGAGCGTTGACCCGTAGACCGGATCCGGCGCCACTTCCCGCTTCGCAATGTGCCCTTTTCTTGGCATAAAACCTCAAAAAACAGCTTTCAGCTTTTAGCTTTCAGCTCTCAGCTTCTTCCTGCTCCGACCCTCGGCGTCTTGTTTCCGAAAGAAGGATTGAGAGCTTTTTCGTTCGTTTGAGGTGCGGTTAAACGCACACCTCAAACCTCAAATTCCTGGTACACGCTTCGCGCCAGCGAAGCGCTTTCCAACTACTTCTTGGCTGGCGCGCCGCCCTTGGCCCGCTTGGTGCCGTACTTCGACCGGCTTTGCGACCGGCCAGCCACGCCGACCGAGTCAAGCGTGCCGCGCACCACGTGATAACGCACGCCCGGCAGATCTTTCACACGGCCGCCGCGGATGAGCACAATTGAGTGCTCCTGCAGATTGTGGCCGATGCCGGGAATGTAGGTGGTGACTTCAATTCCATTGGTAAGCCGCACGCGAGCGACCTTGCGAAGAGCCGAATTCGGCTTCTTGGGGGTCTGCGTGTACACGCGGGTGCAAACACCGCGCCGCTGCGGCGAGGCCTGCAGCGCAGGCGATGCCGTCTTGTAACGGGGGGCGGTGCGCCCTTTGCGGACAAGTTGATTAAAAGTAGGCAAACCACAACTCCTTACGCTCAAAAACCCTGCTACAACCGATCAAAAACAGCCGCACACAAGCTCTTCGGGCCATTCTGGCTTTGGGCCGCCCTTTTGGCGATCCAAACACACAGAAGCCCTCAAGTCAGTGCTTCGCGTCTGTCTTCGTTCCAATCTCAGACGAGAACCGGGACGGTGGCCGGTCGTTTTCCGGGCATTTGCCCTGAAAAGCCAACTCCGTTTCGCCGTTTCCGGCCCGCATAGCCCTCCAAGGTGGAGAAACGCGCGGGCTCCGATGCGATTTATCCCTGCCCTCCGCAAGAAGAAGGCAATTTCGGGAACCATCTGGCCGGTAAACTGCACCTGGCCTTAGGATTCAACTCGGCCGTAACCGCCTGGCTGAGTGATCCTTACGCAATCCGTGCACAAACACACGAAAGACGCGTTCTTGCGGAACCTTTTAACAATAACAAGATTTGGGCGCTGGGTCAACGGATTGTGGGGGCGGAATGTGGTGTTTTGGGGAGTTTTTGGGATAGTAGATGACTCGATAGATGAAAGATGTGGTATTCCCCGCACTCCGCGAGCTACGCGAAGGATGGGCACCCGCAAAAACCGTCGATCCGTTGCCAGGGCAAAAAGGGGGGTATTTCTGGTTAGGTGGTCACAGAGGCACAACAAGTCGCAGAGTGCACAGACCACAGATCCCATTTCGATGATCCATGATTCTGTCTTGTTTTGATCAGACGACAACCGCAACCAGGCCTATGGTTTCTGCATGGGTTAACTTGATGCCCTATGGTCCGCTAGGAGGCGAGATGTTAGGTTTAGGTTTGGTAGGAACAATTATCGTGATCGTCGTGATTGTGTGGCTCATTCGACGCGTCTGATTTCGCCTGGGAGTGCATCGCTGAAAATCAATTGACCGGCGAGACCGCCTTCGCGCATATCTGATCAATCTGGAGTTTTGTCCGCGAGGTCGGCAACCCTTCCCCGACTCGGAAATGCACCAAATTTGGGTTATTTCTGTATGGCCGGTAATACTCCCGAGTCACAAAAAATCCAGGTCTGGGTCGTGGGTCGTGGATAGGAAACCGGTTAATTGGCCCGTCTATCGCTCTGGGGTTGTTCTTCGCCAAATCACTTCTGAGTTGGGCCCGAATCTCACTTCTTGCACCGAGTCGGATACCGTTAGTCGGTAAGGCTCGCTATCGTAGAGGCTCGGCTTCACAAGCCCCGATACCGCCAGATGGTAGAAAACGGCCACACTCTGTTCACGTCGCCTGATACTGACTGTTCGGACCACCAGCGCGCTGTCTAAACATTGGACCGCGATATTAAGTTGCAGGGGATGAGTTCCCGCAATCTCGTGAACATCAATGTGTACGACTTCCGAGCTCTCCATTATGTGGTTGTAGAAAATCGTCCAAACAGCAATTCCCACAGCGCCCAAGCCGATAGCGAGACCTAGAATCACTCCAATGAAAACCCCTGAACGTTTAGTCACTCCGTGCCTAGCCCCTTCGAAGCGCTATTCAGTTTACTCCCGCATGGTCGGCTAACCGGAAGTAATCTCAATTTTGGATCTTCGCGGAACTCGAGAATTAGAAGCAACCGCAGATCCCTCGTCGCTTCGCTCTGTCGGAATGACAAACGTGGGGCGGGATCGAGATAACTGTTCAGAAGAATTCCCGGACCATCCTCGCTCTTTGTGCGGAACTGCAAATGGGTGGTTTGAGACTGTGGTATCCCACCCTTCGCAAAGAACGCGAAGGATGGGGCACCCGGCATACTGCCACTCAGCCAAGGTCGGTAGTATCCCATGTCCCAAAATCGGGACATGGGGCACCCGGCACCCGGCGTTCCGTGCCCCGCGTTGGTCTATAGCTTTTGTGGCTTTCAGTGCTATGTGTTGGGCGATGCGCAAACTAAAAAGAGCCATGGTGGAGAGGAAAGCTCCATGGCTCCTTTCAGTTTGGCTGAGGTGCCTCCATTGGCTGCGCGCAGCGTTTGGCCCCGTAGAACCTCAGTCTTCTCGTTTAGAGCCAATTCCGTCTTCTTGGCCAACGGAATGACTCTCAAATACCACACCCTCATTGAGCGGTGTATTACCTTTATTGAGCACCTCGTAAAACGACTAGACAACAAACTCTCGCACCCCGAAAGGTGCCGTGTTGCGTATCCAACAACAGAATCTCCAGGAGAGGGCTGTTTTCTATAAGAGGAGACAAGGCTGCGGTTTCTTTACAGATGGAATATTTAATATGTGTTACTAAAGTCATGATACCGGCGGCTTCAATGATCTGCCTCATTGGCAAGGGCATCCATTAACTGTTCGGCAGAGGATCAGCCAGGACCACAATGACACTATGGAAGGATGGGGCACCCATTGTTTGTGACCCATATTCAGCCTTAACTGCAACTAACTAAAAAACTTCTTTACTTGCCGGCTGGAGTGACCTAATAATCACATCACGCTTGTGCACGTGCGTCCTCTCTTTCCCACTCCCCCAATCGCGAGTGCACTCCGAGCCAATCAAGGAGGTACTTCAGACATGAAAATCCTCAGCCCCGTTGTGTTGGGACTGTCTTTCGCGGTAGCTGGCAGTATGTTGACCGCGGCCCAGGAAACCCCCTCATCTGTAAAGGTTTTGCAGATTACCCGGGAATACACCAAGCCGTATAAGAACGGCGCCGCCCATGACAAAACGGAGAGCGCCTTTGTCCAGGCGATGACCAAGGCCAAGTTCCCTGCCCATTACGTGGCTTTGAATGCGATGTCCGGCAGATCGCGGTCACTTTACCTGACCCGCTACGACTCGTTTGCCGATTGGGAAAAGGACAACAAGCTGGTGGACAAGGATCCGGCCCTGGCGGCGGAGTTGGAACGCGCGAGCATTGCTGACGGCGATTTGCTGGAAGAGGTGACCAACGGGATTTTCACTTTCGACCCCGACTTGAGTTACAAGCCGCGGCCGGACCTGAGCCATGCCCGCTACGTGGAGGTCACATCGTTCCATTTGCGCTCGGGTCATCGAGAGGAATGGAACAAGGTGGCCAAGATGGTGAAGGAGGCGCATGAGAAAGCAGGAACCAGCGCGCACTGGTCCATGTACGAGATTGCCTACGGCGGTCCGGATGGAACCTTCCTCGCACTGAGCGCGGACAACTCGATGGCGGATATCGATACCGGCTTTGCGGAGAACAAGAAATTCATGGAAGCGATGGGTGCGGATGGTATGAAGGAAATGCGCACTCTTTATGCGTCGGCGATAGATTCGTCATCGTCGGAGCTGTTCTCAATCAATCCGAAACAGAGCTATCCGCAGGATGATTGGGTGAAGGGCGATCCGGATTTCTGGAAGCCGAAGCCGGCCATGGCGGCCAAACCGGCGGCAGCGGCCAAGCCGGATGCGACGAAGAAGCCGTAAAGGTCTCTACGATTATGTGGGGTCGTGGTGCGGAGTCTGGGGTGGGATGTTTGGGTCTGCGGTATCCCACCCTTCCGTGATGAAACTACGGAAGGGTGGGGCATCCATTATTTGTGCGGGTTTGGAGTGGCTTGGCTGAGCCCGTTAAGGTGATTTCTTCCATCGGGGGCCGGGCACCTATCATCTAATGGAGGCGGGTGCGGTTTGCCGTGCTTCCCCATGTAACTTCCAGGAGACTTCCCCAATGACGATTTATATCCCTACCCCGTTGCGCCCGTACGCTGGGGGCCAACCGCAGGTAGAGATTCAGGCCTCGACAATTGCCGAGGCTCTCAGCGCGCTGACTGGTTCGCACCCCGAACTGAAGAACCATCTGTTCACCGCAGAGGGGAAACTGCGGGCGTTTGTGAATTTGTATTTGAACGACGAAGACGTGCGCTACTTGCCGGCGAAAGAAGCGACTGAAGTGAAGGCGAGCGATACGCTGTCCATCATTCCCTCAATCGCCGGCGGGGACTAGCCGTCCAGGCAGACGCGCCTTCGGCGCATTGACGCCTTGTTGCAGACATTGAATTCTTCAACCCCCGGGAAAAACCATATGACTATTGCTGCTGAAGCTTCTACGCTTCCTGAACTGACTACGGACGATCTTGCGCGCTATTCGCGCCACTTGATTTTGCCCGAGGTGGGCATTGAGGGACAGCGGCGGCTGAAGGCTGCGCGAGTGCTGTGCGTGGGCACCGGCGGCCTGGGATCTCCACTTGCGTTCTACCTGGCGGCGGCGGGCATAGGCACGCTGGGGCTGGTGGACTTTGATGTTGTGGACGCGAGCAATTTGCAGCGGCAGATTATCCACTCGACTAAAGACATTGGGCGCAAGAAGCTCGACTCTGCCGAGGAGAAACTACTGGCGCTGAATCCTGCGCTGAACGTGGTGAAGCACGAAACGATGCTGACAAGCGCGAACGCGCTTGACATTTTGAAGGACTACGACATCGTCGCCGATGGCACGGATAATTTTCCGACGCGCTACCTGGTGAACGATGCGTGTGTGCTGCTGGGCAAGCCGAATGTGTACGGATCGATTTTCAGATTTGAAGGGCAGGCCAGCGTGTTTGCGACGGAGAATGGTCCGTGCTACCGGTGCCTGTATCCTGAGCCGCCACCGCCGGGGTTGGTGCCGAGTTGCGCGGAAGGCGGAGTGCTTGGCATTCTGCCTGGGCTGGTAGGAATGATTCAGGCGACGGAAGCGATCAAGCTGATTTTGGGCAAGGGTGAGAGCCTGAGCGGTCGGCTGCTGCTGGTGGATGCGTTGAATATGAAGTTCCGCGAATTGAAGCTGCGCAAGAATCCGGAATGTCCGGTGTGCGGTGAGCATCCGACGGTGACCAAGCTGATTGACTATCAACAATTCTGCGGCATTGTGCCGGAAACAAAACAGGAGCAAGCGGTGAAGAATGGAATTCCGCAACTGACGGTGAAGGAACTGAAGCAGCGGCTGGATGCGGGCGAGGACGTATTTGTCCTGGACGTGCGCGAGCCGTACGAATATCAGATTGCGAACATCGGCGCAAAGCTGATTCCGCAGAACGATGTGCCGAAGCGGCTGGATGAGATCGATCGCAATCGCGAGATTGTAGTGCAGTGCCGGTCTGGCCAGCGCAGCCAGCGCATTGCCGAGTACCTTGCGCAGCAGGGGTACGGGAACGTGAAGAATCTGGCGGGCGGCATTCTGGCATGGGCCGATGAGATTGATCCGAAGATGCAGAAGTACTGATTTTTGGAAAGAGGAAAGACGATGATCAAGGTAAGTGTGCTGTACCCGATCAAGCCCGGTAGCCGTTTTGACGCGGACTACTATTTGAAGGTTCACATGCCGATGACGGCGAAGCTGCTGGGGCACGCATTGAAGGCAGTGACGGCAGAGATTGGCATTGCAGGTGGAGCGCCGGGCGAGCCAGCCCCGTTCGCGGCAATTGCGTGTTTTACTTGTGAGTCGGTTGAGGTTTTCATGGGGGCATTCATGCCGGTGGTGGGTCAGTTGCAGGGCGACATTCCCAACTACACCGACATTGAGCCGGTGATCCAGATCAGCAACCTGACTGAATTCGCAACCGCGTAGTTCCTCGGGCTGAGGTTTACATGTCTTCTGTTCCAACTCTTGAAGGGCGGTACGTTCGCCTTGAGCCGCTTTCGCAAGATCATGCCGATGGGCTTGCGGCGGCCTCGGCTGCGGACCCTGCACTTTATCGATGGACGCAGGCTCCTCAAGGAGCGGACGAGACGGCGCGCTACATTGCGACGGCTCTCCAGTTGAGCGAGGCGGGCAATGCCGCGCCCTTTGCAACGGTGCGCGTAGACGATGGAGCCGTGATGGGATCTACGCGTTTCTATGATCTGGAACGTTGGGCGTGGCCCGTGGGGCATGGCCGCTATGGGCGGGAACATGCCGATGTCGGCGAGATCGGCTACACGTGGCTGACCGCTGCGGCCGTTCGAACCGCAGCCAATACCGAAGCGAAACTGCTGATGCTCAAACATGCATTTGAGGTGTGGGGCATGCTGCGCATCTGTTTACATACGGATGAACGCAATGAGCGCTCGCGCGCGGCGATCGAGCGCATTGGCGGCAAGTTTGAGGGGATTCTGCGCGAGCATCGCATGGCGGCGGATTTTATTCCGCGCAATTCGGCGCGCTACTCGATTGTGGCGTCGGAGTGGCCGGGGATTAAGCAGCGGTTGGTGGAGCGGCTTTATGGACGAGCTGTTAGCTCTTAGCTTTTTCGCGGTGCAGTTGGGTCTGTGCTTTGCCACTCTTGTTTATCAAGGTATAAATTCCGGATTGCCGACATCCATGTAAGTCCGTGTCAAGGGAAAAGCACACGATTTCTGGGCGCGCTTGTGAGAGCGCGCTACGCGATGTGATCAGAACGAA
>Ga0265330_10002398_pt1 | contig 10233 bp, 7 predicted proteins | sample 41919metaG_FD_202083 | JGI IMG/M metagenome (GOLD analysis project Ga0265330, IMG submission 202083) | Rhizosphere microbial communities from Carex aquatilis grown in University of Washington, Seatle, WA, United States - 4-19-19 metaG | ecosystem: Host-associated > Plants > Roots > Rhizosphere >... | reverse complement strand
CGGCCGCATGGGGCAATCGAACGGCACCGCGTGGGTCATGGGCAAGGCGTCGCCCGTGGCCAGGTTCTTGACCGTTTCGATGTAGCCGAGTATGCCGTCGAGCTCGTGGGTCATGCGTTCGACCTCGGTTTCGTCGAGCCGAAGGCGAGCCAAGGCCGCGATTTCGCGCACCTCCTCTGAATTGATTCTTGGCATTTCATGCCCTTTCTACCATCTTTCTTCCGCTTCCAAGCTGCCGCGCCCGCACTAGCGTAACGCGGCGAATCTGCATATAATGATCGGTTGTCGGTAATTCTGATGTCTCTCCCCAAACAGAAATTGCGCCTGCCCCACGCGCCTTTCCGCCCAGTTCAGGCGCGGGGCGCGCTCGTGGTGCTTCTGCTCTCGGCGGGCCTCGCCTGTGAAAGCGGCTCGCACGGAAAGGATGCCGCGCCTGCCACCAGCCAGCGCTTGTCGCAGGTCTCGGTCAGGCTCGATTTGCCGAGCGGCGGCGCCCCGTCGGTTTCGGTACTTGCCTTCCAGGCCGAGGCCATCGACATGGCCACCTCCGACGTGCTTGGCGCCGTGGATCCCTTGGTTTCGCCCTCGCCGGAATCGGCCTGCGAACTGCGTGACGTGGCGGGGACCGCGCGCATGGTGCGTGCCCAGGGTGGCACGCTGAATTTGCAAGAACTCGGCGGGGTCGCGCTGCAAGTGGCGCAAGATGAAGAAGCCGAGTCGCTGCGCCCCGCGCCCCGGGTCTATCCGCCGCTCGCGGATGTAGTCAGCGGCGTGATTGCCGAGGCCGGACCGCTCGATCTCGGCCAAGTCCCAACGACGATGACCCTCGTGGTTCCGACCAAGGGGGACGAGCACACAACCCTCAAGTTGGCGCTGCCGCGGGCCCCGTCGGTTTCCGACGGCAGCGAAACCCCGCTCGATGCACACACGACCATGAGCATGAAGGGCGACCTGGTCCTTCGTGTCTCGGGCCCGCCGCGAACCTTCCTCGAAATTCGTCCCTTTGGTGCACCCTCTGCCATTGCCTGCGCCGTATCGACGAGCGGTTGGGTCGTTGTTCCGCACGACCTCGTGGCCAAGCTCGTTGTCACCGCAGGGCGCGCTCCAGTTTCATTCGAGGCCGTGTGGCGCGAGAGCCGCTTGGTGCAAGCCGGGAGCGAGGCGACCCGCGTCTCGTTCGAGGCCCGCTCGTCAGCGGTGCTGGAACTCCGTCCGTGAGTCAGACCCCGCGGCCGCGCAATGCGCGCCGGTTCGACCGCAAAAGCGCGCTCGTGCCCGTGGTGGTGCGCGCCGAAGGGAACAAGATCCAAGCCGGCGTGCGCCTGGACACCGCCGATCTTTCGGAAGGTGGGCTGTTCCTGCGCTCCGATCTGCTCTTCGAGGTCGGCGAGGACTTGACCCTGGAGATCCCAATTGGCGACGGCAAAGTCACCGTGGCGCGCGGACGAGTCGCCTGGGTCACCCGCGGCAGTGGCAAGAAAGCCGCGGCCGGCATGGGCATCGAATTCGCGCGCCTGTCCGACCACGACCGCCGCGCGCTGGCCGCCAGCCTGCGCGCGCTGGCCAAGTCCGATCCCGAGAAATAGCTTCCCGCACCCCAAAGGAGCCCACCATGGCAGAGACAATCGACGAACTCACCTACGACTACGAGGACGAGGGCGTGCTCGTGCGCAAGCAGCTCGACAAGGTCGTGCTGACCAAGGGGTCTTGGTCGACGCTGATGTTTCTCTACCAAGAGCTCGACAAGACCGCGGGCACCTTCCGGGCGCCCAAGATCGCCATCGTGCGCTTCAAGAAGTTCAAGGGCAGCTATCGCAAACAATCATCGTTCAACGTCTCGAGCGAGAAGCAAGCGCGCCAGATCACCGAGGTGTTCGAGCAATGGTACGCGAAGATGGGTGAAGCCCAAGCACCCGCGGAAGCGGACGACGCCCCCGAGAGTGGCGACGGCGAGTCGTAACTACTTCTTGAAAAACTTGCCCATGAGCCCACCGCCGTGCGGAGGCTCGGGCTTCGAGCCGAACTTGCCTGACGCTGGCTTGCTCTTGCGCATTTCGATGAGCCGCAGTTCGCGACCGGCGTCGATGAATGACGTATCGAGCGTCACCACCTCGCGAAAGGCCCGCTCGGCCTTGTCGGCTTCATTCAGGAATTTCCACAGCAAGCCAACCCAGTAGAAGCCGCGTACGAACTTCGGCCTTTCGCGCACAACCTCTTCGATGGTTTTGAGCGTATCGCGAACCAGGGCTTCCTTGCGCGCACGCGGATCGTCGAAACGCGCCCAGGCCAGGTAGGCGCGGTATTGCGGCTCGCCCGGATTCCCTTGGCTGGCGCTGGTGAAGCATTCGATGGCCTTGGCGTGGTCGCCCTTCTTGAGAAAGACCTCGCCTTTGAGGAACATGTTCTCGGCTTCGAACAGCGTGGGCAGATTGGTGCGCGCCGCGGTCGGGCCGGCGGCAAGGGACGCCACGTATTCCGACCGGCGGGTGGCATTTCCCAAAACCATGGCCGCCTCGTTGATGCGCGCCAAAATCTTCTCGGCAAGCGGTTGGAGATCTTGCAGACCAGCGTTGACCAGACGGTCCGGGTGAAACTGGCGAGCGGCGCGCACGAACGCGATGCCAACCTCGTCGGAGCTGGCGGTCTGGCTCACCCCCAGAAGCTCGAAATGGTTGGCCTTGCCAAGCTTCTGCGCCATGTCCTGAATGCTCGCGCGCGTGGCATCGATCGATAAGGCCTGAGCCGGGCGCGCGGCCCCCGCGACTTTGACCTCTGCCGATTGGGGTGGCTTGGCATCGAATCGCATCGGAGTCACCATCGGTCCACGCACCACGGGCACACTGGGGCTGGGCCCGGGCGAAACCGGCTGGCCACGCGCCGAACCTGCAACAGCCGCGGCGACCGGAAGCGCCACCCGCGGCGCGACAGGAACCTCGGACGCCGCCGCTGGCACCGCGACCGGAGCCGCCTTTTCGGGGGCAACAGTCGGTTGCGCCTGGAGCGAGGCAAAAATGCCCGAGGGTCGCGTGCTTGCCGAAGCGGCGACGGGTTTTTCGCCGGAATCGGAAGCAACCTGCAATTGCGGGCCAGAATCTCCGGCAAGTTTAGACGCCGCGCCCACGTCCGAGGATTGCGTCAGTTGAACCGCGCGCGGGATTGCGGAGTCCAAGGCTTGCGCCGGCTCGGCGATGGGTTCGCGGTCGAGAAGGTCGGAGTAGTACAGCGCCAGCACCACCGAGCGGACTTCGAGCGGCCTGGACGTGACGGCGTCCAGATCGTCAAGCGTCATCCAGCCCTTGCGAAGTGCCTCGACGGTCGGATCGTCCGGCGCGATGCCCATCGCCGTGATGAAGGCAGCCGAGAGATCCTGCAAGCGAAAGCGGAGGCCGAGCAGGCGTGTCAGTTCCTGCGTGACCCGCGGCAGATCGTAGGCCGCGCGGATACCGGGATAGATCACACCGCGCGGATCGACGCGCATCAGGGCCAGATCCGAGCCTTCGCCGTAAGCGTGGGGAGCCACGTAGATGGCGTAGGTCCCCTCGACGATGAAGAACAGCCGGGTCAGCTTACGCACCACCTGCGACTTCAAAACCTGCGCCAGCTTTTGCTTGTCGAGCGCTCCCATGCGCTCCAAGACATCCCCGAGCCTCAAACCGTCGGTCACGAGTGGCCTGGCCGTGGCCACGATTTCCGCGGGCACCACGCCATACTCCACCAGCAGGTTGTCGAGGCGATCGGTGTCGACCGGCCGGCCCACGTGCACCGGCGAGCCTTCGCGCAGGTAGACCTCGCTTTCGTCGAGAGTCTGGTCAGCGACCACGAAATAGCCGGTGAACTTCTTCCGGTAAAGCTGTTGCAGCAACCGAGGGAACGGCCGCTCCTTGAGCGTCCCCTGAACTGCCGCCTGCTTTGCGCTGTTCTCCGACAAGATTCCCCCCTGAATAAGAACCCTCGAAGGGTTCTTACCAACTCCCGCGTTGAGTTCCGTCGGGCAAAGCCCGCCGAAACTCACGCGAGTTCAAGGCGCATGTAATCGCCGCGACACTTGTCGTGTCAATACAAATGCTGCGCGCGTGGTTGTCGTGTAAAGTACCACTTTCGTGGCTGTGGTCGTCTTCGTCAACCCAGGTTCCCGCGCCAACCGAAGGGATCCCGGTTGCGCCGATCGCTTTGCCAAGATTCTGGGGGAAAGTGGGCGCGTGGCGGCACCGCCAAGCCTGGAGCAGCTGGCCGAGGAAGCCCTCCGCGCGGCCGCCGAATCTCCCCGGGTGATCGCGATCCATGGCGGCGACGGGACCTTGCACCGCACGCTGTCCGCCTTGATCGCCGCCTATGGGGCGCGCCCCTTGCCGCCCGTGGCCATCCTGCCTGGCGGCACCATGAACGTCGTGGCCTCGTCGCTCGGCATCCGTGTTAGACCGGAAAGCCTGCTGGCCGAGCTGGCGGCGGGCGAGCGCGCGGGCACGGCACCAGCCACGATTCACCGCCGTTGCCTGCGCGTGGGCACCCACTACGGCTTCATCTTCGGCAACGGACTTCTGACCAACTTCCTAGAGGAATACTATGCGCGCGGCAGCTACGGCGCACGGCGGGCGGTGTGGATCATCTTTCGCATCCTGATGTCCGTGCTCACCACGGGCCGCTACGCCCGGCGCATCTTCCGCCGCTTCCGTGGCCGAGTCCAAGTCGACGGAAGCAACCTTTCGCGAACCCACCTCACTGGTCTGGGCGCGGCCACGGTTTCGGAAGTCGGCTTTCGTTTCAAACTTCACCACCGCGCCGACGACGATCCCGATCGCATGGGCGGCCTGGCCATCCACGGCGGCCCGCTGTCGCTGCTCCTCGACGTCCTCGATGTGCGCCTAGGGCGCGGCTTGTCGCCCAAGCGGGCCACCAGTTTCGTCGCTACCCGGCTGTCCATCGAACCCGAGGACCGAGAATCGGCCTACACCCTGGACGGCGACTTGTATGTAGGCCACGGCCCCCTCACCGTAGAGGTCGGCCCAACCCTGGAAATCGTCAAGCCCGGATCTTGCTGATGTCCATCTATGTTGTTGAAATGCGCGCCATGCCGACAGTACGATGGGCGATTCCATGAGCACGTCCTTTCCCATGGATGGAAAACGCGTCCGCTTCTCGGGCGACACCAACGTCGGCATGAAGCGCGACCACAACGAAGATTCGTTCTTTCTGCCGGTGAACGAGCGCCTGGCCATCGTGGCCGACGGTATGGGGGGACATGCCTCGGGCGAGGTCGCCAGCCGCATGGCGGTGGAGTCCATCGTCGGGTACTTTCGCGAGACCGAGGGCGAGCAACAGCTCACCTGGCCGTTCAAGGTCGACCGCGGTCACGGGCAAAACACCAATCGCATGACCACGGCCATCAAGATGGCCAACCAGCGCATCTTCGAGGAGGCCGAGCGCAAACCTGAGTGCCGCGGCATGGGCACCACCGTGGTGTCGACGCTGTTCCTCGACGACGTGGTCATCGTCGGCCACGTGGGCGACAGCCGCCTGTACCGCGTACGCGAAGGCGCCATCGACCAAATCACCGAGGATCACTCGCTGCTCAACGACTACGTGCGCATGAAGCGCATGTCCGAGGCCGAGATCGCCGCCTTCCCGCACAAGAACGTCATCGTGCGCGCGCTCGGCATGAAGCCTTCCATCGAGGTCGACATCATCGTCGAGAACCATCGCCTGGGCGATCTTTTCGTCATCTGCTCCGACGGTCTGTCCGGCATGGTTTCGGACACCGAAATCGCCGGGCTGGCCGTGGAAGAAGGCGATCTCGACAAGCTTTGCGAACGATTGATCGCGACGGCGAACGGCAACGGTGGCGTCGACAACATCACGGTTGTCTGCGCGCGGCTTGAACCGCTCTAGCGCTTGCTACGCTTTCCTTCCGTGCAAACCCTGGATCAATGTCTCGCGGCTGGGCCCGATGCCGAGGCGGCCCGCATGCGCCTCGAACGCTTGCACGATCGGTTGCACGATGGGTCGATCGACAGCGCGGTCAAGCTGCCCGAGGACAGCGCTGGCGTGGCCTTGCTGGCGGCCATGCTCGCCAGCGGCACCTACTTGCCCGATCTGCTGCTCGCCGATCCAGGGCGCTTGCCACGCCTCCTTGCCGATCCCTGGCTCCACCGCGAAAAGCCGCGCGACCTTTTTGCCCGCGAAGTCGAGGCGGCCTGCATGGGGGCACGCTCGCAGGCGGATTTGCAACGTGCCCTGCGGCGCTACGCCGGCGGCGAAATGCTCCGCCTCGGCGCGCGCGAAATCGGGGCCGGCATTGGTGTGCCCTGGCTCGCCTCGCCCGAGCATGGGCTAACCCTGGAGGTCGCGCGCGAGCTTTCGGCCTTGGCCGACGCGTGCCTGGAATCGGCCGTGGGCTTCTGCGCCGCCGAGCTGCGCGCAGGCTTCGGCGACCCCGTCTGCAACGACTCCGCGCCTGGGTTCTCGGTCATTGCGATGGGCAAGCTGGGAGGGGAAGAACTCAATTTCTCGTCGGACATCGACGTCATCTACGTCTACGCCTCGGACGATGGCCAGGCCGGCTCGCTCAGCTTGCACGAGTTCTACGCACACTTGTCCAAGGCAGTCACGCGGGCGATCTCGGAAAGCACGGGCGACGGTTTCGTGTTCCGCGTGGATCTGCGTTTGCGCCCCGAGGGGCAAAGCGGCGCCATCTGCAACTCACTGGCCGCGGCCGAGAGCTATTACGAAAGTTTCGGCCGGACCTGGGAGCGCCAGGCCTTGCTGCGCGCCCGCCACGCCGCGGGCGATGCCTGGCTCGGCGACGCTTTTCTCAAGACCGTGGAACCGTTCGTCTACCCGCGGGTCGCGGGCATTGGCACCTTGGAAGATGTCCGCTCGCTCCGCCGCATGTTCGTGGACGCAAGCTCGGGAGCCGCCTTTGACGTCAAGCTTGGCACGGGCGGGATCCGCGACGTCGAGCTGGTGGCGCAGGTGCTGCAACTTCTCTACGCCGGCAAACGGCACGATCTGCGCGAGCGCACCACCCTGCCCGCGCTGAACAAACTGGGTCTGGCCGGCCTGCTCTCGGATCAGGAAAACCGCACCTTAACCTCTGCCTATCGCCTACTGCGCAGGATCGAACATCGTCTTCAGCTCGAACACGGACAGCAGACCCACCGCATGCCCGCCGACGAAGATGGGATCGCCTGTTTGGCCCGGCGCCTCGGTTTCGCCGGCGCGGATGCATTCACCGCCGTGGTCGAGGAGAAGCGCGCGGCCGTCTCGGCCATCGCCGACACCCTGGGTGAGCCGACGTCGGGGCCGCCCGCCGCCGTGCTGCGCATGCTTGCACCCACGACCTCGAATGAAGGGTTGGAAAGCGAGTTGCGCGCCGCTGGCTTCCGCGACCTGGAACAAAGCGCCTACAACCTTGAGATCGCGCGCGGCCGAATGCCCGCCGAATGGCTTGAAGAAGCTATCGCCTCGCCGGATCCCGACCGCGCTCTCGCGCTCTTTCGCGATCTCGCCCTGCGCGCCTCGCTGGGCCTGTTCGCGCTCTTGCGCGAAGAGCGCCAGCTTCTGCGCATCCTGGCCGGCCTCTTCGGCACCAGCGAGCGCCTGTCCCGCCATCTCATCACGCACCCCGAGCTGTGGCCCAAGCTGACGCACGGCCTAGGCGAGCCCATGCCGGATGTGGGCGAGTGGCAGGACGAGTTCGCCGTTCGCCTGGCTGGCTGTGACTACGAGGCGTCCCTGCGCTGCATGCGCCGCTTTCAGGCCGAGGAGATCTTGCGCATCGGCGTTCACGACGTGGCCGGCAACCTCTCGCACGAGGATGTCTCGGCTCAGCTCGGCCGGCTGGCCGAAGCCTGCTTGCAGGAATCCGCGCACCGGGTGGCCGCGGATCTTGCGGCCCGCTACGGCAGCCCTGACTCCGAGCTGACCATCCTGGTGCTGGGCAGTTGCGGCGCGCGCGAGATGCGCTACGGATCGGATCTCGAGCTGGTCTTTCTCTACGAGCGCGACGGCACCACGGCCGCGGGCATGGATCACCAGGAGTGGTTCGCTCGGCTGGCCCAACGCCTGATCGGCGCCCTCGGCGCGCTGCTCGAAGAAGGGCGGCTGTACAGCGTCGATACGCGCCTGCGCCCCTCGGGCTCGCAGGGCCTGCTCGTGACCAGCTACCACGCCTTCGAGGAATACCATCACGAACAAGCCGCGCCCTGGGAGCACGTCGCGCTTTTGCGCGGACGACCCGCCTGCGTGCTGCCCGTGCACCATGGACCAGATGACATTCGGCCGACCAACTTCGCCGAACGCCTCGACCGCGTGGCTTACCGGCACGACATCCCCGAGACCGCCTTGCGCAATGAGCTTCTGCGCATGCGCAAGCGCATCGAACAAGAGCGCGCCCCCGCCGGCCCGCTCCACCTGCGTTTCAGTGCGGGCGGACTCACCGACTTGGAATTCATCGCAGCCTGGGGCCAGCTCCGCTACGGACAGAGCGATCTCCGCCTGCACACTACCAACCCATTTCAAGCACTCAGCTGCATGTCGGAGCGAGGCGACCTCGACGCCCGCCTGCTCGATCACTACCACTTCCTCGCGCGCGCCAGCCTGCGCTTGCGCCTGCTGCGCGACTACGCCGACGACCGGCTGTCGGCCAACGACGAACAGCCCCTGGCGCGCAGCCTGGGCCTCGGCCGCGCCCAACTCAAAAGCGAGCTTGCCCTGCGCATGGCCGAGGTGCGGGCCGAGTTCCTGAGGCAATTGCGGTAGCCCGGCACCAGCACAACGAAACTTCTCTGATCCGATGACTGACAAACCTCCTCTGTGGGAAGAACCCTGAGAGGGTTCTTTCGATCTCCCGCGATGAGTTCCCTCGGGCAAAGCCCGCCGGCACTCACGCGACTTCGTGCGGGCAGCGACACGCGCACAGCCCGCGGTTGAGGGCCTCTAGCCTTGGGCTAGACCCCGGGCGGACGAGGGTACCCCAAAGGTCCTTGCCGCTCCGTCCGGCTCGTGCTGATACTGCCGCAATGAAACGCATCCCGTGTTGGATCCCGGTTTGTGTGCTGGGCGTGTTGGTTGCGTTTCATCCCACGATTTTTTCGGGTTTCAGGCAGATGCAGGTCGACCCTGGGGACACCCGCCTTGTGAACTACTTCCTTGAGCACGGGTACCGGTGGGCGACTGGGCAGCTGCACGGCTCCGGCTTCTGGAACCCCAGATATTTCTTTCCGCAGCAAAACGTCTTGGCATACAGCGAGACACTTCTCGGCGTGGGACCTTTGTATTGGATCTGGCGCGGTCTTGGGATGGGTCCAGAGTCCTCTTTCCAGGTCTGGTTGATCCTGGTCTCAGTCCTGAATTTCGTCGCGGTCTTTACGTTTCTGAAGCGTTGGTTTGTTTCAAACCCCTGGATTGCCGCGGTCGGGGCCTATCTTTTTGCATTCGGGTCGCCACGAATCAACCAGCTCATCCATCCGCAGCTGTTGGCTCAGTTTTTCCCAGTGTTGGCTCTCCATGCCTTGGGCTACATCCTAGGAGCGGCCCGGCTGACGCGTTCGGCGACCGCCAAGCGGAGCTGGCTGTTTGTGTTTTTCGCCGCATCGGTGTTGCAGCTCTATTCCGGTTTCTACCATGGCTGGTTTCTGGGTTTCTGCCTGGTCATCGGATTTCTTTGGAGCCTATCGAGTCGGCAGATCCGCGCCCGATACTGGTTACTATTGCGGGAGGATTGGCTTTGGATCGCAGGCTTGGGTTTGGTGTCCGCGGTGGCGCTGCTTCCGCTGGCCCGACACTATCAATTCGCCGCGGGTTCGGTGGGCGTTCGGCGGTTCGACGATGTGGTGAGCATGATTCCGCCGCTTCAGGCCTGGTTTCATCTCGGGACGTGGAATTTGCTCTACTCCTGGCTCTTCCAGATCAAGCTCTTCAAGATCATCCCGCTAGAACACGAGCAGCGGATTGGGATCGGAATCGTGTCCTTCGGGCTCGTGATTCTGGGCATTTACTTGGGCGTTCGCCGGACGCAGAAACAAGTCGCGCTCAAGGTTCTCTTCTTGACGTTTGCCACGTTGTTTGTTGTCTTTCTTCAGTTCAATGGATACACCCTATTTCGATACATCTTTTCCTGGTTTCCAGGCGCCAGTGGACTTCGGGGGTTCTGTCGGGTCGGTGTCTTCCTATTGTTGAGCCATGCCATAGCCTTGGTCCTCGCCCTGGATTGGGTCCGGAAGTGGAGCAAGCAGG
>Ga0265330_10002388_pt1 | contig 10265 bp, 19 predicted proteins | sample 41919metaG_FD_202083 | JGI IMG/M metagenome (GOLD analysis project Ga0265330, IMG submission 202083) | Rhizosphere microbial communities from Carex aquatilis grown in University of Washington, Seatle, WA, United States - 4-19-19 metaG | ecosystem: Host-associated > Plants > Roots > Rhizosphere... | reverse complement strand
AGAATTTTTCTGACGCGCTCCATCTCCGCATCTTGCGGTGTTTCATCTTTCACTGCTTCCGGCTCCGCATCGAAATTAATGAAGAGCTGGATGTGGTCACGGAGAATTTTCCCGGCGAAGGTCAGGGCATCCTCGGGCGTGATCGATCCGTCGGTGTCCACTTCAAGGGTCAATTTCTCGTAGTCGGTCTGCTGCCCGACGCGCGTTGTTTCAACGAAATAACGGACGTTTTTGATGGGAGTGAAGATTGTGTCGATTGCGATAACCCCCGGCGCCTGGTCGGGGGTCTTGTTCTCTTCCGCAACGATATATCCCACGCCGCGGCCGATCCAGATCTGCATTTCAAATGAAGCATCGGCATTCAATGTCGCGAGATGGAGATCCGGGTTCAGGACCTCTATATCCGGAGAGGCGTTCTGGAGATCGCGCGCCTTCACCTCCATGGGTCCTTTCAAGGACACCACGATGCGGTTGGTCTTCTTGTTGACGAGCCTCAGGCGGACCTGTTTCAGGTTCAGCACGACATCAGGCACGTCTTCCACAACTCCGGGAATCGTCGAGAACTCGTGTTGCACGCCCTCGACGCGAAACGCGGTAATGGCATAGCCGGGGAGCGACGACAGCAGAACCCGGCGCATGGAATTCCCCAGCGTCACGCCGAAGCCTTTTTCCAGAGGCTGGACGAGAAACCGCCCGAATGTTGGAGTCCGGGAGGTTTCATCCAGCTGGATCTTCTCCGGCATTTGAATTGTTCCGGTTGTCATTGTGCTCTCTCCACCCTTACTTGGAATACAACTCGACGACCAGCTGTTCGTCCGCATTGAGCGGAATGTCGGTGCGGGTCGGAACATCAAGGAATGTGCCGACCATGCCGGCCTTGTCGAGGCTCAGCCATGGCAGCATTGCGTTATCTTTCATCCGCTTCATTGAAGAGTGAACGATTTCAATGTTCTTGCTCTTCTGTCTCACGGCCACCAAGTCTCCCGGCCGAAGCTGGAAGGACGGGATATCGACGTGTTTCCCGTTCACAAGGAAGTGCCCGTGATTAATGAGTTGCCTCGCGGTCTTTCGTGAAGGCGCGAAGCCGAGACGATAGACGGTATTGTCCAGCCGGCGCTCGAGCAGCTTCACCAGATTCTCGCCTGTGCGCCCCGTCTGTTTGAGGGCCTTCTCAAAATAGTTGTGGAATTGTCCCTCCATCAAACCGTACATCCGGCGGATTTTCTGTTTCTCCCGAAGCTGAACGCCATACTCGGAGATCTTGGTCCGTCTTGATTGGCCGTGCTGGCCGGGAGGAAATGCGCGGCGTTCCACCGGGCATTTCTCGGTGAAGCACTTTGTCCCTTTCAGGAACAACTTTTGCCGCTCACGCCGACAAAGCCGGCAACTTGGGGCAGTATACCTTGCCATGAACGAATTCCCTTTGTGTCAGTTCGCTTACACTCTGCGCCGTTTTGGCGGCCGACAGCCGTTATGCGGGATCGGGGTCGCATCACGGATGCTGCTGATTTCCAGACCTGCAGTCTGCAACGCACGAATCGCTGCTTCTCGTCCGGACCCGGGTCCTTTTACAAACACCTCGACCTTTCGCAGTCCAAGGGCATGTGCGGCTTTCGCCGCAGCTTCAGCAGAAACCTGTGCTGCAAATGGAGTATTCTTGCGCGATCCCTTGAAACCATTCTTGCCTGCCGAGGACCAGCTGATGGTATTGCCATACACGTCGGTGATGGTCACGATGACATTATTGAACGTGGCCTTAACAAACACCTTGCCGCTGACGTCGACCTGGATTTTCTTCCGTTTCTTGGTGTCGGTCGATTGGCTTTGAGTGGTTTTTGCCACAACACCTCCTTGTTCCATGAGTTACTACATTCCAATCCTCCCGAGCAGTTCCAACAACAGCGCACATTGCCCGAAGGTCTCTGCCTATCTCCTGCTTCGTACTCCCTGCTCTCTGCTTAGGTCTTGGCCGCCGTTTTCTTCTTTCCTGCAACCGTCTTCCGCCTGCCTTTGCGCGTGCGCGCGTTTGTCCTTGTGCGCTGGCCACGCACTGGCAAGCCCTTGCGATGGCGGATGCCACGATAGCAGCCGATGTCCATCAATCGCTTGATGTTCATCTGCGTGTCGCTCCGCAATGCTCCTTCCACCTTGTAGTCGGCAGTGATGATGGCACGAATCTTTGCCACTTCATCGTCATTAAGATCGCCGATCTTCTTGTCGAAGGAAATGCCCACCCTTCGAAGGATCGTGCGTGCCGTTGTCCGACCGATGCCATAAATGTAGGTCAGACCCACTTCAGACCGCTTTTTCTTGGGCAGATCGATACCCGCAAGACGAGCCACGCGGTACTCTCCTTGTTGTTAGCCTTGACGCTGTTTGTGCTTTGGGTTCTTGCAGATCACCCGCACCTGTCCCTTGCGGCGGATGATTTTGCAATTGATGCAGATCTTTTTAACGGACGACCGGACTTTCATAGCCGCATTCCCCGTTTTCTTGTTCTCTTGCTTACTTGTATCTGTATGTGATACGCCCCTTGCTCAGGTCGTACGGCGACAGTTCTACCGTCACTCTGTCGCCCACCAGGATCTTGATGAAATTCATGCGCATCTTGCCCGAGATATGGGCTAGGATGTTATGCCCGTTCTCGAGACTCACCTTGAACATTGCGTTGGGCAGGGTCTCGGTAATCACCCCATCAACTTTGATCGGACCTTGCTTTCCCATAGGGACTGTTCATGCCTCCGTCACCTCGTGAGGATCTCTGCGTCACCGGATTGCACGATGACGGTATGTTCGAAGTGTGCCGAAGGCTTCCCATCTGCCGTCCGCACCGTCCAGCCATCGGTGTCCACTGTCACTCTGTAGGTTCCTGCGTTGACCATCGGTTCGATTGCCAGAGCCATCCCTTCCTGCAGCAGGATGCCCGTTCCCGATGTCCCAAAGTTCGGAACCGCCGGTTCTTCATGCAGGTTCTTGCCTATTCCGTGCCCGACGAGATCACGCACGACGGAAAAGCCCCTCTTCTCAACCCACTCCTGAATAGCTCCGGAAATATCATACAGCCGTCCGCCTGCCACCGCCTGCGCAATCCCCTTCATCAATGCTTCTTCTGTTACCTGCAACAGGCGCTGCTTCTCCTCGGACACTCTGCCGACCGCGAAGGAACGAGCGGCATCTCCGAAGTATCCCCCCTTCTTGACTCCCACATCGATCGATACAATCTGTCCTTCTTCCAATTGTCGCGGGCCGGGAAACCCATGGACAACCTGGTCGTCGATCGAAACACACAGGGTCGATGGAAAAAGATTACGCTTATCGCTCCCGTATCCCTTGAACGCCGGAACCCCTCCTTGCGATCGGATATATTCTTCTGCAAGAATATCGAGTTCCTGGGTTGTTATCCCCGGCCGTATCCGCCCTCCCATGAGGGCCAGCACTTCTCCGACGATGCGACCGCTTTCACGCATCATCGCAACTTCCTGCCGGGACTTAATCGAGACCTTTGCCATGCTTCAGGGTTACCGCATCCGTCCCTTCATCTTCCCCGATTTCATAAATCCGTCGTAATGACGCATCAAAAGGTGCGACTCCATCTGCTGCAACGTATCAAGGGCAACACCAACCATAATCAGAAGACTTGTGCCGCCAAAGAACTGCGCAAATGATGGGGTGACACCGAATCGCGACACAAATGCCGGAAGAATGGCGATGATGGCAAGGAAGATCGATCCGGGAAGAGTGATTTTTGTCAAAATGTTGTCGATAAAATCCGCCGTGTGTTTTCCCGGACGGATTCCGGGGACAAACCCCCCCTGCTTCTGCATATTCTCCGACACATCCTTGGGATTGAACGCTATAGCGGTGTAGAAATACGTAAAGAAAACGATCATCAGCCCATAGAACAGGGAATACGTCAACGACGTGTACTGGAAGTACACGGAGATATTCTGCATGAACTCGCTTTCAGGGAAAAACGTCAGGATCGTGCTCGGGATGAACATGATTGACTGCGCAAAGATAATCGGCATAACACCTGCAGTGTTCACGCGAAGCGGGATATATTGCGTCACCCCTCCGTACACCTTCCTGCCGACGACGCGCTTGGCATACTGTACCTGAATGCGCCTGGTTCCCTGTGTCACCATGATGACACCGGCGATAATTGCGACCATCACTCCGACAACAAGCAGAAAGAGCACGATATTCTGGTTCGCATTGTACTGCTCAATGAATGAATGCGGGAACCGGGCAATAATGCCAATGAAGATAATGAGAGAAATTCCGTTGCCTATGCCGCGATCGGTGATTTGTTCTCCGAGCCACATCATGAACATCGTACCGGTTGTAAGAAACACCATCGTGCTCAATGTAAAAGCTAGGCCCTGCACTTCCACGGGGACAATCGGTTGCCCTTCCCAGGACAGACTTGTAAGTCTAACACTCACTCCCCATCCCTGGAGGATCGAAACGACGACTGTCCCATAACGTGTGAGTTGCGTTAATTTCTTTCTTCCATCTTCCCCTTCTTTCGACAACTTCTGAAAGTAGGGAACTACCGCGCCAAGAAGCTGCAGGATAATCGACGCGCTTATATACGGCATGATTCCGAGGGCGAAGACCGCAGCGTTCTTGAACGCTCCGCCGACGAACAGATCATACAACCCGAACAGGGTATTGGCGCCCTGCGACGCTTCAGCCTGCGAAAGCAGGGAAGCGTCAATGCCGGGAAGCGTGATATGGGAACCTATGCGAACGACGATCAGGAGGGCCGCGGTAAACAGCAGCCGCGTGCGCAACTCCTGGATCTTAAAAATATTGCGGAAGCTTTCTCCGAGCTTGACCATTACTGTTTCGAACCTGCGCTAATGGGTTGAACCTTGCCGCCGGCGTTTTCAATTTTCGTGATGGCGGATTTACTGAACGCATGCGCGCTCACCTCAAGCTTAGCGGACAATTCCCCTGTTCCGAGGATCTTTACCGGCACATCGCTCTTTCTCACAACTCCCAGACGATTGAGCACCTCGGGGGTCACCACACCGTTAAGGAGGCGACCGGCTTCTGCGAGTTTGTTCAACGAATCGACGTTGACGACCTGGAATTCGACCTTAAAGGGGCTGAAGAACCCGCGTTTGGGAACGCGCCGCACCAGAGGCATTTGCCCACCTTCGAACCATGCGGGACGGCTGGAGCCTGAACGTGATCCTGCCCCATTATGTCCCCGTGTCGAGGTTCCGCCGTGACCTGAGCCCTGACCGCGCCCAATCCGCTTCGACTTCCTGCGCGAACCGGGAGCAGGTTTCAAATTGCTGAGAATGTCCTTTGCCATTGTCTGCCTTTGATGCTTGATCGAATTACTCGATTTCCTTGACATCCACAAGGTGGATGACCTTGCGAATCATGCCCCGCACTTGCGGAGTGTCGTTCTGCACCACCGACCTATTCGGGCGTCCCAGGCCGAGCGCTATCATGGTGCGCTTCTGAGCTTCCAGGCGATCGATAATGCTGCGCGTTTGAGTAATCAGGAGTTTCTTTGCCATATCAGCACTCACTTCGTTCAAATGGTTGCCGTCGTTTTTGCTGTCGTCCCGAACATATCTGTGAGCCGGAGGCCGCGCCGTGCAGCCATGGAACGCGCGTCGATGAGGCTGAGAAGTGCGCTCATCGTCGCCTTCACGACGTTATGGGGATTGGAAGAACCAAGCGATTTTGTAAGAACGTCTTTCACTCCGGCCGATTCCAGCACTGCGCGGACGGCACCACCGGCAATAAGACCGGTCCCCGGTGAGGCGGGCTTCAGCAGGACTTTTCCAGCGCCAAACTTTCCGATCACGGCGTGGGGAATTGTTCCTTTGAAGATGGTCACCTGGACGACATTTTTCTTGGCATCGTCAACTCCTTTGGAAATGGCGTCGGCGACTTCATTCGCCTTGCCAAGTCCGATCCCGACATGCCCGTTGCCGTCGCCCACCACCACGATGGCGTTGAAGCTGAACCGCCGGCCACCCTTCACCACCTTGGCAACGCGGTTGATATGGACCAACTTGTCTTTCAGTTCCAGGTCGCTTGCTTTCATGCGTGCCAAAGTGATTCCTCGCAATCGATTCGTGTAATCTGTGCTTCGTTTGCTGTCGGGAGAGGAGTCGAACCTCTACTAACGGCTCCAAAGGCCGCTGTCCTGCCATTAGACGACCCGACAATCGGTACTTGTTTCCGGGTCCCGCCCAGCATTACTTGGATAATTCTATTGCAATTCAGCTTATGGGCACCCATTGCCCCGGCGAACGTGCCCGTCAGAATTTCAAGCCGGCTTCGCGCGCGCCATCGGCTACCGCTTTCACAACCCCATGATAAAGATAACCGTTGCGATCAAAGACCACATCCTTGATCCCTTTTTCCACCGCTTTCTCGGCCACGGTTTTGCCAACTTGCTTCGCGATGGCCATCTGTCCTTTCACTCCCTGCATCCGGGGGCGCATCTCTTTGGAGAGATCGGACACGGAGACCAGCGTCTTGCCGGCCGAATCATCAATGACCTGTGCATACACATGGCGGATGCTCCGGTACACCGACAACCGCGGTCGATTGGGCGTTCCGACGACGCGGAGGCGAATGTGTGTCTTCAGACGTTTACGGTGTTGAACTCGGGTTTTCGTGATCATGGTTGTTTCTCAACTCACTGGATTACGCTTTTGCGCCGCTGGCTGCGGCAGCCTTACCGGCTTTGCGGCGGATATATTCACCTTCATACTTGATCCCCTTGCCCTTGTAAGGTTCGGGGGGTCGGAATGACCGGATCTTTGCGGCCACCTGTCCCACCAGTTGCTTGTCAATTCCGCTGATGGTAATGCTTGTTTGCGTCGGCGCCTCGATTTTGATCCCTTCGGGAGGAACGAACAGGATAGGGTGTGAATAGCCGAGCGCCAGTTGAAGCTTCTTCCCCTTCAGTTCAACGCGATAGCCGACTCCGACGAGTTCCAGTTTCCTGGAGTATCCCTCGGTGACGCCCTTGATCATGTTCTGAATGAGCGCGCGCCACAATCCGTGCAATGCCCTGGCTTCCTTCAGGTCTGAAGAGCGTGACACCAGGATTTGGTTGTCCTTGATCTCGACCCCGATGCTTTGATGGGCCACAGCGGCAAGCTCGCCCTTGGGCCCGCTCACGGAAACCGCGCGATCCTTGACCTGGACCTTGACACCCTTGACAATGGGGATGGGTTTTCTACCGATTCGTGACACGGCGACAATTCTCCTTCCAATTCCCGGTTACCAGATTTCGCAAACCACTTCGCCCCCGACCTTTGCCTCTCTGGCCTGACGGTCGGACATCAACCCTCGCGAAGTGGAAATGACGGCTATTCCCAGACCGCCGAGCACTCGCGGGATCTCCGTGGCGTCGACATAGGTCCGCAGTCCGGGAGTACTCACACGTTTCAGTCCCGTGATCACAGGCCGTCCCTCATGGTACTTCAACTGAATGCGCAGAGTTCCCTGCGGGGTATCCTTCAGTTCCGTAAACCCGGTGACAAATTGCTGGTCGATGAGCAGCCGGGTCAATTGGCGCTTCATGTTCGACGCCGGAACGTCGACTTTTTTATGCCCTGCCTGGAGGGCGTTCCGCAGCCGTGTCAGGTAATCGGCTACGGGGTCGGTCATGGTCATGCGTTCTCCTGCTTCTGCGAACTGAACCTGTTGTTCATATCTTACCAGCTGGCCTTTGTCACGCCGGGAATTTTCCCGTCCAGCGCGAGCTCACGGAACGAGATCCGCGAAAGGCCGAACTTCCTCATATAGCCGCGTGGTCTGCCAGTCATGCTGCACCGGCTATGGAGCCTGCACGGGCTGCTATTTCTGGGAAGTTTCTGAAGTCCTTCAGAGTCTCCCTTTTCCTTCAGCTCCTTTCGGAGTGCCGCATACTTTGCCACCAGTTTTTCGCGCTTGCGCTGGCGTGCTTTCACACTGGTTTTTGCCATACAGAACAACCTTCCAATTATGCTTTTGCCGACTCGAGTACTTCCTGTCGCTTGACGAACGGCATGCCGAATGCTTTCAGCAATTCATATGCTTCCAGGTCGGACTTTGCCGTAGTCACGAACGTTATGTCCATTCCAAAAATCTTTGCAATCTTGTCGACGTCGATTTCCGGAAAGATCGTATGTTCTTTGATGCCGATGGTATAATTTCCCCGGCCATCGAACGACTTGTCTGAGAGCCCCCGGAAATCACGGATGCGTGGCACCGAGACACTGATAAACCTGTCGAGAAATTCGTACATAATTGTGCGTCGCAGAGTCACTCTGCATCCGATGGGCATTTTTTCGCGCAGGTGAAAGTTCGAGATGGCTTTCTTGGCCCGCGTGATGACGACCTTTTGTCCCACAATCATTTCGAGATCGTGTACTGCCGCATCCACCAGCTTCGGATCCTGCGTACCCTGCCCCACGCCGATATTGATGGCAATTTTTTCCAGGCGGGGCACCTGCATGACATTGGAATAGTTAAATCGCTTCATGAGCGATGGAACGACTTCTTTGGGATAGAGCAGGCTCATGCGAGCGATTGCTTTTTCCCGGCGACCGGTTTGTTTCGGTGTCGGAGCGGCAGCGGCGGCGCCTTTTTTGGCCCCGCCCTTCGGCTTCTCGGTCTTTTCTGTCTTCTCGGTTTTTCCAGCCGCCTGGGGCTGTTTCTTGGGTTTCTCTTCGCTCATACCAGACTCATCCGTACGTTAAAGGTTAGAACATTTCGCCTGTGGCTCTTGAGACACGCATACGCCGCTTTCGCTGGGTCGTTTCATCCTTGACCACCTTCATGCCCACGCGGGTCGGCTCACCGCTTTTCGGATCGAGCAGCATGACATTGGAGATATGAATGCTTGCTTCGCGCTGGACGATTCCGCCCTGGGGATTGCGTTGACTGGGACGCGAGTGGCGTTTCATAATATTGACGCCCTCGACGATGATCCGAAGCCGGTCGGGGAACACTTTGAGCACTTTCCCTTTTTTTCCCCGGGCGTTGCCGGCGACGACCACCACCATATCGTTCTTCCGAATATTCATTAGAGCACTTCCGGTGCGAGTGAAACAATTTTCATGTACTGTTTCTCGCGCAGTTCTCGAGCCACAGGTCCGAAGATGCGGCTTCCGCGCGGTTCGCCGGCGTCATTGATCAGCACGGCGGCATTTTCATCGAAGCGGATAAACGACCCATCTTTCCGCCGGGTTTCTTTCTTTGTCCGGACGATGACCGCTCTGGCCACCTCGCCCTTTTTTACGGCCGCGCCCGGAATGGCGGACTTCACAGATACGACCACCAGGTCGCCCAGACCAGCATACCGTCGGTCGGACCCACCGAGCACTCTGATGCATCGCACCTTTTTGGCCCCCGAATTATCGGCCACCACAAGATTTGTTTCTTCCTGGATCATTGATCACTCCATCGTCGGACGTGTTACTTCGCCTTTTCCACGATTTCGACCAGACGCCATCGCTTGGTCTTGCTCAGGGGGCGTGTTTCCATGATGCGTACCGTATCGCCGATACCCGCTTCGTTCTTTTCGTCATGAGCTATCAGGCGTGAAGTCCGCCTGAAGTATTTCTTGTAGATGGGGTGGGGAACGCGACGTTCCACCGTCACCACAATGCTCTTGCTCATTTTGTTGCTGACCACTTTGCCGACGCGGATCTTGCGACGGGTCGTACGTTCTGCCGTGGTTGTTGTGGCTGCATCAGTCATGATGGCTTGGTCTCCGTCTTCGCAGGAATCCCAGTCGTCGCTCCGGACCGCGCATCGGACAGCTCACGTTCGGTGATCAATGTCTTGATGCGCGCGATATCACGCCGGACGGAACGGACACGCAGGGGGCTTTCGAGTTGTCGTGTGGCAAGTTGGAACCGAAGATTTGAAAGACTTTCCTCTTCGTCCACGAGCCGTTTCTTTAGTTCATCCAGCGAAAGCTGGCGGATTTCTTCCATCTTCATACAGTTGCATTCCTTGTTTCAGACGGTTCCCAACAATCACTGCCCTTCAAAGTCGGGGCGGACACTTATCGTTGTTTTGATTGGAAGTTTATGCGCAGCAAGACGAAGCGCTTCGTGGGCCGTTGCCTTGGTTGTCCCACCAATTTCGAACATGACCCGTCCAGGCTTCACAACGGCCACCCAGTATTCCGGCGCGCCTTTTCCTTTTCCCATGCGCGTTTCCGCGGGCTTCTTTGTCACGGGCTTGTCGGGGAAAATCCTGATCCAAATTCTGCCTTCGCGCTTCATCAT
>Ga0265330_10002387_pt1 | contig 10268 bp, 6 predicted proteins | sample 41919metaG_FD_202083 | JGI IMG/M metagenome (GOLD analysis project Ga0265330, IMG submission 202083) | Rhizosphere microbial communities from Carex aquatilis grown in University of Washington, Seatle, WA, United States - 4-19-19 metaG | ecosystem: Host-associated > Plants > Roots > Rhizosphere >... | reverse complement strand
CGCCGCCGACCCTGACGTTGAAACCGCCTTGTTTGAGATTCTCGAAATCCAGAAGATCGTCGACAGCAAGGCCCGCATCACCCTGATACCCGAGAACGGTGGGATTCTTCCCGAACTCCTGGCCTCCGCCCCTCGATCTCAGGACCTAAAGCAAACCGCTTCGACACCAGGCTCAAAGGCCTAGCTCAGGCATAGATGGGATGGATTAGTCGAACTGCGGGGGCCCCACTCATTCGCGTTTTTTGCGAATGAGGGGAGCTGTTACGCCGACTCTTGGCTGGGCGACTTCGTGAATAGAATCTCAAACACCAGCAGCCCCGCTCCGATCACAATCGAGCTGTCGGCCACGTTGAAGGCGGGCCACTGGTATCGGCCTATATAGAAGAGAAGAAAATCCACCACATGCCGGCTGGCGATGCGGTCCCACAGATTGCCCACGGCCCCGCCGAGAATCAACGACAGCCCGATTCCCGTAGTAGTCAGCCGGTGGCTGTTTTTCCAGAGTAGCGTGGAAACGATCACCAGCGCGACGATCGAGAATGCAATCAGCAGGCCGGTTTTCCATGGAGTGGGAGAATCCTCAAAAATTCCAAACGCCGCGCCCGGGTTCTCAGCGTGGATGATGCGAAAAAATCCTGGGATGACGGTGATGCTGTCATGCAGGGTAAGACGATAAGCGATCATCCACTTGGTGGCGCGATCGAGCGCAACGACGAACAACGCGATCAGAAAATAATATTTACGCATGACCCGAAAATTCTTCTCTTTCTTATCTAATGAATCCTCTCGAACACCCCAACACATATTGTCATCCTGAGCGAAGCGAAGGACCTATGCATTCCGCGGCGAAATACATAGGTCCTTCGCTTCGCTCAGGATGACAATCCATGAAGGGTGGCAACTATAGCTTATCGTGTTTGCGGAATCTGCAATCACGCCCCGCCAATTTCTTTAAGCACGGCGCTGCATCGTTCGCACACCGTGGGATAGTTTTTTTCCTCGCCGACATGCGTCGAGAAATTCCAACAGCGCTCGCACTTTTCGCCCGGAGCTTTGCCAACCTCGACCGCAACCGGCGCGTCTCCATTCACCGATCCCTTTTTTATTTCCACGGCCGAGACGATGAAGAAGTAGCGCAGATCGTCCTTGAAGCGTTCGAGCGCCGCAAACACCGGATCGGCCGCCGTCAACGTAACCCGCGCCTGCAAGTTGCCCCCGATCAATTTCTGGTTGCGCGCTTCTTCCAGCGCTTTCAGCACCGTTTCGCGCACCGCCCGCACCGTCTTCCAGTCTTCCGTTTGTTTCGCATCGGCCGCGCTCGCAGCTTCGTTCGTGCCCAGCAAGTCATCCGCCTTGGGAAAAGTTGTCAGATGCACGCTCTCCAGCCTGCCCGCGGCTTCCGGCAAATACTGCCAGACTTCTTCGCAGGTAAAGCTCATGATCGGAGCCAGCAAACGCACCAGCGCTTCTCCGATGCGCCAGATCGCGGTTTGCGCCGCTCGGCGCGATTCGGATTTGCGCGCCGAAGTGTAGAGCCGGTCTTTCAACACATCGAAATAAAACGCGCTCAGTTCCACGCCGCAGAAATTATTGATGCGGTGATAGATCCGGTGGAACGCGAACTCCTCATACGAGCGCTGCACGTCGACCGAGACTTCCACCGCCTGCCGTAGCATATATTGATCGAGCGGCTGCAACCGGTCGAACGCGACCGCGTCTTTTGCGGGATCGAAGCCGTCGAGATTGCCCAGTATGAAGCGAAACGTGTTGCGAACGTCGCGATAGATTCCCGCGACCCGCTGCATGATCTGCGGCGAGCAGGCCACATCTTCGCGGAAGTCAACCGAAGCGACCCACAGGCGCACGATTTCTCCGCCCAGCGTGTCGGCGATTTCGACCGGATCGACCGTGTTGCCGAGCGATTTCGACATAGCGCGGCCCTGCTCGTCGAGCGTCCATCCGCTGGTCGCGACCATGCGATAAGGCGCGCTCCCTCGGTAGCCCATCGCGCACAGCAGAGATGAATGGAACCATCCGCGGTGCTGGTCGCCGCCTTCCAGATAAAGATCGGCGGGCCACGGTAAATTCGCCTCGTGCCCCAGCACAGCCGCGTGGCTCGATCCCGACTCGAACCACACGTCGAGAATGTCGGTTTCCTTTTTGAATTTAGTGCCGCCGCAGTGGACGCACTTGTGGCCGCTAGAAAGAATCGCGTCGGCCTCCGGCGTATACCAAGCATCGGCCCCATTCTTTGCGACGAACTGCATTACCTTCTTATTGATTTGTGGATCGTTCACCGGCTTGCCGCAGGCGTCGTTGTTGCAGAGAAACACTGCGATCGGTACGCCCCATACCCTTTGCCGCGAGATGCACCAGTCCGGGCGCGTCGCGATCATGTTCGAGATGCGGTCCTCGCCCCACGCTGGGTCCCACTTCACTTTGGCAATCTCTTCGAGCGTGCGGCTGCGCAAGGTTCCGCCCTGCATCGGCGTATCCATGCCGATGAACCACTGCTCGGTTGCGCGGAAAATCACCGGGTTGTGGCAGCGCCAGCAATGGGGATACGAGTGCTCCATCTTTTCGGAATGCAGCAGCACGCCGCGCGCCTTCAACAATTCAACAATCGGAGCGTTGGCATCGAAGACCCGCTTGCCCTCGTACTCCGGCAGCCCGTTGCGCATGATGCCCGACTTGTCCACGTTGCAGGTGGGATCGATCCCGTATTTCTGGCCGGTGACAAAATCTTCAGCGCCGTGCGCGGGAGCGGTGTGAACCACGCCCGTGCCTGTGTCCATGGTGACGTAATCGGCGAGTACGCCCAGAACTTTGCGGTCGAGGAAAGGATGCTGGAAGTTCAGGCGCTCGAGCTTGCGCCCAGGGAAGCGCGCGATTTCGCGCGCCGATTGCAGCCCGGTTTTCTTCTGCACTTTCTCTTGCACCGTAGGCGCGAGCTTTGCCGCAACAATGAACGCTTCAGCGCCAGCTTCCAGCGCCACATATTCTTCATCCGGATGAAACGCCACCGCCATCGACGCCGGCAGCGTCCACGGAGTCGTCGTCCAGATGATGGTGGAAACTTTCTTGCCCTTCAACGCCGCATCGATCGAAGCGGGATCTCCCGCAAACGGATACTTTACCCACACCGTCGGGCTGGTGTGGTTCTCGTACTCGACTTCCGCTTCCGCCAACGCCGTCTCGCAGAATATGCACCAGTACACCGAGCGCAGTCCCTTATATACGAAGCCGTTTTCTAGAAAACTGTAAAGAATGTCGAGCACCGCCGCCTCATATTGCGGCGTCATCGTCGAATAGGGCCGATCAAAACGCCCGAACACGCCGATACGCTTGAATTGCGAGCGCTGCAGGTCGAGAAACTTTTCCGCGTACTTGCGGCATTCGGCGCGCACATCGACTGCAGCCATCTGCAATTTTTTGCCGCCGAGCATCTGATCGACCTTGATTTCGATGGGCAGTCCGTGGCAGTCCCATCCCGGAACATAAGGCGAATCGAAGCCGGCCATATTCTTCGACTTGACGATGAAGTCCTTCAGGCACTTGTTCATCGACGTCCCCAGGTGAATGGGCCCGTTGGCATAGGGAGGCCCATCGTGCAGCACATAGGTCGGCGCTCCCTTGCGCACTTCCCGTATGCGGTCGTAGATCCGCTGCTCCTCCCACCGGGCCAGCGTTTTAGGCTCGTTCTGGGGCAACCCGGCCTTCATGGGGAAGCCGGTTTTGGGTAGGTTGATCGTCGATTTCAGGTCCGTCGGCACTCGCTTAGGTTCTCCCAACTGATTGAATCTTTTCATTATATAGGGAGCGTAGACAGGAGTGCCGCCGGATACCCTCAGCCCCGTTACCGGCGTGGGAACGAATTCATAAAGTACTCTCTCCCGCCCGCAAAAAACGTGTACAATTTTCAATAGACTGTGGCCATGCTCGCATCTAAGTGACTGAGAAACATTCGGTGCAGCTAGGTTTGTCCGTTTTACAAGCAGCTTTTTTCAAGCGAACTCTGGGGAATGCTCGCGCATCTAAAATAGAGCGTCCTTTACCGTGAACTTGGGTTGCTGCTCGGGAAAATATGCCAGAACTCGAAACACCGCGGAATCCGCAAGCCTTGGCCCCAGAGCCGGAGTTGCATCTACTTTTGAGCAATCAGACTCTGGATGAGCCTATCTGGAAGTCCCTTTTCCGCAACATTGACGAATTTTTCTTTCCCCCCAAACTCCCACCGCTGGTACTGACCTCGAAGCCCATCCCGGTGCGCGACATCTGGGGTTTCTACAACTACAAAGGACGCGGAGCCGCCGGCTCCACCGTCATTCACATTCTGGCCTTGGCCTTGATTCTTCTCGGCACCTATGTGGGTAGGCGAATCATCGTCGCCAAGCCGAAAGCAACTGTCGAATTGATTGCCCCCGGCGACATTCCCGATCTGCCAAATTCGAAGACCGCAAGCGGTGGCGGCGGTGGTGGTGGCGATCGCGACAAGCTGCAAGCATCGCAGGGCCGTTTGCCCAAACAGTCCATGGAGCAGTTCACTCCGCCCATGGCCGTAGTGCGCAACCCGGACCCGAAACTGGCAATGGATCCAACCATCGTAGTTCCTCCCGATATTCACTTGCAGTCGCCCAACATGCCCGACATGGGCGATCCCATGTCGCATCTGCCGTCGGTCGCGTCGAATGGAACCGGCTATAGCGGCGGTATTGGCTCCGGTAGCGGTGGCGGCGTCGGTTCAGGCTCCGGCCCTGGATACGGCCCCGGTAGCGGCGGCGGCGTTGGTGGTGGAGTGTTCCGCGTTGGCGGCGGTGTATCCGCTCCCAAGGCGATTTATTCGCCGGACCCTGAGTACTCCGAGGAAGCCCGCAAAGTTAAGCACATGGGTACCGTCGTTTTATGGTTGGTGGTTGAAAAGGATGGTAAGCCGCGCGATATCCGAGTGGCTCGCACTCTAGGATTGGGCCTGGATGAAAAGGCCATTGAAGCGGTAAAAACATGGCGCTTCGAGCCGGCTTATAAAGATGGCAAGCCGGTCGCAGTCTCGATTAACGTAGAAGTTAATTTCCACCTGTACTGAAACCCGCGTCACCTGGAAAAGTGTGAGGTCGGGGTTCTGCCCCGTCCAGATTTGCGTAGGGACAGCCGCCCTCGGCTGTCCAAGCCGTGCGCAGCACGGCCTATTCCTTCAAATCCACCTGCGCCACATCTTCCACCGGAAGCCCAAGGAACCGCGTTCCCATCGTCCTGAATTTTTCCGTCGAGTCCGTGGCAAAAAACTTAAGCTGAGGAACACCTCCCACCCCAGCCTCCACTTCGCGCCCCAATCGATGCGCCACGTCCTCCGCCGTCGATTCCGCCGAATCCACGATGGCCACATGCTCCGGCGCCACCCGCCGCAACAACGGCTTGATCAGCGGATAGTGCGTGCACCCTAGCACCAGCACATCCGCATCGAGCGCGTCTTCCGAAAACGCCTCCGCCAAATATATCCGCGCCACCTGTTCGGTCACCGTATGCTCCACCCACCCCTCTTCGACCAGCGGCACAAACAGAGGACAAGCCTTCTCCCGCACCGCCACTCCGCGCGCTTCGAGCGCCCGCCGGTAGGCATGGCTGCGGATGGTAGCCTCGGTCCCGATGACGACCACCTTCCGTTTGCGAGTGGCCGCCGCCGCCGCCACTGCTCCCGGCTCGACCACGCCGATGACTTCCACGCCCGCCGCCGCTTTGATTTCGTCGAGCGCCAGCGCGGTCGCCGTGTTGCAGGCAATCACCATCAGCTCCGCTCCCCGGTCCTGCAAATAGCGCACCGCTCCAACCGCGTAATGCGCCACCGTAGCCGCCGATTTCGATCCATAGGGAAGCCGCGCCGTGTCGCCAAAATAAAGATAGGAGGCGTCCGGAATCCGCTCGACCAGTGCCCGCAGCACCGTCAGCCCGCCCACTCCCGAGTCAAACACGCCAATAGTAGGCCTTTGCGAAGTCACGCTATGCCAGTCTCAGCCGTTTCAGTTTTGAGTATTTGAGCTGTACATTGGGAATGGCAGCGTTCCCCGTTTCGGCAAGATCCCTGATGGCGCGCTCGACAATTTCTGAACGAATTCCTAGTTCTCGATCAAGGAGATTCCTCAACTCCCCTAATCCCTGAACCCGGCGGTCAGGGACCGCGCTGCCACCCGATCCCGGACAATAGATGACAGAATATTTTCCTCCCATGCCGCCTCGGGGCTCTTCCATCAGAAGGATGTCAATCGATCCAGCGTAGAGATAGGCCTCTTCGACGTAGCTGCCCTCAATGGAAGCGTTGACCTGGCGGTAATCTTCATGCCCCAGGCTTTCCAAAGCACGGCTTTCCTTCTGGAGCAATCGCAATACGCGGTCTTTCGGGCTTCTGAGGAAGATCCGCCGGAGTGGAAACTCGTTCTCAATACCGGTTTTTTGCAAAGCCTTCTGCACTCTTCCATAGGCTGCCAAGGGTCCCAGTTCGTCAACCAGAGGTGTGGCGATGGTCAATTGCCATTCCTCAGACTGAGAAGCGAAAGCCCAGAGGCCGACAGCGACCGGAATGCCCGAGCGGCTGAGCGCAGCGATCACCTTGCGTCCGAGATCGATACTGTTTTTGTCTACCAACGCTGTCGTAGCCATTGCATCACCCCGTCCCGTCCAACCACTGCTTTGTAAAGGTCATGAGCGTTAAGGCCTCTCGTCATATACCGGCTCTCTACGTTCCAGACTTTGACCACACCCCAATTCTTGTCGAAAGAAGCGCTCCTGTTTGTCTCCGCATCCAGCGCCGCCTGAAGTCCAGCTACCTTTATCAGTCTAGCCAAATCGTGAGTGTAAACGTCTCTCACAATAGCTTGGTTCGGCGGAAAGTCGTGTCGCCTGGTGTTCTTGGCGATGCAGGCTTTCACGGCACATTCGACCGCAAGTCCGGTCAAGTAGTACGCTCCCTCCGCGTTTCCGCCTCGCATGAGAACACGAGCGTCCTGCAGTCTCATCCTCGCGAGTTGTTGAAATTCCCGTCGTGTTTCCGCCATATCGGCCAGCCGAGGGTATCAAGAGACAGTGTAGCGCAATAGTTGCCATGCTAGAACAGCGCGCTTACGTCTCCGCCAGTTGCCTGACCCACCCGCCGCCCGTTATGCTTCTCGCCATGAGCAGCACTCTAGTCGAATGCGTTCCCAATTTTTCCGAAGGCCGCGATCCCGCCAAAGTCGATGCCATTGTCGCCGCCATGAAGATTCCCGGAGTCTATCTCCTCGACCGCGAGATGGATTCCGACCACAACCGCTGCGTCATCACTCTCGCCGGCGAACGCGAAGCCATTCAAGAAGCCGCCATTCGCGGCGTTGGCAAGGCCGCCGAGCTGATCGATCTCAACCATCATCAGGGAGCGCATCCCCGCATGGGCGCAACCGATGTCGTGCCCTTCATCCCGATTGAAGGCGTCACCATCGAAGACTGCGTCGCCATGTCGCGCCACGTCGGAGCCGAAATCGCCAAGCGCTTCCACATCCCCGTCTACCTTTATGAAGCCGCCGCCACCACGCCCGAGCGCCAGAATTTGGAGAACATTCGCCGCGGCCAGTTCGAAGGCATCCGCGCTGAAATCGCCACCAACCCGGCGCGCCGCCCCGATTTCGGCGAGCCTCGCGTCCATCCCACCGCCGGAGCGACCGTCGTCGGAGCGCGTAAGTTTCTGATTGCCTACAACGTTTTCCTCGACACGCCCGACGTCAACATCGCCAAGAAAGTCGCCAAAGCCGTGCGCTTTTCCAGCGGCGGCCTGCGCTTCGTCAAGGGAGCCGGGTTCCTCGTCCGCGGCCTTGCCCAGGTCTCCATGAACCTGACCGACTTCGACGAGACTCCCATCCACCGCGTCTTCGAATACGTGAAGCGCGAAGCCGCCCGCTATGGCGTCACTCCCGTTTCCAGCGAGATCGTCGGCTTGATTCCAAAACGCGCCCTCGAACAGGCCGCGGAATGGTTTCTGCAAATCGAGAATTTCGATTCTTCGCTCATTCTGGAAAACCGCCTCGCTGCCGTTATGGGAGGCAAGATAGCCAGCGATAAGATGAACGCCGGCCCACGCGCCGGAGTCGAGCCTTTCATCGAACAACTCGCCGCTCCCACCGCGACTCCCGGAGGAGGCAGTGCCGCCGCCGCCACCGCCGCCATGGCCGCCGCCTTAGCCAGTATGGCCGCCTCCATGTCGCGCGGCAAGAAAGCCTACGCGCAATACGAAAGCCAGCTCAGCGAAGCCATCGCCCGCCTCAGTCAGCTTCGCGAAGAACTCAAATCCGCCATCGACGCCGACGCCGAGTCCTACAACGTAGTCATGCAAGCCTACAAGTCGGCGAAAGAATCTTCGGATGGAAACGTAACCATCGCCTCAGCCCTAAAAAAAGCAACCAGCGTCCCGCTAGTCGTAGCCGAAAAAGTGTGCGAGGTCGCCGAGATCGCAACCAAGCTGAAGCCCATCACGAATCCGAATATGAAGTCCGATCTAACGACCGCCATCGCCCTGGCCAAAGCCGCCCTCGAAGGCGCGCTGGCAAACGTCGAGATCAATCTGGATGCGCTGAAAAAAGATTCGCCAAAAGACGAGCCGTTCGTGATCGAAACGCAAAAGCGCGTAGCCGCGCTGAAAGACCGAATGCTTTTCTTCTAACGATCCGGCGTTTGAGCCTGACCCCCGCTCGTCATCCGCATCGATTTTCCCGGAGCGGCAATACCCCAGTTTGTTTCCCATCCGCTATCATGGCAGCAAGCTCGAAGGAGTTATTGTATGGATGCCATCCTCCGATTTCAAAAACGAGAAGATCGCTCCGTCATTCGCACCAACCTCTCCGGAATCGATCTGCTCTCAACCGCCCGCCTCAACAAGGGCACCGCCTTTACCGAAGAGGAACGCGACGCCTTCGGTCTCCATGGCCTGCTGCCGCCGCACGTCTCCACTCAAGAGGAACAGCGCGAGCGCCGCAAAAGAGTGCTGGATAGCCGCGAGACCGCCTTCGGCAAGTACAGTAATTTGCGCGATCTGCAAGACAACTGCGAGATCCTGTTCTACTCCTTCATCGCGCACAACATCGAAGAATTGCTCCCCATCGTCTACACACCGGCAGTCGGCGAGGGTTGCCAGCGCTTCTCCGAAATTTGGCGCCGCCCCCGCGGTCTCTTCATCGGCTATCCGAACAAAGGCCGCATCGAGCAGATACTCGCCGATACGCACTATGACGATGTGCGTTGCATCGTGGTCAGCGACGGTGAACGCATCCTCGGCCTCGGCGATCAAGGCGCGGGTGGCATGGGCATTCCCATCGGCAAAATGGCGCTCTATACCGCCCTCGGCGGCATCCCACCCGAGCACTGCCTGCCCATTCTGCTCGACGTAGGCACCGACAACGAAGCTCTGCTCCATGACCCCATCTACATCGGCTGGCAGCATCGGCGCGTTCGCGGCCAGGATTACGACGATTTCGTCGAGGCCTTCATCTCCGCCGTCCAACGCCGCTGGCCCCACATTCTTTTGCAGTGGGAAGACTTCGCCGGCGCTAACGCGGCGCGCTTGCTGGAGCGTTACCGCGACCGCCTCTGCACCTTCAACGATGATATTCAGGGCACCGCCGCCGTCACCACCGCAACCCTGCTCGCCGCCGTCCATGCCACCGGCATTCCGCTCTCCGGGCAGACTATCGCTATGTTCGGTTCTGGTTCCGCCGGCATTGGCATCGTCGATCTGCTCGTTGCCGCCATGAAAGAGGAAGGCCTCACCGAAGAGCAGGCTCGCCTGCTCATCTATGCATTCAATAGCCGCGGACTCCTCGTCGAAGGCGGCGAGGGTATTCGCCCTCGCCAACTGCCGCTGGTGCGCTCGAAAGCCGACGTCGTGGCAAACAATCTTCCCGCCACCGGCCCCATCTCTCTGCTCGATGTTGTACGCAACGTCAAAGTGACGGTTCTGGTCGGCGTCTCCGCTCAGCCGGGCGCGTTTACCGAAGAGATTGTGCGCGAGATGGCCCGCCACACGCCTCGCCCCATCATCTTCCCGCTCTCTAACCCCACCTCGTGCGCCGAAGCCACGCCCGCCGACTTGCTTCGCTGGACCGATGGCCGCGCCCTGGTCGGCACTGGCAGCCCCTTCGATCCCGTCGAGGTCGGCGGCAAGATGGTCCGCATCGCGCAGATCAATAACTCGTATATCTTTCCCGGCCTTGCTCTCGGCATTGTTGTCTCCAAGGCCCGCCGCGTCACCGACG
>Ga0265330_10002386_pt1 | contig 10268 bp, 10 predicted proteins | sample 41919metaG_FD_202083 | JGI IMG/M metagenome (GOLD analysis project Ga0265330, IMG submission 202083) | Rhizosphere microbial communities from Carex aquatilis grown in University of Washington, Seatle, WA, United States - 4-19-19 metaG | ecosystem: Host-associated > Plants > Roots > Rhizosphere... | reverse complement strand
TTGGCCATTTCCTGCGGATCCATCTGCTGGACGGAGATCAGGGAACCATGTTCCATCCTGATTTTCAACAGCTCGCGGCATTTCCAGCAGCGGTACGGCCCATCATAAACGGGGTCGGAGATGGAGAAGGTGCCCTCAGTATTGCATTTGGGACACTTAATTTTGGTCAACATGCTTCGGCAATACCTCCTGACTGAATATCCTTAATAAACCGCTTGCAATAACTTGTTAAATCGCATAGTAATTCTTATCGCTTGTTTTGTCAAATATAGTATAACATGATTTTATATCTGCGCCAGTCTTTTCCCGATTATTTCCTCACTAACAGACAGATATTTTGCGAAAAAGCCTTTACCGGAGAGTGATAACTGTTTTCCGGGAATATTTTGTCCACTTTCAATCCTGATTCTACGGCCAGCTTCTTTATTTCCCCATAAGTAAACAAATAATAATAACGGTACAAGGTCTCATCTTTTATCTTCCACGGTACCATGACTTCTTTCCCTTTGAACCAGAAATGAGGCTGCCGGCGGTTCCACACGGTAATAAAAGCCGCGCCGCCCGGTTTCAAAACCCGCTTTAACTCTTGAAATGCGGGTAACTGCTGCTTTTTATCGAGATGATGGTAAGTCGCTACCGCGATGGCAAAATCGAAGCTTTCGTCAGTATAAGGAAGGTTGCAGAGATCTGCCGCCGCCAGGCTTACCGGAAAATCGAACTTTGCGGCATATTTCCGGGCGAGCCGGAGCATTTCTTCGGAAAAATCAATGCCGTAGAGCTCGAAGCTTTTAGCAAAGGGTAGAAAATCGGCGCCATGCCCACAGCCGAGATTAAGGAGTTTGCCTTGACCCCATTCCTGGGCCTGTTCTTCCAGCTCATGCCGAAAAATCGTCCAGTGCCGGTAATTGTACCAGCCCGGAGCGACGCGATTAAAAACTTCTCTCAGATTATCAGTCATTTTGGCAAAACTTTGTCCCGGCAATATCTCTCCCGGCTTTAGTATCAGTTAGTATACCACAGATACAAAATTCTTTATCCAAACCATAACCCTTGACTCTTACTAAAATACTGTAGAATAGAATGAAAGAACCATCAGAAAGGAAGGCGTTTAAAACGGATATGGATGCCCAATTACATACAAACAATAATACTACTCAACTTGCGACCGACGAAGTAATCCGCTGTGAAAAACTTACCAAGCGTTACCATGCCGGCGATATATTAGCCGTGGACCAGCTTGATCTGGCAGTTCACCACGGAGAAATCTTTGGGTTGCTTGGGCCCAACGGCGCCGGAAAAACGACTACCGTGGGCATGCTCACGACACTCGTTATCCCGACAGGCGGCAAGGCGGTGGTGGCGGGTATCGATGTGGTTGCGCATCCGGCGCTGGTCAAACAGGTCATCGGCGTTGTCTCCCAAACGAATAACCTCGACCGCGCCTTGACAGTCTGGGAAAATCTTTATTACCACGGGCTTTTCTTCGGGATGAAAGCCAAAGAAAGCCGCGAAGCGGCCGATAAACTGCTGGTGGATTTCCGGCTTTCCGAACGGGGCAAAGCTGAGGTCATGGCCATTTCCGGCGGTATGGCAAAACGTCTCCAGGTCGCCCGTGCCTTAATGCACAAACCCTCGGTACTCTTTCTGGATGAACCCACGGCGGGACTCGACCCGCAGGCACGTTTGGCGCTCTGGGAAATACTGAGCAAATTACATGCCGAGGGGCAGACAATTCTCTTAACAACGCACTACATGGAAGAAGCGGACGCTATCTGCGACCGGTTGGCGATTATGGATCACGGGCATATCCTGGCGATTAATACACCCAAAGGTTTAAAGGAATCGGTAGGCGCAGACAGCATCGTCACCGTAACGGCGACCGGCAACCTCGATGCGTTAGCCAAGTTGCTCCAGGAGCGGATTGAAGGCGCGACGAAGAGCACGCGGGTCGACGGCACGATAAAACTACACATTAAAGGTACAGTGGGAGTATTACCTAAAGTTGTAGAGGTTGCCGAACAGGGCGGCTATAATATCACCGATTTATCAGTGGCTGAACCGACACTGGAAACTGTTTTTATTAATCTGACCGGAAAGGAGTTGCGCGACTAATGACAACCACGATTATCGAAGGTAAAGAATCCTCCCCGGTATTACGTTCAGCGGCAGTAGCGAGCCGCACCGCTTTCGCCGCCCTTTTATTACGCGACCTGACTGTGTTGAAAAAAGGACTGGGCATTTTTATTTTACGTACGTTAATTCAACCTTTCCTGCTGGTTTTTGTTTTCCTGTATGTTTTTCCCAAGATCGGGCAGGGCATAGGCGGGGGCGGGGGCGCCGGCGGCGAATCTTCATTTGCTACCGTGCTGGTGGCCGGTGTCGTGGCGCTCTCCATTATGTTCCAGGGAATCCAAGCGGTAGCCTTACCCCTGGCAAACGAATTCGGATATACCAAAGAGATCGAAGACCGCGTGCTCGCGCCGCTGCCGGTATCGCTGGTGGCTATCGGCAAGGTAGTTGCCGGCTCTATTCAAGGTCTAATATCAGCGCTGATCGTCTTTCCTATTGCTGCCGTAATTCATGCCCCTGGGGTGCATCCCAACCTGACTGTACATTGGCCGGTGCTATTAACGCTTATCCCTCTTTCCTGCATCATGACTTCTTCACTCGGGTTATTCCTGGGTACCCGTATTTCCCCGCGCGAAATCGGTTTGATGTTCGGGTTTATTGTTCTGCCGATAACTTTCCTCGGCGGGACCTATTATACCTGGACAACACTGTCTGCAATCAAAATCGGTGGTTTCTCCTGGCTACAAACTCTGGTTTGCATAAACCCGTTAATTTATGTGACCGAGGGTTTCCGCGCTGCCCTGACGACCGCAATGCATATGCAGTTATATATAATTTACCCGGTGCTAATCGGTCTTTGCGCCTTGTTCCTTTGGCTTGGCATCAAGGGATTCAACAAGAGAGTCCTCAGCTGACATCCCGCCTGTACGCCCGACTATATTGTGCAACTTGAAGCCTAGGCAGTCGCATAGCGGTCGCCTAGGCTTCATAATATAAGAAAGGGCAGTTTCTTTATTCGCCCGGGCTCTGCCAGCCGAACGGTTTGTCCGGTTGTGACTTTTGTGGTTGATTTTTAATTTTCTGGGTGATAATGTACGGTTAGTAATCGGCTGACGCCGAATCCATTGAGAATAATAAAGAAGCAGGAGAAAGAATATGGCTTTACAACACGTTGCAGGTAAGAATAAAGGACATATTGTTTTATACGCATTGAGCACGTGTCCCTGGTGCCGGAAAACCAAAAAGCTGCTTGAGGAATTAGGCGTGGAATATTCTTTTGGGGATGTCGACCTGATGAACGACGCAGAAAAGAAAGAAGCCCTCGTGGTGATTCAAAAATGGAACCCGAGTGCTTCCTTCCCGACAATGGTCATCGATGATAAGAAAAGTATTGTTGGTTTTCAAGAGGAAAAAATCAAGGAAACATTCGGCAAATGAACGAACAAGCTGAAATCAGCCAGCAGGATATCGATAGATTTTACGAGCAATTGAAGAAAGACGCCGCTGACGGCGGATATAATCTGAATCCTGATGTGGAGTTCACCAAAGCGCTCTGCCGGGGATTGCTGACCAACCTGAAAAGATACGGATATCAGGCCTGTCCCTGCCGGTTGTCCTCTGGCGTAAAAGAGGAAGACCTTGATATCATCTGTCCCTGTGATTACCGGGATGCGGATGTTGTTGAATACGGCGCTTGCTATTGCGGGCTTTATGTTAATGAGCCGATTGCCAATCGGCAAGTGGAAGCAACATCGATACCGGAACGCCGTCCTCCGCCGGACAAGAGGAAAGCAGTAAAAAGGGAACCGGCGAATTTCTCCAACGGGCCTTTGCCGGTCTGGCGGTGTAAAGTCTGCGGATATTTATGTGCCCGGGAAAATCCGCCCGAGATTTGTCCTATCTGTAAAGCAAAAAAAGAACGTTTCGAACGTTTTCTGTGACAAGTTCCTATTTTAACCCGTCTTTGGGATCTTTGCCTCTTCCGGTAAGCGGTGCTAACATTAAAACTGTGATTGAAAACCTCAGCAATGCCTTGCGGGAACGGCAGATATTACACATCAAAGATACTAACTTGAGAATATCGGCGGTGCTGGTGCCTGTTTTTTTAAAAAAGGGGCAGTATCACCTTCTTTTTATCCAGAGGACGGAACGGGTAAAATATCACAAAGGACAGATCTCGTTCCCCGGGGGCGCTTACGAAAAAAATGACGGATTGATACTTAACACGGCCCTGCGGGAAGCTGAAGAGGAAATTGGTTTAATCCCTAAAGACGTTCAAATCTTAGGGGAATTGGATGATGTCCTGACTGCAACCTCAAATTACATAATATCGCCATTCGTCGGGCTGATTCTTTATCCTTACGACTTCCGTCCGGACAAATGGGAAACGGAAGAACTGCTGGAAATTCCGATTGCGGACTTGCAGGATAAAACTTGCTTTAGCGAAGGGGTTACCGAATATAACGGAGTGGAAGTTGAAACATATTTCTACCGTCATGGGGAGAGAAGTATCTGGGGGGCGACGGCAAAAATCCTGAAACAGTTCCTGGAGATTTATTCCATCACGTCTGTTCCTTGAGGTGGAGCGCCGATTATTGCTATAATAGTGGCAATTTCCAGCAATTACGTAATTCTCCGGTAATGAAATGGATTTTGGAAAGAAATAATAATGCAACAAGAAAAAAAAGAGTCTTTGTGGTCCGGAAAAGAAATAATTTTCGGCATTCTGGGACTTATCCTGACTATTGCTTTGGGCTTTCTGGCCGTTCATTTCAGTAATACCCTGAAGAATTTTAACGACCTCAGCAAATGGGGCCTCGGGGGGATGTTCCTTTTAGCTTTTATCACCTGCAGCGCGGTAAGCATTACCCAGTTTGCTTTGCCGTACTGGGTGGTGACATTAACCTTACCGACGCTGCTGGCCGCCCGTTACGGTATTTGGGCTCCGGTGTGGGTAGCTTTGGTAACAGCCGTTGCCGCATGTCTAGGCCAGTTTATTACTTACATGATCGGTTACGGCGGCCGGACATTTTCAGAAAAAATGATCCGCCGATTGAACTCGCAAACCTATGAACGCTCAGTGAACTGGATGATGCGGTCCGGTTCCTGGGCAGTATTTTTCATGACTTTGATCCCTAATCCGATTAATTTGCCGATGACCCTGACGGTGGCGGTTTTCAAATATCCACCGTACAAGTTTTTACTCTTTTCTTTCCTCGGTATTGCGGTACGCAGTTTCCTCATCGCATTTTCCGGGTATTACGGATTGCACATAATAAATCAATGGATTTTAGATTTTAGCAGGGAGGATTTAGTGACCTCACCAATATCAATCGTAACCCTGGTTATTGTTGGAATACTCGTTGTGGCTTTTATCTGGCAAATGATTATCTGGATGCTGGAAATCCAGGACAAGAACCGCAAATACAAAGCCGCGACCGAATACGCTCAAAAAAGCGGAAAGCAGCTTCTGGTGATCGGCGGGCCGTGGGGAGTTAAATCCTACCGCAGGCTGCTGGACCGGCCGGCGCACGGTAACGGTGATGTCTGTCTGGACATCGACCGGAGGGCTTTGGAAAGTCATCCCTGCGCCGTAGTTGCCAGCTGCACGGATATCCCGTTCGCCGATAAATCGTTTGGCGCTGTATTTTCAAGTCACGTTCTGGAACATATGCCTACTACGCAAATGGCCGAACAGGCACTTGCGGAAATGAACCGTGTTGCCGGGGCTGTTTTTATTGCCTATCCCTCCCGGCAGTCTCTGGCTGCCTGGATTATCCGCGACCACCATATCTGGGTATGGCAAAAAGACGGCAAGACTATTCTTAAACAACGTAAGGATAGAATCCCCAGGGAGCATCAGATTGATAAAGCAGCGGACAAAATCGGTCAGTGACGTTCCGGATACTACTGCAGAAAATCCTCAGCCAATTGTAGAAGCAGCCCGCCAATTGGCGGCGGAACTTTTTCCCCATAACAGCAAAAAACGGAAGCTGTTTTTTAGCGTCCTTCAGGAAAAATATTCAGCGGCGCGTACCTCAGAAATTCTGGTGATTCACAGTCCGGGCGGTTGGGGAAATGCGAATTGGGATAATTTGCAGGACTGGGAAAAGAGCATTGTAACCGGAGTCACAGCCACTCTCGAAAAACTCGGGTATAGTTACATTATGCAGCAATACCTCCGCAGCGGCGAAGGTCTGTGGGGGAAACCGAGCTGGGTTAGAGAGGGTCAATTTTTTGTTGTTGGTAAGTCTTTCCGGGCTGAGGTATTTGCCGCAGAATTGAAATTTCTCACGGCAAACCTGCCTCAACTGAAAATAATATTGGTAGGCGCCAGCCAGGGCGCGGCCTTTGACAACAAGGCGTTGATGGAATTGGGCGCCAATGACCGGGTTTACAGCATCGAGCTGGGCACTTTTTTCGCGCATATGCGCCGCCGTCGGCTGACGGGAAGAAATTTGGCAATCGATAATAACGGTTTTATGAAAGATCCGATGTGCCAGCGGGATCTTTGGCAGGGGACAAAATCATACTTTAGAGCATTTGTACGTTGGTTTAATTATAAAATGCAGGGGAAACCGGTGAAATTTACAAATTGTATCAACACACCGGGACACGAATATCAGTGGGAATTCCCTGAAGTCAAAGGGCGAATCACCAAATTTCTAAAAGACGCCTTTGACGGGAAGCATTAACCCCGGAGGGTAGTAATGAGACAGGAAAAATTTACGGAAATGGCCTGGGATGCGATTATCGCGTCTCAGCAGCTGGTTGCACAATACAGTCACGGTCTGTGGGATGTCGAGCATATTTTATACGCTCTGTTAGCGCAGGAAAAAGGTATCGTACCGGAAATCCTCCATGACCTTAACATTGACGTTGATGCCATGAAGTCGCAGGTTGAGGCAGCGTTGGAGCGGATGCCCAAGGTCCATAACGCATCGCCGCAAATGTACCCTACCCCCCGTATTTTTACCTTATTTAATGCTGCCGACGCGGAAGCAAAAAGGCTGAAAGACGAATTTATCAGCACCGAGCATATTTTTATCGCCATTGCCGGCGAGGGCAGCGGTGAAGCATTTAATATCCTGCGCAATTTCAGCCTGGATAAAGAAAAAATCTATGCGGCCCTGCAGAAGCTCCGCGGTGGGCACCGTGTCACCGATGCGCGAGCCGAGAGCAAATACCGTTCACTGCAAAAATACGGCCGTGACCTGACGGAAATGGCGCGGGAAGGAAAATTGGACCCGGTTATCGGGAGAGAAAACGAAATCAAAAGAGTCGCGCAAATATTGACCCGCCGCACCAAGAATAATCCCGTCATTGTCGGGGAAGCCGGCGTCGGAAAAACAGCTATTGCGGAAGGCCTGGCCCAGAAGATTGCAGCCGATGATGTGCCGAACTCTTTAAAAGGGCGTAAGGTAATTGCCCTGGATATGGGCGCGCTGGTGGCCGGTACAAAATTCCGTGGTGAATTTGAGGAACGGCTGAAAGCCGTAATGGATGAAGTGCGCCAATCTAAAGGCGAAATAGTCCTTTTTATCGATGAGATCCACACACTGGTCGGGGCGGGCGCGGCCGAGGGCGCAATGGATGCCAGTAATATGCTGAAACCGGCCTTAGCGCACGGTGAATTGCAGTGCATCGGCGCGACGACGCTGGACGAATATCACAGGTTTATTGAAAAAGATAAAGCGCTCGAAAGACGCCTGCAGCCGGTATTCTTAAGCGAACCGTCAGTAGAAACCACGGTGGAAATGCTGCGCGGCCTGCGTCCGCGTTATGAAGCCCACCATAAGGTTAAAATCACAGACGGGGCGCTGGAAGCGGCAGCAAATTTAAGTAAACGGTATATTGCCGACCGGTTCCTGCCGGATAAAGCGATTGATTTAATCGATGAAGCCGCCAGTAAACTGAGGATGGATACTGAAAGCGCGCCGGCAGAGGTCAAAGAACTGGAAAAGAAAGTAAATCACCTCAAAAACGAAGAAGAAGCCGCATCACAACGTCAGGCATACGAAGATGCTGCAAAATTGCGAGCGGAATATCTGCGTGTGGAAGACGAGTATAATACCGCTAAAAACAAATGGTTGAAGAAAGCAAAAATCAGCGGCGAGGTTACCGAAGAACAAATCGCGCAACTGGTTTCCAATTGGACGGGGATCCCGGTCTCCCAAATGCTGGAAGGCGAATCCGAAAAACTTCTTCAGATGGAAGACCGTATCCACGAAAGACTCATCGATCAGGAGGAAGCCGTTAAGGCGATCTCCGAAGCAATCCGCCGCAGCCGCTCCGGCTTGAAAGACCCGAAACGGCCTATCGGCAGTTTCCTGTTCCTGGGGCCGACCGGAGTCGGTAAGACGGAACTGGCGCGGACACTGGCCTGGTTCCTGTTCGACGATGAGAACGCAATGATACGACTCGATATGTCTGAATATCAGGAAAAGCATACCGTTTCCCGGCTCATTGGATCCCCGCCGGGATACGTGGGTTATGATGAGGGCGGACAACTGACCGAAGCTGTTAGACGTCGTCCGTACCGCGTGATTTTACTCGATGAAATTGAAAAGGCGAACCCGGAAGTGTTTAACAGTTTGCTCCAGGTGCTGGACGACGGCCGAATGACCGACGGTCACGGCAGGACGGTAGATTTTAAAAATACTGTTATTATCATGACGAGTAATGCTGGAGTGGAACTCATCAAACGCGAATCCGCGATGGGTTTCTCCACGAAAAAAGACCAGGCCAAAGCGCAGAGAACCAATTATGAGGAAATGAAAGAGAAGGTCATGATCGAGGTCAAGAAGACTTTCCGTCCTGAATTCCTCAACCGGCTGGACGAAATTATCGTTTTCCATGAACTGAATGAAGAACAGCTGCGTCAGGTGGTTGACCTGCTGGCCAAAGATTTGCAGAAACGGCTGGCCGAGCGTAAATTAAGCGTGGAAATCTCAGAAAAAGCTAAATCATGGTTGGCAAAAGAAGGCTATGACCCGGTTTACGGCGCCCGTCCGCTGCGCCGCGCGCTGGAGAAATATGTAGAGAATCCGCTGGCGGTAAAAGTGCTGGGCGGTGAATTTAAAGAAGGCGATACAATCGTGGTTGACACCGGCGATGACGGCCTGACTTTTACGAAAAAGAAAAAATAAAGTTAATACCCTTTTTCAAGGGTCCAGAATAAACAAAAGGGGCAGGTTATTTGAAAAATGTAACTTGCCCCTTCAATTTTTAAGAGGGGCTTGCCTTTTTATGGGATATTCTGGTAAAGTTGTGAATTGGGGCTGTAGCTCAACTGGGAGAGCGATTCAATGGCATTGAATAGGTAAGGGGTTCGACCCCCCTCAGCTCCACCATATTTTCCTTCTCCCTCAACAGACCACACCACCAAAATTCCAATAGCGAAGCGACAAATTCCAAATAATTTCTAATTGGTTAATTTTTTATTTTTTCAATCGTTCTCTATTTACAGGACAAGATCTTACTGCTCTTGACATATACTAACCATGTTTAATATAATCTTGTTTAGTAATTATGGACACGATTAATTATCCAAATCCGGAAAACTATACCACCTTCCGTTTATGGCAGGTCAACAATACCTGGGAGAAAAAGATTAACGCCGTACTCGCGGAATTTGATCTCAATCAATCCCAGTATCTACATCTGGTCTCGCTGGCGTGGCTCTGTTACACAGAGCGGGAAATCACCCAATCATGTCTGGCTGCTTACACTAAAAGCAACCAGATGCTGACATCGAAGGTTGTCCGTGCGCTGGAAAAAGCGAAATACATTACCCGTAAACCGCATCCAGCCGACACCCGGGCTAATGTGCTGGAAATTACCCAAGCCGGTTGTGACATCATTACGGCCGCGCTGGAAAAAGTGCTGCAAGCCGACATTGAATTTTTCGGGCGGGCAGAAAAATCAAAACTGTTTACAGCCCTGCAATCGCTGCAAAAATAATCATAGGGAATGCGTTTTATGAGAAAAGCGATTTTTTACTACACAGGTTCCGGTAACTCTTTATGGGCAGCCCGGTTGCTGGCTAAAGAACTGGGTGATACCGAATTAATCGCCATTTCCGGATATTATACCGGTAAAATCGAACCCGGGTTAGAAGCAGCCGGACTGGTTTTTCCGGTGCACATGTGGGGCGTGCCGCCGCCCGTATTGATATTTACAGACGAACTGAAGTCATT
>Ga0265330_10002383_pt1 | contig 10273 bp, 9 predicted proteins | sample 41919metaG_FD_202083 | JGI IMG/M metagenome (GOLD analysis project Ga0265330, IMG submission 202083) | Rhizosphere microbial communities from Carex aquatilis grown in University of Washington, Seatle, WA, United States - 4-19-19 metaG | ecosystem: Host-associated > Plants > Roots > Rhizosphere >... | reverse complement strand
TCGGCCGTAGACTGCCTCCACGCGGCGACATATTCCAGCGCCTCCGCGGTGAAGAACGATTCCAGAGTGTCATAAAACTTCACCTCAAAACCAGGTCGGCTCAAGGCGGCCAGATCCTTTTCCGTGAGCCGCGCCGCATCTTCGAGAATCGCTGGATCGAGAGTCGTGTAGTCCCAGTATCCTCGTGCCACTTTGCTGTAATTCCTCATATGACCCTCCTTGTGTGAATACGGGTTTCCGTCAATCGTCCTGCTCGGGCCCGCAGAGAGGGCTCGGCAAGACATCGTATCTCAGTCACGGCTCCTCCTGAAGCTTCCCTTTCCGCGCACTGACCTCATGCTGCACGGTCTCAATTCCGCCGTCGGCGGCATTACGATGGAGTTGGAGCCGTGTTCCGATCGCCTCACCGGAGTTGAACTCGAACTGCACGGAACGGTCCGTCCAATTCATCTCCACTGCCTCCAGAGCGCAACTGTTTCGTTTCTTCAAGTACGCGAGTATATCGCAGGGGCGACGGAATTCCAGCGGGTAGCGCGCCAGCAACCGATCGGCCTCTTGCCAGAGCTCTTCCCATTCGCCCATCTTCAAACAGGCAATCCGCTGTTCATGCGTGAGCGTCATGCCGAAAAAGCCCGAGTCAATGCCCCTCCGTACTTGTTCCGATATCGTATGAGCTGCTTCCGAGAGCCTCGTGTCCGGCGCTTCGTCCCAGAACACTGTGTTGTTCCAAAGATAGTCCGCCTTCACTTCGAACTCGGTAGACTCCCGGGTTTTTTTCTGGAGCACACACTGGACGGCCATGATGTCAGGACATTCCGGGGGAAAAGAGACGAAGTATCCGTTGTGGCCGTAGGGGGGTTGCGGAGGGACGGGGGCCTTCACGGTAGGCACTTCGAACCATGATGCATCAAAGGGCAGCGTGTGCGTGATGAACTCCGCGCCCCGCGCCCGAAAATACGGGAGAGCGGCAAGGCCGATCTCGCCGAAATGCGGATGGATCCATGGGCTCGTGACGATGTTCCATTTCTTCTGATAGTAATCCCATCGTGCGAAACGTTCATCCAGATCCTGCGTGGTGAGCGTTCTCTGACCCAGGTGCTCGAAGCAGAAGCATTCATTGTATCTCAGCGCGTGAAACCCGATGTCGGCCAGGCCTTCATCCCATAGGGCGTGAAGCTTGCGGGAGTCGACGTACATGTTTTCATGCGCCACTTCGTCAATAGCATCGGTAAACAGCGCAAGATTGGGGCGCCATCCATGGGCGTTCATAGTGTCTACCCACCGGAAGTGATTGTAAGAGCCCGAGCAATCGTCAATCGCCGCCGCGGCCATTGGAGGCATGGAATAGGTCACGAAAGGCTTGCGCGCCGACCAGAGGATGCTTTTACGGAACACGTCGTCAAGGCCACACGCATGACCAAGAAATTCCAAAGTGAACAATCGCACGTCGAAGGGAAAGAGCACGAAACGCCCCTTGCTCGCCTGCGCCAAATGGATCAGCGGATCACCTGCATCCGACGCCAGAAGAACGGGATGGCGCGCGGAAGAGAGCACGCTGCAAGACAGAGCCCTGTCGCTCGCCACGCGCTCCCCCACCACCCGCGTGCCCGTCACGAAGTGATCGTTGCGCACAGTCACGACGGTGGTGAAGCTGGAGGATGAAATCGTCGAGGGGTCTATGCCCGCGAGCCTGAGGATCTCAACCGGTAGATCGGACACGCACGCCTCATAGGCAACGACACCCAGGCCATTTTCCACCGCCCGCACCAGATCGACCCTTGCGGAAACGCTCAGGCGCATGATGCTCCCCGGCTGCGCAAAAAAGACCCCTGCCAGCATGAGTGCTTCCTTGCGGAAGTAGTCGTCGGAAAGCTGGCTGCCAATTGCCTGGACACGATAGGGAATCCCCAGTTGCCGGAACGCTCCGAGGACCGCATCCTCCAGAAGAGCAAGGGCCGCCGGGCCCTCGTCGTGGATCAGTACGGCAATGACACCATTTCCTCGGGATGTACCTGCATGCTTCATACCGCCCCCTCGTAGAATTTTATCGCCGTCAACTGCTGGTCGATCCAGGTCCGATCCGCCTCGGTCAGGGTGTTCAAGGGGAAAACAGCGTCGCCTACCGGAAAGCCCATTCGATCGAGGATGTGCTTCACGGAAGCGATCGTGTTGCCATGCGTCACGATCTCCACGATGATGTTTATCGCGGTCTGGAGCCGCCTCGCTTCGGCGAAGTCACCGGCGCGGCACGCACGGTACAGGGCGCACGCCTCGCGGGGAATGAGATTGTACGTCGTGCCGATCCCGCCGTCCGCGCCGGCCAGGAGCCCGAACATAAGGATCTCATCCGCGCCGTTGAAGATGCTGAAACCTGAATCGCTTACGGCGCGCATCTTCATGAGCTCATAGAGGTTGTAGCTCGTGAACTTCAGCCCCGCGATTCCCGGACATCGTGCGAGCTCGACGAGGTTGGACGCGGTGAACGTGACGCCGGATTGGACGGAGGCATAGATGATGACGGGGAGAGGACTTTCCTTGGCAAGCCATTCATAGTATTGCGTCACTCCGCGCTGACCATACGCGTAGTACATGGGCGGAACGGAGGACAACGCATGCACGCCCGCATCCACCGCGTTGCGAGCAAGCCGGGCGGCGGAGCGCGTATCCGCCGCGCCGACGTGCGCGATGATGGTCCAGCGCCCTGCGCTGTCCAGTGAATCAACCTCTTCCATCACGATGGCGAGAATGTCCCTCCGAATTTCCTCGGGGAGGATCACCCCCTCGCCGGTGCCCCCGCAGACGTACAGACCGTCACAGCCCGTCGTGAAAAGCCATCGGATGAGCTTCCGAAGCCCCGCCTCAAGAACTTTTCCATTCTGGTCCACGGGTGAGATCAAAGCGGGATAGATCCCCTGAAACACGCGTTTGTCCGACATCGCACCACCTGAGTCGAACGCTACCTATCTCGTGACAATTCGCCGACGGAATCGATAATGGAGTCCGCCATGTAGTCCAGCTGCTGCTGCGAAAGCCCATAGATGGGAAGGTGTGTGAACCGATGAGGAAAGAGATCCTCCGTCACCGGGCAAGAAGCGGCCAGCTTTGCCGTGTCATATCCGAGCTGGCGCATGATTTCAAATTTGTACAATGGCGCGAAGTGCGGGATGCTCGTGACCCCGCGACGTTCCAGCTTTTCTCGCAGTGCCACCATGCCTCCACGGACGATCTTCGGATCGACCTGCAGGCAATACAAATGGGCAGTGGGCTCCGTGCCGTCCCCTCCAAGGGGCGGTGTGAACAAACCTCGGCACTGCGAAAGGCGCGCGCTCACGTAGCGGGCATTCTCCCTCCGTTGCGCGAGGATAGCGTCATAACGTGCCAGTTGGCGCAGGAGGCCTATTGCCTGGATCTCGGTGGAGGAGGAATTGCCGGCCACAAATGGACCGTACTTGCCGGGCAGCGCTTCCACGTCGTAGAACCAGTCGGGAATCTTTTTCTGCATGTTCAATCCAAGAAACCTGGCTCTTTTCATTTCCGCAGCCAGCGGGAGTGAAGAAACGAGAACTCCCCCTTCGCCGAAGGAAGTGATGTTCTTGACCTCGTGAAAACTGAACGCGCCGAAATGGCCGATTGTTCCGAGGGCACGCCCCTTGTATTTTCCACCGAACGCATGGGCGGCATCCTCCAACACGAGAATGGACCGCTCATTCGCGAGGTCCATGATCGGATCCATGTCCACGGGGAAGCCCCCGACGTGTACCGGTACGATCATCTTGGTCTTCTTGGTGATCTTCCGCGCCACGTCCTGCGGATCCATGTTCAGAGTCCGCCCGTCCACGTCGGCAAGCACAACTTTCACGCCCACAGCAAGCGGATAGGACATCGTGGCGACAAAGGTGATAGCGGGAACGATGACTTCGTCACCCGCGGAGAGATTCGCGTATTTGAATGCAAGCTCGAATCCGGCAGTCGCGTTGGTGACGAATACGCTTCCGCGGGAGCCGATGTAGGAATCGATCATCTCCTCGAGCTTGCGCACATTCGCGCCCAGCGAGAGTTTGCCGGGCGAGTGTGCGAATCGGGAGAGAGAGTGCATCGATTTCTCAACGTCATGAAGGGCTGAAAGGTACTCTGGCTCCGCTCCTTGCATCAGGAAACGAATGACTTCGACTATGTCATCCGCGCCATATGATTCGCCAACGGCCGCCCAAGGAACTTTTGCCGCGCCCGTGTTGTACCGAAAATCACCCTCCGATTCACTCATCGTGCCTCCATGAATTGTTCTTTCGCGACACAAGCGCGGCTCTTATTTTGCACGGGCTCCCTGCCGGGATATCTCCAGCAGCCGTTCCGCGTTTTCGTGGAAGATCATCTCCAGAAGACGCTCGGAGGAAACACAGGCGCGAATCTTCGCGACATACCATGACGTCAAGCCATTGATGAAACCGCCACCGTCCGTCCCAAAAAGGAGCCTTTGCGGCGGCGCGCGGTGGACTATTTCGTCGATAGCGCCGCAGCTCGGACCGCACAGGGTCAACCAGACGTTCGGTTGCCGAACGGATGCGCGGATGGCCTCGTCCGTAAGGTCGTCGAGGCCAGCGTGCCCGAGAACGATTTGCGTTCCGGGAGTCTGCTCGGCGGCCCAGGCAATCTGCAGTGGCGTGCTGTAAGGAGGCGAGCCATCGTGAAAGAGCACCGGCATTCCCAGCTCCCCCGCTCGTCGGAGAATGGGGACGACCGCGGGGTGGGTCAGGGAGAACGCCTGCAGCCATGGGTGAAGCTTCAGCCCGCGCATGGACAGAGTACCTGCGCAACGTTCGAGCTCCTGAATTGCGGCGTCGGCTCCGGCATGAGGATCGACGGTGCAAAAAGGCACGAACATGTCGGTGTGGCCGCGAACCGCTTGAGCCAGGATGTCGTTGTTGCGCACGGTGTCGCGGATGAGGCCATCTGTCGTGAAGAACCACGCTTCATGCAGACCCTCGGCTTCGAACTGCCGGTGAATGTCCTCAATGGGGCGAGGGCTCTCGCCGAAGAGCGTTCCGGGCAGGTGGGTATGTGTGTCGACGAGCTTCACGTGGAGAGCCTCCAAAGGGCGGCTGCGTTGTCGTGGAAGACCGCCTGCAGCCCTTGTGCGTCCAACCCGAGGCCGCGGATCTTCGAGACCTCGATCTCGGGCCGCGACCTTGGATACGAGGAGCAGAAGAGGATCCTGCCCGGCCCAAGCGCTTCGACAAACGTCGCAATTGAGGGTCCTATGGCGCAGGAGGGATCCACCAAAATGTTGGCCGACTGGCGGCAAGCAGGCACCACGTCGTAACCGCAGAAGTCGGTCCACGAAGCGTTGCCCAACACGAAGGTCACCGAGGGAAACCGCCGGGCGACTTCAGCAAGTTGAAATGGCATCGCAACAACGGGGGTCCCGATGGAGCTATACACCGGCGCCCCACGGGCGGCGCATACCTCCAGGAGAGGATCCAGAAGGGACTCGGTGAGAAGAAAGCCCTGCCGCACCGGATTCAGGTATAAGCCGAGCAGTCCTTTGTCCAGCCAACCCGCCAATGCTGCCGCCCCATCCGACCCATGCCAGGGGTTCACGCTCGCCATCCCGCTCAGGCGGTCGGGGTGATGTCGCACGGAATCCAGAATCAGCTGGTTCCCCTCGTCATTGTGCAGGCACAGGAACTCATCAGGCGCCGCGATGACCGCTCTCTGAATGCCGGCCCCGTCCATCTCCCGAAGGAGTGCCGCCGTGTCGAGCAGGCCGTCGACATAACGCGGGCGGGCGCAAGAATCGATCAGCATCATATCAGAATGATTGGGGGAGGAGTAAATGCCACCTCCTTATACACGCCGTCGGCTCCGGCCTCAAGCGCGGTGACCTTCTTCACCAGCGCAACGAGGGCGTCCTCCACAAAACGCTCACCCATTTCCTTGGTGGCGGTCTCCGGGTGCCCCATGACTCCCACCGTGATGTCCGGCCGCTGTGTGAGGCGAGGAACGACGAACTCGTCATCAACGATTTTCTCGGCGTGCTGGTAGTTGTCAGGATGACGGATCTGGAGCGCCAGAATCTCCGGCGTATCAAGCTTGAGGTCCTCCATGCGTACGAGCTCAGGCGCGATGGCCATGACCATTGATGTCTCCAGCCACCCGGCGTGCCAGTCGCCTTCGCTGAACGCCTTTCCCCAGCCCATGCCCGGAGAATGAAATTTCCAAATCGGCAACAAGGCAATCATCACATGCTCGCAGGCCGGATTCGTGCGCAGCAGGAGTTTCAGCGCATTGTCGAGGGCGAGGGCGTTTTCACTTCCGCCGTGGCAGAGAACGAGATAGAAGTTGCGGAAACCCTGCGATGCCAACGAAAGGATCATGTCGCTCACCACGAGGGACATTGTAGAAGGAGAAATATTGATGGTGCCGGGCAACCCCCCTCCAGAAAAAGAGGTGTTGATCGTCGGAGCCACTAGAATACCTGTCCTCTCTCCGAGTCGGCGGCTTACTCCGGTCGCGATGACCGCGTCCGTCGCCAGAGGAAGATGGTCCCCGTGCTGTTCGGTGACGCCAATGGGTATTATCACCGCCTTCTTCCGCGTAAGGTATTCCCGCACGAGCCTCACGGTCATGTGCTCCATCACGGGGAAAGGATTCTTGTTCGCCGCCATTTGCGTCCTCCTCCTTATCATCTTTCGCAGCGGAGCGGACCGGTGGCCTGCCCCGTCATTGCCGGACTTTGGTGCCAACTACAGCTCGCGGCTGTTTTCCACGACTTTCCGAACGGCGGCCGCGATATCCGCCACGTCTTCCTCCCCCCCGAGGAGGAGATTCTGCGTCAGCCAGACTGCTTCACCGTTACACGCCTTTTCCGCCACGGGACACTGAGCGGCAAAGGAGGAGTAATCGATGTCCGCATGATATTCCGTACCGAGCGGAAATGCGCCGTTGATGAAGCGTTTCTCCACAAACATCGGATTGGCATAGAGCGGAAAGGCGTAGCCGGAAGAGGCGGGCACCCCTTCCGCGGCCAAGGCATCGAGAAAGACATTCCGCTTCACGCCGAGCTTGGCCTCGTCGACGCCGAACATGAAAAGGTGGTATCCATGCCGCGTGACGCGGGGATCGCGCCAGCATGGTCGAATGCCCTCTATATCCGACAGCTTTTCTGCCAGAAGAGTACCCATCCTATCCCTGAGGGCAACCTGCTCGTCCAAACGCCGGAGCTGGATGCGAAGGATTGCCGCCTGGAACTCCGTGATTCGGTAATTCCAGCCAAGGCGGTGAAATTCGTACCAAGGCCTGCCGACTTCCCTGCCGGCCCACAGGAGCGAGTCGCTGCGCACCGCCAGATCATGGTCGTTCGTGGTGATGATACCGCCTTCCCCGGAGGTCATGTTCTTCGAGGCTTGGAAACTGAAGGAACCAAAGGCACCCATGGAGCCCGCCTTCAAGTTTTTCCACGTACAGCCATGTGCGTGAGCTGCGTCCTCAATGAGCGTAAGGCCATGCCGGCGCGCTATCTCTCCGAGCGCGTCCATGTCGGCGATCTGGCCGCCAAAGTGTACCACCATGATCGCCCGCGTGCGTTCAGTCACCGCCGCCTCGACCCGTGAAGGGTCAATGTTGTAGGTCCGCGGATTCACGTCCACGAAGATCGGAACCAGATTGTTCTGGAGGACGGCGGTGGAGCTTGCTACGTACGTATAGGCTGGTACGATCACCTCGTCTCCGATGCCCCAGTCCATGGCGCGTATTCCAATCTCCAGGGTTCCCGTGCCGTTGGCCGCTGCGATGCCGTAGCGGCAGTCATGAGCCCGGGCGAACTCTTCTTGAAAAGCCACGGTCTCCGCGCGTTCTCCCACAACGGGTTCGGCGAGATCCAAGCCCTGGCCAAATGCAAAGCGCCACCACTTGCCGCTCCGCAATACGGACAGGAGTGCCTCCTCTTCAGCCTTGTCCCAATACGGCCACCGGCTGAAGGGCTGTGTGCGGACCGGCTTCCCGCCTTTGATCGCGAGCGTCGCCATGCCTTCAGCCTGCGACCTTGACAACACGTCGCGTTTTCGATGACCGATAGATCGCCTCGACAAGGGCCACCGAATGGCGGCCGTCCTCGACTGTTACAGGCGGCTCTCGGTTCTCCTCGATGCAGCGGGAGAATGCTTCGATCATCTGGCCGTAGAGGCCGATTCCCTTGAGATGGTACTCCTCTCGGGTCGCCTCGACGTTTCGCACCTGATTCGCGTCGTAGACGGTCTCGCTCTGCTGCAGGATGCTGAACATGTTGCCCGTCGGATCCTGACCGATAGTCCCGCGGCCGTAGATCGACCCGAGGGTCCCCTGCAGCTCGAGGGTGTTCTGGGCGGATGCATCGGGAACGTTGAAGTAGTTGTCGATAATGCCATGCGCACCGTTTGCGAAACGCGCCACGATCGTCGAAGTATCCTCAATGTGCGTTTTGTACTCTTGAACGAGGAGATCCTGGAACCCCGTCACCTCTACGATGCGTGCCCTCATGATCCACTCCAAGAGATCGAGACAGTGCGTGCCCATGTCCACGAGGGAGCCGCCATGACTCACCGCCGCGTCCTGGCGCCACGCACCGGGGATGGGAGGGTACCAGCAGGTGAGCTCTGCTCGGCCCATGACAAGCCGCCCCAATTTGCCGGCCTGAACGAGCTCCCGCGCCTTCAGGTTGTATACATTATTTCTCATGCAAAAGCCGAGCATGAACTTTACTTTTGCCTTCGCAACGGCCTTCGCCATCTCGTCAGCTTCCTTTAAGGACACTGCCATGGGCTTTTCGCAGAGAATGTGCTTCCCCCGCGTCGCGGCTTTGATGACTTGCCGGCAATGCACGTTTTGCGGCGTGGCTATGTATACAACGTCGAGATCCTGCGCTAGCAGCTCATCTTCATTTGTGCAGAAATGCGGGATGCCGAACCTGGAGGCGACTTCTCTGGCTCTGTCGGCGGATACATCCATCACAGAAACCAGTTTTGCGCCAGAAACCATCTCCTTGAATTCAGGAATAGTCCTGCGCGCCGCTATGCCTCCGCAACCGATTACGCCCCACCGGATCGCCATGGCTCCCTCCAGATTTCGAACGGTGTATTTGTAGCTCTTTTTATAAGTGTTGTCAATTGTTTTCCCAAGAGAATCAAGGGCCGCAGCAAACGGTCACAAAACCGCGATCACGCGACAAGGTACGGTGCAGACTCCCGTTACTGCCAGCGGCAGTGCAAAAAGCGTAAATCCCTCGGCAGGAAGGCGATCCAAGTTGGCAATGTTCGCGATGATGGGGATTCCAGCCGCGAAGAGCTCCACGAAAAAACCTGTTGGCGATTCGAAGCCAGTGTCGTATCGAGGGGTATCGCTCCCCATGAAGCTTACGCCGACGTCGCGCATCCAAACGGCGGCGTCGCGCGAAAAGTATGAATGGACGCCGATGTCGTGGGAGGCGGCACGCACGAGGAGTCCGCAGCCGGAGAGCGTTCCCCGCGCCGAACTCGGGACGCAAGCGTCAAGTGCCGCGCCCGTTATGCATCGCTCCCTTGTGAGAGGGGTCAAGCATAGGCCCGGCGCCATGAGCTTGTCGATTGGAAATGTTTCCGTGTTCTTGCCGTCGCGAAAGACATGCGACGAGGTTTCGAAGTACGTGCCCGTATGGGAAGGAATTGTGAGATCGTAAGCGTAGCAATCGTGTCCCAGGTACACGGGAGGCTCAGGGCGAAGGCTTGCCCGAAACCCCTCCTGCCCGTCGCAGAGTGGTACGCTCAGGTCGACGATCCGCGAAACTGTACCCATCCGCTTCGACTCCATCATACAGGCCGTCCAAGGGTACGGAGCAGCGACCGAAACCGGGAGGCGTTCTCGTCGAACAATTCGGGGCTTGGTGACTGGAGCACGAGCAAGCCAGAGTACCGAGATGCGCGGAGCATGGAAACAAGCTCGGCCACCTCGGCAAGCCCCTCGCCGAGCATCGAGCGCTCCCCCGATGGGTAGCCGTCTGACAGGTAAAGCAGCGATGTATGGAGTCTGATTCTTGTACGCGAGTACGTCGTGAGGAAAGGGTTCTCTCCCGCGGCAAGGAAGCCGAGTGGATCGAAGGCGAGAGCTACCTGCCCTCCAGCGATCGCAGGGCTTTCGAGAAGGCGGACCGCATCGATCCCTCCGATTCCCGTGTTCTCGTACAGAATGCGGACGCCGAAGGACGCGGCCGCCATGACGCCCGCGGCAGCAACGGTTGACGGCACGATGAGAGTGTCTGTCCCGG
>Ga0265330_10002382_pt1 | contig 10275 bp, 9 predicted proteins | sample 41919metaG_FD_202083 | JGI IMG/M metagenome (GOLD analysis project Ga0265330, IMG submission 202083) | Rhizosphere microbial communities from Carex aquatilis grown in University of Washington, Seatle, WA, United States - 4-19-19 metaG | ecosystem: Host-associated > Plants > Roots > Rhizosphere >... | reverse complement strand
AATGCGATCTGATCGCGGAATGCCTACGAGGAAGGAATAGATCTTGGAAATGCGAACGGGCATCGGAAGCGGGATTAAAAAGCTCGACTACAAGCGGATCGTGCTGAGCGTCACCGCGATCGGCGCCGCGACCTTCAGCGGTACCCTCGCCGACCGCGTCGGGGCGCGCTTCCCCGCGACGATAGGCGTGATGATAGGGGGCCTCGCCCTGGTCGCGGCCTTCTTCGCCTTCGTGCGCGGCAAAGAGAATAGGGACCGGGTATGAAGATCGAGCGCAGTTCCTCCGGATCGCCCGGGAACGAATCCGTCCTCCGCCAGAAGCCCTTCGCACTCTACCTGTCCGCGCGAGCGGCGGCCACCATAGCCTTCCAGATCCAGGCGGTGGCCGTGAGCTGGCAGATGTACGCGCTCACGGGCAGCGCCCTGTACCTCGGCCTCGTGGGCCTCGCGCAGTTCCTGCCCATGTTCGTCCTGACTTTGCCGGTAGGCCACGCGGCGGATCGCTACGATCGGCGATCGATCGTCCTGCTCTGCCAGCTCGTCGAGGCTCTGGCGACCCTCCTTCTCGCCGCCGCCTGCTTTACCGGCAGGCTCGGGAAGGAGAGCCTCCTCGTCATCGTCGCGATCATCGGCGCGGCGCGGGCATTCGAGGGACCCTCGATGCAGTCCCTCATGCCGGCCCTGGTGGCGCCCGAGCTCTTTCCGCGGGCGGCGGCTTGGTCAGCCTCGGCTTTCCAGGTCGCGAGCATAGTCGGCCCTGCCCTCGGGGGCCTGCTCTACGCGGCGAGCCCGACCGTCGTCTTCGCCGTCGCGGCCTTTCTCTACTTGGGCTCGAGCCTCCTCGTCTCCTTGATCAAGCTCGGCGCCGCGCTCCAAAGGCGCGAGAGCGCGACCCTCGGGTCCATCTTCGCGGGGATTACCTTCATCCGCGGTAAGCAAGTCATCCTCGGGGCGATATCCCTGGACCTCTTCGCCGTCCTCCTCGGCGGGGCTACCGCCCTCCTCCCGATCTACGCGAAGGACATCCTCTTCACGGGCTCCCTGGGCTTGGGCATCCTGCGCAGCGCGCCCGCCGCCGGGGCGCTGGCGATGTCGCTGTTCCTGGCCAGGAAGCCCCTGAACCGCAGGGTCGGAAGGACCATGTTCATCGCGGTGGCGATCTTCGGCCTGGCCACTATCCTCTTCGCGGTCTCGAGGTCCTTCGCCCTCTCCCTTCTCGCCCTGGTCGTCCTCGGCGCCGCCGACGTCATCAGCGTCGTAGTGAGACAGTCCCTCGTGCAGCTGCAGACTCCGGACGAGATGCGCGGGAGGGTGAGCGCGGTCAACTCGATGTTCATCGGCACGTCCAACCAGCTCGGGGAGTTCGAATCGGGGCTGACCGCGTCATGGTTCGGGACTGTTCCCGCCGTTCTGATAGGCGGCATCGGCACCCTCGTCGTAGTCGCCCTCTGGGTGCGCCTATTTCCGCAGCTCGCCCGAGCGGACAGGATCGAAAAGGCCCCCTAGGAGGGGCTCCCTACTCGCCGCGCGTCTTCAGGAGGGCGTAGAAGTCCCTGCCTGATCCGTCCACGACGAGCATCGCGGGGAGCTCCTTGAGGACGACGCGCCGCACCGCCTCCATGCCCAGCTCGGGATAGTCGATCACTTCGCTGGAGACGACGTGCTCCCTCGCCGCGAGGGCGGCGGCCCCGCCTATGCAGGCGAGGTAGGCCCCCCCGCCCGCGCCGATCGCGCGGGCCGCGTCGGGCGAGCGTCCGCCCTTGGCGATGGAGACGAGGCTCGCGCCCCGCGAGACGAGCATGTCCATGTAGCCGTCCATGCGGCTCGCGGTCGTGGGGCCGAAGGAGCCCGATGCCGCGCCCGGCGCCGCCTCCGTGGGCCCGGCGTAGAACACGGGATGGCGCAGCAAGTAGTCGGGGAGGGCTGCGCCGCCTTCGACGAGGGCGCGGAAGCGGGCGTGGGCCGCGTCGCGCGCGGTGACGACGGTGCCCGAGAGGAGGAGGAAGCTGCCCGGCTCGAGGGCTCCGAGCTCGGCCGCCAGCTCGCGGATGGGCCTGTCCAGGTCGATCCTCCGCGCGTTCGGAAGGAGGGGCAGCTTCGCGGGCAGGAAGCGCGCGGGGTCGGACTCCATCCGCTCGAGGAAGAAGCCTTCCGACGAAACGAGGGCTCGGGCTCGCCTGTGGGCGGCGCAGGCGACTCCCATCGCGAAGATCAGGCTGGCCGCGTGACGCGGCAAGCGTATGGCGCGGGCGCTCAAGGCCAGGGCGGAGCCGCCGAATTGGGCGCCCACGCCCGCCGCCTCGGCTATCGACATGATCCTCGATTCCCACTCGGCGTCGCGGAGGGCTTCCCCCGCGCCCGAGCCGCTCCGCGGCAGCCTGTCGAGGAGGCCGAGGGAAGCGAGGGCGAGGGCGCGCAGGGCTTCGTCGGGAGCCTGGCCCCCGAGGACGAGGGCGATGCGATAGGGCGGGCAGCCGGAAGCGCCCAGGGCCGAGACGCGCTCCTTGATGCGCGCCTCGAGCGCGGCGCTAGCCAGGAGCGAGGGCGATTCCATCGAGAGGCTCGTGCGGTTGGCCGATCCTCCCCCCTTGGCGGAGAAGCAGAAGCGGTATTCGGAGCCCCGCGCCGCCCGTATGTCGGCATGGAGGGGGAGGTTGTCGCCCGTGTTCGATTCCTCGATGAAGGCGCGGGGACCCATTTGGGAGTTGCGGAGCCTGCGCCGCGCGTAAGCCCTAGCCGCCCCGGCCGAGAGAGCTTCCTCGTCGCTCGCCTCGGCGTTCCACCGCGCGGAAGCCCCGTCTGCCTCGGTGACCAGGGCGGAGCCTTTCCAGCCGTAGACGACGGCGGTGCCTGTGTCTTGGCAGAGCGGCAAGATGCCCTCGGCGGAGATGGCGGCGTTGCGCAGGAGCTCGGAGGCAACGAAGCGATCGGCATCCGAGGGCGCGGCCGCGCCGGGATCGATTGCGCCGCCTTGCCCGGCCGTCGCGCCGCCTGCGGCGACGGCGCCAAAAGCGGAAGCTTGCTCGCGCGGCAGCAGGAAGGCGATATCCGAGAAAGCGCGCTCCGAGAGGGCCTCGAGGGAGGAGGCGGGGAGGATGAGGCGCCCGCCTTCGGGGCGCGGAACCGTAATGGCGAGCTTCTCATAGTCCTCGGGAGCGCCGAAATCGAGATAGTCGTCGAGCATCGTGCGACTCATGGCTGCTCTTCGCTAGAAAATTCGCTTGGCGACTCGAATCGCGTCGGCGGGGCATGCCTCGTGGCAGCAGTAGCAGCGGATGCATTTCCCGTAGTCGACGCGGACTCTCTTGCCGCTCGCCGCCTTGCCATCGGGGACGAAATCCAGGGCCTTGGGCGGGCAGATGCTCACGCAGCCCCCGCAGCGGATGCACTTGCCGTGGTCGAAGAAGGGCCGTGCCACCGCGGCGTTGCGCGCGAGGAGGCGCAGCGGGCCGGGGAGCATGTCGGTGAAGAACTTGCCGCCCGAGTCCGGGGGCACGAGCTCGAAGCTCGCGGGCCGCGCCTCGTCGATCCCGAGCCCCCGCAGCTCGATGTTCTCGGGCCCCGATATCCAGAGGCCCCTCGAGCAGGCGTCGACGAGGTAGGGCAGCGCTCGCGGGTCGTAGCCGATCGCCGAGGCGGCTATCCAGTCGAGGGCCGCGGGGTCGCGCGAGGCGAGGACGAGGCCCGTGCCCACTGGCCGGCCGTTAGCGGGGCCATCTCCCTCCATCGACACGACCGCGTCCATCAGGCAGTAGGCGGGCTTCGCCGTCACGGCCAGGTCGACGAGCATGTAGCCGAAGTCCTCGGCTGCGGGGAAGCGCATGTGGAAGGCGCTCTTGCCCAGGCCGGACACGAGGCCGAAGAGGTTCTTGATCGCCCCGGTATAGCGCATGAGCCTGTGCGTCTTGAGCTTGGGCAGGGAGACGAGGATGTCCGCCTCTTTGAGCGCCGCGGCGAGGGTGAAGCGCTTGACGCGCTTGCCCTCGGGGCATTCGTACTCCGCGCCCTTCGTGAAGTCGAGCCATTCGACGCCCTCGGCCTCGCAGGCCGCCATGATCCCCGACTTGCGCGCGGCCGCCTCGTGGGCCTGCCAGGCGGGGGACTCGCCCGCGGCGATGCGGCCGGCGCCCTTGGACTTGAGGAGGCGCGCGAAGGCGGCGAGGAGCTCTCCTCGAGTGGAGATGGCCAGCTCGGGCGTCGCCGCGTTCAGGATGTTCGGCTTGAGGAGGATGCTCGCGCCCTTGACGTCGGGGAGGGGAGCCAGCTCGACGGCTTCGGCCAAGGCGCGGTCGAGGGTAGCGGCATCGTAGGAAGGGCAGCGGACGAGGGCAACGGGGTTTTTCACGGGCTGATTTCTCCGGGCGAAAGTATACGATTTCGGCGGCCCTAGAACAGGAGGCCGAGGCCCAGGCCGAGGCCGAAGGCGGGCGCTTCTTCCGCGGCGAACTCGGCGGTCGCATAGGCCGCGACGACGAAGGATCCCAGGAGGAGCCTTCCCTCGAGGGCGGCATCAGCGCCGCGGAAGACCGAGACGCGGCCTTCGAAGCTCAGGGGCAGCTCACCGGAGAGGCCGGCCCTGAACTTGCGTCCCTCGAGCCAGAGGGCGGCGCGGCCGAGGGCGAGCCAGTTGGTCTGCGAGGAGAAGTCGGCCCTGATGCCCGGCGCTAGGGCGACGCGAGCGTCGGCTTCCGAGATCGCGCCCAGCCGGGCGGCGACGGGAAGGGAAGCCTCGACTCGGCTGCCGGCTCCGGGCATGGCGGGCAGGCGGAGGGAGCTGTAGCCGGCTCGGAGGAAGCAGGCTCCGCTCCAGGCGCGCGTCTTGTCGCCGAAGAGAGCAAGGAGGATCGAGCCGTCCAGGTCGCCCGAACTCAGGGGCCCCGTCTCGAGTTCCGCCGAGGCATGGAGCCCGAGGGCGATTCCGTTTGCTACAGAGACGGCGGTCGCGAGCCCGAAGGCGGCTTCCTCCGAGGAGCTCCACGAGGCTTTCGGCGGGACAAAGCAAAACGCCTCGACGGCAGTCGTCCCCGCGGCGGCGGGCGCGGGATCGGGCATATAGAGGAGGCCGGGCACCGCCGAGCCTACGCCCAGGACGCGGACGACGAGGGAGGAGTCTATCCAAGCCTGGCCTTCCGCCACGATCGGCTCGGCGGAATCGTCGGATTTCGCTTCGAGGCGGGCCGTATAGCGGCCGTCGGGGAGGGCTTTCCCGTCGGGATCGAGACCGTCCCATTTTCGGCTCTGGTTCCATTCCTCGATATCGGGGAAATCGAAGCTCGCGACCGCCCGGCCGTCGGGGCCGCGGATCTCGACGCGTCCCGAGCCGCGGCTCGCGGCTCTGAACTTTAGGGTCGTCGAGGCGATGGCGCCCGCGCTGCGCGGATTGAAGGTATCCCTCGAGAAGCCGAAACCTTGGATATCGAAGGGCGCCTTTTCCAGCGCGACCGAGAGCTTCACCGTCTCCTTCTCCCGGATTTCTACGTCGAGGTCAACCTCGACGTAGCCGAAGCGCTTGACCTCGAGCCTGTGCCTGCCGACGGGCAGATCCGAAAGGCCGGGTCGAGCCGCCGTCCCGTCTACGAGCACCGAGGCGTCCTCGGGCTCCACGTTCAGATCGATCGATCCGGTGATCCTCGAGGGCGAGAACTGTATCGTATAAAGGGTCTTCTCCGCGAGCATGAACCAGTGGCCGAGGGGGTAGTAGCCCGGCATTTCCACTTCGAGGTAGTGGCTCCCCTGCTCCAAGTCCCCTAAATACGGTACGAAGTTGCTCGCTTCGCTCCTGTCTATGAAGAGCCGAGCGCTTTTAGAGAGGCTATAGATCTGGATCGAGGCTGTCTTTTCCTTGAGGGTCCCCTCGATCTTCGTCGTTTGGATCCGATCGTCGGGAGGGTCGATCTGCGGCGGCTGCGATCCCGCAGGGACGGGGACTTGGGAAGGCTCCGCTCCCGAATACGCGGGGAAAGCGGAGAGGAGAACCGCGAAGGCCGCGCAGAGGAAAAGCGAGCTCTCGCCGAGGCGTCTGGGCTGCCGCATGGGCATACAATAGCGTTTTCACGCCCTCCGTGCTACTCTTTGGTTCGTCCATCGCAGTCGCGTCGAAAGGAGACAGAATGGCCCGTCTTCTGCCCATCGCCTCCGGCAAGGGAGGCGTCGGCAAGAGCGCCATAGCGGCCAACCTCGGCCTGGCCCTGACCCGAGAGGGCGGCTCGGGGCGCGTCGTGGTCCTCGTCGACCTCGACCTCGGCGGCTCCAACCTCCACACTTTCCTGGGCGTCAGGAACAAGAACCCCGGGCTGGGCGCCCTCGTGTGGAAGCGCGAGCGCTCCCTCTCCGACCTCCTCGTGGAGACGGGCTTCGAGCGGCTCTGGCTCGTTCCCGGCGACGGGCTTCTGCCGGGCACAGCCAATCTCGAGTGGTCCGTCAAGAAGCGGATACTCAAGGGGCTCGCCGCCCTGCCCGCGGATTTCGTCATCCTCGACCTGGGCGCCGGCTCTTCCTATAACATCGTCGATTTCTTCCTCGCCGCGAGCGAGGGGCTCGTCGTCATCAGGCCGGAGATCACCTCGGTGCTCAACGCCTTCGCCTTCCTCAAGACGGTGGCCTTCCGCGTCCTATCGCGCTCCTTTCCCGACCGGAGTCCGGGGAGGGCAGCCGTGAACGAGTTCGCCATAGCGAAGACCGAGGGCTCAGGCCTGTCCTTCCTCGCCTTCGCCCGAGAGCTCGCCTCGCGCTTTCCCGAAGGCGAGGGAGCCTTCGAGAGGCTTTCGGCCTTGAAGCCGCATGCGGTCATGAACATGGGTAAGGGGGCAGCCGACGCGGAGCTCGGCTACCGCCTCCGTGATATCGCCGCCAAGAACCTCGGGCTCCGCGTGGATTTTTCCGGTTATATCCTCGAAGATCCGGCCCTGCCCGAGAGTATCGCGGCGCGGAGGCCCCTGCTCGACCTCGATTCTGGCTCGCCTTTTTCCCGCGGCATCCTCGCGATGGCCTCGAGGCTCGCCGCGAGCCCCGATTCCGCTCCGCTCGAACTCCATGAAGGCGGGGAGGATATCAGCGCATTGATGAAAGAGAGTTCTCGATAGTTATCTGTTGTCTCTTGACGTCATTAACATAACAATGTTATGTTAATGACGTCAAGGAGCTACCATGTCCAAACCGCCCAACCAGGAACTCGCAGGCCGCATACTCGAAATCGCGCTGGAGGAACTCAACGACAAGCCGCCGGAAAAGGTGAATATGCGGGCAATCGCCGAGAAGGCGGGCGTGAGCCCGACGGCGATCTACTATTATTACGCCTCCAAGGACGAACTCTTCGAGCATATCAAGTTCGGCGCCATGGAAGAACTGAATCAACGGCTGTCAGCCGCCGACGCGGTCGCAGGAGGCGCAAGGGAAAAGCTCGCCGCGCTCGTGCGCCTCGCCGTCTCGTGGTTCCTCGAGCGTCCCCACCTCGCTCGTCTACTCATGGACGAGCTTCCGCCTAAAGACGTGCTGACCGAAGAGGGCATGCGCAAATACTACGGGATCTTTTTCCGCGCCCGCGATCTCCTGGCGGAGGGGATCGCCGAAGGCTCGCTCGAGGAGCGCGACCTCCTACTCGACGTATCGGTGGCGCAGGCCTCGATCTGGGGCATCGTATCGCAGTTCGAGTCCAAGCGAGTCCACCCCCGCTTCTGGGATTCGATAGACCCCCTCGTCGATCGCTTCATAGAGATCTTCCTCGGGAAAAAGGAGGGTTCGGAATGAAAAGGCTCATCGGCATCGCCTCGGCGCTCGCCCTGGCTTCGGCCCTCATCGCCGAACCCGCGAAGCAGGGCCTTTTCCTCGATCAGAATTTCCAGACGGGATATAACCCGATCGGCGCGCAGCTGGGCACCAAGCTCTTCTACCGCGTGCCGCTAAACAAGGGGGGGGGGATCCTCTGGGAGTCCACCAAGGTCGATGTCGGGATCGAGAACTCCCTCTCCCCGGCCTACGATTTCATCGGCGCCTTCGTCGACGTCGAGCCGATCGCCGTGTTCGACCTCGAGCTCAAGGCGCAGTTCGCGGGGTATTTCGACGCGCTCGGCTACGGCTTCCGCGATCTAGAAGGCTACGGCTCGGACTACGATGCTTCCGCCCTGGACTCGATCGATTCCAGGAACGCAGCCGGTTGCTTCCTCAGCGCGGCGCCTACGCTGAAATTCGCCTTGGGTCATGTCGCCTTCTCCGACACGCTCCACGTCAACTACTTCGACGTCGACGGCGGGAAGGGCTATTTCTTCGAGATCGTCGCCGGCTGCCCCCTCGCCAAACGAGGCGTCGAGCTTTACAACGATGCCTATCTGCTCTGGATGCTCGACTCTAAGCTCATGCTGGGGCTCAACGATTCGATCCTATTCGTCCCCGGCTCGGGCTACCGGTCCCAGACGCTGCAGGCCGTAGGCGCCCTAAACCGGCCCCTGTCGGAGAAGCTCTCCTTTTACGCCGCCCTTACCGTCGGCTTCTATCTGGAGGATCGGTACTTGCAATACAAACCGCGCGCCGCGGGGATGGCGGGCATCCAGTACGCCTTCTAGGGTCGATCTCGATTCAGGCTCGCGCACTGCCCACAGGCGGATGGCGAGATTAGCGGTGGAAAGAATACATGTGTACTCATTTCGGGTCGCCAAAGGAAAATCGCCGCTATAGTTTGAAAAATTTTACTTACAGGAGCTTGCATGCATAGGTCCGTTCGTACTCTCGTCGCCGTGTCGCTTCTCCCGATGCTCGCCCTTGTCGCTTTGGCGGGCTGCGCAAAGTCATCCTCGGATGATGTCTCATTGGCCGACGCCAAGACGGCCTACGCCGCGGTTTCGACGTTTTCCGGTTATGCTAACCCGCAGGAATGGCCCGCGAGCTGGGGCAGTACGGAGACTGCGGTGTCACCTACCGAATATACCTTTATTAGCCCAGACGGAACATTCTCGCTTGACTTGATTTCGGACGTATCCCTCCATGCCTCTCCCTCCATCTATCCCCAACACCGGACATATACGCTCGTCGGCAAAAATCTGGCTATAACCGGGTCTGGATATACGATCACGGGGACCATAGTCTCGAAGCTGACTTTCGGGAGCAGCGGCCCGACGAGCTTGGAAAGTACGACTATCGATGTTGTTCTGAGCGGCGGAGCGGTGAGCAAGGTGACAGGCAGCGTTTCCTCGGCGGACATGGCTACCTACAGCGGAACTGTCACGTTCGACGGGACCAACTTCAGCGTGGCGCAGCTGATGTAGTCCAAGCCCTGCGGCCTTCTATTGCCGCTGTCTCCTCCTTCGTGGCAATCTTGTTCCATGTCCCGTAGGGAAACAGCGATTTATTCCCTAGTGCCTTTGTTCGGAGCGGCTATCCTGGCCTTATTTCTCTACGGTTTTCGCTCGCCCTTGTCGGCGGGCGTGCCTGCCGCAGTCTCAGCCCGCGTAGCCGCCCTCGACCTCGAGTCGAGAGCGGCGCAGGTCCTCCTCGTGGGGGTCGAGGGCGCCGTGGCTCCCTCCGCCGAGACGGTGAGGCTTCTAGAGAGCATGCCCGTGGGGGGCATTGTCCTCCTGGGCTACAACCTGACGGGAGATCCCGTCGACGCCGGTCATTATATAGCCGCCCTCCAGGCGGCCGCCGCCCGCTGCCCCGCGTCGCTGCCGTTAATCGTCGCGATCGACCACGAGGGCGGCGTAGTCTTCCGCTTCAAAGGGGAGGGGATCACCCGCGTGCCGCCGCCCGTGGAAGTGGGTAAAAAGGGCGAGAAGTACGCCTACTTCCTCGGCCGCGCCGCGGGCTCCGAGCTTCGAGCCCTCGGAGTCAACATGGCCCTGGCCCCGGTCGTCGAGCTCCTCACCGAGGACAACAAGGCCTTTCTCGGCACGCGTTCTTACGGAAGCTCCGGAAAGGCGACCGACGCCGCTGCGGGCGCCTATATCGAGGGGCTCCAGGCCGAGCTCGTCGCGGCGGTCGCTAAGCATTTCCCCGGCAACGCGGGAGAGGATCCCCATCGGGTACTGCCCGAGCTGGGGCTTTCCGAAGCGGTATACAGGCGCGACTACGCTCCGCGCTTCGCCTCCGCGATCAAGCGGCGCGTGTCCTCGATCATGCTTTCGCACGTCGTGTTCAAGGCCCTCGATCCGGAGCGTCCAGCGAGCCTCTCTCCCCTCGCCGTGGAGGGGGAGCTCAGGGGGCGGCTCGGTTTCCGCGGCCTCGTCCTGACCGACGACGTCGGGATGCGGGCCCTCGCCGCCACCCGCAGTCCGGCATCCTCGGCGG
>Ga0265330_10002381_pt1 | contig 10290 bp, 5 predicted proteins | sample 41919metaG_FD_202083 | JGI IMG/M metagenome (GOLD analysis project Ga0265330, IMG submission 202083) | Rhizosphere microbial communities from Carex aquatilis grown in University of Washington, Seatle, WA, United States - 4-19-19 metaG | ecosystem: Host-associated > Plants > Roots > Rhizosphere >... | reverse complement strand
CGAGCACGATTCCGTACCGCTGGTCCCGGCCGCTCGCTTTGTCATCGAGGAATCGAACACGCCTCCACCCAAGCGCGTGCCGAATCACTTGTTCGTCGACACCCAGCCCCACGGCGCGGGTGTCTGGATTGACGGCGTCTGGAAGGGCAAGACGCCGCTCGACGTGCTGACCGGTCCGGGAGGCAAAGAACTGGTGCTGGTGGCAGCCGGATTCCACATCTTTCGCGACAGCTTCGATGCGCACGAGGGCGCCATCATCCGCCGTGCGCTCGTGCCCGCGCCAGCCCCGGTGCGCGGCGACGCCTTTCTCAACGTGGTTTGTCGAACCGAGGGGAAGTACCCGCTATTCGTCGACGAGGTCGAGACTGGATTGCTCTGTCCTGCCAGCCGGGTGCCGGTGTCCGCCGGCCCGCATCGCGTGGGCGCGTTCGTGCCGGGCGAGCGCAAGTTGGTCGCGGTGGAGGTCGCGGCGCTCGCTGGTCCGGAGCCGGTCGAGGTCAGTTTGACGCCGTGAAGACTCGAAAAGCTTGGCTCGGTCGACGCTAGCGCGCTACCTGTCCGCCGCTGCCTGGCCTGAGCGAGTCTGGCAAGAACGGCGTGATGTCCTCGAAAGCCGTGCCCCCACCGAACAGGTAGACAAGGTCGCCTACCATCGTGGGCGACACAGCCGGATTCGTGCTCTTGACCAGATAGCCAAGCCGCTGCGTGACTGCGTCGGACGCGACTTGGTGGACGGTCAGGTAGGTCTTGCCCGTGTCGCAGACATTGGCCGGGGCGGCGTACCACATGGTCGCGATCTGGAAGCCACTCTTGTCCGCCTTCAACACCAGGGGCGTGGAAGTGGGCCGCGCGTTTGTGGGCAGCGGCGTGTCGCAGATCGTGGTGCCATCGTTCGTTCTGCGGGTCACGCCGCAAAGCTGGTCGCTGCCTGCGGTGAGCGCGACTTGGCCACCCACGCCCCAGGTGGTGGCCCTGACGACGCCCGCGGTGTTTCCCTGGCTGTCGGCGCGCGCGATCTCCTTGGCGAAGATCATCTGCGAAGTGGGTAGACTGGCCGTGTCCAGGTCGAGGTTCGAGTTGGTCACCTGGACCAGGTAGATTTCGCGTGCGTGGCTGGAGGCCACGCCGTCGCGGTCGAGTTGCACCACCGCGGGCGAGAAGTGCAGCGGTTGGTTGCAGGTGAAACTGTAGGCCAAGCTGAGGCCGCCGGTCGGGGTGTAGCGCCAGAGCTGTCCCGCGGTATCACCGAAGTAGGCGGCGACCAGCTTGTCGCCCTGGCCCAGGCGCGGATCGTGCGCGACGGCCACGTCGGTCAGCGCCGCGTATTCCTGCGCGCAGGAAGCGTCCGATGACACGCGGCTGGTGGCGATCGCGGATCCGTCGATGGCCGATGCGGTGACCAGCGTATGCCCCTGCGCGGTGTTGCTGTCGGTGACGGCGTAGCCGGAGGCGAAGATGACACGGGGTTCGCTGCGATTACTGCTGTCGCCGAGCAGGAACGCAGGCGAGGAAATCGTATCGCCGAGGATCTTGTCGTAGGTGCTGGCGTTGACACCGTACCCGGTGTGCCACTGCACGGTGACAGGAGGATCCTTGAGCCCGTTGGCGCCGAACGGGTTGGTCACGTCGATCGTGAAGATGTGATTTCCGCCATAGCCCTCGGGCATGATGAGCAGCGTCTTCCACACCGCGGTGTCGTCGTCGGCGCAGCCGGCGACGCACAGGTTCTTGACCTTGGGCGACGCCGCCAATCCGAAGACATGCTTGCCGGGACTGTGCTCTTGTCCACCCTGCGCATAGAGCTTGCGCAGATTGGGCAGAAGGTCGGGTGGTATGAAGGCAAAGGCCTCGCTGCCGGCGGCAAACATGCTCGCGCCGATCTTCGTGTCTTCAAGGAAGAAGGCGTGCAACATCATGTCCGACGAGCCGACGTAGATCAGATGGGGCCGCTTCAGGTGCTTGAGGAAGAAGCTGTGCCCGCCAGGTTGCGGCTCATCGACCGGGCTGGCGACGTCAATCGGAGTCGAATTCACGATGGCACCCAGCCCGGCAGGGTTGCCAGCGGCAGGATCTCCGAGAGTCCAGCGCGCCACCGCCTCGGCTTCGTCCGGGGTGGACCCCATGCCCAGTTCGGCCAACGCCGTTTTGTTGGCGATCGCGCCGGTGGAACTGTCGACCTGGATTTTGACCATGTTGGTCCCGTCCCAGGTGTAGACCCTGCGGTTCATCCAGGGGCTTGGGCTCGACGGGCTAGGGGAGAGAGGGGAGGCAGCGTCCCAGGCCAGCACGGGCGATCCGCCGGCCAGGTTATAGGCGTAGAGGTGGCCTTTCCAGGAAGGAAACTCCATGCGCGAGTCGAGCGCATACTTGCCTTCGGCCAGCGCGACGGCCTGCCGGGTGCTCGCCGAAGTGCTGCCCGCCGACGAGGAGTAGTTCCCCTTCATGGCAGCGTAGACAGTCAGTTGCAGAGCGTCTTGCAACTGGTCCTCGCTGGTGGCCGAGAAGGCAGAGCCGGAACCGCCGGCCCTGGCCACGTTGTTGTTGGCCGTCGCGGGCGGGCCGGAACTCGCGTCGTCCGAAAACCCCACCACGAAGACGGTCGCGCCCAGGTCGTGCCTGATGTGATAGGCGGCCAGGACCGACCTACAGGTGCAGCCAGCAGCCACCGGGTTGGCGGCGGCGCAAGGCGCATCGTCGCAGATGTTGTTGCCTTGGCTGTCCACGTCGCCTGGCCCGTTGGCTGGCCCGTCGGTGACGAGCAGCACGGAATTGTTGCGACAGGGAACGAGGTCGGCCGGGATGTCGATCGGCGGATTGGAACTCTTGTAGCCGTTCTTGACCGCCTTGATGTAGTCGTAGGCGCTGGTCTGCGGAGTCCTGGCAACGTTGTTTTCCAGCGTGCAACCGGTGGGCGTGCCCCAGTAGGTGAGCAGTCCGCCGTCGGCGGCGTAGTTCATTCGAGCGGCGATCGCCTGGGCCGCTGCCCGGGCATGGGCGGGGTTGTCGGAGGTGTCGAGAAATGGCGCTAGCGCCGCATCCCATCGCCCACCACAGGTAGCGCTGCAGGAGGAACCACAGGTCGCCACGTCGATGGGCGGCGCGTGGCCGCCGTTGAAGTAGTTGGAAAGCGGTTTGTCGTAGGTGTAGTTGACGCCGTTGACCGTGATGTCGTGTCCGTCATAGGTGCTGCGGGCAAGCAAGGTTGACGTCGGGGTCTGGGCGATGCGCTGAGTCTGGTAATAGCTTCCCTGATAGTGGCCCCAGCCAAGGTGGTCGGGCATGTCGCACGAGTCGCCGCAGAAGTTGACGTCGTGTTGGTCCCAGGAATGTCCTCCGGTGCGCACGAGGTAGCGACTGTCGGCGCTTGCCCTCAGGGTCATCGTCCGGCCGGCCATCATGCAAACCGCCGACGGCCCGCCGGTCTGTCGGTCCCCTGTGTAGCAGCCCGCCCCGATCAGTTGCTCCTGGGTCTCGAACACAGTCACGGTTTCGGTCGAGCCGCCGCGGGGGACCTGATAGTAGGGATAGTAGCCGTCCTGCCAGAAGGTCATGAGGCCGAAATTGACCAGCTGGTAGTTGTTCGTCACGAGCTTGCTGACGGCGCGTTTCGCGATGACCGCCCGCGAGGTCGCGGGTCCGCACCGGTCGCTGCCGCCGCAGTCCGAGTCCCTGGCGCATACGAGTTGCGACGCCGCACACATTCGAACTGGTCCAGGTGTTCCTTGCGGGCTGGGCACGCAGGTGTCCGTCGCGCTCGCCGGCAACTTGCAGGTGTTGGCCGGCGGCATGATGCAGGTGTTGGCCGGAACGGAGCAGGCATTGGCGATCGCGGTGCACCGGTTGTCGGTATGCATGGTGCACGTGCCGGCGGGCAGCTCGCACAGGTTGGGTTGGCCGGCGCACGGGTTGGCGGGTGCGGGTAAACAGTGGCCGCCGCCCGCACAGTCACCGTCGGAGTGACAGAACAGGCTGTCGCGCGTCCCCCCGTCGCAGATTGTGCTGGCATACATCGGGCAGTCGAGATCCGATCGACAGTTGTCTCCGCTGAACTGGCAGTGCATAGAGGTCGGGCAGTCGGTGTCCGCGTCGCAGCGGGGCGTGCCACCACGCGAGCAAGCCCCGCCGCTCCTCCCGCGGGGGCAGTCGGCGTCACGTTGGCAGGTCGCGCTGCTCAGCGTGGAGCAGGTGCCGATGTCGGGACAGTTGCGGCCGGGATTGCTGCACAGGACCTTCGTGCCGTACTTGCAGGTGCCGACCGACGCGCAGTCGTGCTGGTCGTCGCACGATGCACCCGTGGCTGCGCAGACACTGGACTGGGGCGGGCAGGGAGACGCGTCCGAGCACGACCCGCCGGTATGGGAGCAGATCCCCGGGTCTTGGGTGCAGTCGTGGTCGCTGGCGCAGATGGTGAGGTTGTCCTTCGAGCAGGTGCCATGCCGGCAGTCGGAGTCCGACTGGCAGTCGCGCCACCCGCTGGCGCAGATCCCTTGCACCCCCCCCGGGCGACAGTTGACTCCGTTGTCGCAGTCAACCCCGCATTCGGTACGGCTCTGGAACTGGCCGCCAGGCACGCCGGTCATCGAGCCCGAGGTGTCGAGGACGATCAGCATGTTGGCCTTGCGGATCTGGCGTTCGACCACCGCGAGCGGATTCACGCGCGCATCGGCCCGCTGAGGCGCCACGGTTCCTGCCAGCGCGGCGGCCACGGCTGCCACGACAAGCAGCTTTGCCATATCAGTCGCCCTGGTCCGCCGGCGTGGGAAGCATCTCACCGGACGGATTATCGACCGAAAGGCCAGCGTCGTGGAGAAGAACCGCGGTTTCGTCTATGGGCGCGCGGGAGCCAGCCCTGGGCAGGGAGGTGCTATCGGGATCGGCCCTTGGCCTCGAGCGCCGTCTCCACCAGCCTGATCTCGACCATCAGATCGCTGGCCATGCGCTCCAACCCGGCGCGCAGACGGGCCACGTCAGCGTGGGGGGGCAACCGGACGCGAGTCTTGGCGGAAAAGAGCATCTCGCCCGACATGGGCGCGCTCGAACGGTTGGTCGACAGCTCCTCCACGTTGGCACCGCTGCGGGCCAAGATCTGCGAGATCTCGCGCACGATGCCGGGCCGGTCGAGCCCGACCAGTTCCAGGTCCATGGTGCGAGCCTCGTCCGGCACGGGTCGATCGTCGCCGTCGCTCGGCTCGGCGATGACACGCAGGCCGCGCTCTTGCAACGTGGCCAGCGCCGCGGAAAGGGGCGCGACCTGGGCGGCCGGGACCTCGACGCGGAGAATGCCGGCAAATTTTCCGGCCAGATGGGCCATGCGACTTTCCAACCAGTTGCCGCCGTGGCCGGCGATCGTTTCGGCCACGGCCTCGACCAGGCCAGGTCGATCGGATCCGATGAGCGTGAGAACCAGATCGGTCATGGAAGTATCCCTCACGAAAGGACGAACAGGGCGTAGCAGCCCAGGCCCACCTCGATAGCGAGAAGAAGCAAAGAAGTTCCGTGCAGACGCTCGAAAGCGCGGCGCTCGTCGTCGCTGGCTGGCGCATTTGCGTCGTGCACGCGACTGCGCATGGCGCGGGCAGCGGGACCCACGGCAAACGAGGCGATGAGGCGCAACCCGGCCATCGCCGCGAGCGCGGCCAGCAGGTGGCCGGAGGGCCAGGCCTGGCCGGCCGCCGAGAGCACACCCAGCGCGACGACGAGCAAGGCGAGCGCGCCCAGAAGGACGCGGTCGGCCCGGGCCAGCATGGGCGCCGCCATCTCGTGCGCCTGGGGTCGCTCCAGCGACCGGAAGAGGGCCGGGACCATGACCAGCGCGCCCAGAGCCAATCCTATCCACACCGTCAGCCCTAGCAGCGCGCCGTAACGGCCGCCGATGACCAGCGCGTGGGCGAGCGAGGAAGACAGGTCAGACCTTCAAGTGAAGGGCCATGTTTTTCTCCAGCGACTCGCTGCAGGCGTCGACCACGAGTTGCCAGATGTTGCGGAGCTGGGCTTCGATGACCGTGCCCTCGGCCTCCTCCTCCTCGTCATCCTCCTCGTCGTCGTCCTCCTCGAAATCGTCATCCTCAATGGCCAGCTCTTCCTTCATTTCTTCCAGCGTATCGGACAGGGAAACCGCCGAGGCCACCCGCAAATCGCCCACATGCAGACGGCCATCGAACTCTACCGGGAGATAGATGTCCGCCGCCATGTCGTGGGCTTCCAGGCGGTCGAGAAACTCGGTCATGGCGTCCTCGGACAGGCGCTTGGCGATGGTGTGGATGGTGTGGTCGTCGCCCGCCGGCAAGCGGGCGCCCGCCTGATCCACCAGCTTGCGCAGCGTCTTCATCTCGTCATCGTCAAGGCGATCGGACAGGGGACCGAGCTCGATTTCAGCCATGGTCCATACGGTGCCGCAGCGAAAGCCATCCGTCAACGTCCGCCGATTCATCTGGTCGACATTCTGGCATCCAGCGGGTATGGAATCGTCACTCGCCATGACCGAGCCGTTTGAACCTACTGCGACGTGGATCTCTTCGCGCATGAACGCCGCCCGCGATCGGGCCGCAACTGGGCTGCGCGCCGGCTTGCCCGGCGTAGCGCTGGCCGAGCAACTGTCCCACGAGGTGGAGGCGATCGTCGCTGAGTTGCTGGCTTTTCACCTGGCCCGCGCGCGCAAAGGAGCCTCGTCCGAGATAGCGGTTCTGGCCACGGGCGGGTTCGGCCGGCGCGAGTTGGCGCCCTATTCCGACCTGGACCTGCTCTTCTTGTGCGCGAAGTCGCCCGACGGCGCGGTGGAGGAGCTGGCCCGCGCCATCCTGGTTCCCCTCTGGGACGCCAAGGTGGACGCAGGACACGCGGTGCGTTCGGTCTCCGATGCCCTGGCCCTGCCTGCCAGCGATCTGGCCGCAGCCACCGCTTTGCTCGATGCGCGGTTTCTGACCGGTGATCGTGGCGTGGCCGAACGGTTCCTGTCGAGCTACCAGACACGCGTGGCCAAGGTCTCGCCCGACGGCTTCGTGGCGCGCCTGCGTGCGGAGCAACACAGCCGCCATTCGCGTTTTGGTGACACGATATTCATGCTCGAGCCTGACCTGAAGAGCGGCCCGGGCGGGATTCGCGATCTGTGCGTGGGGCGCTGGGCAGCCCAGGTCGGCTTCAAGACCGCCGATCCACAGAAACTTCACGAGATGGGCGAGATGTCGGCCCGTCAGGCCGCCGCGATGGAGGCGGCCCGGGACTGGCTCCTGCGGGTGCGCGTCGCCGTGCACCTGACCGCGGGCCGACGCCAGGAGCAGCTGCGGTTCGATCTCCAGGAGAGCATCGCGCCGCTCTTCCACCCCGACGCCACATCGGGGAAGGGCGGGGTTCGCCCCGCCGTGGCACCAGCGGTGGAGGCGCTCATGCACGACTTTCAGAGGCACGCGCGCGCGGTCAGCCGAGAAACTGAGCGCCTGCTGCTGCGGGTGTGCAGCGACCGCAACCACCAGCCGAGCGTGCAGACCATGCGCATCCCCAAGGGCGGCAAGGCGGATCCGAGCTTCGAGATCTCCGACGGCACGCTTGAGGTAAAGAAGAACATCATCTTTGAGGACAAACCATCGGAGATGATTAGGATTTTTTCGCTATCGATTGAATCCAACCTGGCTGTGGGTCGGCGCACGGCCGACCTGGTTGCCGAGAACGCCGCGGCCCGGGGCGCGGCGCTGCGTGAAGACCCGGAGGCGGCCGCGCGCTTCTTGCAGGTCCTGGTCGACACCCGCGATGCCGGCACGCCGTCACGCCTGGAACAGATGCACGACCTGGGGCTTATCAGCGCACTCATTCCGGAGTGGGAGCCGCTTGTGGGTCGAGTGCAGCACGACCTGTATCACGTGTACACGGTGGATCAGCACTCGCTCTATGCCGTGGCCACTTTGAAGGCCGTCGCACGGGGCGAGATGGCGGCTGACTACCCGCAGGTGTCGGCTGAGTTCTCCGCGGTCACGCGGCGGCTGGCCCTGTTCGTGGGCGTGCTCTTGCACGACGTGGGCAAGCCACTCGGCTCGCCTCACGACGAGAAAGGCGCCGTGCTGTCCGAACGTATCGCCGCGCGGTTGGGTCTCATTCCGGCCGACGTGCGCCTGGTGGAGTTTCTGGTGCGCGAGCACCTCTTCATGAGCCACACCTCGCAACGCCGCGATCTGGAGGACGTCAGCCTGATCGCGCACTTTGCCAAGGGCTGCGAAAACGAAGAGAAACTGCGCCAGCTCTTCCTGCTCACCTTCTGCGACCTGGCCTCTACGGGTCCCAAGACCATGACCCACTGGAAGAGCGAGCTGATGGCCGAACTGTTCGAGCGCACGCTCAAATTCATGCGGCGGGGCGCGGATCTCTTGCAGGCCGAGCAGGCCGAGTTGGTGCAGGAGAGGCAGAAGCAGGCGGCGCTGCTGCTCGCCGGCGAGGTGGAAGGGACTGTGCTGGCCGACCTCTTTGCCGGTCTGCCTGACCGCTACTTCACCGAGAACGAGGCCGAGCGGATCGCTGCGCACATGCGCCTGGCGCTGGGCCGCAAAGGGCCTTGCGCCATCGAGGTGAACCACTCCCCGCGGGGAACCTCATCGGAGCTGGTGCTGGTGGCCCAGGACGTGCCCGGCCTGCTGGCCCGGGTCGCGGGCGTGTTCTTCGCCAACCGCATCGACATTCTAGACGCGGCCATCTATTCACGTGAGGCGGTTTCCGGCCAAAGCCAGGGCGAGGCTGTGGACGTGTTCCGCATCCGCAAGGAGCCCGACGGCGCGGTGACCGACGAGCGTCGCATCGCCAGCATCCGGGCCGACCTGGAGGCCGTGCTGGCCGGGCAGGTGAGCGTCGATGCGTTGGTGGCGCGGCGGCCGCGCACAGCGTCCATCATCGACCGGGCCAAGCCCGAGGTGCCACCCACCGAGGTGCGCGTGGACAACGAGATCAGCCCCGCCTTCACCGTGCTGGACATTTTCGCCGAGGACAAGCCAGGCGTTCTCTACACCATCACGCGAACCCTGGCGGAGCACGGCCTGGACATCCACCGCTCGCGGGTGGGCGTGGCCGGCGACCGGGTGGCCGACATTTTCTACGTGCGGGACATTGCCACAGGCGGAAAGCTTACCGAGCCGGCGCGCCTGAATGCGCTGGCCGATGCGCTCAAGAAAGCGCTGCCGGGATCAGCGGGTCGACGAGGGTGAAGGGCAGAAGCAGCAAACCGGTTGACACATTCCCGCAGCGGCGCTGAACTTGCCTCCATGCTCGATCTTGCTGCCGTTGCCGCGGTCATCATGCTCGCACAGGGCGGGGCGCCGCCGGGCCCGCACAAGGCCAATCCCGCTGCGGTCCACCTGGAACAGGGGCAGAAGCTCATCCAGTCGGGCGATCTGGCTGGCGCGCTGGAGGCTTTCGATGCGGCAGCCAAGGCCGACCCCAAAGACCCGCGCGCCTACTACTTGCGGGGCGTGGTGCTGGAGAAGAGGCACGACACGATCGGGGCGGAACGGGCGTATCGTGAAGCTGTCGGCCGCGACGGCCGGTTCGCGCCCGCGCGCAACAACCTAGGTGCCATGCTGCTGGGCAAGGGCGACACGGCAGCCGCCGAGAAGGAGATCCAGGCCGCCATCAGCGGCGATCCCAAGTACGCCGACGCCCACTTCAACCTGGGACTGGTGCGCGACACACAGGGCAAGCCCAGCGAAGCGGTGAAATCGTACCGCGAGGCCGTGCGCCTGCGGCCCGACGACGCCAGCTTTCACGTCAACCTGGGCGCGGCGCTGCGCAAGACCGGCGAAATCGACGGCGCCGTGCTGGAACTGCGCCAGGCGGCGCGCCTGGCGCCGCAAGACGCGACGGTGTGGACCAACCTGGGGCTCCTGCTTTCCGACAAGAAGGCGTACGACGAGGCGCGCGGGGCGCTGGACAAGGCCACCAAGATAGACCCCAGGCTGGCCGCGGCGTGGACCGGGCTGGGACGGGTGGAGATGCGGCGCAAGCAGCCAGCCGCGGCGGCCGACGCGCTGGCGCGGGCGCGCAAGTTGGATGCGAAGAACCCCACCGTCGCCGCCGACTACTGCCGCGCACTGGCTGACAAAGACATCAGGGCCAAGGGGACGAAGGAAGAATGCCGGGCCGCGGTTGTCCTCGACGGCAGCAACGCCCTGGCCCGCTACGAACTGGGCAAAGTTCTGGTGGCTCAAGGAGACTGCGCCGCAGCCAAGAGCGAGCTGGACAAGTTCGCCGCCCTCGACGGGGTAAAGCCCGAAGCCAAGGCCAAGGCCCAGGAGATCCTGAAAACCTGCGTGCCTG
>Ga0265330_10002380_pt1 | contig 10296 bp, 7 predicted proteins | sample 41919metaG_FD_202083 | JGI IMG/M metagenome (GOLD analysis project Ga0265330, IMG submission 202083) | Rhizosphere microbial communities from Carex aquatilis grown in University of Washington, Seatle, WA, United States - 4-19-19 metaG | ecosystem: Host-associated > Plants > Roots > Rhizosphere >... | reverse complement strand
AGGGGGGCGGATTATCCCAAAGTTTTGCATTTACCGGCTGATGAAAGATGAGGGGCCGAAAGCTAGGACAGCACTCAAGCTGGGATCGGGCATATGGTACCTGATATTTCAAAACTCAGCGGAGTTTCTTGCCGTCGGAACATAACGCTGTGCGGATCTTCTGGGCCAGGTCGGCCATCTCGAAGGGCTTCTGAAGAAAAGTCTGGGGATCGAAGTCGGGGTTGCGGCCTACGTGGTCGTCGGTATATCCCGACATGAGCAGGACCTTCATATCGGGCCGGATCGATTTCATGCGTTTGACCAAGTCGGGGCCACTCAGGCCCGGCATGACGACGTCCGTGATCAACAGGTGAATGGGGTTAGGCTCGTGTTCAGCCATGTGCAATGCTTCCGCGCCATCGCGCGTCGGCAATACTTTGTAGCCGAGCTTTTCCAGACTCTCACAAAGGAAAACCCGCAAGGCAGCCGAATCTTCGGCCAGGAGGATGGTCTCATTCCCGCCCAGCTTCTCGGTGCTCCGCTTCTGCGGCTTCAGAGAATCGGCAGTGCCTTCGGCCCTGGGCAGAAAGATTTCGAAACGTGCCCCGCGTGCTATTTCGCTGACGACGCGGATGCAGCCGCCGCTCTGTTTCACGATGCCATAGACCGAGGCCAAGCCCAGTCCCGTGCCTTTACCAGCCGGCTTGGTGGTAAAGAAGGGATCGAAAATGTGGGCCTGTGTTCCCGCATCCATCCCCACACCGGTGTCGCTGACGGCCAGCATTACAAAGGAGCCGGGCGGAGGAATGCTGCTGGGCAACGCGCTACTTTCATTGATCGTCACGTTGGCGGTTTCAATGCGCAACTCACCACCATTGGGCATGGCATCCCGGGCATTGACGGCCAGGTTCATAATGACTTGGCCGATCTGAGCGGGGTCGGCTTTGGCCAGCCCCAATTCGGGCTGGAGATGAAGTCGCAGGCGGATGTCTTCCCCGATCAGGCGCCGCAAAATGCTATCCGTATCGGACACCACGGTATTCAGGCTTAGTAATTTGAACTCCAACACCTGTTTGCGGCTGAAAGCCAGTAATTGACCGGTCAGTCCAGCCGCGCGCCGGGCCGCAGCCGAGATCGCCTCCAGTTTCCGCTGGTTGACAGGGTCCTTCTCACCCTCCGCAAGCAGGTCGGCGTATCCCAAAATGACTTCCAGTAAGTTATTGAAGTCGTGCGCCACTCCACCGGCGAGCCTGCCGACCGCTTCCATCTTCTGGGCCTGAAGAAATTGTTCTTCGAGGAGTCGACGCTCGGTGATGTCGTCAAAAATTCCTTCCAAAACGTTTTCGTTGTGGACTGGGTCATGGACGATCCACGCGCTGCCTCGAACCGTAAGGGGTCTGCCGTCTTTACGTTTCCAGTTCTGTTCGAAGTCGGTAGAAAACGGGCTCTCCATCAACTCTGAAAGAAACGCATTCCGCCCAACAGGATCGACATACAGTTCGCTCAGCTTGAGCGCCATGACTTCCGCCCTCGAATTGTAGCCCAACATGGTTATAGCGGCGGGATTGACCTCCAAGAAACGATCCCCTTTAACGCTGGCGCGGGTGATCGCATAAGGGGCATTGGCGACAAAAGAGCGCAACTGGGTCTCGGAGCGGCGCAGCGCCTCTTCCGCGCGCTTGCGGTCGGTGATGTCCTCGTAGGTCCCCAGTATTCCGATCACCTGGCCATTGCGGTCATACATGGGGACCTTGCTGGTCACCAGCCAAGCCTGAGTGCCATCCGGCTTGTTTTGCGGTTCTTCGTACCTGATCTTCGGTTTGCCGGACTCCATTACGCTGCGATCGTCAGCGCGGTAGAGATCGGCATTGGCCGCCCAGTCCATTTCATAGTCTGTCTTTCCCAATAGTTCATTGGGAGAATTGCGGCCGGAGTCCAGCGCAAAAGGTTTGTTACAGGCTATGTACTTCAAATCTCGATCTTTATAAAAGACACGCTGGGGAATGTTGTCGAGCACCGCCTGCAGCATCTGGCGGGAATTGAATATTTCTTCCTCCGCATGCTTACGGTCGGTAATGTCGCGGACCATGCCGATACCACCAATAACGTTCCCTGCACTATCGCGCGACGCTGTAGCATTAATCGAACCCCAGACGCTCGTACCATCCTTGCGGCGAAACTTGATTTCGTAGTGGTCGGACAAGCCTTGCTTCCGGAGTTCGATTTTGGCTCTCACCAAATCCGCGCTCTCCGGAGCAATGAAGTGCAATGCTGGAACGCCAAGGATCTCTTCCCTGGGGTAACCTAACATTTCCGTCATCTGATCGTTGATCCAAGTGACCTTCGTATCTGTGTCATACATCCAGATGCCTTCGCCAGCCAGCGCGACAACCTTGCGGTAGCGCTCCTCGCTCTCGCGCAGTGCCTCCTGCGTTCGCTTGCGATCGGCGATTTCCCGCTCCAATTCGGAAGCCCGCTGCGAGGCTTCATGCAGCAGAACGGCGTTATTCATCATGAGCGAGACTTCGGCGGCCAGTGTCTCCAGTAAATGCGCATCCTTGCTGAAATCGCGGGGAGTTGCCGATCCTAGTCCGAGTACGCCCCGGGTCCCGGTTACGGTGTTGAGAGGCAAGGCGGCAAATGAATGCAGGCCGGCGTCTTTGCACTCCGCCGAAGTGCAGCGCGGATCCACGCCAATGTCGGACGAATAGATCGGCGTTCCCTGTTCCAATGCCAGGCCACAAAGGCACTCACCAATGCGGTGGATAGGGGCATCGCGAAAACTGGCCATGGTGCGGTTGATCGCAGCCAGCGGCAGTTTCCCCTCTTTCTCCAAAAAACAGAGTGCCACATCGCAGCCAAAACCTAGTGCAATCCCATCCACTGCGGACTGGAGAACCTGGGTTAGCGATCCGCTGTTGTTGATGGTGTGGGCCACCGACCAGAGTAGCGAAGCAGAGCGGTGGTTCTGCCGCAATTCCTCCTCGGCAAGCTTGCGCTCGGTAATATCGTACAGGGTGACGATCACACCGGTAATCTGGCCCTGGGCGCCACGAAACGGACTCATGTTGGTGGAGAACCATGTCGTCTTGCCGGTATCGGCTGGTGTAACGGGCAAGTCGACGGCTGCAACCGAGTTTCCGTTCAGCGCCTTCTGCAGCAGATCGTATACGCCCTGTTCCTTGAGGAATGGAAGTACATCCAGCACATGCCTGCCTAGAACTTTGTCTGCCGGGACTCCGCAGATTTTTTCCATGGAGCGGTTCCAGGTGACGTACCGGAGTTGCCGGTCTAACACGATGATGCCTTCGCGGGCATTGGCGGTGATAACGCGGTTGAGTTCCGCCAAACGGCGAAGTTTCCGTTCCGCGTGCCGTGTATCTGTGACGTCGCGGGCAAATCCGAAAATGACCGGTGTGCCCGTATCTCTCCGGAGCACGTTGTGATACTCCCAAATGGTCCGCTTCCCGGACTTGGTTACGAGCGTCGTCAAACCGCTGGCTGTCTTCTGTTCCTGAATTGTGTTGAGATATTCATCAAACAACGGACGGTATTCAGGCGCAAGCAGATCCTGCATACGCATCCGCAGTAACTCGTCCGCTGTGTAGCCCAGTACTGGGGATGGGTCTGAGTCAATGGAGAGGAACCTGCCGCTGAGATCGTGGGTACAGAGCAAGATCCGCGATGGATGCAGTAACGATTTATCCGGGGGATCAACTGGAGAAGATCTGGCCGGCGCCCGTAGAGAGATTTCCCCTGGAACGTGCTTTCGGGATCTCTTGGGTGCGCCGGAAGGTTCCATAAGTCACTTTGGTGCTAAACAAGTATCCAGGGAGGGCTGATTATCTATGCCAGAATTCACGACCCGCGGTCCCGGCCAGCGTCAATTGTACTTCCAGCCGCCTCGATTGGAGTGTTCTTTTTACACGAATTTCATGAAAAGCGGTACTTTAGATACTTAACCATTCACTCCCTTTCTTCGTATAAGTCACACCCAGCACAGCTATAACGTGGGTTGAGTTCCCTCCCCTGCATCCCCGGCCCCTGGTGCGAATCCAATTCGAATGATGGTATCGTTGGTATCGAAGCGGAAACGCATCCGGGAGACGCATGAAGATAGGGATTACTTGTTATCCGACTTACGGGGGAAGCGGCGTGGTGGCCACCGAGCTGGGCCTTGAGTTGGCGCGGAGGGGACACGAGATACATTTCATCTCTTATTCGCAGCCAATTCGCCTGACCGGACCGGAACCTAATATTCACTATCATGAGGTCGAGGTCACGCGCTATCCGCTGTTTGAGTATCCTCCATACGATCTAGCGCTGGCGACGCGGATGGCTGAAGTGTCGCAGCTTTACGAACTCGATTTGCTGCACGTGCACTATGCGATTCCGCACTCGGTGAGTGCGATGCTGGCCAAACAGATGCTGGCGGCGACTCCGCCGCGACGGCATTTGCCGTTTGTGACGACGCTGCACGGCACCGACATCACGCTGGTGGGGCTGGACCGCTCGTATCTTCCGATTACGCGGTTTTCCATCGAGCAGAGCGACGGGGTGACGGCCATCTCGCAGTATTTGCGCACCCGCACGCTGAAGATTTTCGATATTAAAAACCAGATCGAAGTCATTCCGAACTTCGTGAACTGCGATGAATATCTGCGCAAACCGGAGTGGCTGGAAAAACGCAGCGAGTATGTTTCGAACGACGAGCGGCTGCTGGTGCATCTTTCGAACTTCCGTCCGGTGAAACGCGTGCTGGATGTAATCGAAGTCTTCGATCGGGTGCGCAAGAAGATCCCCTCCAAGCTGCTGCTGATAGGCGATGGGCCCGATCGTTCGCAGGCGGAATGGCTGGCGGTGCAGAAAGGCATTCACGAGCATGTGCTATTTCTTGGAAAGCAGGACCAAATCCGGGAAAAGCTCGCCATTTCGGACATTTTGTTGATGCCTAGCGAACTAGAAACCTTCGGACTGGCGGCGCTGGAAGGAATGGCTTGCGAGGTGGTCCCGATCGCCGCACGCTCCGGTGGAGTGCCGGAATTGATCGATCACGGCGTGACCGGATTCATGGCCGATGTAGGCGACGTGGATACCATGGCACGTTACGCCATAGACCTATTGAGCGATGAATCGGCATTGCGCGCCATGGGGAAACGGGCGCGCGAGGCTGCACAGGAGAGATTCTGCTCCAGCAAGATCATTCCGCTTTACGAAGACTTTTACCGAAAGGTGCTGGAGCAATCGCCGAAGTCGTCATGAGTTCTTCCGGATTCGGCAGAATCGGCAGGCGCAAACGGACCAGAGTTCCTCCGCCTTCGCGGCCTTCGATCCTCATTTTGGCGGCATTACCGTAAAGCACTTTCAGACGCTCGGCGATATTCGCCATGCCGATTCCCATGCCTGCCTCGCCATCGGCTTCCAAGGGCGCATGGGCGGGCGCCATGCCCACACCGTCATCTTCCACTTCGATTATGAGCCGCGATTTGATCACGCGGCTGCGCAGAGTGATGCTGCCGCCTTCGACTTTGGGGGAGAGCCCGTGCTTAATGCAGTTCTCGACCAGCGGCTGCAACAACATGCTGGGGACCATGGCTTCGAGGGACGCGGGATCGAGGTCTTTCATGACTTTAAGTTTGTCGCGCCCAAAGCGAACCACTTCAATGTCCAAATAATTGTCGATGAAGGCGATTTCCTCGCGCAGCGAAACGAACGAATCCGTGCTGTTGAGCAGGCGGCGAAGGATGGTGGCGAGCTTCAGGATCATCTCGCGCGCGGTATCGGGATCGAAGCGCACCAGCGACGAGATGGAATTGAGCGTGTTGAAGAGGAAGTGCGGGTTGATCTGGTTTTGCAGCGCGGCCATGCGCGCCTGGAGCAGCAGACGTTCCTGCTCTTCGAGCTTGAGTTGGATGCGGACGCCGTTGAAAATTTTCAGTTCCGTGCCCACCACCATGACCACGGTCAGATAGATCGCGCTCTCCACCAGATACCCATTCAAAGTTCTGGGGCTGGACCAGAGGCCGGGGCTTTCCAGACTGAAAATGGATTTCGGCCAGAAGCGCCAGATTTCCGTCTGTAAAAAACGCAGGCCGACGATGGTCGCGAAAAATGCGACCTGCCAATCGAACACGCGCGGCCGCGGCAGATTGCGACGGATCATGCGATAGAGGCTGAGATCGATGAAAGGCGAGAACGACCAGATATCTTCCTGTTCGGGCGCGATGCGGCGCAACTGGCCAGCAAGGATTCCGGCGAGTACATTCAACGGCAAGCTGGCCCACTCGCCATGCAAGACCGCGGGCAGCGACATGAGCGCGCCGCCGACGCCGCCCGACAAGCGCCCTCCAATCACGCCCAGCAATAGCGCGGTTTCGAGCGAGAGATCGCCGGCGAGAAAGCTTTTGACGTTGCAGCGTATCCAGACGCCGAGCGCGATGAGGACCGCCATCGACAGAGCCAGATAAATTTTGTGCTTGTTTTCGCGCTGCTCGCGGAAGATCAGGTTCTTAAATTCCTTGGAGCGCACCAGCGCGCTCGACACGGCCGCGGCCACGCCCAGCTTGATCAGGAGATTGACGAGTATAAGCCGTGGTTCGAGCATCGAATAAGTTCTTCCCGGAAGATGGCGGGCCCGCCCGGGATCAGGCTCCGATTGTACCCGCTGCTTGCTGCAAAAGCTGCTCAACTTTAATATGCGAGCCTGCGGGAACTCCGCCTTGGGCAAAATCGCGGCTGCCACCGCCGCGGCCTCCGACCGGTGACAACACTTGTTTGAGCAAGTCGCCCATGTCGGCCGATCCGCCGGAAGTCTGCGCGAAAACCAGGCCCGGCGGATCGACTGTACTCGCCACCAGCGCAATGACCGGCGTTCCAGCCCTGGTCGCTTTCTGGGCAAACAGCTTGGCGAAGGCGATGTCGCGATCGGAAAACACTCGCACCACGATTTTCCGTCCGTTCGACTCGGTACGATCGCGGAGATCGGCAACGGCCATAAGCTCGGCGACTTGATCGAGGACATCGTCCTTTTGCTTGCGCATAAGCTTACTATCTTCGAGACTTTTACGAATCTGCTCCGGCACGTCCCAGAGCTGCGCCGAGAAAAGCGCAGCCGCCTCGCTAAGGGCGCTGAAATCGCGCCGCGCCATACGGACCGCACGTTCGCCGCAGACAAATTCGACGCGCGTTCCCTGCCGCGCCTTCTCGGTTTTCCGCAGCAGAATCGAACCGATCTGGCCGGTGGCGCCGACGTGCGTTCCGCCGCACGCCGAGAGATCGAAGTCCGCGATCTCGATCAGCCGCAATTCGTTGCGATCCGCCGGAGGCAGTTTACGCAGCCCGAGCTTCTCCGCCTTCTGGCGCGAGACAAACTGGATCTGGACGGGCCGGTTTTCAAACACGATCTGGTTGGCCCGCTTCTCGGCAGCAAGCAACTGATCCGCACTCAACGACTCCGTGGCTAGATCAATCGAGCAGTACAGATCTCCCATGTGAAAAGAAACCGTCTCCATCTTGTACAACTCCACGAAGACCGCAGACAGAACGTGCTGCCCGGAGTGCTGTTGCATATGATCGCGACGGCGCTCGCGGTCAATGGTGCCGTGTACGGTGGCTCCGGCAGCAATGGCAGTTGTAGTTTCAAGGTAGTGGACGATTCGATTGTGATCATCTTCCGCTTCCGCTGTTTCAGCGACACGGATAAGACCGTCTGGCGCGGCGACCAGCCATCCGGTGTCATGGACTTGACCGCCACTGGTCGGGTAAAACGCGGTTTCACGCAGAATGACGCCCACGCGAGACTCCTCGCCTGACGGGGCAATCACCTCGTCCACAATCGAGTCGAATTCGTAGAGATTGGGAGCGTGATAATAGAGGCGTTGTGTCATTGCGTAATCCCGATGGCACTATTCATATTGGAGTGCGTACGGAAAAGTCAGGCACCGGCGATCCACTGCACACGAAAGAGCCCGTTACCGTTGCTTCCTTCCGGACCTGGCGGGGTTGGCGGGAAAACGTCGCGCGGAACCGATGCCTGACTCTACATACTATCAAGAGAATGCGGAATACAGAAAAGTTGCGGAATTTATCCATTATGATCAGGCCATGGCCGAATCGGAATGCGCTGCCTACAAAAAGCTCAAAGATCGCGAAGACCGCGCGCACGCGGCATGGACTTCGTTTTTGTACCGCAACGAAAACAAGCCGAAGCTCTCGAAGAAGGCCAAGCGCAAGCATCAGAAAGAAGAGATGGAAGCGTACGAGCTGGCCCACAAAGCGCGGCTGGCCCATGCGAAGACGTGTCCTACCTGTAAGTCCAGCCGGTAATACAAGCGGCGTCCACTATGACAAATCCAGAGTTGCTGTGAGCACTGGCAATTGCCGAACTGGGCTCGGCTTGGACGGTCAGGTCGGTCGTCCCTATACTCCGCTCACGGTATTAGCGCACGACCAGCACTTCGCGGATGGCGTCGCGAGCCAGAAAAAACTTGATCGAAGCGTAGTCGTGGAAGAGGTTTTCAATGTGCCGGTTGTTGAATACGCGCTGCAGGCGCGGAGATTGTTTCTCGCTGTCGGGATGGCCGGGCAGCGCGAACTTCACTTCTTGCATCTGCAAGATGTCGCTGTCACTCACGTGATAGCGATAGCAGATCGAGTCCGGACCCGCGTCGCGCGTGTGGAAGAATGCCAGCAGCACTCCACCCGGCTTCATGACCGACCATAAGCGGTCGATGGTGGGTTTCACCAGACTCTCTTCCATGTAGTCGGGGAGGTTCCAACACAGCACCACATCAAACTGGCAGTTTTCGTATACCAGGTTCTCGGCGATGAATGTTTTGCTGTCGACAACGGAGTTCCCTTCGTTGTCTTTAATGCGGAGCGCCGGGTCGAGTGAAGAGTACAACAAATCTTCGCTGTAGTTCTTGTGTCCCTTGTCGATGAAATAGCGAATATTGCTGGCCGAAGTTGGACCCAGATCGAGTACGCACAGCCCTTCCCGCGTGTTGAGCAGCTGCGAAATCTCGGCCATACCGCTCGACCGGCGGGTCCGCTTCTGCGGGACTGCAGGAGCCGCGGTCTGGTTCGAAGAACTGCGAAAGAATCTCATTACGTTGTCAGCAACCGATGCCATGTCCGCCATACCCGCCATGTCCAACGTTATATGCGCCCGTAGGCGGAAGTTGCGCGCTATTTCTCATGAAGACGCGGGACCTGCCGTTTTTCCAGGCGGCGACTGAACATCCACCTTTCCATGCAACGACGCACCTTCTTCAATGGCCACATGCGGCGAGGTCACATCGCCTGACATCACCGCGGATTTTTGCAACTCCACGCGTTCGGAAGCGTTGATCGTCCCATTCAACTTGCCCTGAACCACCACGGCCTTTGCGATGACATCGGCTTTAACATTTCCATACGGCCCCACGGTCAGGTTGCCGTTGCGCAACTCAATTTTGCCTTCGACGGTGCCCTCGACATATAAATCTTCGGAGCCCGACAACTCGCCCTTGACTACGATCGACTTGCCGATGTTGGCTAACTCTTTCGTCAGCGGAGCATTCATAGCATTGGCCTCCATCCGCACGGCTGTGATCACCGCGAATTCACCGATTGTAAATCATTCCGCCCACTTGCGTTGATTCGGCGGCTGCAATTCATTCTCCCGCAGAAACTTATTAGAAGAGCGGCGAAAAACGCGACCGGGATGAAACCCTGGGTTTGGTACCATCACCTAATAAGGAGCAACGTGCCGAATTGCAGATTGCAGGTTGTAAACACCACGCACAACGTCGTCCACACCTGCGCGTGCATTTTGCTGCTCGCAGCCGACAGTTTTGCCGGGCAGCCGGCGACAGGCTCTACCAATGGCAATCTGGCGGAACTGGTGCGCAAGGCCGTGCAGAATGAAATCAAGGCGTCCGATGAAGACAGCGCGCATTTTTTCTTTCGCGGCACAAATACCACGCCTAAGGGATCCACGACAAAAATTTATGTCGAGACCAAGGAGGCCACCGCCGGGCGAGTGGTTGCCTACAACGGCAAAGCACTGACTCCCGAACAGCGTAAGGAGGAAGATGCGCGCGTCAGGCGTTTCATCGACAACCCCGATGAGTTGAAGAAGAAGCGGGAACAGGAGCGCCAGAATGCGGAACGCACGATGCGAATCGTGCGCGCGTTGCCCGACGCTTTTCTATACGAGTACGCGGGAGAAGAAAAGAGCACAGCAGGCATTGGCCGGGTTGGCGACACTCTGCTCAAATTAAATTTTCGGCCCAATCCACGGTACCATTCGCCGTCGCGCATCGAAGAGGTCTTGAC